>Ga0111538_10000069_pt1 | contig 110016 bp, 83 predicted proteins | sample SoiMethybrSBSTD1_FD_79669 | JGI IMG/M metagenome (GOLD analysis project Ga0111538, IMG submission 79669) | Bulk soil microbial communities from a Populus tree surrounding site in Tennessee, USA - Soil MetaG P. TD hybrid SBSTD1 (version 2)... | ecosystem: Environmental > Terrestrial > Soil >... | reverse complement strand
GGGGTGCCGGTGGCTGCCAGCCGCAGCCGCAGCAGACCGAAGCAGGCGTGATCCCGCCGCAGATGGCCGTCTGCCGCAACATGACGATGACGGCGCTGGCGCAGCTGCTTCCGAGGGTCGCCGGTGCGTACCTCCCGAATCCTGTCGCGGACCAGACCGGTCTGCAGGGTGGGTTCGACTTCGAGATCAGGTTTCACGCCCGCCCGGCGCTGGCTCAAGCTGGAAGTGAAGGCATCAGCCTGTTCGACGCCTTGGAGAAACAGCTTGGTCTGAAGCTCGAGTTGAAGGACCTGCCGACTTCCTCCCTCGTGGTCGATCACGTCGAGCGCAAGCCCACTCCGAATTCGCCAGAGGTTGCCAAGGTGCTGCCGCCGCCACCGCCTCCGGAGTTCGAAGTCGCGTCGATCAAGCCGACGTCACCGGATCAGCAGGGCACGAGGGCCCAAATTCAGCCGACCGGCATGGTCAACGTCGTCGGCATGCCGCTGAGACAGCTGATACAGCTGGCCTGGGATCTTCAGAGCGACGAGTTGGTAGACGTGCCCAAATGGGCCACGACGACTCGATTTGATATCGTGGCCAGAGCGTTCGCCTCGACGACCAATCTGGATCAGCCGCCGATCGAGATCGCCACGCTGCGTGAGATGCTGCGGACGTTCCTGACCGAGCGGTTCCAGATCAAGACGCACGTCGAGACTCGCGACGTGAGCGGCTATGTGCTGTCGGCACTAAAGCCCAGGCTGAGCAAGGCCGATCCATCGAGCCGCACGCGATGTACGGAAGGCCCGGCGGCGAACACGGCTGATCCGAGAAACCGAACCCCAATCCTCTCTCGGCTGATCACTTGTCAGAACATGACCATGGCGCAGTTCGCCGAGCGATTACAGAGCCTCGCCAATGGCTATGTCCGCGTGCCGGCCCTTGATGCCACCGGACTCGAAGGCGGCTGGACCTTCACGGTCAACTTCAGCCCGGTTGGACTCATTCAGGGCGGCGCTGGACGCGGTGGAGACGCGGGACCGGCGCAGGGTGGTGCGGCACTTGCGGCGTCGGAGCCGACGGGTGCGATCTCACTGCCTGAAGCACTCGATCGTCAGCTTGGATTGAAGCTCGAGCTGCAGAAGCGCCCGATGCAAGTGCTCGTCTTCGATCACATCGCGGAGAAGCCGATCGAGTAGCTGAAACCCCTACGGCCGCACGGCAAGTGGCCGCCGCTCCTTGGCGGCCACGACCACATCGCCAATCGCTTGTATGACCGCGGACGGAGTGAACAGGTGAATCTCATGGTCGGCCGTCGCGATCACCTCGTGTCGTGAGTTGGTCGAGACTCTCGCCAGGCTCGCATGGTTCTCAGCGATCCCTTGCGTTTGATTCTGCCCTCGTGTCAACACGATGACCGGGACGTTCCTCATCGGATTGTCCTGACGGCTTCGACTCTCCAGCAGCCGCGCCAACCCCGCGCGCTGTCCCTCGGAGGCCTCCCGTACGACTTCTGCGGGAACCGATGCCGGCATGGACGCGATGAGCCGCTGATCGATCTTGATTCGCAGTTGATACAGGTCAGGCGGAAGCTTATCGAACGGCGAGCCCGTTTGTGGGGCGCGCGAGGGCACGGGAATCGCGGTGGTTGGCATCGTGGACAACAACTGGTCTGCAGTCAGCGAGGCGATCAGGACACCGCGCTGCTGATACATCGTGAACAGCCGATTCTCGGTTGACGGATCGACGAACACGAGCCCCACGACTTCATCCGGGTAGTCGAGCTGATACAGACGCACGTAGAGGCCACCCGCCGACGCGCCCACCAAGACGTACGGCGGCTTTTCGCCGACCGCGGCGAGCGCGGCGTGCAAGTCGGCGACGATTCTCGCGGGCGTTTCCAGATCGGTGCGCGGATCGCTCCAGCCCGAGCCGGCTCGATCGTAGGAGCACACGCGAGAGGTGCGAGCGATCTCTGGTTGAACGAGGGACCAGTCGATCGCGAATGAGCTGGCCCCCGCTTCGAGGATCACCGTAGGGCCGGTCCTTTCGGACGGGCCTGTGCAATTGACGTGCAACCTGCGGCCGCCAACGTCAATCAGGCGGCCCGGTGCCGGACCGATGTCGATTTGTTGTGCAGCGAGCGTGGCACTGGCAAACAGTGCCGTGCAGACGATCGACACGAGTCTGAACACACGCACCATCAACTCCGTTGCCTCAATTTTCTGAAGGACGATCGAGCCGCTCGATCACCAGCATTTGGACGTTGGATTTCGTAGGCTCGAGCTTCAGCCCTAGCTGTTCCCGTACTGCGGTAAAGATCGAACCGTAACGAGTTTCTACACCGTTAGTCGCGCTGAGCGAATCCGGTTCCCACTTGATATCCACATCCCACTCGCCAGTGAGCCTCGTGTTATCGATGACGGCCCCTCCGACCATGCCTCCGAGAGGCTCGAGGATCGACGACAGCGGAAGTCGCCTCGAATAGAACCATGTCGCACCAGCTGCAACTCCTGTCGTTGAGTGTCCCCAGAACCACGGACATTCAGGGTCGAACCTCTGGTCGCGTTGACTTCGAGCGGTTGGGGCGCGCCGGCCGGCCAAGGGCCCGACGAGTACCTCTGGCGGATCCGCGGGGGCGCGGTCGCACACCGACGGACGACGAAGCCATGGCCCTGGAGCGCGGTTGTTGCTGATCCTTTCTAGGGAATAGACAGACTGAGCAGACGTGGCGCGCTGAGCGACGAGACCGAAACGCTGCTCGAGCAGCCGCCGCATCATCTGCTTCGTCTGGCCCATCTCGAAGTCGTCCGGAGCCTGCGCCAGGATGTCGAACAGCTGGCTGCCCATCCAATCCGGCCCGCCGGCAATCTGAAAAGGGCGGACATCGTAGGCGCTCAGAATCAACTGCGTCACCGTCACATTCAGCGCCGTGAACCGGCCTGACGGATGCATGACGAGTGTGGGAGGTCCTGCCTCCGAGCGGCTTCTCGCCGGATCAACCTTGACGGATACGACGTCAAACGAGATGTCGGCTCGCCCGCGCGCTGATGCCGATTGGCGTGGCGATTCCGGCGGTATCTGTATTTGGGCGTACGCAGGACTCGCCACCAGCATCGCCGCAGCAAGAATGCGCAGTACGCCAGCCACGACCGGTGCCTACGGCTCGGTGTTGATCGCGTAGTAGGCGATCGTCTTCGTCGAGACTTCCTTCCACCAATGCGGTGTCTTCGCCGGAACGGTGATGACGTCGCCCTTGCGCAGTTGATGCGTCTGGCCGCCCTGCATGCTGGCCGCGCGGATCTGGCCCGGCGCGGTGTTCTTCGCGCCGACCAGCGTTCCGCCGGTGACGAAGGTCGCCTCGCCTTCGACGATGATGAAGATGTGATTCGTCTTGTCGTGGACCTCGACCTCGCCGGCGCCGCGCCGATTGGCGAGGATGATCAGGCCCTTGTCGTTGACGATCTCACCGCCCTTGGTCATCACCTCGGTCACTTTGCTGTTCGGCACATAAGTGACGACGGTCGGAACACCGTCAGCGCTGACCACAGCCGCCATGATGAAAAGGAACCCGAGGACCAGTAGGCGCTTCATAGTCCCTCCTGGGCCGCCTCCCGGCGGCCTTTACGAAAGCATCTTCTCGATTACGCCTCGACTCGCCGCCAGCATCTCGCCGATCTTCGACGCATCCTTGCCGCCCGCTTCCGCGAAGTCGGGCCGCCCGCCGCCACCACCGCCGACGATCGGCGCGAGCTGCTTCACGACCTGACCGGCAGGGACCTTCTTCGTGAGGTCTGGCGTCACGCCGACGACAATCGAGACCTTGCCTTCACCGGCGGAGGCGAGGACGACGACGCCGCTCTTGATCTTGTCGCGAAACCGATCGACAAGCGTTCGGAGGGCATCCTTATCGAAGTCTGCAACCTGAAGTGTGACAAGCTTGCGCCCACCACCGATATCTTCACCCTCTTCCGGCATGACCACCGGGCCAGTGACTTGCACAGTTGGTTGATGACCCGCGAATGACGCTTGTCCAGAGGCCAACTTGATTTTGAGCTCTTGATTGCTCCGTTTTAGCTGCTTCGTTTCGTCCTGAATGGCGGCGATTCGCGCAACAAGATCGCCGGGCCGCGCGTTCAGGGCCCCGGCCGACTGTGCCAGCTCGTCGCGATCGCGTTGGAACGCCTTCAGCGAATCCATTCCAGTGATCGCCTCGATGCGGCGCACACCGGCCGCGACGCCGCCCTCCGAGACGATGACGAACAGACCAATGTCACCGGTCGCGCGCACGTGCGTGCCGCCGCAGAGTTCCTGGCTGAAGCCAGGAATCGAGACCACCCGCACGTTCTCGCCGTACTTCTCGCCGAAGAGCGCCATCGCACCGGCGGCGATCGCCTCCTGCGTGTTCTTCACCTCGGTCTGCACCTGTGTGTTCTTCAAGATCTGCTCGTTGACGATGCGCTCGATCTCGAGCTGCTGCTCGCGTGTGACGGCATTGAAGTGGACGAAGTCGAAGCGCAGCCGATCCGGCGCGACGAGCGAGCCGGCCTGTTTCACGTGCGCACCGAGCACCGTACGGAGTGCGGCGTGCAGCAGGTGTGTCGCCGTGTGGTTGCGCCGTGTCGCATCGCGCACCGCGCTGGTCACAGACGCCGTCACGAGATCGCGACGCGTAAGCGTTCCGCTCTTCACGGTGATCGCATGCAGCCGAGGCCATCCGCTGGCACGGACGACGCCAGTGACCTGCGCTTCGCCCTGGGGGCTGGTGATCGTGCCCTCGTCCGAGACCTGCCCGCCGGCTTCGAGGTAGAACGGCGTGGCCGAGAGTGCGACGAAACCGTCCTGTCCGGATTTCAGCGACTCGACCTCCTGGCGGCCGCTGTCGAACACGGCGATCACCTGTGTGTTGATCTCGGTGGACTCGTAGCCGCGGAAGCCGCTGTCGCCGACTCGTTCGAGCTCCTGGCGAACTGCGTCGCTCGTCGTCCATGCCGTGTCTTGCCAGGCGCTGCCCTTGAAGGTGCTCTTCGCGCGTGCCTTCTCGCGCTGACCTTCCATCGCGCGTTCAAAGGCATCTTTGTCGAACCTCAAGCCGCGTGCCTGAACCGTGTCTTCGATGAAGTCGATGGGCAGGCCGTGTGTGTCGTAGAGACGGAACGCGATTTCGCCCGGCAGGACACCACCGGCCGAGGCCGCGCGTTCGAGCGCTTCTTCAAGACGGGGCAGACCACCGGTCAGCACCGCATCGAACCGGTCTTCCTCGCTGCGGATCACCTGAATGATGGCGTCGCGTCCGGAGCGGAGCTCAGGATAGGCGTCGCCGTACTCATGAACCAGCGTGTCCACGAGGGTGAAGAGGAACGGCTCCTTCATCCCGAGGTGCTTCCCGTGGCGCATCGCGCGCCGCATGATCTTGCGCAGCACGTAGCCGCGGTGTTCGTTCGACGGCACTACACCGTCGGCGATGAGGAACGTCATCGCGCGCAGGTGATCCGCGACCACCCGCATCGACACGTCCGTCTCGGACATCGTCCCGTGATGGGTCGTCCCGGCGCGTTCACCGATGGCGGCGAGCAGGGGAGTGAAGGCGTCGGTGTCGTAGTTTGACAGCTTCCCTTGCAGCACCGCGGTGACGCGCTCGAGGCCCATGCCCGTGTCTACCGACGGGGCAGGCAGCGGGTTGAGCGTGCCGTCCTGCTGGCGGTCGAACTCCATGAACACGTTGTTCCAGATCTCGACGTAGCGGTCGCAGCTGCACTCCATGCCACGGCAGGTTTTGCCGCCGGCTTCTTCAGGGCAGGGAATGTCGGCGCCGCGGTAGTAGTAGATCTCCGAAGACCGTCCGCACGGGCCGGTGTCGCCCGGCTGCCAGAAGTTGTCGTCCGATCCGAGCTCGCCGATATGATCGGCCGGGAGGTACTTCCGCCAGAGGTCGTAGGCCTCCGCGTCGCGAGGGATGCCGGCCTCGCCCTTGAAGATGGTCGCAAACAACCGGTCCTTCGACAGTTTCCACTCCTCGGTGAGGAGCCTCCACGCGAACGGAATCGCATCCTTCTTGAAGTAGTCGCCGAAGGAGAAGTTGCCCAGCATCTCGAAGAAGGTGTGATGGCGGAACGACGGCCCGACGTTGTCGAGGTCGTTGTGCTTGCCGCTGACGCGCATGCACTTCTGCACGGTTGCCGCCCGCTTGTAGTCGCGCGTCTCTTTCCCCAGGAACACGTCCTTGAACTGGTTCATCCCGGCGTTTGTGAAGAGCAGCGTCGGGTCCTCGTGCGGGACGAGCGGAGAGCTGGCCACGACGCGGTGGCCGTTGCGCTCGAAGTATTTGAGGAAAGACGCCCTGATCTCCTTCGATGTCATTGCGACTATTGTAGGTCCGGCTAAAGCCGGACACTACTGACGGCGCCGCAGGTGGGCGAGGATGCGATCCGAGTCGAAGCCCTGGGCGCTCAGATAACGGTAGAGACGCTGGAACTCGCGATCGTCGGCGATGCGCGCGCGGCCGCGCAGCCGCTTCTCGAGGGACGCCAGGAGCAGCGCATCGGGGTCGAGATCCTGAAACGCCTGGTCCACGGCTCGTGAGGCGATTGACCTGTCGATGCCGGCGGCTTCGATCTGCTGTTGCACCCGCCGGCGGCCGCGCTTGCGAACTGACGTCTGACTTCTCGCGATCGCCCCGGCCACGCGCTCGTCGTCGATGCTGCGCTCCGCCTTGAGACGAGCGACTGCCTCGTCGATCGAAGCCTGAATCTCGCCGCGTTTGGCGAGACGCTGGCGGACCTGCGCCTCGGAGAGCTCGCGCCGGGCGAGCATCTTCAGCGCCTCAAGGTAGGCGGACACGGCTTGAGTCTACGACGTCCGCGCACGTTCGTAGAGCGCGGGCTTCAGCCCGCGCGGAGACGAGGTTACCCGCCGAAGCGGGTGATCTCGGGGGCTTTGCCGCCGGTGGACTGACCGACCCGCGCCATCTGCTCGCGGGCCATGTCGGCCGTGGTGTGAATGCCTTGCACTTTGAGCTTGAACTCGTCCACGTTCGAGCACCAGCGCAGCGCCTCCTCGTATGAGACCAGGCCCGTCTCGTAGAGGCTGAACACCGATTGGTCGAACGTCTGCATCCCGTACTGCGACGTGCCCTGCGCGATCGCGCCGTGGATCAGGTGTGACTTTTCCTTGTCCAGGATCGCGTCGCGAATATACGCCGTGCTGATGAGCGCCTCGACGGCGGGCACGCGTCCTTTGCCGTCCGCTCGCGGGATGAGGCGCTGCGAGACCACCGACTTCAGCACGCTCGCGAGCTGGATGCGGATCTGTTTCTGCTGGTGCGGCGGGAACACGGCGATGATGCGGTTGATGGTCTCCGTCGCGTCCAAGGTGTGCAACGTCGAGAACACGAGGTGGCCGGTTTCGGCCGCAGTGAGCGCCGTCTGGATCGTTTCATGGTCGCGCATTTCGCCGACCAGAATGACGTCCGGGTCCTGACGGAGCGCGCTGCGCAGCGCCTGGGCGAACGAGTTCGTGTCCACGCCGATTTCGCGCTGATTGATGATCGAGCGGTTGTCGCGATGCAGATATTCGATCGGGTCTTCGATCGTCATGATGTGCGACGTGCGGGTCGAGTTGATCTCGTCCACCATCGCCGCGAGCGTCGTGCTCTTCCCGGAGCCCGTGGTCCCGGTCACGACGACGAGGCCGCGCTCCTCGGCCGCGATCTTCTTGAGCACCTTCGGCAGCATCAGGTCGTCGATCGACGAGATGCGCATGGGGATGACGCGGAAGATCATGCCGATGGTGTTGCGCTGCTGGAAGCAGTTGCAGCGGAAGCGGCCCAGGCCGGCCACGCTGTAGGCCAGGTCCACCTCGTGGTTTTCCTTGAACTTGTCCCGGTGGCCGGCAGGGAGGACGGCGGCTGCCATCGCGACGAGATCCTCGGCATCGAGGCGCTTTTCTTCGCTGGCCGGAACCAGGGTCCCGCGGACCCGCATCATGGGATAGGTGCCGACCTTGATATGGAGGTCGGAGGCGCCGTTTTCGACGGCTGTCTTCAGGAGGTCATTGACGTGCATGGCCTCCTGAATATCGGCTTGGAAGTCCTTGGTCCTTAGTTCTTTGTGCTTGGTCCGCTCTTGGTCCCTGGTCCCTCGCCCTATCCATGAAGGACTAAGGACTTAGGCCCAGGACGGACCAAGGACCAAGCCCCAGGGACTATGGACAACTACGCGCGCGTCGTCGCTGTTTCGCGCGTATAGACAGGCTGCAGCCAGCCGTGCGTGTCGGGGGCCTCGCCCTTCACAATCTGGAAGAATTTCTGCTGGATCGCCTCGGTAACGGGCCCGCGGCGGCCTCGGCCGACCTTGATTCGGTCGATAGACCGGATGGGCGTAACCTCCACCGCGGTCCCGACAAAGAAGACCTCGTCGGCGATATACAGCATTTCACGCGGCAGGGTCTGCTCCCGAACATCGAAGCCCATCTCTCGGGCGAGCGTCACCACCGAGTCGCGGGTGATGCCCGACAGCACCGAATTCCCGATCGGCGGGGTGTGGATGACGTTCTCGCGCACGATGAAGATGTTCTGGCCGCTGCCTTCGCTCAGGTTGCCCTGCGTGTCGAGCGCGATGCCTTCGGCGTAGCCGTCGGCGATCGCTTCCATCTTGATCAGCTGCGCGTTGGCGTAGTTGGCGACACTCTTCGCCATCGCCGGGGTGGTGTTCGGAGCGTTCCGCGCCCACGTCGAGATCTTCACGTCGAGGCCTTCCTCGATCGCTTCCTTCGTGAAGTAGGCGCCCCACTCCCACAACATGATCGCGACGTCCACCGGACACGGATATGGATTGACGCCGAGCGAGTCGTAGCCGCGATAGACGATCGGGCGGATGTAGCAGGCCTGGAACTGGTTGACGCGAATCAGCTCGAGGACGGCGTTGGTCAGCGTCTGCTGATCGTAGGGCACCTCCATCCGGTAGATGCGCGCGGAGTCGAGCAGGCGGCGCATGTGCGCGTCGAGCCTGAAGCAGGCTGGACCCTGCTTGGTGTCGTAGCAGCGCGCGCCTTCGAAGACCGCGCTCCCGTAGTGGATCACATGGGACGCAATGTGGATCTTGGCGTCAGCCCAGTCCACGAGCGTGCCGTTCATCCAGATCTTGCCGGTCCCCGGGAAAGACATAGTTGGCTCCTTCGAGGTCAACTCCCAACTGCCAACTCCCAACGACCAACGTGGATTTATCGCAGGATGTCGATCGGCGTGACGGAAGTGACTTCCCTCAAATCGTACACGGGTTTCTGCGAAATGCCCAATGTCATCCTGACATCGGGGTCAGAAGGAGCAGGGTCGGGCCACTCGAGATATGTGCGCTCACGTGCACGAATTTGCTTGAAACGTCGAAACGCGTCGCGCGAGCTCTCCAAGCCCAGGGCGGTGCGCCACGTCGTGCCACGGAACGTGTGGGCCATCATCTGACGCGCGTGTTTGATGATGAACCCCGGGTACAGCAGCATCGCCGCTGGCATGTGGCGGACCTTCATCCAGCGATCGGCGCGCCACCGCAGGTACTCGATCTCGTCAGCATCGAGATATGCGCTGCGCGTCACCGCAGACGTCCCGTCGTATTCATCCACGCGCGGGTTGACGATCAGGCCGCGATCGCGGAAATCCTTCGTCATCGGCGTGCCCGGGTACGGCGTCGGGTGCTGGATGTACGGCCAGTCCACGTATTTCCTGGCGAACGTCAGGTTTGCGTCGATCGCCGCGCGTGTATCGTCAGGGTTGCCAACGATCAGTCCGCCAACGACGAACATTCCGTGTCGATGCAGCACGTCGATTGCGGCCATCGTTGCGTTCTGCCGGCCGGCGTCGTTGCCGCGACGCGTATTCTTCGCCGCTGCCTTGAGAAACGCGAGATCGTCCTCGAGGATGTTTTCGATGCCGAGGAACACATAACGGAAACCCGCGCGGCGCATCAGCGGCGCGAGCGTCTCACCGTGCTGCGCAATCGACGCGGTCATCGCCTGCACGAGATAGTGGATGTCGTCGAGGCCGGCTTCGACGATCCCTCGGCACAGCGCTTCGAAGCGCGGCACGTCGATCGTGATGTTGTCGTCCACGATGAAGATCGCGCGGGCGCCGCGGTCGCGCGCATCGCGAATGTCGGCAATGACGCGGTCGATGGGCAGTCGGTGGAAATTGCGACCGCGCATCTCGATGATCGAGCAGAAGCTGCAATCGAACGTGCACCCGCGCGAGGTCTCGATGACGTCGATCGGCCGTCCCATGTAGGTGTAACCGGCGAGCACGCGGCCGTCTCGCCGTGGCGGCTTGATCTCGCCGCGCTCCAGCGTTGTCACCGAGCGCGGAAGATTCTTCTGCATGCCGTCTGCCGATCGGTACCAGAGCCCGTCCACACCGTTGAGCGGCCGCTTCGCTTCGAGCGCGCGCACGAGCTCGCGAAACGTGATATCGCCTTCGCCGCGGACGATGAAGTCCACTCCCAGCGCCGGATGGGTCCACGCGTCGGGTGCGAGCGACGGGTCGTAGCCGCCGACGACGACCTTCGCGTCGGGATTGAGCGACTTGACGAGCGAGATGATCCGCCTCGCCGTGCCGCGCTGGAATGTCATCACCGACAGTCCGACCAGCTGCGGTTTTAGCTCGTGCATCAGACGCGTCACGGTCGGCTGCACGGACGACTGCGCGAGGATCAGATCCGCGATCGCGACGTGGTGGTGGCCGTCAACGTTTCCTGCCAGGGACGCCAGCGCGCCATTCGGCATGCGCACGGCCAGCGTCGGCGTGTGCTCAAACGAATCCGGCATCGACAACAGCAGGATTTGCACGATGGCACTATAAACCGTTCCACGTTCCTGGTTCCATGTTCCAGGTTCGGTTCACGGTTCAGGTTCGAGGTGTTCGGGTGTTCAAAGTTCGAGGTTCGAAATGAGGAACCTGGAACGTGGAACCTGGAACTTGGAACCTGCTACTGGGCTTCGCCGCAGAACGGGCATTTCGTCGTTCGCGCCTGGAGCGGCTTGCGGCAGTGCCAGCAGAAACGAGCCTGGGGCGTTTCGCGCGCCTTGAGGCGCGAGTGGATGTCCGAGACGTGGTCTTCGGCCGTCGCCGTGCCGGCGACGCGGGTTCGCCGTACGGCGCGAACCGGCGTGTCACGAAACGCGAGGATGTCGTTCAGTACGTCGGCGGCGCGTTGATATCGTGCCGTCAGATCGGGCGCGAGGGCTCGCAGGACGATGTCGTTGATCGCCTTGGGGATCTTGGGGTTCTTCACGCGCGGCGCCGACAGGAGCTCGCCGCGGACAAGCCGCGCCAGGTCGGCCGGCGCCGGCGTGTCGTACGGCAGCGACCCGGTCAACATCTGATACATCGTCACGCCGACCGAGTAGACGTCGCTGGCGAAAACGGCCTTGCCGTGGAACTGTTCCGGCGCCATGTACGGGGGGCTGCCGATGACGGTCGTCCCGTGCGCCGCGATCTCGAGAATCCGTGACGTGCCGAAGTCGGTGACCTTCAGGATGCCGGATTCTGACACCAGCATGTTGCCCGGCCGTAGATCGCGATGCAGGATGCTGGCGCGGTGCGCGTGATCGACCGCGTTGCAGATCTGGCAGGTGAAGTCGAGCGCCCGGGTCAGCTCCAGCGCGCCGTCGCGCATGATGATGTGCTCGAGCGTCTCGCCCTGCACGTACTCCATCACGATGAAGAAGACGCCGTCCCCCTTTTCTGCGGTGAGTACCGTCACGATGTTGGGGTGACTCATCGACGCCAGCAGACGCGGCTCTTTCAGCAGCTCGCTGAAGTCGAGATTCTGCTTGTGGGGAACTTTGAGCGCGACCTTCTTGTCGATCCAGGTGTCTTCGGCGAGGTACACCGTGCCGAAGCCACCACTGCCGAGTGAGGAGAGAATGCGGTACTTACCTATTACCTGACCGCGGAGGAACATGAAGGTGAAGCGAGTATAGCAGCGTGTTGACCGTCCTACGCGTCGGCTCTGAGCACCTCGGCCGGAGCGACGTTGAGGGCGCGGCGTACCGGAACGACGCAGGCGAGCAGGCAGACCACCATCATCAACAACGCGTACGCCGCGATCAGTGCCGCCTCTCGAACGCTTGGCGTGCTCTCGAAGATGCTGATGGACGCGAGGAACGAAAGGATGGCGCCGCAGACAATTCCCAGGCCCACCTGAGACAGCGGCCGGCGGAGGAGCGGGCCGATGACGCGCAGGCGCTCGGCGCCGAGGGCAACGCGAATGCCGATCTCGCGAGTACGCCTCGAGATGGCGAAGTCGGTCACTGAGTAGATCGCCGTGAGCGACAGCAGCAGCGCGAGTGCGCTCAGTGCGGTCATGATGCGCGACATGTACGCAATCTCGCGCATCCCTCCGGCGATCACGTCGTCCAGCGTCATGAGCTCGTGAATCTGCAAGGTGGGCTCGACTTCTCTCGCCACGGTCCGCAGGCGCGCGGCGAACGACTCGGGCCTCCCCGTAACAGCCACCGCGACGCGAAGCGACGGTGTGCTCTCGAGAGAGATGGGGCGATAGACTCCCGCAGCATCATCGCCGGTGCCCATGCCCAGGTCTTTGACCACGCCGACGATCTCGAGCCATGGGCCGATGTCCTGCACACTCTCGTGCGGTCCGCGGCGGATATGACGGCCGATCGGATTCTGCCCGCCGAGGAAGCGGTTCACGAACGACGTGTTCACAATCACCACGCCCGTCGAGTCGAGATCCGTGGCTGTGAAGTTGCGACCGGCCAGAATGGGCGCGCCAAACACATCGAAGAAGTTCAAGGCCACCGACGCCGAGGACACCCGATGCGGGAAGACAGGGGGCTCGGGCGACCCCTCGCCATCGATTTGGATCCGCCAGCGTGCGGACCCCGCCCCCGGCAATCGATCGGCGAAGGTCAGTCCGGAGACTGCCGCCTCGGTGCCGACGCGACGCTCGAGTTCCGTGAACGTTCTGCCGGGCGGTGCACCGTCTTGATCGAGCTCGAGGCGGGCCGAGAGATATTTACTCGTCGCAAGGCCGATGTCTGTGTTCTGGCCGGCCACGACCCAGCGATGGAAGAAGAAAGCCGCGGCGGGAAACATCACCGTCGTCGCCACCTGCGCGGCAATCACGACGGTCCATACGCCGCCGAGCCTGACACCGCCGCCACCGGCGGCCGATTGCCGCAGTCGGGTCAGGTGACCGCCTCCCGTGATCTTCAGCGCCGGGAAGATGCCAATGATCGCAGCGCAAACGATGGTCAGTGCACCGGCATAGATCATGGTGCTCGCGGTGAGATCGCCGGTCATCCAGAAGGGCAGCGACCGTCCTCCTGCTTCGAACAGTGCCAGCAACGACCGCAGTGTGAAGCGCGCTGCCGCGAGGCCGGCGGTCACCGCGATGGCGGCAAGCACGAGTCCTTCGAGGAAGAGCTGGGTGACGATCCTGGCCCGGCTGGCGCCAAGCGCCGTCCTGACGGCGATCTCGATGTCCCGCGTCGCCGCCCGTGCGAACGTCAAAAGGGCCACGTTGGCACAGACCAGCACCAGGAGCATCACGACGAAGATATTGCCGACGGCCAGTCCGATCTGCACGTCCAGCGAGTCGAACATCAGCCGCGTAAAGGGCACGAGCTGAAATTGCCCCAATGCGCGCACGGGTGCGGTTTGCACGTGCGTGCGGCGGTTAGACGAACCCTCGGGCGTCCGGCGACCGACGACGGCCAACTCGGCCTGCGCTTCCGATTGGGAGGCGCCTGCGGCGAGTCTTCCGAATATCAGCAGCGAATCCTCGGCGAGCGTGACCGCCTTCGTCGGGCGCAGAAGCGGAATCCACAGTTGTGGGGTGGCTGGAAACGTGAAGCCGTCCGGCATGATGCCGACGACGGTTGGCCGCTCGCTGCCAAGGCGAACGGTCTGTCCGAGCACTCCGGGATCACTAGCGAATCGGCGTCTCCACACATCATGGCCGATGACGACGACGGGCGGTGCTCCGTGATCTTCATCAGACTCGATCAGCGTCCGACCGGCCATCGGCGTGACACGGGCGACCTTGAACCCTGATGCGCTCATCGCGGCAACGGGCTCGGCGTCGGATCGGCCGTCGCTCGTCAGGAGATTGCGGGAAAACATCCGGAACGCACTGACGTCTTCGACCAGCGAGAGCCCGCCGCGCAAGGCGCTGAAATCGTCCGACGTCGAAGGGGCGACTTGGTTCAACGACGCATCCCAGTTCCGGAGTCCCACGATCCGCGAGCCCTCGTCGAGGGGCAGTGTGGGATTGACGATCTTCGTCCGGAGCTCGAAAGTGCCGACGCCCGCGGCAATACCGAACGCGATGGCGGTACCGCCCACGAGCGTCAGCCAGGGATATCTGGCCAGCAGACGAGTGGCGAGCTTCAGATCGAGCGTGAACCCGGCGAACCAGGCGAGCCCGCGACCGTCGCGCATGGCTTCCTTATGCGGTTCCACGCCGCCAAACGCGATGAGGGCTTGACGACGGGCTTCGGCAGGGGGAACGCCTCTGGCAATCAGTTGCTCAGTTTCCAACTCGATGTGCAGCCGGAACTCCTGGTCCATCCGTGACTCAGCGCTCTGGCGCGCGAACAGCAAGCGCAGTCGTGCGCGGGCCGCATCAAGCCACTTCATGGTGTCCTCACGTCGTCCGCAGCACCGCGTCGAGGGTCGCCGCGAATTTCTTCCAGCTCTCGACCTCCTTGCCGAGGGCGCGGCGGCCGGCCGCCGTGAGCCGGTAATAGCGGGCCTGACGGTTGTTGTCGCTCACATCCCACTCGCTGGTAATCAGGCCGGTCTTCTCGAGCCGCTGGAGAGCAGGGTAGAGCGAGCCCTGGTTCATGGCGAACTCGCCGCCTGACATCTGCTGCACGCGCTGACTGATGCCCCAGCCGTGCGTATCGGACAACGAGAGCGTTTTCAGGATGAGGAGATCGAGCGAGCCGCGCAGAGCATCAACGGGTGAACGTGGGGCCATGGTGTGCGTCTGCTTCTGTCGCTATCGAGACGAGCCTGGTGGCCGTCTCCTGTCGCTGTCAAGAGAAGACGTTGGTGGGCGTGTCCAGGTTCCGTCGACGACTACGGCCGTGCGTATTGATCGATGATGCGTCCGATGGCGCGGCGACAGACGCGGCAGAACCCGACCGGGTCGCGCGTGAACATGATGCAGTCGGCTTCAGGACGATAGAGTCCCTTGGCTTCGTAGCCGGCGCCTTCGAAGGCTCCAACCTTGCCGGAGTATTTCATCGACGACAGAAACTTCGCGTCCCATCCGAGCTGCTCGCGGAAGAGGGCATCGACTTCGGTTTCGGGCACCTTCTTGCTCAGCAGCGCACGACGCCTGGCCTGCGTCTCGCGGCTCTTGGTCTCGTATTCCATCTTGTCCCAGGGCGTCGGAAGCGGCGTGCCAGGCTCGACGAGATCGCGCCACTTGAGCCGGCTCGGATCCTTGAGCGCCGTGATGTTTGGCTCCCACGGCTCAGGCAGATCGGACGCCCCGGTCTCGTAGGCGACGTCGGACGTGTAGTACTCGTCCGCGAGACCAGCGAAGTGATGGCCGAACTCGTGGACGAACACGTACTCCGCAAATCCCGTGTCCACCGACGTCGTCGCCTGATCGTTGAAGATGCCGCCGCCGCCATACTGCTGCTCGTTGGCGAGGATTTCGATGAACTCGTACGGCGCTGACGAGGCCGCATCGCGGAAGGCGCGATTGTCGAGCGTCAGCAGGTAGCGCTCCGAATCGAAGATGTTGTATTCGGCAGAGATCGGCGTACGTCGGAACGATCCAACGTGCGGACGGTTCACGCCTGACTGCGGCGACGGCAGTTCGAGGCCGCGTACGTTGAAGTCGCTCTTCCGGCTCTTGAAGGGTTCCACTGCGAACAACGCGTCCACGAGCCGCTTTGCGTCGGCGCGGAACTTCGGCATCTGCGCCGCTGTGTAGCCCTCGCTAATCAGGAGGATGTCCACCTTCTGCGCCGACGGCCCGCTCTCGAGGACCGTCCACACGTTGCCGGCCTTCGGCGGATCGGCGCGATTGACGAATCGTGAGTTGGGATCGATGACCGTGGACCACAGCTCGCGAAAGCTGTTGCCTCGGTCGCGCTTTTTGAGCACGACCTGCACGGGAGCCTTCGGCCAGGGAAAGCGCAGCGACTCGCTGAACGTGCGATGCAGGCTCCGGTATTCCGCGGTGGTCTCCCACTCGCCATAAACCGAGGCGAAGCCGCGCGAGTAGATCGGCCGGTTGGTCTCGCGGTCGATGACCTCGAACAGATACTTGCCGAGGTTCAAGTCATCGACCAGACGCGTGCGGCTGCCTGGCCATGGGCCGTCAGAGACGATGCGATCGAGCGCTACGATCTCCTGTCCCAGTCCACCCGAGTGGAAGTAGTCCACGCGCATCGTGCCACCGGTGAAGGACGCATCGAATGCTGCGGCCGGCTGCGTGGAGGGAACCGCGGCGCCGGCCAGCAGCGCACCGGTCAGAGCCGCGATGAAGAGAACGCTTCGCATGCCGCGGATGCTTCGCATCCGGGCATTGTAGCCGGGCTTGCGCATGCGACGCGTGGAACGAGGCGTGTCGTTAGGCGCGACGACGCGACATCGCGATCAGTACGACGCCACTCGCCGCGGCAGCGATGCCGAAGATCGGCGGCAGCGGAAGCGTGTCCTTGTCCTCAGTCGTCACTTCGATAGGTCCGAGATCAACGGCCTTCTCTCTGTGGGTCACGGTGATCGCCGGCCAGATGAGCGCGGCCAGTCCGCCGAGCAGCAAAACAATGCCGAGTATCGCGAGTCCTTTCATCACGCACCTCAGCCGACCTGTTGAGCATCTTCTGTGCCGCGGCCGACCGTGGTTCAGCCGTCGTTCTATCGCGTAATAAGAGAAAACCCGTACTACGCCACGGTAGTCTTCTACTCAACACCGTCCAAAGTGTTCCGCAGAGCTCGACGGTGCACGCTCGTCAGTACGCGCAAACGCTGGCACACAAGGTGCTTCGTCGCACAATGGCTGCGTGGTCGGCGGCCGTCGTCACGCCGCACGATGGTGTGCGGGTGGCACTCGGTGTCTCTCGACCAGTTGCGAGAAGAGCCATGCTGTGGACGCTCTTTGTCGTTCTGTTGGTCTTGTGGTTCCTGGGTGTCGTCAGCTCGTACACCCTCGGTGGGTTCATCCATCTGTTGTTGATTCTCGCGTTGATCGCTGTTGTCCTGCAGCTGATTCAGGGGCGGCGCGTGGTGTGAGGATCGGGTCGTTGGTGATCGATCACAGGAGGGGGGAGAGCAATGCATCTCGAGCAATATGAGCCGCAGGCATCCTGGAAAGGCTCGATCTGGATGTTCGTGGCCGGCACCGCTATCGGAGCGGCTGCTGCGCTGATGATGGCTCCGGCGAGCGGACGCGATTCGCGGGAATATCTCAGAAAGCGTAGCCGGAAGGTCGCCGATGATCTCGGCGTGCAGGCCGATAAGCTGGCCTCCGCGATGAGATGGGGCCAGGAGCAGGCGTCGTCCGCGATGCGCGGAACCATGGATCAGGCGAAAGCCGCGCTCAACGCGGCGAAGTCGTCGTACCGGACAGGTGAGTCGCATTCGAGCGCGAGTATGAGTCAGGGTCAGGGCAGCACCGCTAGCAGCCCGCGGCCGACTCCAGCGCGTCCGATCACCTCGTCTCCGTCGTAGTCGAGGCCGCGCGGCCGGCGTTCGTCCGCAGCGACTCACGCACCTATAATTTCGGTGCGTGTCCCTCGCGCGGTTCTTTGCGCCGGCGGCAGGTGTAACCGGCGATCGAATTCTCCTCCCAGTCGATGAAGCCGAGCACCTGACGCGCGTGCTTCGACTCTCGGCCGGCGACCGTGTCCGTGTCTTCAACGGACGCGGCGCCGAGTTCGACGCGGTCGTGGATGCCGCGAACAGGGAAGGTGTGCGCCTCGAGATCGGTGCACCCTGTTCGTCGGCACCCGAACCGCGCGTGTCCATCACGCTCGCTCAGGCGATCCTCAAAGGCGACAAGATGGACGATGTGGTGCGCGACGCCGTGATGATCGGTGTCGCGGCCATTCAGCCGATCCTCACCACACGAAGCGAAATCTCCATGGCGGCGCTGAGCCGCGGGCAGCGCCGTGAGCGCTGGGAACGCGTGGCGGTCTCGTCGGCAAAGCAATGCGGGCGTGCCGTGGTGCCGGCGATTCTCGAACCGCAGTCCTTCGCGACGCCGTCATCGCTCCGACTCCCATCACCGGTATTCATCCTCGTCGAACCTGGTATGGCGTCGGGTGTGGCACTGTCTGATCTGGACGCGACGAGTCCCCGTGAAGCGACGCTCGTTGTCGGTCCCGAAGGCGGGTGGACTCGGGAGGAGGCGCAGGCGGCGTCGACAATGGGCACGCTGCTCACGCTGGGTGGCCGCACACTGCGCGCCGACGCGATGGCGCTCGTCGCACTGTCAGCGTTGTTTACGCATTGGCGTGAATTCTGATCCGCGCGGGCTGAAGCCCGCGCTCTACGACAACGCCTCGGACAGGTTGAGCGTAGTGGCTTCCGAGGTGACGACGTCGAACGTTGGTGTGCGTTTGCGAAGCGTGTGCGCTCGCCAGATGCGGATCACCGTGACGAGCACCAGACCGATGGTGAAGTGGATGAGTGTCGTCCTCCACGATCGCAAGGCCCGCACCTGAAGCTCCGACAGGATGAACTGGTACATCAAGAGCGCAGTGACGTAGAACGCGGCTTTCGACTTGAGTGTCTCGGTGGCCGGCTCGTGGGCGCTCGCAAACGGAATCTTCGTCCAGTTGCTCAACGCGAGCTCCGTCAGCAGCAGGCCCGTTATCAGCACGAGACCAGTCGCGGCGAGTGCCGTCTGCGTGGGCCACATCGTCAGCGTGACGAGCAGCCAGACGACGGAGAGCGGAACGACGCCCAGCAGCAGAATCAGCCAGCGGCTGGCTCGCACCGCGTCGCGCACCGTGGGCTGCACCAGACGAAACACCCAGTTCGCGTCGAGCTCGGTTGGAATCTGAAACGCCGCTCGCAGTCCGAACACCGCGACGAACACCAGCACAAGCGGCAAGGCCTGCGTGTAGGCGCGCGGTTCGTCGAGGACCAGGTTGCCGCGAAGCTTCAGAAGCGGCGGCAGAAGTTTCAACACGCCGACCGCGATCGCCATCCCGAGGTAGGTTGCGAGCTGGATGGTGTGACGGCGGCTTCGCACCAGGCTCGCAACGCCAAACACGAACATGCTGCGGACAGCGGCCCCCCGAACCCACATCAACGCGATCGAGCGGGCGAGGATGGCCAGGCCACTGGCGCGCTCGAGCGTGCGCACCTCGAGCACGCGCCGCCCCATCCAGGCTGCGGGGATCAGGCTGACGGCTACCGCCAGCACCGTCACCGAGAGCATCACCGAAACCGCCTTGACGACGTGGCCGGAGAGAAAGCTGCTGCCCTCGGCCATCCAGAGATAGAGCGCGGTAAACCAGACGGGAGGCGCCCAGCCGTATGAGGCCTGGCCCTGTTGCATCGCCTTGATGACGTTCGGGAGCACCGACGGAAGGAACAGGAACGTCTCGACGAGCATGACGATCGTCACGAACTGAATCACCAGCGCGAGCCGATCGGCGACACGTTCTCCTGCGCAGATCACCACGATGGCGCGAAGCGACATGAGGCCGAGGAACGTGCACGCGCAGGCCCCCATCGTTGCCGTGACGTGAGCGACGAGGACGCGGGGGAACGACCCGAGCAGTGGATGTCCCGAAGAGGCGGCACTGTAGATGAAAGCGGCGGGCAGGCTCACGGCGGCGGCGAAGGCAGTGCCGACCGTCAATGCCGCCGCGAGGCGCGCACTCGCGAGCGTGCGCGGCCGCACGGGAAGCGCGCCCACGATTTCCTGGTCGGTGCGGTCAGGGAACAAGGCATCCCAGGTGAGCGCGGCGAGCAGCGCGGTCGCCAGCATCCCGTACAGCACGAAGAATGCCCGTTCGGCGGTCGAGATTTGCAGAACCAGCGCGGCCGGCGCCCGCATCAGAAAGCGGTACTGAATGATCTTCGGCACGGCGACGAGCATCGGCGGCGTCATCGCCAGTGCGGTAAACCACAGGGCAAACAGCATCGGGTCGGCGTCGCGCGCGACGAGCACGCTGTCGAGCAGACGGCGGACGGAGTCGCGTGACAGCAACCGGAACTGATGCCACTCGTGGCGCAGCGCTGGCGTGACGCGGAGCTCGGGAATCACTGTGCGGATACGATGGCGAGCTCGGTGCCGATCCTGTCAACGTCCTGATCGACCGCGAGCGCGGCAAAGACGTCTTCGAGTGATGCGGCGTGAACCAGCTCGCGGAGTCGGGTCACCGAGTCATGCGCGACGACATTGCCTTTGTGAAGGATGACGACGTCGTTGCAGATCTTTTCGACCATGTCCATTTCGTGTGAGCTGTAGATGATCGTCTTGCCGCGCGACGCCAGCGTCATCACCAGCCGGCGCAGGATCAGCGTGAAGGCGACGTCGAGACCAGAGGAGGGCTCGTCGAGGATCACGATGTCGGGATCGTGAAGGAGAGCAGCGGACAGCAGCACCTTCTGCCGCATGCCTTTCGAGAACGCCGACATCGGCGCTTCCGTGTCGTGCTCGAGTCCGAAGAGCTCGAGGTACCGCGCGATGCGCTGCGTCAGCGTCCGATGCTCGATGCCGCGAAGGCCACCGACCAGCTCGAGATACTCAGGGGCCTTCAAGTACGCGTAGAGCCGCGGCTCCTCGGGCACATAGCCGACCAGACGCTGATAGTCGAGCAGCTGCGGTTGAATGTCCTCGCCGTTCCATGCGATCCGCCCGCGCGACGGACGCAGCAGGCCGACCAGCATCTTGACCGTCGTGCTCTTGCCTGATCCGTTGGGTCCGAGCAGCCCGACCACCTGTCCGGGACGGGCCGACAGGCTCAGCATGCGCACGGCGGCGACGCCACGGTAGCTCTTGGACACGTCGATCATGTCGAGCATGCTCGGCTCCCTTGGAGAGAATCGCTAGTTAGACACCGATGCCGACGGAAAGTTCGGCGTTACCGGAGTCCGTATATCGCAAGCGCCTGATGCAGGACCTCGGTCAGGTACACACCGCAGAAGCAAGCCACAATCGGCGTCCAGAAACGCGCGTGACGGGCTGGACCGCTGACACGCCGCAATCGACGACGGGCGAGGACGTCGTGACAACGGGTGCGGACACGATCGGCGCGCGAGGCATCGAGCGTTGCCGGCGGCAGATTGTCGAGGAGTCGCAAGAGTGGTTCGGTCATGGCGTGACTTCTTTCAAGACAGGCGACGTCGCACGAGTGTCTGCGTCGAGTGCCTTGGCCAGCAACACGCGCGCACGGTGGAGACGTTGCCGCAACGCTTCCGGCGTGATGCCACAGACAGCGGCCGCGTCTGCATGTTCGAGGCCGGCGACACCCACCAGCAAGAGCACCTCTCGCGATGGCATCGGCAAGGAGGCCAACGCTCGCTCGATGCGACGTTCGAGCTCGTTCGCCGCGGTGGCTTCGAAGGGCGACGTCCGCTCGACGTTGAATGGCCAGAGGCCCATCAGGCCCGCCGTCGTTGAGTCCTCGATGAGCCGTGAGCGCACGTAGCTGACGTGCAGATTGCGCGCCACGGTAAACAACCACGGCCCCAGCCTGGTGCCGGGGCGCAGTCGGTGCGCATGCTTGACCAGCCGTAACCACGTTTCCTCGAGCAGGTCCTCGGCGACGTCACGGCGACGTGACAGGCGCAGCAGAAAAGTGAACAGACGGAGATTGAAGGCATCGTACACGGCATCGAACGCCGTCTCGTCACCGGCCCGAAGCTGCTCGACGAGCGCCAGCTCGCTGTCCTGGTCCATCGGAGTCATAACGCACGACACGCCGTCGCGTGACACAGTAACAGAGTGGCCGCCATAGCAGAGGATCGGTTAGTCTGTGCCTGCATTGAACGTCATCCGCGCGTTGCTGGTCGGAATCCTTCTGACATGGGATTCGGGGTCGCTCCTGGCGGCTCCGCAGCAATCGCCGGCGCTCCCGTCTGATGTTGCCGCAGGGAGCCACCAACGGCACGTCGATGACGTTCGCAAGTCAAGTCAGCGTGAGTACGAACGCGTCCTGTCACTCTACGACGCGCATCTCCGCGATCATCCCCGCGACGTCGTGGCGGCGGTAGAAAAGTGCCGGTTCGTTGAGCTATTTGCCTACGCCGAGGAAGAGTCGATTATCGAGTCAGCGTCCGACGATCTCGAGCGTTGCCGAGATGCCCTTGGCCTCGCGCCGTACGTGGCCGAACCGCTGACTCAAATCTACCTTCTCGAATCGAAATGGGGTGACGAAGGCATCACGGCCGGCGAACAACTGGTGGGTGCCTCGTGGTCATTCCCGCCAACGCTCCGCGCCGAGCTCCACGCACGCCTGGTCACTCTCTACGAGCTGCACGGCGACGAGGAGAAGGCGGGCGCCCACGCCATTCAAGCGGTGGAGCTCGATCCAACGTCCAGGGTGCTCATCGTCGCCGCCAAGCGATTCGAGAAGCTGGGAGCGATGGCGCGCGCACGAACGCTGATCACGGCAGTTCCCGCGGCGGCGTGGAATGAGCTGCCCGTTGGCGAAGCGGCTGAGGTGCTCCTTCGAGTTGGCGCGGCACGACAAGCCGCGGAGCTGCTGCGAGCGCATACGTTGCCCGGCAGTGGCGTCGATCCCTTTCTCCTGGCCAGGGTCCTGCTCGTCGACGGGCAGATCGGGCCAGCGCGCGACGCGTTCGCAGAGGCGGTGAAGACAAGCCCTCCGTCCAATTACATCGGTCTTCGCGAGAACTTTGCCTTCGAGCGCGCGCATGGATCACGGGCGCAAGCGGAGGCTGCGTACTCGACACTCCGGGACGGCGGCTTTTCCGCTGATCCGCTTGGACGCTACCGGCTCGACCTGTTCATCGCGCATCCGCTGGCGCGATGGAAGGGTCGCGACGCGGCTGGCATCCTGACACTCGTTGCCGCGATCGGCGTGGTCGCGTTCCTGCCGCTCGTCGTCATCCTTCCTGTTCATTACCGAAGCCTGGTGCTTCGTCTGCGGGGCACCAACCGGGCGAGCCCTGCGCTCCCGTGGGGACTCCGTCACGCATGGTATGTGCTGGCGGTGTATCTCGTCGCCCAGTCAATCGCCGTGTATTGGTTCGCCTATCCATCCTTCGAAGACGCACTGGGATGGGCGCCCCTCAACAATCCTCCGACCGATCCGAGGTCGCTCGGGCGGGCATTCCTCGTGGGTTCGTTGGTCACTGCCGCGTGTCTGCTTCCAGTCCAGCGTGGGGTTCACTGGCTGAACTTTGTCGAAGGCCAATGGCCGTTGCGCCGTTCGCTCGGTGCGGCCACGGCGGCGCTCTTCGCCTTTCGCCTCGTGGCGTCCCTGTGGGCAACGACTTCGGGTTCGTTCAGACTGGGCGCACTCGGGGGCGACACCACCCGAGCGCTGCAAGGTGTGTATACGGAGTACGGCATTGTGGCGCTACTCCTGCTCGTCGCGGTGGTCATTCCGATTGTCGAAGAAGTCGTCTTTCGTGGTGTGTTTCTGAACGGCCTGGCGAGGCACGTGTCGTTTCCAGTTGCAGCGCTGGTGCAGGCGGGCGTGTTCGCGGCGCTGCACGAGAGCGTCGAACAGTTGCCAGTGTTTTTCGTGTTCGGCCTGGGAGCGGCATGGCTGTATCGCCGAAGTCAGGGACTCGCCGCGCCGCTGGCTCTTCACGCGTTCAACAACGTCCTGGCCGGCCTCGCGATCGTCGCCGTGACCAGAGCTCTGAACCCGATGCCGTGAGGGTGCTCGACGTGTGTGTCACGCAGACTCGCCCCGCGCGTTATACACCTCAACATGGAAACACTGCGCAACGTCAGCCTGATCGGTCTCCTCACGCTGGTGCTCACGCTCACCCCGCTCGTGATGGCGGTCATGTATCTCATCCGCCCGAACGAGCGTCGTCTGGCGCTGATGCGTCCGCTGTCGCTGGTTGGACTCTTTGCAGCGTTGACCGGGACCGCGCTCGGCTTCATCAACGTCTTCGTGGGTTTGGGTAAGCGGGGGTTCACCCCTGAGATGTATACGATCAGCGCGGTTGGCAGCGCTGAGTCGCTGGTGCCGCTGTTTGTCGGCTTCGGCTGCCTGACGGTCTCCTGGCTGCTCGTCGCGGCAGGAATGGCACGGCAGAGCGATTGAATCATCGCGCGGGCTGAAGCCCGCGCTCTACGGTCGCTGCTTGCTCCTTCGTTTCCGCGGATCGGAACAGAAGTGCGAACAACACGAGCACCGCAGCGGCGCCTACCGCGGGAACCAGCCAGATTCGATCCCAGGCGTGACCGTCGGTGAGACGGAATGCGTCCACGACTCGGCCTGATGCCCACGAGCCGATGAACATGCCGACGCCGAGTGTGACGAACGCGATCAATCCCTGAGCCGCAGCTCTCAAGTCAGCAGGCGCGCGGCGATCGACGTAGATCTGCCCGGTGACGAAGAAGAAGTCATAGCAGATGCCGTGAAGCAGGATGCCTGCGTACAGCATCCACACATACGCGTCGGCGTTCCCGTACGCAAACAGCACATAGCGCGTCGTCCACGCGGCCATGCCGACCAGCAGCATGTACTTCACGCCGAGGCGTCGGAAGAACCACGGCATGACCAGCATGAACCCGATCTCCGACATCTGGCCGAGGGTCATCTTGCCAGCGGCGTTGCTGACGTTCAGTTCATTGAGGAACGGATTGGCGAATGCGTAATAGAACTGCAGCGGAATGCAGACGAGGAACGAGCCGAGGACGAACACGGCAAACGAGCGTTCTCGAAGCAGTTTGAGCGCGTCGAGCCCCAGCACGTCAGACAACGTGGCCCGTTGTGTTGACTGCGGCGGCGTATGCGGCAGCACCAAGCAGAACAGCCCGAGCACGATCGAGCCAGCGGCGGCGAGACGCATCGGCACGGCCGTGGCGTCGAGACCGAGCGTGCCGATGAAGAGTCCGGCAACGATCCAGCCGATCGTTCCCAGCACGCGGATCGACGGGAACTCGCGGGCGGGATCCTTCATCTGCCTGAATGACAGCGAGTTGCTCAGCGCCAGCGTGGGCATGTAGCACAACGCGTATGCCAGGAGCACGGAGTAGAGTGGTCCAAAGCTGGTTTGCGTCGAGGCCAGCAGCAGGATCAATCCGCCGCCCACGTGCAGCATGGCGAGGATGCGCTCGGTGGCCAGAAATCGATCGGCAACCATGCCGACGAAGAACGGCGAGATCATCGCTGCCAGCGCCGTCGTTCCAGCGACGAGCCCGATCTGCTCGCCGCTGAAGCCGAGCGTCTGACCGAGCCAGGTGCCGAGCGTGACCGACCACGCGCCCCACACGAAGTATTGCAGGAACATCAGCACCGACAGCTTGAGACGGACGCTCATCGTCATCATGTCGTCGCGACCTCCGGTTTCGTGTGAACGGCGGTCCAGACGCCGCCGCGGCGATGGCTGTCGAGGATGGCGTCCACGAGGCACGCGGCAACGTAGCCGTCCTCGAAGGTGGGGAAGGCAGGCGGCCGGCCTGGCTCGACATGGCCCGCGATCCGCGCGTAGACGTCGGCAATGACATTCCGGAACGCGTCGCTCCAGGCCTCCTGGTGCCCAGGGGGGAGATGGGCGTAGCGTCGCGCCTCAGGTCCGACCAGTGCGGGATCCTTGAGCAGCACCTGATTCGCGGCGTGACGCCGTCCGATCCACAGCTCGTTCTGGCGCTCTTGATACCAGCGCAGCGATGCGGTGCCGCCGTTCACCTCGAACCACAGATCGTTCTTGTGACCGGCGCAGACCTGGCCAACCGTCACGCATCCCTTCATGCCGTTGTCGAATCGCACGAGCACGGTGGCGAGGTCTTCACTCGTGATGGCCACTGGTTCGCGCCGGCTCGTCCCGGCCCCTGAAAACGCTTCGGTGGCCTGCAGCGGCTTCAGCCTCGTGCCGACGACCGTCGTCAGGTCCGCGAGCACCTGGGTGATGCGATGACCGGTGACGTGCTGGACGAGATCGCACCAGTGCGTGCCGATGTCGCCGATCGCCGAGCTGGCGCCGCCTTTGTCCGGCTCGAGGCGCCACGAGAAATCCGTGGGCTCGATCAGCCAGTCCTGCAGATAGCTGCCGTGCACGAAGTGCAACGCGCCCAGCTCGCCGGCCGCAATCATCGCGCGCGCGTGCTGCACGAGCGGATTCCCGCGATAGTTGAACGTGACCGCATGCACGACGCCGGCCCGCGTCGCCGCGTCGAGCAGACCGCGCGCTTCGGCGGCGGTCATCGCCAGCGGCTTGTCCGAGACGACGTGCTTGCGGTGGGCGAGGGCGGCCATGATGACCGGGGCGTGCAGATAGTTCGGTGTCGTGTTGTGGACGACGTGCACATCCGGATCGCGCGCGAGCGCCTCGTAGCTGCCGTACGACTTCGGGATGCCGAGCGCATCGGCTTTGCGCCGCGCGGATTCCTCTGTGCTTCCCGCGACGGCGACGACGTCCACGTAGCCGAGCCGGCGCACGGCGTCGATGTGATGGGCGCCGACGAAGCCTGGCCCGACGAGGCCCATCCCGATCCGAGTCACGCCAACACCTGCTTGGCGTAGGCAAAGCAGGTTTTCACCTCGCTGATCGCGCCCGCTGTGCCGCGGTACTCATATTCGACGTAGGCGCGAATCGGCCACTTCTCGCGCTTCAGCAGCTGCAGCACCTCGCGAATCGGTGTGTCGCCGGTGCCCCACGGCGTGTTGTCGCCCTGATTCTTCTTCCGATCCTTGAGATGCAGGTTGGTGATGTCGCCGTGATGCTCTTTGAGGTACGCGACCGCGTCGTAGTCGGCGGCTGTGAAGTGCCCGATGTCGAGGTTGACCTTGAAGTACTTCGACAGCTTCTTCGCGGCGGCAAAGCTCTCGGGCGTCGCAAACTCGTTTGGATCTTTCGTGTTCGAGTGATTGTGCATGGCGACGACCATGCGGTGCTTGTCGGCAAAGGGGGCGATCTTCTTCGCCGACTCGAGGGTCGCCGATGCGGTGATGATTTCAGCGCCGAGCGCCTTCGCGATCTCGAACCCGCGATTGATCTCCTCGTCGGTGAAGCGGATGTCGGGGCTGTAGTTGTAGGCCCAGATGCGAATGCCCGCCTTGTCGAACCTCCGACGGATACCGTCGAAGTGGGTGAGCGGTGTCTCGATTCGCCAGCGGCGCAGCTCCTCGCGCGCCTTCTGGACTTCTTCCGGCGGGCGCCCGCGGCCGCCCGGTTGTACCGGCTCAATCTGCGGCGCCCAGAGCTCGCATTCGGTGAAGCCGATCTCGCTCATCGCTGCGAGCAGCGGCTCGACCATGTCCCCGCCTGCCGGTCGCGGCAGGTCGCGCAAGGAATACGTCTGCACACCGAGGCGAACGCCGCCGACAGTTTGGGCGCCGCTCAGTGTCGGCAGTGACAGGCTCGAGAGCGTCAGAAGGCCGAACTCACGTCGCGTATACATAGCCTCTCCGGTGCGAAGGTGCGAGAGTGCGAGGGTGTATCAATACAGCGCGAACGCATACAGTGTGTCTCCGGCCGCCACGAGCACGTGCTGCCTGCCGCCGACGAGATAGGTCTGCGGTGCATTGCTGACATTCGCTGCGAGCCGCGTGTGCCACAGCAGTTTGCCGTTGGCCGGATCGAACGCCACGAAGTTGCCCGAGACGTCGCCGCCGAAGAGCAGCCGCCCGGCGGTGGCGAGCAGACCTGGACCGCCGCGGCCGTCGCCGACGGCGGTGCGGAACTTGTGCTTCCACGCCGTCTTGCCCGTCCGGTAATCGATTGCTGAGAGATAGCTGCCGCCGCCACCGACGCCCACTTCTTCTTTGCCGCCGAGTCCCATTGCGCCGCGCGGATCGAGCTCGGTCAGGTAGTACATCGCGTAGTTCTCGGCCGTGGGCACGTACAGGAATCCGGTATCGGGACTGAACGCGGCTGGAGGCCAGTTGGTCGCGCCGCCGTTGGCCGACGACACGAGCGCGCCGCCCACGTGATGGTCCTTGGCCGGATCACGAACCGGCTGACCCTTCTCGTTGACTCCCTTCGCCCAGTTCACTGTCCCCGAGAACTGACTTGTTACGAGGCGCTCGCCCGTGCGGCGATCGAGTGTGAAGTAGTAGCCGTTGCGACTGGCGGTGACGACCAGCTTGCGAGGTTTGCCGTTGATCGTGCCGTCCACGAGGACCGGCGTCTGCGCCGAATCCCAGTCGTGCATCTCGTGCGGCGACGTCTGGAAGTACCAGGCCATCTTGCCGGTGTCCACATTCAACGCCACGATGGCGCACGTGTACAGATTCTCGAGGCCTTCGCCGCGCGGCGCCGACATGTACGCCGGGGTCGGGTTGCCGGTCCCAATGATGTAGAGGCGCGTCTCGGGATCGTACGCGCCCGGCAGCCAGGGATGACCGCCGCCATTACGCGCGGCGTCGAGATCTTTCCAGGTCTCCAGTCCCGGATCGCCGGGATTCATCGGCACGGTGTAGAACTTCCACTGCAGATCGCCGGTCTCGGGATCGAACGACTGCAGGAACCCAGGCGAGTCGAGATCGTTGCCGCTGCCGACGATCACGTGGTTGTCAACGACGACCGGCGCCGACGTGAGGAAGTACTGCTGATTGAAGTTGGCGATTTCCTTGTGCCAGCGCTCCTTGCCTGTCCGCGCGTCGAGCGAGATCAGGTAGTCGTCGGGTGTGACGAAGAACAGATAGTTCCGCCACATCGCAGCGCCGCGATTACCGATGTGGGTCCCACCGCGCGTGCGCCAGAAGAATCGCCACAGCAGGTGGCCATCATTGGCATCGAGCGCCCAGACGTTGTCTGGCGCTGTCACATACAACACACCGTTCACCGACAGGATCGAGCCCTTCACCGTCGTCGCGCCAACGAACTCGTTGTCGCCGACGCCGCCGACGCTCACCTCGGGTTGGCGGGGACCGAATGGCGCAGGCGCAGCCGGCCCGCCCGGACCGGAGGCGAGCCGCGCGGTCCACGCGAGCGTGAGGTTCTTCACGTTCGCCTGGGTGACTTGTGTCAGCGCGCTGTACCGTCGTCCGGTGTAGTCGCCGGAATAGGTCGGCCACGAGTCGCTGAGCGGTTTCAGGATGTCGGCGGGATTGAGCCCGGCGTCCTGAGCCGTCAACACGCCAGCTGCGCCGAGCAGAAGCGCGAACAGCGGTGCGAGAGTGCGACGGTGCGCGTGTGTCACTTGAGCGTCACCAGGAAGGCGGTTACGTTGTGGATCTCCGGATCGGTGTACGTCGGCAGCAATTCCCGGTGCGCGACCAGCGGGTCCTTCACATCAACCCTGGTGCCGTCGGTCGTGCGAAATGCACGGCGACCGCCATCGGCCGTTCGCAGCGAGACGAAGAAGTCGTCCACACGCTCGAGCTCGCCCTCGACTTTCTGTCCTGAGGGCAGCGTGACGGTCACGCTGGGCGGCCTCGCCTTAGGGGGCATCGGAGCGCCGCCTCGTCCGGCAGTGCTGCCAGGCATCAGCCACGTCTGTTGCAGCGTTCGTGGATCCGGAATTCGCTTGGCCAGGCCCTGCAGGTCACCTGTTGACGAATGACAGGAGGCGCACTTCGTCTTGAACACCGCTTCACCAGCGGACGCGTTGCCGACGACGATCGTCGCTGGCCGCTGCCGCGACGAGTCGTAGCCGTTGACCTCGAATGAATGCAGAAACGCAGCAAGGTCGGCGATCTGAACGTTGGACAACGGGAACTTCGGCATGCCCCGATCTGGGCGGCCAGCCAGCACGAGCGGGCCAATCAACTCGCCGCTCTTGTCGTCGAGCACGATGGCCGAGCGGAGCAGGCTCGGGCCGCTGGCGCCGCCGCGCGTGTCGGCGCCATGGCAGAACGCACAGTTGGTGCTGTAGATATTGCGGCCTCGCTCGATGGCCATCGGGTCGCCAGGCTCGCGCGCGGGATATGCGCCGATCCCGGCGCCGCCGATACGGCCGCGGCCGCCCGCTGACGGCTGTTGTGCGCCAGCCGGTGACGGCCCGACCGCCAGCGCCGACGAAACGAGCGCAACCAGCGCGATCAGGTGTATGTAACGCATTTCATGTCCGGCTGCCCATCTTAAGGCGCGGTGAGCCACGGCCGCAACACCGTGGACCACATCTGATAGCCCTGCGGCGACAAGTGCAGGCCGTCTTCGACGAACAGCTCTCGGCGGGGCTTCTCATCCCAGCCCAGCATGAGCGTGTCGAAGTCGATGAAGGCGAGTCGATCGTCGCGCTCGCAATAGGCGCGGAGGATCTGATTGCTCATGCGCATGCGATCGATTTGTGTCCAGCGCAGCAGGCTGGACTTCACGGCGATCAGCAGAATGCGCGTTTGCGGAAGCTTCGCATGGACGGCGCGGGTGAATTTCTCGAACTGGATCGCGACGTCCTCCGAGCTCCAACCGGCGCTGATGTCGTTGTCGCCAGAATAGACCACGACGAGTCTGGGCTCGTAGGGAGTGACGATGCGATGGACGTATTTGACCGCATCAGCCATTTCGGAGCCGCCGAAGCCGCGGTTGATGATTTTCAGGTCGGGGAAATACGACGCCGTATCCCATCGACGGATCGTCGAGCTCCCGACGAAGACGATGCCGCCTTTCTGAGGGGGTGACATCTTGTCGGCAGCTTCGAATGCAGCGATGTCCTTCTCCCATCGATCCACCGACCCCTCGACGCGGCTCGGGGCAGGTTGCGCGGCGACAGAAGAAGCGCAAAGGAGGGTCAAAACGACAAAAACGGCTGGGCGCATGCGCGAAAGGGTAACATCAAAGGCGTGCGATACCTCGTCGCCGCCCGCGTGAAGCCAGGGCGCCGCCCGGCGCTCGATAAGGCCATCGGCAACGGCACTTTGGGGGCCGGTTCGATTGCCGGCGACGAGTATCTCTACAACATGGCGCAGGCACGCCAACTGCCCGACGGCACGGTGAAGTGGGTGGAGACCTGTTTCTGCGCGACGCCCCTGGCCGAGGAGCGGTCGTACTGGGAGGCCTACTTCGATCTGCTCAGCGTGAAAGACGCCCACGCCCGCAGCAAGTGCCGGCATGAGAACGGCACCGAATACTGGGCCTGCTCGAACTGCGATTGCACCGACAAGCTCGAGGCTAGGCTGGCAGAAACGGGGGAAGCCTTCTGTCAGGTCAAAGGGCAAAGGTCAAAAGGCAAAAGCTAGGCTCTCAGGTGTAAGTGCAGGCGCAGGTGGGAACACGCTTACTGAACTTCCGCCACGAACTCTGATGAGCGCGAGACCCTAATCCACCCTAGCGCGCTCTGTCCAAGCACCGCCACCGGCCTTGCCATATCGGCGAGTCCGGCCAGCAATCCAACGAACCCGAAGGCATGTACCTAGCACCTCGCCTTTGACCTTTGCCTTTTGCCCTTTGACCCTCGTCTAGGACTTCTTGTCCCGCCGAAACACGCGACCCATATCCAAGCCGAACTCGGGCTTCGATCGTGGGCCGGTAATCTTGATCGGAAACCTCGAGCCGCCGCCCGGACGCCGGAAGAAGGGCTGCGCGAGACGCGCAAGGAAGGCCTTGAAACCGCTGGTCATGTCGGCAAGGCTCGCCTCCACCAGCAGGTCTCCCTGGAAGTCCAGCGACTCGCCGCGCATGTCGTAGATGCCGGTAAGTTGGACCTCGGCGCCGGGAATCGAGAACGTCAACTCTTTGAAATCGAGCTTCGCGCCGCGCATGACGAACTTGCCACGCAGGTTCGAGACGACGCTCGAGCCATCGCCTGTCGGCTCGGCGTCTTCCTTGCCGCGCGCCCGCAGACTGAGCGCCTCAATCTTCCGTTGGACGTCGATGTTGCTGAAGCGGGCTTGAGCGAGCCGGAACTGTCCATTCAGGTTCAGCCGATCGATGACGTCCTGTTCCCCCGCGGGCAGTAGAAACGTCGTCGTCAGATCCATGCGGCCTGTCATCGGCGACTTCGCCGCCTTCACCGCGAGCCTGAGGACGTCTTCGATGCGTGCCTCGCGGATCTGGATGTCCAGCGCGACGTGGCGGCCTTTCACGTCGCGGTCGCGAACGACGGCGCCGGAGGCGACGATGTTCGACTGACCGAGTTTGGCATCGACGCGATCGAGCCAGGTGTCGCCGTTGGTGCCGTCCACGATGGCCTTGAATCGCGTGAAGAGTGGGACGGGCTGATTCGCGAGGTCGATGGAGAAATTCGGCGTTTCGGTTTGCCCGTCCACCTCGATGCGCTCGAGCGTGCCGCGATACTGGCCGACCGACGACAGCGTGCCGGCGATGCCCTTGATGTCGTTGAGGTCGGCATTCCGGAATGAGTACTCGCCGCGGATCGGCGTGAGCGTCGGCTCTTCCGCCAGCCACGGACCGAACACGCCCGTCGTCTCGACCCGGCCGCGCGGAATCGGATTGGTCACGCCAGCCTGAAAGCGCGCGCCTTCTGGAAGACCGAAGCCGCGCATCACCAGGTCGTGAATCTCGAAGACGCGCGGAAGCTTGTTGGCCTTTCGCGTGGCGATCTCGAGTCGCGCATCTCGCGAGACGATCTCGTCGATGACGATGGAGGAGCGGCTCTCGCGGCTGTTGTCGCCGGGCGAGTTCACGTCGAGCGACGCCACTGACGCTTTCAACCCACCAGGCGGAATGCGGATGTCGGTGCCGACCAGGTTGACGCTGCCCAGTCGAACTTTGGGACCGACCAGGCCGGTGAACGGTGCGCTGGCTTCGAACGCGTTGACCGACACGAGGGGCGGCATGTCGGCGTCGGCATCGCGAAGGTGAAGGCGCAGCCGCGTACCGCTGATCGCCGGTCGCGGCACGATCGACAGCTGCGCCGCGTCAACATCGACGTGCGCGGCAAAGCGATCGCTGACCGCCGTGATGAGGTGCTCGCGCACACGCTCCGCCCGCAGCGCCCACGCAAACCACGCCGCCACCCCGGCGACGGCCAGGAACGCGACAACGGCGGTCAGGAGGACAATCCTTCGCACGGCGGTGCCTATCTTGCGCCCAAAATGTCCGAATCGGTGTCTAAATGGGGGGAAGACTGCATGCCTTTCTTGCCCAACCCAAGGTCCTGCATCCAGCTTGCCATGTGCGTGCTGCTTGCGGCCGTCGTGTCGGCCTGCGCGAGCCGTCAGCCCACGGTTGCGGTCGCGCCGGTGGCGTTGCCGCCGCCGACTCGCGACATCGAGTCGTTCATCGAACGTGGGTGCTTCCGATGTCTGGAACAGGCGCTGGCGCTGGCCGATCAGCGCAACCTTCCGCGACTGGCCTTCGAGGCCGCCGCGCTGCTGACCCTTCGCGCGACTGAGCTCGGCATGCCGGCAGACGCGTGGATGACGAGAGCCCGCGCGATTGCCGAAGGCGACGCCGAGCGTACGCAATACGTGGAGATGGTGGCCGCGGTGCCGCCGGACCCGTTGCGAGGGCTTCGTGATGACCTGCTCGTCGAGACGCAGGTGCGCAATCGCATTCAGCAACGCCTGGCCAGCGTGGTGTCCTGGTACGACACGTTGCAGACTGGCACGCTCTCGCTGGCCTTTCGGCGCTATGTGGAAGTGACGTTGCTCTGCTCGGTCGATCTCAGGAACGAACGCTTCGACCGTCTCGATGCGCTCGTGCCGCAGCTTCCCGACTTGCCGATCCTGAAATATCGCGTCGGCATCTGCCTGGATCAGCATCAGCCACAGCTTCTCGCGCTTCAGGAGGCGATGCCGGAGTTCGTGGACGCCGACTTTGCGATCGGCCGCTTCGCACTTCGCGATCGAAAGGCTCCCGATCCCGATGCGGCGATGCGACGGTTCAAGTCCGCGGCCGCTGCGTTTCCTTCATCCACAGCGATTCCGACCGCTATTGGCAACCTGTATCAGACCTGGGAGGAGTGGCCCAATGCGCTGGCCGCCTACGACCAGGCGCTCGCGTTGCTACCGTCGCATCCGGATGCGATGCTCGGTCGAATCATCAGCCTCTCGCAGCTCGAGCGCCATCAGGAAGCGATTGCTGCCGCGACGCAACTGATCGACGGGGGACGCTGGCACCTCGGTCAGGCGTTCTACTGGCGCGCCTGGAACTACTACAACATTCAAAACAATCAGGCCGCGCGCGCCGATGCCGATCGCACACGTACGCTGATGGTCAATCCGGCAGTCTTTCTGCTGTCTGGTCTGATCGAGTGGCGCTTCCTGCGTCGTGAATCTGCGGAGAGCGAGTTTCAAGAAGCCTTGAAGATGGACTTCGGTCAGTGCGAGGCGGCGTTCTATCTCGGCGGCGTGCGATACGAACTGCGAAGACTGCCCGAAGCCCTCGCGGCGATGCACCAGGCGCGACAGTGCTACGACCTGGCGCTGGCCGTGCGGCGAAAGGCGTTCGAGGACGCGATGGCCAAAGCCGTCACGCCGGAAGCAAAGGCGCGCGAATCGTCTCGACACGAGCGGGCGATTGCGGCTGTACAAAAGCGCCGCGCTGAAGTCGTCGCGACGATAGAGAAGCTCACGCAAGTGCAAAGTTCAAAGTGAAAAGTGCAAAGTAGGTTGGCTGTGAATTCCTTTCGGCTTCGGCCCTTTCGCGCGGCGCGGTAATTCGAACGAAGACTCGTGGCGGCACGGCGAAGCTGGCGGGCTGCTTCGCGAGCTTCGTCCGTCTTCGGTAGAGTGCGGCAGAACTTCGAAACCGCCAGGGCAAAGGCTCGAGTTCGGAGAATCAGGTCACGTTCGCGCATGCATCGGAAAGTGCACGCGCGATGCCGTCAAGGCGTGGTGAGGATGCTCAATGAGTTATGGTGCAGTCGCGAAGCGGCTCGTTGCACTTTCTGCACTTACTTTGCACTTTACACTTTGCACTTTTTACTTAGTGCCGACTAATACCTCAAGTCCCGTGATCGTCTCGCCGAGGCCAAGGCGGATTCGCGCACCAGCGATCTCCCGTCCGTGCTGCGCCACGCGAAGGATTCGCAATCCAGCCACTTCGAAATCGTAGAGTCCCAACGCGCCCTCGATTCGGAATCGGCCATCGGCGCCTACAGCGCTCTCGGGCACAGGGTAGAGCGGAGACACTGGCAACAACTGCTGCTTGAGCGCGATCTGTTGTGCGCGACGCGCCGTCGGAACGCTCCCGTCGTAGATGATGTGTCCTTCGACGGCCCCGGGTATCCCGAGCCTGAGTTCGAGGTCGTCGATTTCGTCAACGTTGATCTCCGTCGTCACCACGCCCGCCAGCGGACCGCGATTCGAATCCGCTCGGGCGAGCAGGACGACGGTGCCGCGGGGCACGCCCGTAATTCTGAACAGGTCGCCGGGCTCGGGAACCGTCCACAGTCCCGCTCGGTGCGCTGTCAGATTCGCGTATTCGATGACGACGTTCTCGGCGGTGATGCCGTCGGGCCAGACCACGCGTCCGGAGATCGAGTGGCGCTCACCAGGCATGAGCCAGACGTCGATGCCGTCCACGGGAACGCCTTCGAAGACGGTGACCGCTTCGGCTGATCCGTGATTGGTCACGCCGGGGTAGAGCGTGGGTTCGAAGTAGGGACGCGTCGCCGATGAGGACTCGGGTGCGCGTCGCTCGGCGTTAGTACGCATGCGGTTCGGATCCGTCGAGACGCTTGGAAGGACGACGACCAGATACTCGCCGGGCGGAAGTCCAGTCATGCGGTAACGGCCGTCCCATTCAGCGACGGTGTGTGTCTCGCGCAGGAGCACATGACCGGTGCCGCGACGGACAGCAGCAAAGACCTGGACGTCGGGCGCAGGGATGCCGTCCGGTTCGGCGACGCGGCCAGCGATGCTCGATTCCCGATAGAGCGTTACATCGACGTGGTGCTCACCATCACGAAGCGTCAGTTCGTGGCCGGTGTCGAATCGATCAGCGGATGCCGCGATGGGCTGCCGGTTCGTGTAGCCGGGCTTCGATGCGAGCACCCGGTATCGGCCGGGAGTGAGCCGTTCGAATGCGAATGCTCCCTGAGGATCGCTGGTGACGCTGAGCGGCCCTGGCGCTGCGACATCAAGACGCTCGAGTGTGACCTCGGCTCCAGCAATCGCACCTGCGGCGACCGAGACCACGCGTCCCGCGACGCGCAGGGAACTGCTGCCGGGCCGTTGTCCGGCGACCTCGACGTCGAGGGTCCACGCGAGGAGTCCGACGGTGAGCGCCTGTCGAGCCGACATGCTGGCGTGAATTGTAAACAAGGGAACCCCATACAATCGATGTGGATGTCCGTCGACTCTCGCTCAGGACACCCCGAGCTACGCCGAGGGGTGCGAACGTGGATCAAAGTCGGGACGGTACTGGCCGCGGTCGTAGGCGCGCTCGTTCCCGTGAGCCCAGCGTTCGTGGAGCGCTGGTATTCGACCGGGCTCTATCTCCATATTCAGCGCCTGCTCACGCCGATTTCGAATCTCATCCCGTTTGCGGTGTTCGACCTGCTGACGGTTGGCGCCGTCGTCCTCGTCCTGGTGGCCATTGTTCGAGCGATCAGGCGGGCGCGTCAGACGAGGCGATTCTCGATTCTGCTCGCGACGCTCGGCAACATTGCGGTGGCCGTCGCGGCGACGTATCTGGTTTTTCTACTGATCTGGGGGCTCAACTATCGCCGGGTGTCGATGTTGCAGCGGCTCGTGATCGATCGCGCCACCCCTGGCGCCGACGCCGTGCGCGCGCTGGGGGATCTGGCGGTGCGCCAGTTGAACGGGCTATACGAGGCTGCGCACGCCACCGGTGACACGGCACCGTGGCGTGATGAAGCGATGCGCGCCGCATTCGACCGCGTGCAGGGATTTTTGAGCGATGCGCCGCGGGCGGTGCCTGGCCGTCTGAAGGCGACGATCTACGGGCCGTACTTCCGATGGACGAGCGTGGACGGCATGGTCAATCCATTTGCCCTCGAGGTGATGGCCAATCCAGACTTACTGCCCATCGAACGGCCGTTCGTCGCCGCGCATGAATGGGCGCATCTGGCCGGCTACGCAGACGAGTCGGAGGCGAATTTCGTCGGGTGGCTCACGTGCGTGCAGGGCGACGCGTGGGCCAAGTACAGCGGGTGGATGTTTCTCTACTGGCAGTTGAGCGGCGAGGTCGGCGCCCAAGACCGGGCACAGCTGGCGGCGCTCCTGGAATCCGGTCCGCGCCGCGACGTGGACGACATCGCCGAGCGGCTGCGGCGCGGCCGGTGGCCACTGCTTCAGCGATCGAGCTGGCAGGTGTATGACCAGTATCTGAAGGCGAACCGCGTCGAGGCCGGGATACGCAGTTACGGACTGGTGGTGACGCTGATTCTGCGCGCCGAGTTCGACGAAGGATGGAGACCGAGGGTCAGACCCCAGCCCGTCGCAGGCGATCCCTGATCGCGACACCCAGACCATCATCGCCTGGAAAACCGCGAACCAAGATCCGCTCGACGCCGGAGGCATCGAGCTCGCGCATGGCCGCATACAGCCGGGACGCGACGGTCGCGAGGTCGTGCTCGGATCCGAGATACGACACAATCGCGCCGGCGCCCAGCCGTTCGACCTCGGCCAGCGCCGCGCGATCTTCGTCCGCGGCCATGATGCCAACGCGTCGGCCCTGCGCGATCGACGCGCAGGCCTCGCGCACGAGACGCGCGACTGCATCCGCGCTCGCGCCGTCGAACACCGTCAGCGGCGCGCGCGGTGAGTAATGCCGCTCGAGCATGCCCGGCGACGGCATCGCCCCGCGAACGGGCTCGCCCGGCGATCGCGGCTCGACACGCGGAAGAATCGCGCGCAACGTGTCGAGCGAGACCGCCCCGGGCCGCAGGATCGTTGGGACGACGCCCGACAGGTCGAGCACCGTCGATTCGACGCCGACCTCGGTCGCTCCGCCATCGACGACGAGATCAATGCGGCCGTCGAGATCATCGAGCACGTGGGAGGCGCGTGTCGGACTCGGCCGCGAGAAGAGATTCGCGCTGGGCGCGGCCACGGGTATTCCGGCCGCCGCGAGCAACGCCCGCGCGACCGGATGCGCGGGAACGCGGACGGCGACCGTGCTCAGACCGGCGGTCACCTCGTCAGGGACACGAGGCGATCGAGGCAGCACGAGGGTCAGCGGCCCGGGCCAGAATCGTGCGGCGAGGTCGCGTGCCGCGTCGGGCACATTGAGGACGAGGTCATGCACCTGCACGAGCGACTCAACGTGCACGATGAGCGGATCGTTGGCCGGACGGCCCTTTGCCACGAACAGCCGCTGCACGGCCGCACGATCGAGCGCGTGGACCCCGAGTCCGTACACTGTCTCGGTGGGGAAGGCGACGAGACCGCCGCGGCGCAGACAATTGGCAGCACGTGCCAGCGCGGCGGCATCCGGGTGGACCGGATCGACGCGAATCACATCCGTCATGGCTCTTCATCAAACCACTCAGCGTAGCGCCACGTCCAATTCAGCGAGGGGAGGCGTATGGATCTGCCACGAATCGGTCTGCTGACGGCGGCTCTCGGGCTGTGGGTGAGTTCGGCGCCGGCGCAAACGATCCAACCAGCACGGTGTCTTCATGGTCCGAATGAAACGCAGATGCAGGCGCAGCGGCGGTACGACGCGCTCGACGCGGCCGACCTGATCAACCGCGCCATCGATCGACGGCCGCGCGCGAGTGCGTATCCACGCTGGGACGAACTCGCGAAGTCACCGGCCGTGTCCTCGTTCCGTGCCATAGCCGGCGCTCGCGGCGATCTGGCGCGCAAGATGGAGTGGGGCGCGGATGAGCCTCTGCCTGGCTGGAGCATCCACTACGTTGCGGCGCAAGACGGTTACGCCTTCTCGCTGACCGATGTTCGCGACCCTTGCCAGCTCACCTTCGCGTCGAACGATTCTGCCGTGATCATCGAGGGGCGTCCGGCGGACTATCGCGGCCGCGTCCGTACGATCCCACTCGACTCGACGCACTAGAGATTCAACTACCAACTTCCAACTCCCAACTACCAACCACTCCCAACTCCCAATTCCAAATTGGATGTTGTTGGGAGTTGGGCGTTGGAGTTTGGGCGTGGTTGGTAGTTGGGCATTGGGAATTGGTAGTTGAAGTACCATGCCGCCCGGATGTTCGAAGCGGCGGAAGTCGGGAGAAAGATCGAAAAGGACGTCTACAAGGCGCAGGTTCCCATCCTTCGCGCCGAACTCCTCGATGCGCAGTCGCAACTCTTGCACGCGCCATTTCCGGTCATCGTCCTGTTTGCTGGCGTTGATGCGGCCGGCAAGAGCGAAACGGCGAGCCTCCTCAACGAGTGGATGGATCCGCACTGGATCGTCACTCGCGGCTATACCGACCCGTCCTTCGAGGAACTCGAACGCCCCCGCCTGTGGCGCTATTGGCGCGACTTGCCGCCGAACGGCCGCGTCGCGCTGTTTCTGAGCGCCTGGTACTCCTCGCCGATCCGGCACCGCGTGGCGCGACGGATCTCGAATGCGGAGTTCGACTCGCTGCTGGACGAGGTGGCCGCGTTCGAGCGGGCGCTTACCGACGATGGCGCGGTGATTCTGAAGTTCTGGATGCATCTCGGCAAGGCGGCGCAGAAGCGGCGGTTCAAGGCGTGGGAGAAGGACCCGCTGCGGCGATGGCGGGTTGGCAAGGACTCCTGGCGTCACTGGCGGATGTTCGACAAGTTCGTCGCTGCCGCCGATCGCGCGATCCGCCGCACCAGTACCGATCAAGCGCCCTGGCACATCGTCGAAGGCGAAGACGAGCGTTATCGCAGCGTCGTCGTGGGCACGGCGCTGCGTGATGCGATCCGCCGCGCGCTCGAGCGCGGCTCGGTCCGCCATCGCACGGCGCCGCGGAAGTCGGGACGCTCGGCGAAGGGTCTCGGGCCGACGCTCGAGCGAATCGAGCGCGACTTCAACGTGCTCGATCGGCTCGACATGACGCAGTCGCTCGATCCGAAACGGTTTGACGAGGCGCTCGAGCGTCAGCAGGGCCGCCTCAATCAGCTGCAGCGCAAATCGCACGACAAGGCCGTCTCTACAATTCTCGTGTTCGAAGGCTGGGATGCCGCCGGCAAGGGCGGCGCGATCCGCCGCATCACGGGCGCGCTCGACGCCCGCGACTATGAAGTCATTCCCATCAGCGCGCCCACCGATGAAGAGAAGGTGAGGCACTACTTGTGGCGGTTCTGGCGACACTTGACACGCGCCGGACGCATCACGATCTTCGACCGCAGCTGGTACGGACGCGTGCTCGTCGAGCGCGTCGAGGGCTTCGCCACCGACGACGAATACCGGCGCGCCTATGGCGAGATCAATCACTTCGAGGAACAGCTCGTCGCGCACGGGACGCTCCTCGTCAAGTTCTGGATTCACATTACGAAGGACGAGCAGCTGCGCCGCTTCCGCGAGCGGAAGAAGATTGAGCACAAGCGCTGGAAGATCACGCCGGAGGACTGGCGCAATCGCGGACGTTGGAGCGACTACACGCTGGCCGTGGACGAAATGGTCGCTCGCACAAGTACTCGTCTGGCGCCATGGACGCTCGTCGAAGGCAACGACAAGAACTTCGCGCGCATCAAGGTCCTGAAGACGCTGGCCGATCAGATGGAGCGGCGATTGAAGAAGTCCGGCTGAAGCCGGACACTACAACGGCAGTCGCAGCGTCGCTCGGACGCCTCGTTCGTCGCTGCGGTTCTCGAGCGTCAGCGATCCACCGTGGCCTTCGGCAATCTGCCGGCACAAGACCAGCCCGATACCCGATCCGCCGGCCTTGGTGGTGAAGAAGGGCACGAACAGGTTGCCGGTGTTCTGCAGCCCCGGTCCCTGATCGTCGATCCGGACTTCGAGCATGTGGTCGCTCGAGAGCCAGCTGGCGATCACGCCGCCGCCGGTCTCGAGCGCAGCATCGACGGCGTTGCGCAGCAGGTTGATCAGCAGCTGCTCGAGCTGATCCGGATCGGCCGTCACGGTGATGTCATCGGAGACGTCCATCCCGATCGGCATTCGTGTTTCGAGCGATACCACGCGCCGCATCAACGGCGCGAACTCGACGGGCCGCCGGCTGGGCGCCGGCAGACGGGCCAGACGCGCGTAGGCGGTCGTGAACCGGCTCAATGCGTCGGCGCGTGACCCAATCACCGCGAGACCGCTTCGCATGTCGTCGCGCCAGTCGTCGGGCGGACGTTCGTTGCTGAGCAGCGATTCGAGGCTGCCAGCAATCGACTTGATCGGCGCGAGTGAGTTGTTCAACTCGTGACCGATGACGCGAATCAGTCGGCGCCAGGCCTGCCGCTCCTGCTCACGCAGCGGTTGGCTGAGGTCGGACAGCGCCACCAGTTCGTGCGGCGACCCGCCCTGCCAGAACTTCGTCCGCCGGATCTCCCATCGGCCGACGCCGCCAGGGAAGCTGAGGTCCTGAATCGTCGAGGGGCTGCCGAGTACGTGCTGGAGACTGAAGTCGTCCGCCGGCTTGCCGATCAGATCGCCGGCCTCGCGTCCGAGCAGCCGCTCGCCGAACCGATTGACCAAGACCAGTCGGCGGTCGCTGTCGAAGGCGAAGATGGCCACGTCGATCTCGGCCATCACGGCGCGCAGGAGGACCGTAGCCTCCTGCGCCCCGAGCCGCTGGCTGCGCAGCGTTTCGGCGAGCGTGTTGACCTCCAGCATCACCTGTCCGAGTGCGTCGTTGGGTATCGCACCGCGAGCGCGAATCGAGAAGTCGTCCTCGCGCAGCGCGGCGAGGAGGTTCGAGACGGTCTGCAGGGGGCGGATGATGCGATCGCGGAGCGCCAGCGCAACGCCCAGCCACAGGCCGAGCAGGATCGTTCCGACGGTGACGCGGATCAGCCACGGATATTGACCAACCCACAGCAGCACGAACGACGCGCCGACGGCCGGAAGCCCCACCGCGAGGGCGAGCAGCGTGACCTTACGGTCGTAGGTCCAGCTCACACTGTCACGCCGGGCGGTATCGCTCGAGGCGGCGATACAGAGCAGACCGACTCAAGCCAAGCGCCTTGGCGGCGTGGCTCACGTTGCCGTAGCGCGCCATCGCCTTGCGGATCAGGAATCCTTCGACATCCTCGAGGCTCATCTCCTCGAGCCGCGCCGATGCCTCCGCGCCGCCGGCCGGACGCAGGCCGAGATCGCCGAGGTGGATGACGTTTCCCTGCGCCATCAACACGGCACGCTCGACGGCATGATCCAGCTCGCGCACGTTGCCGGGCCAGGGGTGATCGATGAGCGCCTGCAGCGCCGCCGGGTCGAAGCCAGTCATCGCCTTGCGATACCGCTGCGCGTGCTGACCGAGGAAGTGCTTGGCGATGCGTGGAATGTCGTCACGCCGTTCGCGGAGCGCCGGCAGCCGGATCTCGATCGTGTTCAAGCGGAACAGCAGATCCTGCCGGAACCGTGCCGCCGCGACTTCCGCATTGAGGTCGGCATTGGTGGCCGAGATCAATCGCACGTCCGCTTTGCGCGTTCGTGACGAACCGAGCCGCTCGAACTCGCCGGTTTCCAACACCCGCAACAGTTTTTGCTGTTGGCTGAGCGGGACGTTGGCGATCTCGTCGAGGAACAGGCTGCTGCCGTCGGCGAGCTCGAAACGTCCGACGCGATCCTGCTTGGCATCGGTGAACGCACCCTTCACGTGGCCGAAGAGCTCGCTCTCGAAGACGCCTTCAGACACACCGCCGGCGTTGATCGTCACCATCGGACGGCTGGCGCGTGGAGACACGCTGTGGAGCGCCTGCGCGACGACGCCCTTGCCGGTCCCGTTCTCACCGGTGATCAACACGTTGGCGTCCGACGGCCCCACACGTGCGATGATTTGCAACACTGGCTGCATCGATGCCGAGTCTGCGATCAGCAGCGGCCCGCCGTCACTCTGCGTCGTCCGCGACTGCGCCTCGAGACGCGTGGCGCGTCGCAGCGCCCGGCCGAGCTCGGTCTGCGTGCGGACGATGGCCTTGAGGCGCTCGTTGTCCCACGGCTTCTCGACGAAGTCGCGCGCGCCGCGGCGCATCGCTTCGACGGCGACGTTCACCGAACCCCAGGCGGTCATGACCACGACCGGCAGCATCTCGTCGGCGCCGTGAATCTTCGTCAGCAGCTCGAGGCCTTCCTGGCCCGACGTCGTATCGCGGGCGTAATTGAGGTCGATGATGACGACGTCGTAGTCGCGCTGCTCGAGCGCCTTGAGTACGGCGGCGGGGGATTCGACGGCGTCGATCTGGTAGCCCTCACCCTTCAGCAGCAAGCGAAGCGCTTCGAGCACGTCGCGCTGATCGTCGGCGATGAGCAGTCGAGTGGACGGTGTGGACATAGGGGATGTGTTATTCCGCTCGGAGCGCGACCACCGGGTCGACGCGAGTGGCACGGACCGATGGCACCAGACACGCGGCAACGGCCGTCGCCAGCAGAACGATGGCGGCCACCGTAAACGTCGTCATGTCTCGAGGAGCAATGCCGAAGAGCAACGATCTCAACGTCTGGACCGAGGCGTAGCTGCCGATGAGCCCGATGGCCAGGCCGAGAGTGGTCACCACGAGTCCCTGCCGGAGCACCTGCCACCGCACCGCGCCGGCGTCGGCACCCAGAGCAATGCGAACGCCGAACTCGTGAGTGCGGGTTCCCACGGCATGTGACAACACGCCGTACAGACCGATCGCCGAGAGCGTCAACGCCACGATGGCCCACAACAACGCAACAAAGCTGTACAGGCGCGGCGACGCAGCGGAGTGCCTCAAGATCTCTTCCAGGCCGGCGCCGTCGTACGCGGCGACCTGAGAGTCCACCTGGGCAAAGATGCCGCGCGCCGCGGTGAGGACGTCGCTGGGTTCTCGATTCGATCGCATCAAGAACACGAGGCTGCCGAAGAAGCCGCCGACATCGATCGGCAGGTAGAACGCGCGCTGGATGTCGCCGTCAGGCCGTTCGCGGGCATCGGAGACGACGCCGATGATCTCGAGGTCCTTCCACTCGCTCCACTGGAGCCGGTGGCCGATGGCGCTGGTGTTGGGGAAATGCGCTTCAGCGAATGCCCGGTTCACGATCACTTTCGTCGCCACGGGCGACCAGTCGCTGTCTCTGAACTCGCGCCCTTCGAGGAGTGGCATGCGAAGCGTGCGGAAGAAATCGGGTGACACGCGTCGAAACCGGATCTCTGCTTCCTTCGTCGCCGCCGGTGCGCCGTCGATGGACAACGGGTAGAAGCCGAACGGGGAGTAGGTTACCGGGCCGTCGCTGGCGGTCACGGCATCAACTCCCGGCAGCCCTCGCAGCTTCTCGGAGACTTCGCGATAGAAGCGCTCGTGCGCTTCCGGCGTGCCATAGCGGTTCTTGGGAAGCGAGACCCGCATGGAGACGACGTTGCGAGGATTGTAGCCAACGTCCACGCGGACGAGCCTGACGAAGCTGTTGATCAGCAGACCGCCGGCGGTCAACAACACCACCGTCGCGGCGATTTCGACGACGACCAGCACGCTCGACGGCCGCAGGCGCACTCCGGCTGCGACAGGCGAGGCGTATGCCGTGAGCGGTCGCAGCTGGCTGATGACGCTTGCTCGCGCGACCCGCAGGGAGGATAGCAGGCCAACGGCGAGTCCCGTCAGGATCGACAGTCCGAGCGCGAAGACCAGGACCGTCGTATCGACATGGATCTCGCGAAGCCGCGGGAAGACATGCGGTGGAAGCGTGTGCAGCGCGTTCACGAGGCCGAAGGCGAGCACGCACCCGAGGGCGCCACCAGCGATCGACAACACGGTCGCTTCGGCGATCCCCTCACGAACGATTCGGCCGCGGCTAGCGCCGAGCGCCATGCGGACGGCGAGCTCGCGTCGCTTCACAGCGGCCCGCGTCAACAAGAGGTTGACGACGTTCACGCAGGCGATCAGCAGTACGAGCACGACACCGATTTGGAACACGGCCAAGGCGCGGCTAGTGCGTCCGGCCATCTCTGTGCGGGCGTTGACCAGTTCGACAGGGGGAACCGTCTTGTTCGGGAGCGGCCCGATCAGCGAGCGCACCTCGGCAAGCGCCTCTTCGTAGCGGACCCCGGGCTTCAGCACCGCATGGGCCTTGAAGACGCTGAATCCGCCGGACCCTGCCTGGCGTTCGAATCGACCGCCGGGGATCCAGAATTCTGGGACGTCTTCGATCTCACCGGCGGAGTTGCGGCTCATCGCCTCGCTGGCGAGCGAGGGGAAGGTGAAGGACTCGGGCATGATGCCGACGACGCGGGTGGGCACATCGCTCAGGCTGATGCGCGTTTCGAGAATGTCTCCGCGTCTGCCGAAATAGGCTCGCCAGGTGCGCTCGCTGAGAACGACGACAGGATCGGCGCCGCGTTCCGAGTCCTCCGGGCGAAGCGCACGGCCGAGAAGCGGTTGGACACCAAGCCCGTCGAAGAGATCGGCGGAGACACCCGCTCCGTTCAGGCGCGCGGGGATCGGAATGCCGGTCAGTGTTCGTGGCGCATGCGCGCCGAAGAGACCGATCCCACTCAACAGTGTGGAATGCTCCTGAAGGTTCAGGAACTGATCCGGTGTCAGTCCCCACCGCTCGGTCTCGCCCGTCTCGCGATCTTGAACGATTTGAACGATTTCGACGAAGCGGTCAGCCCCAGGGAATGGGAGCGGACGCAGCAGCACGCCATAAACGACGCTGAAGACCGCCGTCGTGGCGCCGATGCCGAGCGCCAGCGTGAGCACGGCGATGAGGGCGAACCCGGGGTTGCGGCCGAGCCCGCGAATAGCCATCCGGGCATCGCGTATCAGCGATTCCATCATTCGCTCCGCAGCGCTGCGACTGGGTCCACATGTGTCGCGCGGTGGGCCGGCACGAGGCAGGCGACGACCGCAGCGAAGAGCAGCATGAGGACGCTCGTGATGAAGGTGACGGGATCGAGCAGCGTGATCTCGGATTGGAGGTTCTGAACGGCAGTGGCCACGCCAAGGCCGCCGAGCAGTCCGATCGCGAGTCCGATGACAACCTGCAGCGATGCGGCTCTGGACACGAGCCAATAGACCTGTCTGGCCTGTGCGCCGAGTGCGACACGGATGCCGATCTCACGGGTACGCCGCGAGACGGAGTAGGTCGTAACGCCGTACAGGCCCACCGCCGCGAGGACTAACGCGATGACGGCGAACCCGCCAAGCATGGACCCAAAGACTTGACGCTCCCAAACGCTCATGGCCAGGCGATCGTCAACGCTCATCACATCGAACAGCGGGAGGTCGGGGTCGATGGCCCTCAGTTGACTGCGTATCTGCGTGGCAGCAGAAGCGACCCCTCGCTGCGATCGCACGAGGATCGTCGCGGCCGGAACGGGATTCCTGGCGTACGGGATGTAGACGACGGGATCGAATCCATCGCCGGTTGGCTGCTGGCGCACGTTGCGGACCACGCCGACGATGGTGGCCCATTCGGGGGCAGGCGCGTTCGAGTCTCGGATCACGGCCCGGATCCGTCGTCCGGTCGGATCTTCGTTCGGGAACTGCTGCGCCGCGAAGCGTTCGTTCACGATCGCGACTACGCCACCGGGCAGTCCATCTGTGGAGGTGAATTCGCGGCCGCGCACGATCGGCAGGCCCAGCGCACCGAAGTAGCCAGGAGCGATGAGCACGCTCGATACCGTGCGGCTCTCCGCGCTGGTGTCGTTCGCGCGACCCTCGACGGCCATCTCAACGACCGCGGCGCCGGTGCGGGGACCGGCGCTGGTGAATGTTGAGCGCAGATCAGGGGGGTTCGAGAGGCTCGTGTGGAGCTGACGATAGAAAGCGAGTCGCTGGTCTCTGGTGGCATATCGCTCACCGGACAGACTGAGCCGGAGCTGCACGAGGTTCGCGGTGTCTACGCCGGTCTCGGTCTGGAAGTAGACCATGACGCCGCGCAGCATCAGCCCGGCTCCGGTCAGCAGCGTCAGCGTCATCGCCATCTGCAACGTCACGAGCGCGGAGGTCCACCGGCGTCCGCGGATGCCGCCCGAACTACTGCGGCCGGCCTCGTTCAACACGCTGACGAGGCTCGTGCGGGACGTGTACACGGCGGGAAGCAGTCCGAACAGGATGGATGTCCCCAGGCAGATAGCGGCGACAAACACGAACACACGTCCGTCGATTGCAAAGTGCAGCCAATACGGAATGAAGTCGGCGACGGCGAGCGCAAAGGCTCGAACACCGAAGATCGACAGGCCGAACCCTGCCAGGCCGGCCACAATCGCCAGCAGCAGACTCTCTACGAGCAGCTGGCGGACGATCATCGCGCGGCTCGCGCCCATCGACATGCGCAGCGAGACTTCGCGCTCGCGGCTGGCAGCGCGGGCCATGAGCAGATTGGCGACGTTCGCGCAGCCGATGAGCAGCACGAACGCAACGGCGCCCGTCAGCATGGAGAGCACGATCCGAAGCTGGCGCGTCAGGTTTCGGTCGCGAAACGGACGCACCAGGGGAAACACGTTGGCGTTCGTCTCGGGATTTCGCACCGCGATGCTCTGGGCGACAATCGTGAGGTCGGCGAGGGCGCCGTCGATGGTGGCGCCAGGCGCCAGTCGACCGAAGGCAGCGATGGTCCGCGGCAGACGGCTCGTGCGAGCGCCGGCTGGCAGCTGTGAGATCGGCTGCCAGAGCTGTGATTCGTCAGGGAAGGCGAATCCTTCCGGCATCACGCCAATCACCGCCGTGGGGACGCCATTGACCCGAACGCTACGGCCGATCACATCGGAAGCGGATTGATAGCGCGTTTGCCACAGAGAGTGGCCGAGGAGCACGACCGGCTCCGCCCCCGGACGATCGTCGTCACTCCTGAATCCGCGCCCAAGGACCGGACGCCGGCCAAGAAGCTCGAACGCATTGGCAGATACGTAGGCGCCGGTCGTGCGTTCGGCCGCGGCGGTCTCGTCAGCGAGGTCGAGCTGTCGTTCGGCGAATGCGGCCAGGCCGTCGAACGTGCGAGACGCTTCACGCAAATCCTCGAACTCGGGCAGCGAGAGGTTGTAGGCGGGGCTACCGCTCGTCGCGCTCCGCATCCCGAGCACGACGACGCGATCGGGATCCTGAAACGGCAGATCGCGCAGGAAGGCCGCATTGACGATGGTGAAGACGATGGTGTTCGCGCCGATGCCGAGCGCGAGCGCCACGATCGCGGGGAGTGTGACCCCCTTGTCCTTCAGGAGCAGACGCGCGGCGAGGCGAACATCATTCCAGAAGGTCACGGAACCCTCCGCTCAGGATCACTGCTGATCGATGTACCCGTCGCGTAGCTTGATGATGCGACTGCCGTACGCCGCGTTGCTCTCGGAGTGCGTCACCTGAACGATCGTCGTGCCCCCATCGTTCAGCTGTTTGAACAGCTCCATGATCTCCTGGCCCTGCGACGAGTGCAGGTTGCCGGTCGGCTCGTCGGCGAGGATCACCTGCGGACTGGCGACAATCGCCCGCGCCACGCCAACCAGCTGCTGCTGTCCGCCCGACAGCTGATTGGGATACAAGTCCTTCTTGGCGACGATGCCGAACTTGTCGAGCACGTTGGCGACGATGCCCTGACGCTCGGACTTGCGCACGTCGCGATAGGACAGCGGCAGCTCGATGTTCTCGTAGACCGTCAGGTTGTCGAGCAGGTGATAGCTCTGAAACACGAATCCGATGTGACGCTTCTGGAGCGCCGCGCGTTCCTTGGCCGGCAGCGCGTGAATCGGGTGGCCCATCAGGTGGTACTCACCGCTCCAGGCGCTGTCGTGCATCCCGAGGATGTGCAGCAGCGTCGATTTACCGGCGCCGGACGGTCCCATGATGGACACGAACTCTCCCGGCTTGATGTCGATCGCGATGCGTCTGAGCACGAAGGTCTGCCCGGCGCCAACCGGAAACGACTTCTCGATGCCGCGCAGCGACATCAGCGGCTGGTTGCCGGTGGGCTCCCAGGGAGCCTCAGTCAGTGCCGAGGAGGATGAGCGTTTGAACAGCATTTGCGTCTCCGTAGGGGCGACGCATGCGTCGCCCATACTAGCCGGACGGAATATCAAGCTGCGTGCCGCGCAACAGCTTAGGGATTTCGTGCGATTTTACTGCGGTTTTGTTCGATGCCGGGAACAATCGTCCCACAAACGGACACACGCCCAACTTCCAATTCCCAACGCCCAACCACTCCCAACTCCCAAATCCCAACTCTCTCACGCTCGCCGCTGACGCCGAACCATTGGGAGTTGGGAATTGAATTAAAGGCGCCCTAACCACCGCAGGGCGCCTTCCGTCAGCCACGGGACATAGGTAATGAGCAGGACGCCGATGGCCAGGATGCCGAGCATCGGCAGCGTCGCCCACGTGACCTCGAGCACGGGCTTCTTGAAGCGATACGACGCCAGCAGCAGGTTCAAGCCGAGCGGCGGGTGCAGGTAGCCCAGCTCGAGGTTGGCGATGAAGATCACCCCGAGGTGAACGTAGGTGATCTGGTAGGCGTCGGCGAGCGGCAGGATCAGCGGCACGACGACGACGATCGCCGAGAAGATGTCCATCACCGTGCCGACCAGCAGCAGGAAGACGTTGAGCGCGAGCAGGAACAGCCAGCGCTGCTCGATATGGGCCTGCGTCCACTCGATCATCTGCGTCGGAATCTGCGCGTTGACGAGATAGTTGGTGAGCCCGACGGCGACCGACAAAATGATCAGCACACCGCCAACGAGCGCGACGCAGTCGCCGGCCACCCGGACGACGTCCGCGAAGCTGGGCAGGTCGCGATGGATGAAGCGTTGCACGATCAGCGCATACAGGGCCGCGATCGCAGCCGACTCTGATGTGGTGGCGTAGCCGCCGAGCAGCGCCCACAGCACGACCACCGGCAGGAGCATCTCCCACTTGGCTTCCCACAGACCTGCGGCAACCTCGCGAATGTTGAAGGGCGAGTGCTTCACGCCGCTGCGTACGGCCTCGCGTATGCCTAACGCCGCTAGCAGCGCCAGCATCAGCACACCAGGAAGCAGCCCGCCGATGAAGAGATCTTCGATCGCGACCTTCTGGGCGACGATGCCGTAGAGGATCAGCGGCACCGAGAGCGGAAAGAGCAGGCCGAGCGATCCGGATGCGGTCAGCAGGCCGATCGAGAAGCGCTCGCGGTAGCCTTCCTTGAGCAGCGCCGGCAGCAGCAGTCCGCCGAGCGCGAGAATCGTGACGCCGGATCCGCCGGTGAACAGCGTGAAGAACGCGCACAGCGTCGCCGCCGCCACGGCCGTACCGCCCGGTGCCCAGCCGAAGAGCGCGCGCAGCGCGCGCAGCAGGCGTTCGGACGACTTACCCTCCGCCAGCAGAAACCCGGTCAGCGTGAAGAGCGGGATGGCGGCAAGGTTGGCCGAGGGCGATGTCAGCTCTTCGAACGCCTTGATGAGCGGCACGATCGGCCGGCTGCCGTCGGTGAAGAAGCCGAACATCGCGATGCCGCCGAGCAGCGCGAAGATCGGAGCGCCTAGCGCGCCGGCTATCAGAATCGCGATGAGCCACGGCAGCAGCGAGCCGCCTTCGAAGAATTGCCAGTTGTAGGCAGCGAGGATCCCCAGCACGAATCCGGCCGAGGCGATCGCCTGTCCAACCCAGTGTTTCGACGAGCGCAGCGCCAGCCGCAGTGCAATCAGCGTGAAGCCGACGGGGAAGGCCAGCGTGGACACCCACGTCGGCACACCCAGCGCGATCTCGTCGCCGGCGGCGCGCTCAGTGAGCACGAGGCCCAGCCCGCCCACCGCAAACATCATCGCGATCGCCGATCCGGCGAAGCCCCCGACGACGTGCGCCCACTCGGCGATACGTCCCTTTGGCAGGAACTCGCCGGTCGCGAGGGTGAGGAGCTTGCCTTCGCGAGCCGCGATCGCGGCACCGAGCAGGCCAACCCAGAGCGTGAGGTTCAGTGTGAACGACGCCGCGCCGGGGATCCCGGTGCTGGTGACGCGGCGGAGCACGATCTCGCCCAGCGGCAGCAGCATGATGCCGCCGAGGGCGAGCGTGGCGAGGGTGTTCTCGGCGCGAGCCGCAGCGACCCGCATCTACTTCTGAGTTTTTCGGAAGGCGTCTCGCTCTCGAACGGCAGCATCGTAAATGTCGGCCGGTACCATCTGGCCACGCATGGTCTTCACGAAGCCTTCGGCCTCGGCGCGGAAGCTGGCGGCGGTCTTCGGATCGAGCGCCGTCACGGTGAGCCCACGTGTCTTCATCGTCGCGATTGACTCGGCGTCGAGCTTCGGGGCGTCGCCAAGCAGACGCTTCTCGCTCTCCTTGGCTGCGGCAAGCACAATGGGGCGATCGTTTGCCTCAATCTTGTTCCATGCCTCGTTGGTGATCACGATGGCTCCGTAGAGCGGAGCGACGCGGACGTCGAGCATGTACTTGGCGTCACGGAAGATCTGGAGCAACAGGGCCGGATACGGCGGGCTCGGGGCGGCATCGATCATCCCGGTCGTGAGCTTGAGTTGCGCGGGAATATCGCCGGCCGCGAGTGCCACGGGACGGAAGCCGTTGGCTTTGTACCACTGCACCATCCGCTCGTCACCCTGACTCGTGAACAGCTTCGCGGCTTTGATATCGGCCAGCGTCGCCAGTGGCTTCTTCGAGAACAGCTGGACCCAGCCGGCGCTTCCCCAGCAGAGCAGCTTGAAGCCCTTGGCGTCGAGACGCTTCTCGAGCATCGGCGTCATCTTCTCGAGGACATACTGTCCCTCGGCATCCGACTGGAAGAAGAACGGGATGCCGAACACGTTGAAGGCGTCGTCGATGGTGCTCAGCCCGGGCAGCATCAACAGGTTTGACTGCAGCTGATCGACGCCCGGCCGCATCATGCGAATCGTGGCGTCTTCACTGCCCTGGGTACCACCGGCATAGACCGTCAGCTTCACGCGACCGGCGGTCTTGGCTTCCCACTGAGCGCCCATGTCGAGCAGGACCTTGTGCCACGAAGAATTGACCGGCGCCTGAGTGGCCATCTTGATGGTGACGGCGGCCCAGAGCGATGTGGATGCGACACCCGAGACGAGCGCGAGTATGAGTGCGAGCTTTCGACCTGACATTCAGCCTCCAACCTTACTTCGAAAACTTCTCGTCGATGCGATCGAGCAGCACGCGGGCGCGCCGCTGGTAGACGAGCGTCACCAGACGATTCGACGGATCCTTCTCGGGGTCGATTGCCAGCGCTTGCTTGAGCAGCTGCTCGTACTCCTGGCGATCCTGGCTTGGCACCGAGACGCCGTTGGCCAGCGTGATGTACGGCCCGGGCGAGAGACCCTTCTGGATCGCGACGGCCGTCTTGAAATGTTCACGGGCGCGAGCCGGATTGCCGCCGAGCGCCTCGGGGAGGCTGTCGAGCGTAATCATCAACTCGTGAATCGCGCCCTTGTTCCACTCCGCGTCCAGGGCCAGGGCGCGGTCGGCCAGGGCTCGCACAGTAGGGAAGTCTATGGCCAGATCCGGCCGGTCGATCCCGAGCGCGATCGCGGCGCCCCAGGATGCCGCCGTCCAGTACAACAGCGGCACATCGTCCTTGCGAGCCTTGGCGACGGCGGCCACCGGATCCTGCAGCAGAGCCGCGCTGGTGCCCTTGCCAAAGCGCACGTCGGCGGCGCGCAGGCAGTAGCCGCGTCCGCGCAGATAGTGCTTGAGCGCGCGCTCGCGCAACGCGGTCGCCTCGACGCGGCGGCTCAGGTCGAGGCTGTCGGCCTCAGCTTCGAGAAACGCGTAGCCGTACTGCGTGAAGCTGCCGCAGGTCGCGATGAGCAGCGGCACGTGCGTTGGCACCGACTCGAGAAGTGACTCGTACAGTTTGAGCGCGAACGGCGTGGCGTCGCGGATCAGTTCGGGATCGTCATCACGCGTGAAGACGTCGCCGGTGTCGGCGAGCGTGTTGGCGACCGTCTTGACGGCCATGGTCTTGAGGGAACACCCCGTGGTCAGGCCGAGCACCGCGGCCAGCACCCAGACACGACCGAGCACGACCACAGAACGAATCGATTGGGACATGCAAGATCCAAGAATATCTCACCGGACGTAGAATCCCGTCGTGACCTGCGCCAAGTGCGCCGCACCGGTTCCCGACGGCGCGCGCTTCTGTCCCGCATGCGGTGCCGCGTTAGACGAGGCACTGACAATCGGTGTCAGCATGCAGCCGACAAGGCCCGCAGGTGGGCCGATTGGCGTCGTCAGCCGCCGCACGCCGACACCGGCCCCTGAGCGCCGCAGCGTCGCGGAAGGTGGCGCGGCTCCGAGATCCGACAGCGGATGGCTATCCTCGTCTGACTCGATCAGCCACGGCCGATTCGCACCAGGCACGGTGCTTGACGGTCGGTACCGCATCATCGGGTTGCTTGGCAAAGGCGGCATGGGCGAGGTGTATCGGGCTGACGATCTCAGGCTCGGGCAGCCCGTCGCGCTGAAGTTCCTGCCCGACGCACTGCGTGACGAGCCGGTCCGTCTCGCGCAGTTTCACAACGAAGTCCGCACCGCGCGCCAGGTCTCGCACCCGAACGTCTGCCGCGTCTACGACATCGGTGAAGTAGACGGTGTTCCGTACATCTCGATGGAGTACGTGGACGGCGAGAACCTCGCCTCGTCACTGCGACGGATTGGCCGGTTTCCTGAAGACAAAGCTGCCGACATCGCGCGGCAACTGTGCGCCGGCCTTGCCGCTGCGCATCAGCGTGGCGTCGTCCATCGGGATTTGAAACCCGCCAACGTGATGCTCGATGGATCGGGCCGCGTGCGCATCATGGACTTCGGGCTCGCAGCCGCAGGACGCATCGACGACGTCAGAGCCGGCACGCCCGCGTACATGGCGCCGGAGCAGTTGCTCGGACGCGAGGTCACCCAGCGCAGCGACATCTTCGCGCTGGGGCTGGTCGTGTACGAACTCTTCACAGGACGACGGGCGTACACCGCGACGAGCATCGGCGAACTGGTCAACCAGCATGAGTCGCGATCGCTCGCGCCTCCGTCCGAGGTCGTGAGCGCCATCGATGTCGCCATCGATCACATCATCCTGCGTTGTCTCGATCCCGATCCCGAGCGACGTCCGGCATCAGCGCTCGCCGTCGCGGGTGCGCTGCCAGGTGGTGATCCGCTCGCCGCCGCGCTGGCAGCGGGCGAGACGCCGTCACCTGAACTGGTGGCCGCGGCCGGCGAGGGCGCGGGCTTCAGCCGCGTGGCGGCGTGGTCGATGCTCGGCGCGATTGCTGCCGGTCTCCTCGCGGTGTCCTGGCTGGCCCTTCGCGACAGCTCCTTCGATCGCATTCGCCCGGAATACTCGCGTGACGTGCTGACACAAAAAGCCCGCGATGCCATCGTGACGCTCGGGTACGACGCGCGTGCGCGCGATTCCGCAGTCGGATTCGAGTGGAACGATCTGCTGATTCAGGATGTCGTCAAGAAGGAGGGGCCGTCGCCGCAATGGGACCGGATCCTGAAGCAGCGTCCCTCGCCGCTGTCATTCTGGTATCGGCAGAGCAGCGAGCCGCTCGTGGCGACGACGTTCCACACAGACCTGCTCACGCCGGGCATCGTCGATCGCGCCGATCCCCCGCCGATCTCATCAGGCATGATCCAGGTCAACGTCGATCATCAAGGTCGATTGACGTTCTTCGAAGCCATTCCGCCGCAACGTCAGTCTTCGCCGGTGCGTGCTGCTTCCGCCGACTGGACGCCGCTCTTTCGATTGGCAGGCCTCGAACAATCGTCGCTTCAGCCCGCCGAACCCGTATGGGTGGGGCTGGCCGCATCGGACACGCGCGCCGCGTGGACGGGCAAGTGGCCCGACAGCGGCCGGACGCTTCGCGTCGAGGCGGCGGCGTTCGGCGGGCGTCCAGTGGGATTCATGTTGATCAGCGACTGGCAGAAGCCGTGGCGGATGGCGGACGAAACCAGCGGCGAGACGACCGCATATATCGTGCTCCTGCTCGGTGTCACCGTCGTGGTACTCGCGGGTGCGGCGGTGCTGGCTCGACGGAATATCCGCGAGGGCAAAGGCGACCGGCGCGGTGCGGCGCGGCTGGCGGCCTACATGACCGGAGTGCTGCTGGCATTGTGGGTGTGCCAGGTCCATGTATCGGACTCGCTCGGACTGTTTGCGCTGTTGCTGCTGGCTGTCTGTACGTCGGTGTTCTACGGGACGCTGTTATGGACGGTGTATCTGGCGCTCGAGCCGTTTGTCCGCCGCCACTGGCCGAGAGTCCTGGTGTCGTGGACGAACGTGTTGACCGGCCACGCTTCCGACGCAGTGGTGGGCCGGGACACGTTGATTGGCGTGGCGCTCGGCATCTGGTTCGCGCTGCTCTTCAGATCGATCGCCGCGGTTCAAGGTGACGGGTCGATCAATTTCCCGGGTGAAGTCGAGATTCTGCTCGGTCTGCGCAGCACGGTTGGCGTGATCCTGCAGGAGGCGCTGTACGCGGTTCGGAACGTCCTGTTCTACTTCTTTATCTTGTTCGTCTTGCGAATGCTGCTCCGCAGTCAATGGGCAGCAATCATCGCATTCACGGCGTTCTTCACGGTGCTGAACGCGCTCGGCAACGATCGCGTCTGGCTCGGCGGACTGATCGGCCTGCTCTATTTCGGAACCGCGGCGTTCGTGATTGTCCGCTTCGGCGGCTTGTTGGCGTTCGTCGTTGGCGCTTTCGTCAGCTCGTTGCTGTTCGATGTTGTGCTCACGCTCGATTCATCCGCGTGGTACTTCAGCAACACGGCGTTGCTACTCGCCGTCGTTGCGCTGCTGACCGTGTGGGCGTTCTACACGGCGACCGGCCACCGCCCGTGGGGCGCGACGCCTGCGGCATCCACCTAGCTGCGATTTACTCGGTTCGCAACGCGGCGATCGGATTCACGCGCGCGGCGCGGCGCGCAGGGATGTACGACGCCGCCAGCGCAATGACGAGGAGTGAGAGGGCGACCGCGCCCAAGGTGAGCGGGTCCCAGGCGGTCACGCCGGCCAGCAGTGTGGTGACCAGTCTTCCAACGATCAGCGCGGCGACGAGGCCGAGCGCAATGCCGGCCAGCACCACACGCGAGCCGTCGCCGACGACCATTCGAATGAGATCGCTCGGCTGGGCGCCAACCGCCATACGCACGCCGATCTCCTGCGTACGCCTTGCGACCGTGTACGACAGTACACCATACAGACCGACGCAGGCCAACAGCAGCGCCAGCGCAGCGAACGACCCAGCGAGATACGCGATCAGCCGCTCCCGTGTGACATCGCGTTCGAGCAGCGCCGTCATCGGGAGGACACTGTCGAGGAGGAGACCAGGTTCAGTCTGCTGAATTGATGCTCGAACCGCCGACATCGCAAGCCCGATATCGCCGGACGCTCTGACGGCGATGACGCGCGGAGGAGCGTTGAAGGCTGGCGGCTGCAGGGCCGGGAGGTAAATCATCGGGCTTGGTTCGGCATGGAGCGTCGGCCTGACGTCGCGTACCACGCCGACGATTTCGGTGTTCAGCTCGCTGCCGCGCCCAAGTCGTTTGCCAAGAGGATTCTGGCCGGGAAAGAAGCGTCGGGCAATCGATTCGCTGACGATCGCGACGCGCGGACTCTGTGCCGTGTCGCGATCGGTGAAGTCCCGTCCCGCGACAAGCGCGATGCCGCTCGTCGCGAAGTACGTGGGCGAGACCCAGTTGTTGTTCAACTGGATGCCGGTGCCCGCGCCTTCGACTGCGAAGCCGCTTCCGTACGAACAGTTCGTCATCAACCCGCAGGTTGTTGCGGCGGCGGACTGCACGCCCGGAACGACATGTATGGTGTCCAGCAGCCGCTCGATCAGCGGAAGAACCTGTTCACGCGAATAGCCACTGCTGGAGGGATTCGTCGTGGCGACGATCACGTGCTCAGGATTGAAGCCCGGGTCTACGTGGGCAAAGTAGGTCAGCGTCCGTCCGAGCAGCACGGCGCCGAACACCACTGAAAACGATAGCGCGAGCTGCGCTGCGACGAGTGGACGCATGCCCCTCAGCGCCGCGAGCGTCCCCATTCGCTGGGTGACGATGACGCCATGGACCATGCCGGCGCGGACCGCGCGAAGCGCAGGGCCGACACCGAACGCCAGAGCGCTCACGATCGACAACGTCGCCGTGAAGATCCACACGCGAGCATCGAGTGAGAACACGGGAGGGAGCGCCCGGGCGCTCCCCAGGACCGCTCGAGCCATGAGCTCGCTGGTCCAGTACGCGGCGACCAGGCTCAGCGCTCCGCCAGCGGTGGCGAGCAGCAGACTCTCGGTCAGATGTTGACGCACCAGCCGGCCGGTCGCGGCGCCGAGCGAGAGCCGGATAGCCGTCTCGCGGCTTCGTCCGGTGGCGCGCGCCAGGAGCAGATTCGCGATATTGGCGCACGTGACGAGCAGGACAATCCCCACCATCGCCGCGAGCACGTACAACGCGTCCGAATATCGGTTACGAAGAGAGGAGAATCCCTGCGTGAACGGAGTCACCGCGAGCGAGCGCCGCATCGTGGACGTCCGCTCTCGTGGTTCCTTGAACCCCTCCGCCAGTTGTTGCAGCCCTTGTCCGTTCGCCTCCTGCAGGCGGGTGATGGCCTGGGCCCGGCTGCGGCCCGGAACGCGGGCCACCAGGTTCAGCCATGCGATGCGGTCTTCGTCAATCCACGGCTGGCTCGGATCGATGCTGCCGTAATCGCTGGAGTTCGTCGCATATTCCAATGGGTCCTGCAACGTCAGCGGCACCCAAAGATCGGCCACTGAATCGGTTCGGATGCCGATGAAGTCGGGCCGGGCGATGCCGACGATGGTGAGCGCAATGCCCTTGATCACAATCATCTGTCCGAGCGCCTGTTCAGTGCCCCCAAGCGCCCGCTTCCAGAAGCCGTCGCTGATCACGGCCACGTTGGCGCGTTGGTCGCGCTGGATATCGCTCTCGACGATGGGACGGCCACGTTGCATCTCGACGCCGAGCGTCGAGAAGTAGAGGCCCGACACCAGCTGCGTCAGCATCGGCGAGGCCTGAGTCGAGTCTTGCGTGCGACCCACGAACTGAATCGAGAGCGTCGTCGCCGCGAGCGATCCGTTTTCGCCGAGCGCGTCTTGCAAACGCTCGAAGCGAGGATGCGAGAACCGGAGATAGCGGCCGGTCCCACCTGCGGTGTCCGGCAGCGCATTGGGCGCGGCGTCAGGCGCGTTCTCGTGGAGCATCACCAGTTCGGACGGGCGCGATACCGGCAATGGCTTGAACAGCACGGCATCGAGCAGCGTGAAAATCGTCGAGTTCGCGCCCATCCCGAGTGCGAGTGTGACGATCGCGGCGACGGCGAATCCCGGTGTACGCCGCAGCGAGCGCCCGGCGTATTTCAGGTCCTGCCACAGTGTGTCCATCAGTCAGCCCTCAGTGCTACTGCCGGATCGATGCGCGACGCTCGACGCGCGGGAAGATACGCAGCGAGTAAGGCTGCAGTCCCGAGCGTGAGGATGGCCGCGGTGAGTGACAGTGGATCGCGGGCGGTCAGCTCGAACAAGAGCGTGTTGACGAGGCGGGAGGTGAGCAGGGCGCCCACCAGTCCGGCCGCCAGTCCGATGCCGACGATCATCATCGTCGGCCGCAGAACGCCGGCAAGAACCGCCGATCGTTCTGCGCCAAGCGCGAGGCGAATGCCGATGTCGCGCGCGTGGCTCGCGACGTCGTAGGAGATCACTCCATACAGCCCGATGCACGCCAGGAGCAGCGCCAGCAACGCGAACGAGGTTGACAGCGTCGCCAGCAAGCGCTCGGTGGTTGTCGCCGCGGCAATCTGCTGCTGCATCGTTCGCACCCACATCACCGCCACATCCGGACTCAGCGTGCGCACTTCCTGACGAACGAACGACGCCAAGGCGGCCGGATCGCCGGTGGTGCGAACGGCCGCCGTCAGTGCCTCCGGCGGTTCCCGGCTCTGATCGAGCGGCTGATACACCATCTTCGGCGGCGCGGCGCGCAGCGCGTGCCGCGCGTCAGTCACGACGCCGACGACGGTCAGTGTGCGCGATGGATCGGGCCGGCTGCCAAAGCCGACCGATCGGCCAATCGGATCGGAATCGCCGAAGAATGTTCTAGCGACCGATTCGTTAATGATGGCGACGCGAGGGGAGGATGCCGTGTCCTGGCTCGTGAAGAGCCGGCCACGCACCAGCGTGATGCCAAAGGTCTCGAAGTACGCCGGCGTGACCGTGTTGGCGAGCACCTGATTCGCGCCAGGACCTGGCGGCGGCGTCGGGATGCCGAGCACGCGTCCCTCGAATGCCGTATCCACCGGGGACATGGTCGAGCACGCGGCGGCCATCGTCTGGGTCTGCCGTTGGAGACGCGTCAGCGTTTCGGTGCAGAGCGCTGTCATGCGCTCGAGCGGGAACGTCGTATCGCGTGCATCCAGCGAGAAGACGAGCACGTTCTCGGTTGCAAACCCGCCATCGACGTTCCGCAGATTGCGCTGCGTGCGCACCAGAAGTGCTGCGCCGAAGACCAGCACGACAGAGACGGCAATCTGGATGGCCACGAGCGCCTTGCGGCCGGATGACTTCCGCGCCGGAACCGCTCCGGTGTTGCTCTGCTTGAGCGCCGGACTCAGGTTGACCAGGGTTGCTCGAACAGCGGGAATCGTTCCGAAGGCGATCCCAGTCAGGAGCGAGAGTCCGGCGGCAAACAGGAGGACAGAGCCGTCTGGCTGCACGTCGATGGCGATCGGATTCTGATTCTGAAGGAACAGCGTGCTGACGAATCGTGTGGCCCAGCCGGCGAGTAGTGCGCCGAGCGCGCCTCCGGCCACCGCCAGCATCAGCGATTCAGTCAGCAGTTGCCGCACGAGACGGCGGCGCGTCGCGCCGACGGCCGCGCGAACCGCCATCTCACGCGCACGGCTGGTCCCGCGCACGAGGAGCAGGTTGGCGACATTGACGCAGGCCAGCAGGAGCACGGCTCCAACCATGCCCATCAGTACGGTGAGCGGAATCTGATAGTCGTTGCGCAGACGGTCCTGACCCTGAGCCGCGGGTTGCAGTCGTGCCGTACGCATACCGCGCGGCGTGCGCGCGAACCCGATCCCTGGCTGCGACACGTGCTCGCGGAAGGCTGTCCCGATCACTGCCTCCGCCTGACGTCGATCGACACCAGGCTTCAGCCGGACGACCAACGGCATGCTGGTCCAGCTGTCGAGATCGGTCAGAAAATCCGGTTCGTCGCGGATTCGCATCGAGAGCGGCAGCGTGATATCGATCGCGCGGCCGGGCGCCATGCCGTCGAATCCGGGAGCCGTCACTCCAACGATCGTGACGCCGCGTCCGCCAACGAGCAGCGTCTTGCCGACGATGTCGGGGTCGCGGTTGAACCGGCGCGTCCAGAAACCATCGCTGATGACGGCGATGGGAGCGTTATTCACGGCGCGGTCGTCTTCCGACGTCAATCCACGACCCAGAGCCAGCGGCACGCCGAGCACGGCGTGATAATTGCCGCTCGCGTACTGTCCGTAGACCCGCTGAGCGCCCTGATCCGAAGCCACCTTGAAGTCGCGAATGTTGTACGCGGTAACGGCGGCGAACACCTCGTCATGGGCGCGCACCCGCTCAAACCACGGGAAGTTGGAGTTGGTGAGGATCTGACTGTCGCCGACGCCATGCGCGACGAAGTACAGCTCCTCTGGTGCGCGTAACGGCAGCGTGCGAAACATCACCGCGTTGATCAGGCTGAAGATGGCGGTGTTGGCGCCTATGCCCAGTGCCAGCGTGGCGATTGCGGCAGCCACAAAGCCGGGCGTGCGCCGCAGGGACCGACCGGCGTATTTGACGTCCTGAATCAGCGTGTCAAACATGTCAATCCCGCGTGGCTGCGATGAGCGTGTTGGCGTGTAAGGACACGATCGCTTCACGCCTGTTTGCGATCGTGCGGCTCTGCTGACGACGGCCGGCCACGACGTCGGTCAGCGTGCAGGACTGGACCGCGCATGTGACGGCAAGCGTTCCCGGCTCGCGGCCGAAACGAATCAGCGCATCGCCAAGCGTGAAGCTGCGCTCGTCCGGCGACGCGACGCGCGTGTAGATGTGCCGATCGGGAATGAATCCGTGTGGCGCGGACGCCACCTTGAAGTCGAACGATGGCGCGATGCTCGTCGAAATCCCATCAACCGTGAGCGTCATGCCATCCTCAGAGAGACTCCAGATCCAGAGCACGGAGTAGCTCGTGCCCGGGGCCTTCAGGGTCACCAGACGGGTGCCATCCCACCGTGACTGCACGACCGGCTCGAGCGACCGCTCGCCGCCGCGGCGTGGACGCCAGCGATCGAAGGGCAGCTTCCAGGGAATGATCGAGGTTTGCCCGGCCGCGAAATGAAGAACCGCCATCTCGATGTGGGTTGCCGCCTGAGAGATGACCCGCATCTGGCCGTAGACGTGGTGGTCCTCGCTGCGATCCGGGTCGAGTGCCCAGACGCCGGAGAAGTCGGGTTTCTGCTGCGCGTGCGCTGCCGACGCGAGCGCGGCAATGAGGATGATGACCGTCGAGATATCACGAATCATGCGCACGATCGCGTCGGCAAGACCAAGGAGTATGCCAGAGCGGTAGCCGCGGCTAAGTGACAGGATTATTGGCGGTTGCCTCGCGTGCCGGCGAGGGCGGCGCAACTGACTGTTCGCGCGTGGGACGGCTCCGTTCCATCTCCGCGACTAACCTTTCGTCGTGCGGATGGGACTTTACCTGTAGATGGACGCTCTCGATGTGATCGTGGCCCGGGCCCGGGAGGGGGAGGCAGACGCCTTTGCTGTGCTGGTCCGCCGCTTCCAGGACATGGCTGTCGGCTACGGCTACGCGATCCTCCACGACTTCCAGCTCGCCGAGGACGCGGCGCAGGAAGCGTTCTTCGAGGCGTTCCGCACGCTGCCCAAGCTGCGTGAGCCGGCGGCCTTCGCGGGGTGGTTCCGACGCATCGTCTTCAAGCAGTGCGATCGCATCACGCGGCGTCGCCTCGTCACGACCGTGCCGCTCGACATGGTGCCGGAACCGGTTCGTGAAGCCCACGTAGTGTCCGGCTTCAGCCGGACGGAAAACGGCGAGGAAAGGAAGGCGCAGGTGTTCGAGGCCGTACGTCAGCTGCCTGAGCACGAGCGAGCGGCGATGACCCTGTTCTACATCGGCGGCTACTCGATGGAGGAAGTGGCGACGTTCCTCGAGGTGCCGCTGTCCACCGTCAAAGGCCGTCTGCACTCGGCGCGCAAGCGGCTGCGCACGATGCTGCTCGACACGGTCGCCGACGATCTGCGGTCGCGCCGGCCGTCGCGCAACGAGGCGTTCGCGACAGCGATCGTGGATCTGCTGAAAGCGGCGCGCGCGGGCGACGTCGAGCGGGTCAACACGCTGCTGAAAGACGATCCGCGGCTGCTCGTCGCGCGGGATCCCATGGGGAACACGGCGCTCATCATCGCGGTCAACAGCGGTCACGAAGCGCTCGCTGATCTGCTGTTCGATGCCGGCGTCGAGCCTGGTCTGCACGAGGCGGCGGCGATTGGTGACACCGCGCGCGTTGGTGCAGCGCTCGCGCAGCATCCCGAACAGCTCGATACCGACTCACCGGAAGGGTTCACGCCGCTTGCACTCGCCGCTCACTTCGGCCACACCGAGGTCATGCGGCTGCTCATCGATCGCGGCGCCAACATCAATCGCGTAGCGACCCATCGTCTGGCGGTGACGCCTCTGCATGCCGCGCTATTCGGACGGCAGGTCGAGGCGGCCCGGCTCCTCATTGAGAGCGGCGCCGACGTCACGCTCGCGCGCGGCGGCACGGGCTGGAAACGCGCGGGATGGACGGCGCTGCACTACGCCGCCGGCATGGGCTTCGGCACGCTCGTGCAGCCGCTCCTCGAGCGCGGCGCAGATCCGTCATGCCGCGACGAAGAAGGGAAGACGCCACTCGACGTCGCGATCGACGCGAAGCAGTCCGACATCGTGACGCTGCTCTGTTCCAGAGGTACGAAATGACAACGATGACTCTGTTTCTGATGGTGATTGCTATGGCTCAGACAGTGGAAGTCAGTGAGATTCTGCTCGCGAAGTATCGTGGCAACAACGCGCGGGTCGAGGAACTGCTCAAGGGCAATCCCTCGCTCAGCATCTTCGAGGCCGCAGCGACCGGACAGACGGCGCGTGTCCGAGAGCTGCTCGCTGCCAACCCATCGCTCATCAACGCCTACGCACCGGATGGGTTCCATCCGCTCGGTCTGGCAGCGTTCTTTGGAAACAAGGACACGGTGGAAGCGTTGCTGCAAGCCGGCGCCGATGTGAATCAGCAGTCGCGGGAGTCGATGAAGGTGAGCGCGCTTCATTCATCAGCCGCGGCGCGGCGGCCGGACATTGCCGCGATGTTGCTGGCGAAGGGGGCCGATCCGAACCTGCGCGCCGAGGCAGGCGTGACGGTGTTACATGAGGTCGCGATAACCGGTCAGATCGATCTCGCCGAGATGCTCCTGAAGCACGGCGCCGATCTCAACGCGAAGGACAACTCAGGGAAGACGCCGCTCGCGCACGCGATCGACAGCAAGCAGGATGCGATGGCCGCGTGGCTGTCGGCTCGCGGCGCGAGGTAACGGAGATCACGGAGGACACGGATTCACACGGAGCAGCGGAGAAACGAGGTTCTAAGATCGATAGTCTCCGTTGCTCCGTTCCTCCGTGTGGATCCGTGACCTCCGTGTTCTCCGTTAACTCAGATCGAAAGCCGAGATCATCTGGCGATCCCGAACGTAGAGCGTCGTGCCGACGAGCGTGGGCGGCGTCCAGGCCAGGTGCTGCAGGACGCTGGCCCGCGCCAGCACTTTGAGTCCCGTCGGCGAGACGGTCGCGAGACCGAGCACGCCGTCTTCATCGAGCACGATGACTTTGCCATCCGCGTAGAGCAGCTGGGCGCGCGCGAAGCTGCGATCCTGCCAGGCGATTTGCCCGCTCTTGAGATCGATCGCCGAGATCAACGCCGGACCGAAGTCGCCGCTCGAGCCGTAGGCGTGCTCGCCGAGACGAATCACGGTGCCGATGTGCACGCGCATCCGCTGGCTGCGCCACTTCTCGGTGACAGTGGTCTTGCCACTCGCTTGACGGAGCTCCAATGCGCGCGTCCCGACGCCGTACGCCGATGACACCAGCAGCAGCTGTTGGTCGGCGATCCAGACCGGCGTGCTGATGTTCAATCCCCAGTCGGTTTTGTGCGGATGGGTCCAGAGCTCTCGGCCGGTCGCAGGGTCCATGCCCGCAATGACGTCACCGCCAAACACGACGAGCTGCGGCTGCTTGTCCACGTCGATCAGAATCGGCGACGCAGGCGCCCACACGAAATAGCCGCCTTTCCACACCAGCTTGCCGCTGGACTGATCGAAGGCCGCGACCGCCTGATTGGGCCCGCCCATGGTCACGATGATCGTGCCGTTGTAGAGAATGGGACTGCCGCTGTAGCCGCGTGCCGTGAGTGGCGCGTTGAACTCCTTGACCAGGTCGTGCGACCAGATCCGCTTGCCGGTCATCTTGTCGAGCGCGAACAGCTCACTGCGTGAGCTCGCCGCGAACAGCCGGCTGCCGACGATCAGCGGCGTGCTGTGTGGACCGAGTCCCTGATCGAATTGGATGCCGGTCGTGGGTGCCGGGTACTTGTACTCCCAGATCGTTTTGCCGCTTGCTCCGTCGAGGGCCGCGACGACCTCTTCGTGTGAGACTGCCGGCTGCCGCAAGACCTGCCGGTACATCGTGTAGAGCCGGCCGTTCTCGACCAGCACCGACGAATGTCCCTCGCCGAGGCTGCGGCTCCACAGCTTCTTTGGTCCGCTCGCCGGCCAGCTCGACGCGAGGCCTTTGCTGTCGGACATGAAGTCGCGCTTGGGTCCGCCCCATTGCGTCCACGACGGATTCACCTGGCCGGTCGTGGTCGAAGGCGCGATGACGACCGCGCTCAGAATTGCGAGCTGGAGTAGGCGACGCCACGTCATGTCATTCACCTCGCAGGGCCTGCATGGGATCGGTGCGTGCGGCGTTCGTCGCCGGAATCAAAGATGCGCAGATGGCGACGGCGATGAGCGCGACGCCCGCGACCACGAACGTCGTGACATCGAGGGCCGTGATGCCAAACAGTCGCGACGAAAGCAGGCGCGTGACCGCAGCGGCGCCGGCGAGGCCGAGCATCAGACCGATCACTGCGAGCGTCACGCCTTCACCGACGAACGACTGCACCACACGTGAGGCGGTGGCACCGAGCGCCATGCGGATGCCGACTTCCTTGCGCCGTCGAACCGCCGCATAGGCGATCAACCCGTACAGCCCGACGGCGGCAAGCAGCATCGCCGAGGTGGCGAACGCCGCGAGCAGGATCGTCAGCAGCCGCTGCATGTCCAGATCGCGCCTGATGACAGACGTCATCGTTTCGAAGCGGATGAACGCCAGCGTCGGATCGATGGCTCGTACGGCTTCGCGCATCCCGGCCTCGAGCGCGGCGGTCGGCCCGCTGCTGCGAACGATCCATTTCATGTCGAAGAAGCGGTTGGCGAGCTGGATAGCCGAATCGGGCGCTTGAGCGACGGGGACGTAGACTGCCGGCGCGCTCGCCGAGCCAAGCGCCCCCAACGTGAAACTGCGTACGAACCCGGCATTCGACCGTCCCTTGACGTCCGCGACGACGCCGATGATCTCGCGCTGATCCTGATTGCCGAACGCGATCGTCCGGCCGATGATGTCCAAGCCGCCAAAATACGTGCGTGCGAACGTCTCGTTGACGACAGCGACGAGGGGACGGCCGGCACGATGCTCGTCGGTGAACGTCCTCCCGGCGCGAGTCTCCATCTGAAACAGCGGAAAGTAGTCGGGTGTCACGTAGCGCCAGTCCATCGCCCGAGTCTGATCGATGAGCGCGGCGGCTGGAGGCGCCATCGGAAGGTTGAGACTGGCCTCGATTGGCACGGCGTTCGACACGGCGACCGCGGTCACGCCGGGGAGCTCGCGAATCCGCGCGAGGCCCTGGTCGAGCAACTGCTGGCGGGCGCCAGCGTTCTCCGCGCTGGTGCCCTGCAGCGACATGCGGCCCACGAGGACGCCCTCGGGCGCGAATCCGAGCTCAACGCTGGTGAGATTCATGAAGGTCCGGATCAGCAGTCCGGCGCCGACGAGCAGAACCACCGCCAGCGCGACTTCCGCGATCGTCAGTGTTCGCCGCAACCCCGCCGCGGCGGGACCTGCAGTCGTCCGCGACGAGAGGGCCATACCCGGATCGACTCGAGAAGAGGCAATCGCCGGCGCGAGGCCGAAGAAGACACCAGCCGCGAGCGTCAGCGCGGTGGTGGCGAGCAGCACGCGCCAGTCGAGATCGATCGTGCCGCCCGACAACAGGCCGCGCGCCGTGTCCTCGGACACGAACGAGAGCAACAGCTGCGTCGAGGCGGCCGCTACGAGGAGTCCGAGCAGCGAGCCGGCCGCTGCCAGCATCAGCGATTCCGTGAGGACCTGGCGGAGCAGCCGGAGGCGGCTGGCACCAAGCGACGCGCGCGTCGCGATCTCGCGATGACGGGCGACGGCGCGCGCGATGTACAGGTTCGCGACGTTGACGCAAGCGATCAGGAGCAGGAAGCCAACCGCGCCCAGAAGGATGAGGAGCGGCTGACGCATTCCTTGCCCCAGCACCTCGCGATATCCCATCCACGAGAAGTGCGGAACGCGGCTCTCCACGAGATTGGGAACGGTCCGCATGAGATCGGCGCGAACCGACTCGAGCTCGGCCTGCGCGGCTTCGGCCGTGGCGTCCTGACGCAGCCGGCCGATGACGCGATAGTTGACGCCCGTGTCGCGCGCGGTGGTGCGAAGCGGCGTCATCACGTCGGCGCTGGGAATCGAGACAAAGTCACGCGGCAGCACGCCGACGACCGTGTACGGACGACCGCCAAGCGTGATAGCGCGCCCGAGCGCCGCGGTGGCACTAGAGAACACACGCGTCGCGAGACTGTCGCTGAGCATCACGACGTCCGGGCCTTGCGACGTGTCTTCGGCGGGCGTGAACTCACGGCCCGCCAGGGGCCGGACGCCGTGCGCTTTCAGGTAATCGGTCGATACCCGCACGGCGCGAACGCTGACCGTCGCCTCTGGCGTGGTCAGATTCCAGTTGGTGACGGAGCCCTGCGCGGCGACGGCCTCGAGCACTCGAATGCGATCGCGGACGAGCGTGAACGTGAGCCCGCTTTGAGATGCGTTCGCCACTGGCGAAGTGCCGTACCTGGCCGTAAGAATCGCAATACGGTCTGGTTCCGGGTAGGGAACCGGCTTCAGCAGCAGCGCATTGACCAGGCTGAAAATCGCCGTGGTGGCGCCGATGCCGAGGGCGAGTGTCAGCAGCGCGGCGGTGGTGAATCCCGGTGTGCGGCGAAGCGACCGCCACGCATAACGGACATCCTGAACCATGGCACCTACTCTGCGCGCAGGGCGATCACGGGGTCAACCCGGCTGGCGCGCCGCGCCGGCAAGTAGCACGACGCGAAGGCGACCAGCGCAATCGACAGCAGGACCGCGATGTAATTGATCGGGTCCGACGCCGTGATGACCCCGAACGCCTTGTTCATGGCAAACGCGATCGGCAGCGCCACGGGCAGACCGAGCACCCAGCCGGCGACGACCGGCCGCGCGCCTTGGGCCAGAATCATGCGCCGAACTCTGGATGGCTGTGCACCCACAGCAATGCGAACACCGATCTCTCGTGTGCGTTGAATGACCAGATACGACACGACGCCGTAGATGCCAGCGGCGGCGAGACACAGGGCAAGGCCCCCGACCGCCATCAGCAGGCTGGTCAGGATGTACTGGCTGGCCGTGTCGTTGAAGATCACCTGTTCCATCGAAAACGTCGCAAAGATCGGCTCGTTCGGTTCCAGCGCCGCGGCGGCCGCTCGAACCGCCAGCACGAGAGACAGCGGATCAGTGGCAGTCGTGCGCACCGCGATCGCCATCGTCCGATCGGGCCCGGCAGTCCACGGGAGGTACACCTGCGCCATGGATCGGCGGAAGACGTCGGCGCTCCGCAAATTCGCGACGATGCCAACCACGACGACCGTGCGAGCCGGCTCGCCTGCCATCGTGAACGTGACCCGATTGCCAATGGCGTCACCACGCGGCCAGAGTTGCCTGGCGGCATCTTCGCTGAGCAGCGCACCTGGCTGCTCTCCATCGAAATCAGTGGATTCGAGCGCCCGGCCCCGGACGACTGGGACACGCATCGTGCGCAGGTAATCGCGGCTGACCGTCGTCAGCGCCAGCGAGGGCAGCGACTCCGGCGCGACAGGAGCCGCGCCGGCGACCTGTACGCGGACGGTCACATCGCGATCCCCGATCGGAAGACGATTGATGGCTCCTGCCGAGGCCACACCGGGAATACGGTCGATGCGTTCGAGAAGCGCGGAGTAGAAGCGCGTCACGCTCTCGGGATCTTGGAAGCGGGTGGGCGAGACGTCCATTTTGAACGTCAGAACTTGTCTGGGATCCAGACCGAACGTCGCGCTTCGAAGGACCCACGCCATCCGTCCGATCAACGCAACTTGCACGAGCAGGACGACCGCAAGGCCGACTTGAATCGCGACGAGGACCGTTCGTATGCGATGCCCCGGCCCGCTCGTCGCGCGTGCGCCCTGCCGCAAATCGTTGGCGTCTGGCTTCCATCCCCTCAGGGCAGGCAGCAGTGAGAATGCAAAAGGAATGACGAACGACGTGATCACGCCGGCGGCGACGATGCGCCCGTTAATGGTTGCATCCGTCAGTACGCGAGCCTGCGGTCCGCCGAGCCACTTGAGCCCGGCGAGTCCCCACGCGCCGAGCACGAGACCGAGGAGGCTGCCAGCGCCGGACAGGACGAATCCCTCGGCCATGATCTGCTTCACGTGATCCCACCGTCCGGCGCCCAGCGCATTTCGCAGCGACAGCTCGCGACGGCGACTCGAGATCTGGGCGAGCACCACGTTCGAGACATTGGTGCAGGCCATGGCCACGACGAGTCCGGCGAGCAGCACGAGCAGCGACAGCAGGAATTGAATCCCACCGCCAAGCAGCTCGACGAGCGGCCGTACGACGATCCCGGACTGCGCGTTTGTCGCGGGGTACTCCTCCTTCAGTCGGTTCGCCACTGCGGTGAGATCGCGCTCGGCTTGTTCCAGTGTGGCGCCAGGGTTCAGGCGAGCGCTGACGAAGAGCGTTCGCGCGTCCCTGGCACTACGCGCCGCGTCGAGTTCCTGCGGAACCCAGATATCCGTGTCTACGAAAACACCGCGGCCGGCTGATGCCGGCATGACGCCGACGATCGTGTGCGGCACGCCATCGAGGAAGACGCTGGTGCCAGCGATGTCAGGCCGGGCCGCGAACCGCTCGCGCCAATAGCGATCGGTGAGGATCGCGACGCGCGCCGCGCCGATCTGTCCGTCTTCAGGTCGAAACCCTCGTCCGACTCCCGGCGAGATTCCCCACTGGTCAGGCAGGTTCGTCGTCGCGCGAACCAACCGGGCGCGCTCCGGCGCGTCGAGGCCAGTCAGCGTGGCGGTTGCGTACTGAAAGGCCGCGAACTCGTCCACCGTCGTCGATTGCGTCATCCAGTCCACGAGATCCGGGATCGATGTGCCGGTGATGGCGAGATTGCCGGCCATGCCGGCACGTGCCTCGCTCGGCCGTGGATCCGTTGACGACACGAAGATGAGCCGTTCGGTGTTGGCAACCGGCAGCGCATGCCAGACGCTGTCAACGGTGCTCCCGATAATGGTGCTCACACCGATAGCCATCGCGAGCGTGAACACCACGACAAAGGTCGGCCCCGAGTTGCGCAGCAAGGCGCGTAGTGTTAATCGGGCGTTAACCATCTTCGTCTAGTCCTGGCGAAGGGCGCGAAGCGGATCGGTTCGTGCCGCGCGACGTGCGGGTATGTACGCGGCAATGAGAGTGATGACGACGAGCGTCGGCACAGCGATCGCGTGGCTCCACACGCTTTGACTGCCCATCTGGTTCTGGAAGACGCCATTGAGCAGGCCGTTTGCCGCGATGCTTCCTGCTATGCCGAGGACGATCCCGATGCCCGCCAGCAGCATGCCCCGCTTGAGCACCATGTGGAGGACCGATGCGGGGGCCGCACCCACAGCGATACGGATGCCGATTTCCCGCGTGCGGCGCTCGACGGAATACGCGACGAGTCCGTACAGGCCGATCACCGCGAGCAGCACCCCGATCGCGCCCAGCCCACCAACGGTCGCGACAATCAGTCGGCTGATGTGGATGACGCGAGAGGCATAGTAGTCCTCCATCGTCCGCAAGCCGAGGATCGGCATCTGCGGATCCATCGAGCGAACCATTCCCCGTAGCGGCTCAGCCAGTGCCAGGGCCGGGCCCGAGGTGGCCAGTATCAGTGAACGGCGCGACACCGGCCCCTGCGCGTGCGGGAAATACATGAACTCGAGCTGCGGTTCGACGATGAAGAAGTAGCGCGAGTCGGCGGCCACGCCGACGATTTCCACGGTGCGAGGCTTGGCGTCGCGAATGTTCACGCGCTTGCCAATGGGACTCTGGCCTGGCCAGTAGCGCGCAACAAACCGCTGGTTCACGATGACGACCTGAGGCGAGTCCTTGTCGTCGGTGGCCCGGAATCCGCGTCCTTCGACGATGCGAATGCCCGTCGTGTCGAAATAGCCTTCGTCCACGAGCACCGATGGGCAGATTGCGCTCTCGATGCCGGGCGCGAAGGTGAAGCCTTCGGGAGAAATCTGGGAGAGCTGCAGATTGTCGGTGCGCATCGGTACTGTGGATGCGAGCGCGACTGAGGTCACTCCCGGCAGGCTTGCCGCCCGGTCCTTGACGTCGCGAAAGAACGTCTCCGCGCGCGCGTCGTCGTAGCGGGCGAGCACAGGATCGAAGCTCGCGAAGATGAGCCCCTCAGTACGGAACCCAGGACCTTGAGTCAGGCGCGAGTTGAACGCGCGATACATGAAGATGGTGACGGTCACGAGTACCAGCGAGAGCGCCACCTGTGCGCACACGAGGAAGCTCCGGCCCCAGAGGCGGCCACCTCTCTCGCGCTCTACGCTCGCAGCATCCTTCAGCGAGGGGACGAGATCCGTGCGCGTGGCGCGCCACGCGGGGAGCAGGCTCGAGAGCACCGCGCTGCCGGCCGCGACGATAATGCCGACGAAAAGCGCACGGGTGTCCAGGTCAAATGTCAGCTTCAATGGGATGTCGGTCGGATACTCGATCGTGCGATACGCACTGATCACACCGTAGCCAAGCAGCAGTCCGAGGAGTCCTCCGCCCATCGCCAGCAAGAGGCTCTCGGTCACGAGTTGGCGAAACACACGGAATCGTCCGGCCCCGACCGCCAGGCGAAGCGCGAGCTCGCGTGCGCGCGCTGGAGCGCGGCTCGCTAGCAGCCCGGCGATGTTGGCGCAGGCAATGGCGAGGACGAGCAGCGCCAGCGTCATCAACATCACGACCAGATTCGTGTCGCCATTGCCCGGCCGATCGCGATAGGCATCGAACTCCGTCCTCACCAGCAGGTCGCGGTTGCGATTCGTGTCCGGATAGGTCTGTGCGAGGCTCGACGCGAGCTGCTGCATCTCCTGGCGCGCCTGGTTGATGGTCACGCCGTCTGCCAAGCGGCCCTTGACAGTGAAGGCGCGCGTGTCCCGACTCGTCAGCAGATCCGGTTCCACGCCGTTCTGAACGGACATGTACATCGCAATCGGGATGTAAAAGGACGGCTTCACGTCATGGTCCACACCGGTGAAGCCCTCTGGAGCGACACCCACCACGGTGAATTCGACACCGCCGAGCGTGATTCGCTTGTCCACGATCGACGGGTCGGCGGCGAACTGCTGTCGCCACTCGTCGTAGTCGAGCACGACGACGGGACTGCGCCCGGCGACAAGGTCTTCGTCTGGCCGCAACGAACGGCCGAGCGGTGGGCGCACCTCCATGGCCTCGAAGAAGTTGCCGCTGACCGCCATCCCGACTTTGCGCTGCGCCGGCTCGTTCGCCCGGTTCGTGAAGCTCGTGATGACGATCGTGTAGGCAATGAGACTCGGGAAGCTCTTGGATCGATCACGCAGGTCCGCGTAATCGGGATAGGAGAGACTGCGATTGCCGAAGCCGGTGTCGCGCGCCTGACCGAGCACCGAGACCACTTCGCTGGCGCGGGGCACCGGCAGTGGCCGGAAGACCAGTCCGTCGGCCACGCTGAACATCGCCGCGTTGGCGCCGACGCCAATGGCGATTGAGACCACGGCGATGATCGTGAAGCCCGGGTTCTTCATCAGCACCCGGAGGCCGTGCTGGAGATCTCTAATCATTGTTGATCTCGCATTCTTGAATGCTCTATTCCTGTCTCAACGCGCGCAACGGATCGATGTGCGCCGCACGGCGGGCTGGAATGTACGACGCCAGCAAAGTGACCGCGGCGAGGATCGAGATGACGATGACGTACGTGCGAAGATCGATCGAGCCGACGGTGGGGAAGACGGCTCGCAGCAACGAGCCGGCGGCCAGACAGCCGGCAATGCCAAAGACTGCGCCCCAGGCGGCTCGCCAGAATCCGCGCCGCAGCACCATCCGCAGCACCGACCCGCTCGGTGCGCCGACGGCCATGCGGATGCCGATCTCCCGTGTCTGGCGCGCCACGACGTACGCGACCAGGCCATAGAGGCCAATCATCGCCAGCGTCAATCCCAGCAGCCCCATGCTCGCGGTGATCGCGACGAGCGCTGTCACAATGCTGGTCGCGTTGCCCCGATAGAACTCCTCGATCGTCCGCACACCCGAAATCGGCATCGCTGGATCGAGCTCACGAACGACGCCGCGGAGCGGCGACGCGAGCGCGGCTGAATCGGCGTCCGACGCGACGACGAGCGTGGCGCGGAACCCCGGGTCCTGCTGCTGCGCCAGATACATCCACGGCGTTGGCGGTTCGGCGACGAAGATGTATTTGTTGTCGGCCGTGACGCCGACAACCTCGGCCCACACCTTGTCTTCCAGCCGGGTCAGTCGGATCCGTTTGCCAATAGGATTCTGTCCCGGCCAATATCGGGCGGCCATCGTCTGGTTCACCAGCGCCACCCGCGGGGTGTCCTCGGTGTCGCTCGCTTCGATGCCGCGACCCTGCACGATCGGAATCTGCATCGTCGCGAGGTAGCCTTCGTCGATGCGCGAGGAGAGCACGATCACGCTGGTCGTGCCATTCGGCAGTTGAAAGCCCTCGGGGACGATCGCGGTGGCTTCGCGGCCGTCCTGGTTCAGCGGCATGACGGAGGTCATGCCCACTGACGTGACGTGCGGCAGTCCTCGCGCGCGTTCCTTGAGCTGACGGTAGAACGCTTTCGTCTGCGCATCGTCGTAGCGAGCCAGCCTGGGCTCGTAGTTCGACAGCAGCATGTGCGTGGTTCGGAATCCCGGGTCACGCAGTTCGCTCTCGAACGCCCGGCTGAGAAAGACGGTCACGACGAGCAGAATCACCGAGAGGGCCACCTGGCCGGCGACGAGGCCGTTCTGACCCCAGAGGCGCGAGGCGCGCCCGCCCGCTGCCCCCCTCAACGCGTGATTGAGATCGATGCGGCGCGTCGCTCGCCACGCCGGCACAAGACTCGAGATAAGGGCGCTTGCTGCAGCCACGACGACGCCAACGGTGATCGCTCTGCTGTCGAGCTCGAAGATCAATCGCACGCCGATGTCGCTCACGAGCGGCAGCGCACGGAAGAAACGTACGGCGCCGTATCCAAACAGCAGGCCAAGCAGGCCGCCACCGGCGGCGAGCAGTGCGCTCTCGGTGACCAGTTGTCGAATCACGCGTACTCGGCCGCCGCCAATCGCGAGCCTCAAGGCGATTTCCCTCTCGCGCACCGGTCCGCGGCTCATGAGCAGTCCGGCCACGTTTGCGCATGCGACGAGCAGCACGACAAAGGCCAGCGTCAGCAACATGAATGCGCTCGGCGCTGATGGTCCTCGCTCTTCGAGGCGCGCATCGAAGTCCGTCCGTACCATGAGGCCGTAGCCACGGTTCGAGTCGGGATAGGTCCGTTCGAGGCCGGCGGCAATGAGCCTGACCTCGTCACGGGCCTGGGCGAGCGAGACGTCGGGCTTCAAACGACCTTTCACCGTAAGGTTGCGCAAGCCGCGTCGCTCGAGTGCGTCCGGAATCCCGCCCGGCATCGCTGTTGTCATCGCGTACGGAACGTAGTAAGCCGGATGCAGGGCCAGATTCATTCCCTCGAACTCTTCCGGCGCGACGCCGACGATCGCGAAGTCCACATTGCCGAGACGGACGCGTCGTCCGAGGATGGCGGGATCGGCGCCGAACTTGTCGGTCCACACGTTGTGCGCGAGCACCATCACCGCGTCGCGTCCGGCCACTCGATCTTCATCGGGCAGGAAGAAGCGGCCGAGCGCTGGTTTCAGCTGGAGCACCTCGAAGAAATTGGCGCTGACGACGAGTCCCACTGTGCTTTGCACGGGCTCGTCCGGACGAGCCGCGAAGCCAGTGACGAGCGTGCCGTAGGCCAGCAGACCATTGAAGCTGCGCGCGCGATCGCGGAGGTCGAGATAGTCGGGGCGTGAGAGCAGACTCGTGGTGACGAAGGCCGTGCTGGCGCGCGGTGACAGGGCACTGACCGCAACGATCTCACTCGAACGCGGCACCTGCAGCGGACGAAGGACGAGACCATCGGCCAGGCTGAACATCGCTGCGTTCGCCCCCACGCCGATCGCAATCGACACGATCGCGATCAGCGCGAAGCCAGGATTCTTCACGAGCATTCGTGCGCCGTGCCGAAGGTCTTGGAGCATGCCTTACTCCTGTCTGAGCGCCAGCAGGGGATCGATGCGCGCCGCACGGCGTGCCGGAATGTAGGCGGCGAGCAACGTCACCATCAAGAGCGTGGGCACGACCAGGATGTAAGTCATGATGTCCATGCTGGCCACGTGAGGAAACGGAAACGCCTGCCGCAACAGGCTGTTCGTCGCCACGCACGCGAGGAGACCGAGCAGCGTGCCTCCACCAGCCAGCAGCGAGCCATGCCGCATGATCATGCGCAGCACGGAACCGGACTGCGCGCCGACGGCCATACGGATGCCGATCTCACGGGTGCGACGGCTCACCGAGTACGCGACGAGGCCATACAGCCCGACGATCGAGAGGGCAAGCCCCATCAGGCCCATGCCGCCGACGACCTGGATCAGCAGATTGGTCTGAGAGCCCGAGCTCGCGCGATAGAAGTCGTCCATGGTACGGACGCCGAAGACCGGCATGTTCGGATCGAGAGCGCGCACGGCAGCGCGCAACGGTGCTGCCGCGGCGGCAGGCTCGCCGCCAGTGCGCAGCATGATCGTCGCGTTGTCCACGATGTTCTGCGCGCGAGGGTAGTAGATGAATTGCGTCGGACCCTCGGCGAGCGTTCGGTATCGCGTATCGGCAGCCACGCCGACGATTTCGACCCGCATAGCCTGGTCATCGCGAATCACGCTGAAGCGCTTGCCGATCGCCTCCTGACGAGGCCAGTACCGCGAGGCGAAGGTCTGGTTGACCACGGCGACACGCGCGCTGTCCTGAGTGTCGGTCGATCGAAATGGCCGACCGGCGACGATGCCGATGGCCAAGGCGTCGAAGTAGTCCTCGTCCACGCGCGCTGACCGCACACGCACGGATTCAGTACCCACAGGAAATTGGAACCCCTCGGGCGCGACGGCCGTGTTTTCGATGCTGATCGCGTCGAACGGCACCGATGACGTGAACGTGGCGGACGTGACTCCGGGAATAGCTTTGGCGCGCTCTCGCAGCTGGTCGTAAAAACGATCGGCGCGCGCGACGTCGTAGCCGGCGAGCTCCGGCTGGAACGACATCAACAACAGATGATCTGTGCGGAATCCCGGTCCGCGTCCGTACTCGCCCTGATACGCGCGGAAGAGGAAGACGGCGACCGTTGCCAGGATCAGCGACAGAGCGACCTGCCCGCAGACGAGGATGTTGCGTCCCCAAAGTCGAGCTCGTCGCGGTTCGTCAACGGTGTGGCTTCGAAGGCTGCCAAGCGGATCGGTGCGAGTGGCCTTCCATGCAGGCACGAGACTCGCGCCCACCGCGCTGACCGTCGCCACGATCAAGCCGACGATCAGCACGCGGCCGTTCAGCTCGAACGCGAACTTCAGCGGAACGTCGGTGGGAACCTGGAGATTCTGGAGCATCGCGATCACGCCAGCCGCCATCAGCAGCCCCAGCGCACCGCCGCCGACGGCGAGCAGCAGGCTCTCGACGAGGAGTTGCCGCATTAGCCGAAGGCGCCCCGCACCAATCGCCAGTCGCAATGCGAGCTCACGTCCGCGTACCGGAGCGCGGCTCGTGAGCAGGCCCGCGATATTCGCGCACGCCACCATCAACACGATCAGCGACAGCGTCATCGGCACCATCGCGGCCACCGCGAGCTGCGGTCGTGCCTCGACACGCGCATCGAATTCAGTGCGTGCCGTCAGCCCCTGGTTGCGGTTCGTCTCCGGATAGCTGCGCTGCAGATTGAGACCAATCAGCGCGACCTCTTGTGCCGCCTGCTCGACGGAAACGCCCGGCCTCAAACGTCCCTTCACAGCGATGTTGTGGGCGTCGCGCCGCGTCAGCTCAGTGCGATAGTTTGTGCCCGTCAACGCCGGCATCATTGCGAACGGAAGATAGAAGGCCGGCTGCACGAACTGGTCTGGCCCGGTGAATCCCTCCGGCATCACGCCGATGACGGTCATGTCCACGCCACCGAGCCGGATCCGTCGTCCGATGGCCTGTGGATCGCCGGCGAACTGCTGCTGCCACAACTCGTGGTCGAGGACGACAACCGGATCTCGCCCGGCAACGCGGTCGTCGTCCACGCCGATCGCGCGTCCGTGAATCGGCTGGACGCCAAGCGTGTCGAACAGATTGCCGCTGACCGCCATACCGAACATGCGCTGCGCGGGTTGATCGACGCGATCCGCAAAGCTGGCGACGACGACGCGAAAGGCGACGAGACCGGAGAAGCTCCTGGCCTGGTCGCGCACGTCTTCGTAGTCGGGATACGACAGCGCGGCCGCGGTCGGACTCGTAAAGCCTGACTTCGGCACGACCGCCGTCACGGTAACGAAGTCGCTTGCACGAGGAACGTCCAGCGGGCGGAGCACCAGCGTGTCCGCGAGGCTGAACATCGCCGCGTTGGCGCCGACGCCGATCGCGATGGACGCCATGGTCACGAAGGCGAAGCCCGGATTCTTGCGCAACATCCGGGCGCCGTGGGTGAGATCCTGCCAAAGAGTGCCCAGCATCATTCAGCTCGCAACGCCTCTACGGGGTTGATGGTCGCGGCACGGCGGGCGGGAAGGTAGCTCGCGAGTACCGCCACGGTGACGATCATCAGCAGCACGCCTGTGTAGCTGACGGGATCGCGCGGATCGAGCTCGGGAATGCCGACGGCCAAGAGCAGCGAGATTGCGATCGCTGCGGCCAGGCCCAGCACGCTGCCCGTTGCCACGGGTCTCGCCGTGTGAGCGACGATCATCCGCACGATCCACTCCGGCCGCGCACCAAGCGCCATGCGCACACCGATTTCCTTGCGCCGCTGCGCCACGGAGAACGAAACGAGTCCGTAGATACCGGCGGCCGACAGCAGCAGCGCCACGAGTCCCACGGTCGTGAGAATCGCGGTGAGGATGTAGGAAACGGCCAGATCGTCATACAGGACTTGGACCATCGTGGCGACGTCGAAGATCGGCTGATTGGAGTCGAGCGACGCAACCTGCGTCCGTATGGCTGGGACGAGTGCGAGCGGATCGGCAGCAGCCGATTTCACGACGACGGCGAAGTTCGCGGGTGGTTGCCGCGACGTGGAGACGTACACCTGCGGGAACGGTCCCTGATCGATGTCGGAGTTGCGCAGATTGCCGGCGACGCCCACGATTTCAAGCCAGGCGGTCTGACCCGCGGTTGCATCCAGCGCAATCCGTGCTCCGATCGGATCGCGTCCCGGCCAGAAGCGCCGTGCAGCCTCCTCATTCACGAGCGCGACCGGCGCCGCGTCTGACATCTCCGCAGCGGAGAACGCGCGGCCGCGTCGGATCGGAATCCTCAGTGCCGTGAGGTAGTCGCCGGCAATCGCCGAACGGGCGACGAGCGGGCGAGTCTCGATCGGCTCGAGCGGAGTGCCTTCGAGCGTCAGTCTGGCGTTCTGTTCGCTGTCGGCGACAGGAAGCCTGTCGATCACACCCATCGATGCCACGCCTGGCAGACCACGAACCCGAGTGGTGAGATTAGCGATGAACTGTTCGATCGCCTGCGGACGGTCATAGCGCGTGGCGGGAAGGGAGACGTGGAACGTAACGACCTGCGCCGAGTCGAATCCCGACGGCACCGCCTGGAGCTTCCACGTGAAGCGCACGAATAATCCGATCTGCACCAGCAGAATCATCGCGGCGCACGCCTGCAGCCCGACGATGACGTGGCGCATGCGGCGGCCGCGACGCGTCGCGCCGGCCGCGCGGGTGCCGTCGCGCAGTTCCTGGGGATCCGGGGCGCCGATCCGCAGCGCGGGAAGGAGTCCGAAGCCGACGGGAGTCGCGCATGCGATCAACAGACTCGCGGCGAACACGCGTCCGTTCATCTCCATCTCGGCAAAGCCGAATGCATTGGCGCCGAGCCAGCGCAGTGCCGCGATACCCCACGCCGCCAGCAGCAGACCGACCACGCAGCTGGCCGCCGAGACCACTGCGCTCTCGCCCATCAACTGTCGGATCCGATCGGCGCGAGTGGCGCCAAGCGCAGCGTGGACGGCGAGCTCGTGGCGGCGGGCCATCGACTGAGCGACCATGACGCTCGCGACGTTCGCGCAGGCCACGACCACGACGAGCAGTCCGATCAGCGCGAGGATGGTCACGAGGATGCGAACATTGAAGCCCGAGGCCTCGATCAGCGGTAGCACATCGGTGCCGACCGCTTTGTTCGTCGCCGGGTACTCGGTGCGCAGCTGACCGGCGATCGTGGCGAGCTCGTCGCCCGCCTGTGCGCGCGTGATTCCGGCCTTGAGACGGCCCGTCACGACAACATCGCGCTGGTCACGAGCGCCGCGCAGCGGATCGACAACGAGCGGCGTGAAGACCTCGGCGTTCTTGAAAGCCCCGGTCTGCGCGACAGCAGAAAGGACGCCGACGATCGTGTGCGGCACCGCGTCGAGCAGCACGCTCTGTCCGAGGACGCTCGGGCTCGCGGAGAACTGCTGCTGCCAGAACCGCTGCGAGAGGAGCACGACCGGCGCCGATCCGGGTCGGCCATCGTCATCGCGAAACGCGCGGCCGAGGGTCGCCGTGAGCCCCCATACGTCCGGCAGGTTCGCCGTGACGCCAATCGCCGTCACGCGCAGCGGTACTGCCACACCCGAGAGCGTGGCCGAGCCCAGCGTGAATCCAGTGAGCTGCTCGAAGCTCGTCGCACGCGCACGCCAATCCGCCAGGTCAGGGATCGAGGCCGGCATCCGCAGGACAACGCTGCGAGACTCGCCGTCGATTTTCACCACGCGGCCGCCGGTAGACGCGATGTAGACGAGACGGTCCTGACGCACCACTGGCAGGAGGTGCCAGGCCATGTCGATGACGCTGTAGATCACCGTCGCCGAGGCGATCGCGACACCGAGCGTTGCAACGACGACGAGCGTGGGCCCCGGTCGCTTGGCTAGCGAGCGCAGTGCGTAACGCATCTGGGTCACGTCAAGGCTCACGCTCAAAGCCTGTGCCACGTCTGGGAGGGCACGTAGGCGGATTCCCGAAGGATCTTGGCCGTTTTGACGAAGTAAGGTAAGGGGCTGTTCGCGCGTGGGACGGCCGTCGTTCGCACCCGAACAGCGCTCAGTCGGCCCGGAGCACCTCGACCGGCTGGACGCGAATGGCTCGTCGTGCAGGTCCGATCGCAGCGGCAAAGGCGACCCCCAGCGCGAGCACGACCGCGCCGACGATGATCGCCGGAGCCGTACTCTCGACGCCGAACAACATCGTCTGACTGAGGCGACCCAGGCCGAGCGCCAGTGCGCCCCCGATCACTGCGCCGATGACGCCGATGCGGCCGACCTGGCCGAACACGAGGCCACGAATGTGGCGGGGCGTCGCGCCAAGCGCGATACGGATGCCGATCTCACGCAATCGCTGCGCGATCCCGTAGGCGAGCACCGCATAGAGACCGATGGCGGCCAGGACGATCGCGAGGCCTGCAAACGCTGCTGACGTCATGGTCAGCGCGCGGTTGCCGCTCGTGTCGTACCAAATCTGATCCTCCATCGTGCGAAGATTGCTGATCGGGATGTTGGCGTCCATCCTGCGAATAAGGGAAGGGATCTCGCGGAGCACCGCCGGCGTGTTGGCGCCAGCCCTCACATAGAAGGTGAGGGCACCAGTGTCCACCTGCCGATACGGCATCACGAACTGCGGCGGCGCCGGGTCGCGAACCTCGTCGTACTTCGCGTCGCGAACGAGCCCGACGATCTCGATGTCGAGCGGCTTGTTCGTGCCTGCGCCAAGAGCCATCCTCTTGCCGATCACCCGATCGACGAGGTTGAACTTCCGCGCGAACGCTTCGTTCACCACGGCCACCTGCGGCGAGCCCTTGGTGTCTGCATCGGTGAACTCTCGACCAGCAAGAAGCGGGACGCCGAGTGTATGGAAGTAGTTGACGCTCACTCGTGCGGTCGACGCGTTGGTGTTGACGCCCGCGCCAGCGTCGAAGCCTTCCACCGTGACGTTGTTGCCCCAGTTGCTCTGCGAGAGGATCGGAACAGTGGTCGCCGTCACCGACGTGACACCTGGTAGCGCGCGAAGCTCGGCATCCAGCCGATCGAAGAACTGGGCGGCCCGGCCAGGTGTGTAGCCATTCAGGTTCGGCGACAGGCCAAAGGCGATCAGGCCTTCGCGCGTAATCCCCAGATCCACGCGTGCAGTGTTCACCAGACTCATCACGAGCAAGCCGGCGACAGCGAGCAAACCCGTCGCGAGCGCCAGTTGCGTGACGGCCATCGACGTACGAAAACGGGTCGCCGTTTTCGAGCCCGAGGTTCGAGCGCTCTGTGTATTCACGCCAGCGACGAGCGCCGCGCGCACGGCATGCAGTGAGGGAAACAGTCCGAAGGCGACGCTCGTCAACAGTCCAAGCATGAGCGTGAACGCGAACAGACGCGTATCGAGCTCAGGTTGAAGAACGGGTCCGTCTACGGGGAGGATGGCGAGCATCCCTCTGATCGTCAGGTTGCCGACGACGAGGGCACCAGCTCCGCCGAGCAGGCCGAGTAACGTCGCCTCGCTGAGTAACAGTCGAATAACTCGAGAGGAGCTGGCGCCGAGTGACAGACGAATCGATATCTCAGTCGCGCGAGTGGTGACTTGCGCCAGCAGGATGTTGGCGACGTTCGCGCAGGCAATCGCCAGCACGAAGCCAGTGACCGCAAACAGCAAGGCGAAGACGGTCTGTATTGCGCGCCGGTTGCCGTTCGCGCCGCGGGCGCCGTCCTGAAGGTACAGCCGTCGTTTCTGAAACTCCTGGCGAGCGGTGTCACCCATTCCGCTCTGCAGCGCGGGATATTCGACGTCGCGTATGAGCCCGGCGAATGCGATGTTGACGAGCTCCTCGGCCCGCTGACGCGAGACTCCAGGCTCGGTGCGCGCGAACAGATACAGCCAATGATTGTTCCTCGCCGAGATCCCGTTCCAGCCCGGATTGCGAAACACCTGCTCAGCCATCGCCAACGGGACGAAGAGCTGAGGCCGCTGCAGCGTGGTGATTCCGGAGAACCCTGACGGTGCGACGCCGACGATGGTCATGGCTCCGCCGTTGACGATGAGCGTGCGGTTCACGACGCTGGTGTCGGCGCCGAAGCGCGTACGCCAGAAGTCGTAGCTCAATACGACGACCGGATGCGCACCCGGAACGCGATCGTCCTGCGGACCGAGCAGCCGGCCGAGGGCCGGCGTGACGCCGAGGGCAGGGAAGTAGTGTCCGGAGACGAGCAGGCCGTTGGCTTCGGAGCTCTGGCCCTCGCTTGCGACGTTCGCACCGAAGCTCGCGTGCGCAGCCAGCCGAAGGCCGTCGCCTTCGAGTCGTTCGAGATCCCGGAACAACGGGTAACTGAAGATCGCGTCAACGCCCCCGCTGAAATCGTCAGTCGATCGCGAGCCGGGCTTTGGCCCTGGCGACGTCACCAAGACGATCTCGTCTGGAGACGACACCGGTAGACGGCGCAGGATCAGCCGGTCGAAGAGCGAGAAGATTGCGGAGTTGACCCCAATGCCGAGGGCGAGCGACAGCACCGCGACGCTCGTCACGAGCGGACGGCGCATCAGGGCGCGAATGGCGTAGCGGAGGTCTTGAAGCATTTGACCGTTCCACGTTCCTGGTTCCGAGTTCCATGTTCGTAAAGCGCCGAACGACGAACCCGGAACGTGGAACCCGGAACCTGGAACGTGGAACCTGGAACGTGGAACCGGTCTAGTGCGACGAGGTCGCGACCGATTCCTCGACGACGCGACCGTCGAAGAGGTGGATCGTGCGTTCGGCGTGGGACGCGTAGCGCGCGTCGTGCGTCACCATGCAGATGGTGGCGCCGCTCGAATGCAGCTCCTTGAGCAGCTCCATCACCGCCTCGCCGTTCTTCGAGTCGAGGTTGCCCGTCGGCTCGTCTGCGAGCAGGATCGACGGCTCGCCGCAGACGGCGCGGGCCACGGCCACGCGCTGCTGCTGACCGCCGGAGAGCTGGCTGGGCAGGTGCTTGGCGCGGTGCGCCATGCCGACGCGTTCGAGTGCCGCAGTCACGCGCGTTTTGCGCTCGGCCGACCGCATGCCGCGGTAGGTGAGCGGCAGCTCGACGTTCTCGTACACGGTGAGGTCACCAATCAGGTTGAAGCTCTGAAAGATGAATCCCACCTCGCGGTTGCGCACGCGGGCACGTTCGGAAAGCGACAGGGCCGTCGCCGGCCGATCGTTCAGCACGTACTTGCCGTCGGTGGGGGTGTCCAGCAGGCCGAGGATCGACAACAGCGTTGACTTGCCGCAGCCGGAGGGGCCGGCGATCGAGACGTACTCGCCCTTGGCGATCTCGATGTTGATGTTGTCGAGCGCGTGCGTTTCCACTTCGTCCGTGTAGAAGACCTTGCGGACGCCTTCCAGCTTGATCAGCGGCTGATTCATGGTGATCCTTTCAACCTACCTGAGCCTTACACGTTCGAACGCATCGTATGCGGACATATCTGACAGCACCACCTGGTCTCCGGCGTTGAGGCCCGACTTCACCTCGATCGCGTTCACCGAGCTCTTGCCCAGTGAGACCTGCACTCGGGCGGCATTGCCATCCGCGTTGACGATCTTGAACAAGCCGACCGTGCTCTGTTCCTGCCCGAGCGACGGCCGTCCGACGTAGAGGATGTTCTCCAGCCGTTCCAGCTGGATCGTGCCGTCCACGCTCATGTCGGGCACCGCCCCGCGCGGGAGCTCGCCGGTCAATGAGACGTCAACGGTGACGGTTCCGTTGGCAGCGGCCGGATCTTTGCGGCTGACCATGCCGGCGATGATCCCGCTTCGGGTGTCGATTTCCGCCGACTGGCCGACTTCGATGTCCTTGGCCTGGGTCTCCGCAATCTTGAGCTCGGCCTTCAGCCGGCCCGGGTCGGCGACGCGGGCCAGGTTGACGCCTGGACCGACGCGCTGACCAACTTCGACCGGCACCTGCTGCAGCACGCCGGTGAATCCAGGGGTAACCTTGAGGGCGGCCATACGGCTGGCCTGAAGTTCGGCAACTGCCCGAGCCTGAGAAACAGTGGCCTCCTGGACCCGGATCCGCGCGTCAATGGACTGCTTCGCGGTGGAGAGGCGTTCCTGGTCGAGTGCCAGCCGCTTCTTGAGCGTTTCCGCCTTGAGCCCTGATTGCTTTCGCGTGATTTCCGAGACCAGTTTGTCCTTGGCGAGTTCCTCGTCGGCCTGGGCCTGCATCTTGGCCTGCTGATAGTCGGCATCGAGCGCGGCCACCTGTGACTGTTGAGTCAAGAACTCGCTTTGCAGCTGAACGCGTAAGTTCTCGAGCGCCGCTTCGGTCGATTGCAGCGCGAGCTTCGCGTTGATGGCCTCCTGCTCGACCTGGGGGTTGCTCAACTCGAGGATCACCGAATTGGGCCCGACATTCGCGCCCGGCCGGAGCAGGATCCGTTCGACCCGCCCGTCCGTCGTCGAGGGAAGCCAGCGCGTGTCTTCGGGCACCAGCGTGCCGAGGCCGCGCACCTGCCGAATGATGGAACCGCGTTTGACGGTATCGACGAGCACCGTCGCGCGTTCGACGTTTGGCGCCGCCGGTTCCATCCGGGCGAGCGCAATCGACACGGCGATCACGAGAATGACGCCGACAGCGGCGTAGAGGCCCTGGCGGAGCCGTTTGCGTTTGAGGATGGCGGGGTCGCGGACGATATCAGGCATGGGTCTTTGCTCTACAACCCTCAAAGCGTATGCCAGTCGCCGTTTGAACGTAAGTGTTTTGTTTCACAGAGGTTGAGATGGGATGGCTGGGCCGTTCCGGGCGGCTCTTGTTCGCTTGTGGGACGAGAATGTTCGGCAACGGTCGCGGGCTTATCAAGCGAAGGCGATCGAAATCAGCGTCGCATCATCGGCAAACACGCCGCCGGTGAAGGCGCTCACCTGTCGGAAGATGGCGTCGAGCAGTTCGGGGGCCGAACCATCGCGGTGGGCGACAACCAGTTCGACGAGACGATCGTCGCCGAATTCGCGGCCCTCGTGGCTTCCGGCCTCGGTGATGCCGTCGGTAAACAACACCAGCCGGTCGCCCGAACGAAGCGACAGCTCGCACTGCGAGTAGGCATTGTTGGCGAGAATGCCGAGGACCATCCCTCCGGTTGCGGGTCGCGACACGGAACCGTCGGCGCGCACGAGGATCGGCGGATTGTGGCCGGCGTTGCTGCAGGCCAGCGTTCCCGTTGACGTGTCGAGGGTCGCGTAGAAGAACGTGACGAACCGATCCAGCGGCGTGTGCTGGCACAGCGCGCGATTGACCTGGCGTGTGACCGTGTCCGGCCGCGCGTCTTCGGTGGCAAACGCGCGCACGGACGCCTGCATATTGGCCATGAGCAGCGCGGCCGGCAGGCCTTTGCCGGCGACGTCGGCGATCGACAGGCCAAGCCGCGTGCTGGAGAAGCGCAGCATGTCGTAGCAATCGCCGCCAAACGCGGTAGCCGGCTTCCACATCGCCGCCATCTGACAGCCGTCGATCTCGGGCAGGGGCGACGGGAGCAGCGCGCGTTGAATCCGCTGCGCGTGTTCGAGCTCGCGAGACGCGTACGCGTCGGCCTCGCGTCGTGCGCGCGCCTCGTCCAGCTCGCGCGTCACCGTCTCGGTGAGCGACGCGTTCTCCCACGGTTTGTGCACGAACGTCCGTGCCCCGCGGCGCATCGCTTCAACCGCAGTTTCAATGCTGCCCCAACCGGTCATCACGATGATCGGCAACAGGCGATCGCGTTGGTGCACTTCGCTGAGCAGCTCGAGACCTTCGCGCCCGGAGGTCGTGTCACGCGCGTAATTGAGATCCATCAGGAGCAGGTCGTAGTCGTTGACGCTCAGCCGGTCACGCACTTCCTGGACCGAGCACGCCGCGTCGGTCTCGAAGCCGGCGCCGCGAAGCAGGAGGCGGAGTGCAGCCACTACGTCTGGCTGATCGTCGGCAATCAACACCCGGCGTGAGACTGCGGTATCAGTCGCTGTCATGGGCCACGTTTCCAGATTCATGACGCGTGGGCACTCGTCAAATCCCGTGCCACCGCCCAGATCGTTCGAATCGTTCGAGACGTTCGAACCGTTCGGATTGTTCTGTTCGTTCGAAGCGTTAGACGTTGTTCGCCTGCGGGACGTCCGGCGTCCCATCAACGAACGATTCGACGATCGGAACGACACGAACGATTCGAACGTTTCGAACGACTCGAACGAACGGTATGGGACGAGCTTGTCCGCCGCGTGCGCGGGCTAAAATACGCCAATTCGATGGCAATGCTCGCCGAGAACGATTTCTCCAATACGACGATCCGTCGCTTCGACATCCTGCGCCTGATCGCCCGTGGAGGGATGGGCGAAGTCTACGTGGCCCGCGATGCGGTGCTGGGACGTGATCTCGCGCTGAAGATTCTTCGCCAGGACGTGACGTGGGATGCCAACCGGCTCGAGCGGTTCGTCCAGGAAGCGCGGGCGGCATCGGCGCTGAATCATCCCCACCTGATCGCCATCTACGACATCGGCGAAAGTGCGCCGAAGCGCGACGGCGTGGCGCAGGGCCCGCCCGTGCTCTATATCGCGATGGAACTCGTCGCGGGCGAGACCCTGCGCAAGGCGATTGAGGCCAGACGGCTCGAGATCAAGCAAGCGCTCGAGTACCTCGTGCAGGTCGTCGATGCCCTCGGCGCCGCGCACACCGCAGGCGTGATTCACCGCGATCTGAAACCCGAAAACTTGATGATTGCCGACGGCGGCTACGCCAAGGTGCTCGACTTCGGCGTGGCGAAGCTGCGCGCCGACCTGTCGCCAGGGATGAGCCAGGACGAGTCGGCGCCATCGGCCGCAATCATCGGCACCGTCGGGTATATGTCGCCCGAGCAGGTGCAGGCCAAGCCGCTCGATCCGCGGACCGACATCTTCTCGTTCGGATGCGTGCTGTATGAAGTCGTGACCGGACGCCGCGCGTTTCAGGGCACGACCTCATTCGACACCCTGAAGAAAATTATCAGCGACGATCCGCCGCCCATTGAGGAGCCGCTGCGGCATATCCAGTTGCGGCCGGTGATCCGCCGCTGTCTCGCCAAGAATCCCGACGATCGCTATCAGTCGATGGAGGAGCTCTCACACGAGCTCAAGAACATGCTCCGTCGTCTCGAGGCGGCCACGCATCGTGAAGCCGCCGAAAGAATTCCGTGGCGCCGGTTGATCGCGGGAGCCGCAGGGATCCTCGCGCTCGTGGTGACAGTGTGGTGGGCGACCGAGGGCAAATTCGACGGACGAACGCCGGGGAATGTCGGCATTATGCGTCTCACGTTGAGCGGCACTGCCATCGACGCGGCGACGTCGCGCGATGGGCGATATCTCGCGTGGGTGGAATCGGTCGGCGGAATGCAGGCGCTTCGGGTGCGTCAGCTCGGCGAGGATCGCAGCATCGAGCTCGTACCACCGGCCACGGTGGGCTACTGGGGGATCGCGTTTTCACCCGACGGGTCGCGCGTGTTCTATGCGCGAAAGAGCGCGGATGAGCCGGCCGGACGTCTCTATGTGGTCAGCGTACTCGGCGGAGCCTCGCGGGCGCTCGTCGAGGGCATCGACAGCACCATCTCGTTCTCGCCTGATGGACGCCAGTTTGCCTTTTATCGCGCGGCCTTCCCGGAGCGCGGCGCGTCGGCCTTGATTGTGGCCGACGTCGATGGCGGCAACCATCGGGTGCTGGCAGCCACACGCGGACAGCAGTTCTTCGTGCCGGCATTTTTCGCCGCACCGTCGTGGTCGCCTGACGGAGCACGTATCGCCGCGTCCATCCACGACGTCCGCACCGGCGACGCGGGCCTCGTCACCGTTGATGTGGCGTCGGGAAAAATCGAGCCGTTTCCGCACCGTTTCAAGGACGCGACGTTCACGGCGTGGCTGCCTGACGACTCCGGGATTCTGTTCGTGGCCGATCAAGTGGACGCGCTCAGAGAGGTGCCGAGAAAAGTGTGGCTGCAGCCGTATCCGCGCGGTGAACCCCGTCGTGTCACGCCGGATCTCCTCGAGTACCGAAACATCTCGATGCGCGGCGACGGGAGCGCCTTCGTATCCGTTGGCCTCGATGCCGTGTACTCGCTGTGGCGCTTGCCGCTGAACGGTCGCGATCCACAGCGCATCGCCTCGGAGCGTTACGACGGCCTGCTCGGGGTGGCGCCGCTCAAGGACGGCCGGATCGTGCTCAGCACCGGCGAGCGAGGAAGCTCGCAGCTGGCCATTGTCGATCGTACGGGCGGCAGCCGCGAGACGTTGACGAAAGACGGCACGAACATGTGGCCGGCGGCGTCGCCGGATGGCACGACGATCGCGTTTGTCTCCAATCGCGACGGCCAGACCGGCGTGTGGCGCATGAATGTCGATGGCTCAGAGCCCAAGCTGCTGGCCCATCTGCCACGGCCGTCGTGGTTGTCGATCACGCCCGACGGACAGTTCGTCGTCTGCGCGTCGGTCGGAGATACCGAGGCGGCGACCTGGCGCGTGCCGATCAATGGTGGGCACGCGACGATCATCGCCGCAGGGATCGATCGGCCGGCCGTGTCGCCCGACGGAAAGTTGCTCGCAGGGATCAACGTCGCGTCGACGGGACAGCTTGCGCTGGTGACGATGCCGTTCGACGGCAGCGGGCCGCCACGAATGCTCGGCACGATCGCCCCGGCCACCGCGAACGGACTCGTCGAGTGGACGGCGAACGGGGACGGCATTCTGTACTCCACGGTCGAGCGCGCCAACGTCTGGCTGCAGAAGCTGTCTGGTGGCCCTCCGGTCAAGGTCACGAACCTCCTTGATCTCGGCATCGTTCGCGGCAAGCGGACGCCGCAGGGCGACAGTCTGATCGTCGCGCGTGGCGTGGCGCAGACCGACGCCTATCTCGTCTCGAACTTCAACTAGTCCAACCAAATCCCCGCACCGGGTGTCTAAGGAGGCGGGTTCGTGCGTCCGTTGATCGGAGGACGATGTGGAGCTGTTCCTGCAGGACCTCAGGCACGCATTCCGGATGTTTCGCCAGAACCGTGTATTCACCGCCGCAGCGGTGGCGGCGCTGGCGCTCGGTATTGGCGCCAATACCGCGATCTTCTCGGTCGTGAGCACGGTGCTCCTGAAGCCGCTGCCGTTCCCCGAGCCGGACAACATCGTCTTCTTCATGAACACCAACCGGCAGGGCCAAGGCGGTCCAGGTGCGTCACCGGCCAAGTTCGCACACTGGCGTCAGCAGACCACCGTCATTCAGGATGCGACCGCCTATCGCACGAACGTCGTGAACTACACCGGTGGTGCGTTCCCCGAACAGCTCCGCGCCGGCCAGGTCAGCGCCGACTATTTCAAGCTGTTTGGCGCCAAGCTGTTTCGCGGCCGTACGTTTGACGGCGACGAGGATCTCCCGAATGGTCCCAAAGTGGCGGTCCTGAGCCACGGGCTGTGGGCACGGCGCTTTGGCAGCGATCCGGACATCATCGGCAAGACCATCCTGCTGAGCGGCGATCCGCATGAAGTGATCGGGATCATCAGCCCAGACTTCGATCTCGCCGAAGTCGGCGAGCCGCCAGAGCTGTGGGTTCCGTTCCAACTCGATCCGAACACGGTTGATCAGGGCCACTTCTTCACGTCCGCCGCACGTCTCAAGCGCGGAGTCTCGCTCGATCAGGGGCAGGCCAGGCTCAAGCTCTCCGGCGCGGAATTTACCGCGAAGTTTCCGAATAGTCTCGGTGACGGCGGCGGCTTCAGCCTCGAGCGCATGCAGACCGTCTTCGTCAGAGGTGCCAGGCCCACGCTCCTGATCCTGAGCGGGGCCGTCGCCTTTGTGCTCCTGATCGCCTGCGCGAACGTGGCGAACCTGCTGCTGGTTCGCGCAACAGCCCGCAGGCGCGAGGTGGCGCTGCGCGCCGCCATCGGCGCCGGACGCAGCCGCATCGTCCGCCAGCTGCTCACTGAAAGCGTGACGCTGTCTCTGATGGGCGGCATCCTCGGTCTCGGACTCGGAGTGCTCGGCATCCGCGCGCTGCTGGCGGTCAACACCGCAGGTTTGCCGCGCATTGGTCAGGATGGTGTGCTCGTCGGACTCGACTGGCGCGTGCTGCTCTTCACGGCCGGCTTGTCGGTAGGCACGGGAATCTTCTTCGGATTGCTTCCCGCGCTGCAAAGCGCACGCACCGATCTCAGTACGACGTTGAAAGACAGCACGGGTCGATCCGGTGCGACGATTCGTCATAACAAGGCGCGATCGACGCTCGTCGTCGTCGAAGTGGCACTGGCGCTGCTGCTGCTCGTGGGATCAGCCTTGCTGATTCGTACGCTCGTCAACCTGCGCGCTGTTCAACCTGGGTACGACCCGCACAACGTGTTGACGATGCGGATGTCGCTCACCGGTCAGAAGTACACTCAGACGGCCGTCGTCGAACAGCTCGTGCGCAGTGGACTCGAGCGTCTGCAGTCGCTGCCTGGCGTCGTGTCAGCGGCGGCGACCTGCTGTGTGCCGCTCGAAGGCGGCTACGGGCTGCCGTTCCGGATCATCGGCCGGCCGCTCGAGAAGGGACCGTTCCATGGCGGCGGCGCGTGGCTGACGGTCTCGCCGAAGTACTTCGACGTCTTCAAGATTCCGATCAAACGTGGTCGCGGCTTCACCGATCAAGACGATGCGGTAGCGCCGGGCGTCGTGCTGATCAACGAAGCGTTCGCCAAGCAGTTCTTCAAGGACAAGGAGCCGGTTGGTGAACGCCTGATGATCGGCGCCGGCGTGATGAAGGAGCTGTCGATGGAACGCGAACGCCAGATCATCGGCGTCGTCAGCGACGTCCGCGACGGCGGCCTGAACAATGAACCCGGACCGCACATGTACGTGCCGAACGCACAGGTGCCAGATGCGCTCAACGCGCTCAACGTGCGCATTACTCCTGTGGCCTGGGTCGTTCGCACGCAGGGCGATCCGTACGGCGTCAGCAACGCGGTTCAGGAGCAACTGCGGCAGGTGAGTGGTCTGCCCGTGTCGAGCATTCGATCGATGGAAGAAGTCGTGTCGCGCTCGATTTCGAGGCAGCGGTTCAATGTGCTGTTGATGAGCGTCTTCGGCGCCTCGGCGCTGCTGCTGGCGGCGATCGGCATCTACGGTCTCATGGCCTATTCAGTGGCGCAGCGGACGCAGGAGATCGGCATCCGCATCGCCCTCGGCGCAGAGGCGCAGCAGGTACGCCGCATGGTTGTCTTCCAGGGAATGCGGCTCGCGGTGGTCGGTGTGGTCCTCGGTCTCGGTGCAGCGTGGGGTCTGACGCGACTGATGGCGAGCTTCCTCTACGAAGTGCAGGCACGTGACCCGGCGGTCTTCGTCGTGATGCCAGTCGTGCTGACAATCGTCTCGCTCATCGCGGTGTGGTTGCCGGCGCGTCGGGCGAGCAGCGTCAGTCCGTTGACTGCACTGCGCACTCAGTAGATCGTTCGGGACGTTCGGATCGTTCTGGTATCCTGTCGTTCGTGCAGCTCGACTTGCCATTCGCACCGGCACACGACAGCACGATCGCACCGACCAGCGAGAGTTCGATCGCACCGATACGCGTCAGACCACTCGCACCGACATGCGTTAGCCCCCTAGCACCGACCGGCGTCAGTCCGATCGCACCGATCTATTTCGTCCGTCATCGGCGTGCTCGCCGGTACCTGTTGAGGGTCGAACCCGACGGCCGCGTGCGCGTCACGATTCCGCGCGGCGGCTCGAAGCGCGAGGCGGACGCGTTCGTCGAGCGTCACACCGAGTGGGTCGCGCGCCAGCGCGCGCGGCTGACGCCGTCGGCGGTTGGCGCGGAAGAGCGGCGGGTTCTACGCGAGCGTGCCCGCGCGGACCTTCCGGCCCGACTGCTCGACCTTGCCGCCCAGCACGGCATGACGGTGACCGGAGTGAGCATCCGCAACCAGCGGACGCGGTGGGGATCCTGCGGCCGCGACGGGAGAATCTCCCTGAATTGGCGGCTCGTCCTGATGCCGCCGGCCGTCCGCGACTACGTGCTCATCCACGAGCTGATGCACTTGCGGCGCCTCGATCATTCGCCGGCGTACTGGAAACTGGTGGCCGCGGCCTGCCCGGGATACCGGGAGGCCAGGCAGTGGTTGCGCATCAACGGTCCAGCGTTACGATAGAAACGTGCAGAACAGGCGGCAGTTTCTCGTCGTCCTGGCCAGCGCCGCAGGTCTGGTGCCACTCGTTGGATGGCTCACCGGACCGTCCGCGGCAGTCACTGGAACCTTTCCGGTGACCTACACAGATAGGGAATGGCGGCAACGGCTGTCGTCGGCGCAATATAAGGTGCTGCGCCGTCAGTCAACCGAGCGTCCGTTTACCAGTCCACTCAATCGGGAACATCGGTTCGGCGTCTTCAAGTGCGCGGGTTGCGGGCGTGAGGTCTTTCTGTCGGCCGCGAAATTCGAAAGCGGAACCGGGTGGCCCAGCTTCTGGCGTCCTATGGATGGCGCCGTTGCCACTAGCATCGATCGAAGCTGGCTGATGGTGAGGACCGAAGTGCACTGCGCAGGGTGTGGCGGACATCTGGGGCACGTGTTCGAGGATGGACCGCAGCCCACCGGGCTGCGATACTGCATCAACGGCGTCGCGCTTACCTTCGAGGCCAAGCTGTGACTACACAACGCTCGATCTTGATGCTGTCGATCGGTCTGGCTCTGGTGTACGTCTGGCTTCGCGGCGGCTTCTTTGCCATCGGCACACCCGCCGCGGCAGCGCAGCTGCCGACGATGCAGCCAGGGTGGGAGAAGGCGACGTTCGCCATGGGCTGCTTTTGGAGCGCCGAGTCGGACTTCGACAAGCTCACTGGCGTGAAGTTCACGACGTCGGGCTACACCGGTGGACGCGTCTCGAACCCGAGTTACGAACAGGTGTCGCGCGGGTCAACCGGCCACGTTGAAGCCATCGAGGTCGCGTACGATCCGACCGTTGTGTCGTACGAGCAGGTTCTGGACTACTTCTGGCGCCACGTCGATCCGTTTGTCGCACACCGCCAGTTCTGCGACGTCGGCGCACAGTACCGTCCGGAGATTTTCGTGCATTCCGACGCGCAACGTGTGGCAGCGGAGGCGTCGAAGAAGCGGGTTGAAACGCGCTTCACCGATCCGATCCTTGTCCAGATCTCCAACGCCCGCACGTTTTATCCTGCGGACGAATCGCATCAGGATTACTACATCAAGCACCCGGCGCAGTATCGCTACTACCGATGGAGCTGCGGTCGTGATGCGAGGCTGCAGGAGATCTGGGGAACTTAATCGGTTCCGGGGGTTCCAGGGGTTCCGAGGGTTCCGTAGGTTTATGTTCAATGGGTTCGGGGGTTCTCAGGTTCGCTTCGACGCATGGGTGTTCATCGCTGGAATTCGGAAGCCGATGGTGAACTGACCGAGAAGGCGTTGCGGCGCAAACTCGAGGCACAAGGCTATTCCGTCAGTCGCTACGTTTACCCGCCAGGCACGCACTTTCCAGAACACACGCACGGCGTGGACAAGATCGACGCGGTTGTGTCCGGACGATTCGAGCTGATCGTCAACGGTGAACGGGCCGTCCTCGGTCCCGGTGATTGGATCGCCGTCCCCCGAGGCGTGCGGCACATTGCTACCGTCCTCGGCGATGAGCCCGTCGTCAGCCTCGACGCCGTCAAGAGCCGATAGAACCTGAGAACCACTCACCAATCCTCAAATCAACAATTGGTAGAATGGCTCCATGACTTATCCCGAGCCGTTTATCGCCCCGATGCGGGCGGAACTGACCAGTGTCGGCGCGCGAGAACTGCGCACGCCGGATGATGTGGACGCGGCCCTGCGTGAGCAGGGCACGGTGATGATCGTCGTCAATTCTGTATGCGGCTGCGCGGCGGGGAAGGCACGGCCAGGCATTGCCATGGCGCTGCAACACCAGAAGCGGCCGGACTTCATCGGGACGGTGTTTGCCGGCGCCGACATCGATGCGACGGCCCGTGCCCGCGAGGCGTTCGCACCGTATCCGCCCTCGTCTCCGTCGGTGGGTCTGCTACGCGACGGGAAGCTGGTCTACATACTCGAACGGCGTCAGATTGAAATGCGCGACGCGCGATCGATCGCCGCGATGCTCACTGCGGCGTTTGAGGAACACTGCTGATCCCGCGGACACGCGCACGCTGAAGCGTGCGCTCTACGCTACCCGCCCCTCGTGTGCATCTCGAGGTGCGGGTCCTTTTTAAGCCGGTCAACCGGAATCAACGGCAATCGGTCGCGTCCGGCGAGTCGCTCTTCCGCGCCGCGGTCGCTTCGCACTTCCCACGTCGCTCGAATGAGCTGCGCGATCTGATCCGGCGACGCCCCCGATCGGAGCGGACGGCGAAGATCGGTGCCGTGGCTGGCGTAGAGGCAGAGGTACCAGAGACCGTCGGCGGTGAGCCGGCTCCGATCGCACGAATCGCAGAACGGCTCGGTTGTCGAAGAGATGATGCCGAACGTCGTGCCGTCAGGGAGACGGTAACGATCGGCCGGAGCTGAGGACTCCTCGATCACCGGCGCAATCGGTCCATAGTGCGCTTCGAGGCGCGTCAGCATCTCACGCCGCGGCAGCACACGCGACATCGACCAGTGCGTGGCCCCGCCGACATCCATGTACTCGATGAACCGAACCTCGGCGTTATACCGGCGTCCGAACTCCAGCAGATCGATCAGCTCATCGTCGTTGACGCCGCGAATGACCACGGTATCGATCTTGAGGCCGGGAAACAGTGGCGCCGCCGTGGCGATGCCGTCGAGCACGCGTTCGAGCTCGTCGTAGCGGGTGAGATCGCGGAAGCGTTCAGGACGAAGCGTGTCGAGGCTGACCGTGAGGCGGTGCAGGCCGGCCTCACGCAGGGCACTGGCGTTCGCTGACAACAGCACGCCATTGGTCGTCATCGCGAGATCGCGGATCGCCGGGCGTGCCGCCAGACGATGAATGAGGTCGGGGATGTTGCGGCGGAGGAGCGGCTCGCCGCCCGTCAAGCGCACCTTGTCCACGCCCAGCGTGGTGAAGGTATCCACGAGGGTTTCGATCTCCTCGAAGTGCAGGATGTCCTCGCGCGGCAGCCAGACGTACTCTGGCTCGGGCATGCAATAGCTGCAGCGGAGGTTGCAGCGATCGGTGACCGAGAGGCGCAGGTTCCGGAGGGGGCGGTCGAGGCTGTCCTTCAGCACTGCATTCATTATCCCTTAGATGATCGACAACCTCGTTCGATCGTGCGGAAGGAAAGGATGTGCAGTCCGCTGCCCTTCGAAGGCGGCGCTCCAGCGGCCGGGAATGTGTGTATGACACGCCGGGCATGCGCCGTCCGGCGTCAGCGCGTACTCCTGAATGAGATAGCCGTAGCGCGAGATGAGCCGCGTACCGCAGGCGTGACAGTTGGTGTGTTCGTACTCACCCACGCGCCCGGGCAGATTGCCGGCGTAGATGTAGCGGAGACCAGCCTCTTTTCCAATACCGGCGGCGCGCAGCAGCACGGCCGGCGTGGTGTTCGCCGCGTCGGTCATCTTGTAATCCTGGTGGAACGCTGTCACATGCCACGGAATGTCGGGCGACACGCCGGCCAGGAACGCGGTGAGCCCTCGCAGTTCGCTGTCGCTGTCGTTGAAGCCAGGGATCAGCAGCGTGACGATCTCGACCCACACGCCGGCGCTGTGCAGCCACTGGATCGTCTCGAGAATCGGCGCGAGCCGTCCGCCAAGCTCGCGATAGTGCTTGTCGTCGAAGCTCTTGAGATCGACTTTGTAGAGATCGATGTGCGGCCGGATGAACTCGAGCACGCGGGGGGTGCCGTTGCCGTTCGAGACAAAGCCCGTGATCAGTCCGGCGCGACGCGCCTCCTTGAAGATCTCGATCGCCCATTCGGCGGTGATGAGCGGCTCGTTGTACGTGGAGACCAGCAGCTTCGCCTGTTGGCGGAGCGCGTCGGCGACGAGCGCCGTCGGAGAGGTGTCGCGCGGCGGTGAGATCGCCTCCGGGTCGCGCAGCGCCTGCGACGTCACCCAGTTCTGGCAGTACGAACAGTGCAGGTCGCACCCCAACATCCCGAAGCTATAGGCAAGCGCGCCAGGATAGGCGTGGAAGAACGGCTTCTTCTCGACCGGGTCGCACTGCACGCCGCCGACGTAGCCCCACGGCACCAGCAGCCGGCCGCCGCGGTTGAAGCGCACCTTACACACGCCCATCGCGCCATCGGGAATCGGGCAGCGGTGGCCGCAGGCGTGACAGCGGAGGCGATCCCGCTCGAGCGGCTCGACGAGCTCCGGCGCGGCCTCGCGCGTGCGCTCAGTCAGCAACTCTTGCAACTTCATATTCGAAGTGTACTAGGATTGATTCATGCCTCAGGTTGTCGTGGTCGGTGCCGGTGTGTTCGGCACGTGGACCGCGCATCATCTTCACGCCGCCGGCTGCGAGGTGACCCTCGTGGACGCGTACGGACCCGCCAGTCCGCGCGCCAGCTCTGGCGATCAGTCGCGCATCCTGCGCTGCGGATATGGTGCGGACGAGATTTACTCGCAGTTCGCACGGCAGTCGCTCGATGACTGGCGGGCTCTGGAGCAACGCGCCGGGGTGTCGATTTGGCATCGCTGCGGCGTATTGCTGTTGGCCGCGGCCGCGGATCCGTACGCGATCGCGACCAGAGAGACGCTCGAGCGCGGTGGTTATGCACTGGAGATGCTCGACGCACGGCAACTGCGCGAGCGCTATCCGCATCTCGATGCCGGCGACATCTCGATGGCCATGGTCGAGCCGGAGTGTGGTGTCTTGATGGCCCGCCGCGCGGTTCGCGCGCTGGCGTCGGAGCTCGCGCGATCGGGTGTGCGCCTGGTGCGTGCGAAGGCAACCGTGAGTCAGCCCTCGGGACGGTTGCGTTCGATCGAACTTGCCCGCGGCAGCGCGCTCGGGGCCGACGCCTTTGTCTTTGCGTGCGGCCCGTGGCTGCCCTCAGTCCTCGCCGCATCGCTTGCCGGCCGTATTCGGCCGACTCGCCAGACGGTCGTCTACTTCGGCACGCCGGCTGGCGACGATCGCTTTGGACCGGCGCACACGCCAGCGTGGATCGATCGTCCGGCGGGCGTCTACGGCGTGCCCGAGCTTGAAGACGCCGGGCTGAAAGTCGGCATCGATGAACATGGGCCGCCGATTGATCCCGACACCGACGACCGTACGCCGGCGCCCGAATCCATCGCGCGGGCACGTCAATGGGTCGAGCGGCGCTTTCCGGCCATGAAGGGCGCACCGGTCGTCGGCACGCGCATCTGCCAGTACGAGAACACGTCGAATGGCGATCTCCTGGTCGATCGACATCCCGACTATGACAACGTCTGGGTGGTTGGCGGCGGATCCGGTCACGGCTTCAAACACGGTCCGGCGGTTGGCGCGCACGCCGCCACTCTCCTGCTCAGCGGCGCCAACACACATCCCAGACTGTCGTTCGACTCGAAGGGCACGCACGCCGCACGAACGGTGTACTGACCGCCGGATGCTGGCTCAGATTCCTCGCCCTGTCAGGCTGCTCGGATGGGCCAGCCTGTTCACTGACGCCGCGACGGAAATGATCTATCCGTTGCTGCCGGTCTACCTGTCGCGTGTGCTCGGCGCGAGTGCAACGTCGTTGGGCATCATCGAAGGGGTCGCCGAAAGCGTCAACAGCCTGCTCAAGATCGTGTCGGGCTGGCTGTCGGATCGACGGAGCACGCGCCGCCCGATTGTGATCGTCGGCTACGCCGTCTCGTCGCTGGCGCGGCCGCTCATCGCGCTGACCTCGTCATGGCCACAGGTGCTCGCTATTCGCGCACTCGATCGCACGGGCAAAGGCATTCGCGGCGCCCCGCGCGATGCCATGCTCGCCACGCACGCGGCCGCATCCACGCGCGGGCGCATCTTCGGTTTCCATCGTGCAATGGATCACACCGGTGCCGTGGTCGGTCCGGTGGTCGCCACACTCTTTCTGGCGTTCTTCCCCGGCCAGTATCGGCTGCTGTTTGCGTTGACGGCGATTCCTGGCGCGCTGGCCGTCGCGACTCTCTTTCGCGTCGAAGAGCCCGCCTCCGCCTCCGGCTACGGCGCGGCAGGCTCTGCTGCCACTCAGGAAAGGCAGGCGCACTTCGCACGCCTGCCAAAGGATCTGTATCTGGTCCTCGGCATCATCTTTCTGTTCAGTCTAGGCAGCTCCGCCGATGCGTTCCTCTTGCTTCGTCTCGCCGATGCGCTCGGATCGGCGACGTTCCTGCCGCTGCTCTGGGCCGCGCATCACGTCGTGAAGGCGTCGCTCTCGACGTGGGGCGGCGGCCTCTCGGATCGACTCGGCCGGCGCTCGGTGATTGTGATCGGATGGGCGATCTACAGCCTGGTGTATCTCGGCTTCGCGCTGGTCTCGAACGCGGTCGCGTTCGTCGCGTTGTTTCTGTTCTATGGTATCCACTTCGCGCTCGCGGAGGGTGCCGAGAAAGCGCTCGTCGCCGATCTCACGCCACCGCACCGGCAAGGCACTGCCTTCGGGCTCTATAACGGCGTGCTCGGCGTCGGCATGCTGGTCGCCAGCATCGTGTTCGGCGTCGTGTACGATCAGGTCAGTCCGGCAGCGGCCTTCATCATGGGTGCAGCATTGTCGGCGGCAGCGGCCGTGCTGTTGCTCGTGGCGCCCGTGTCAAGTCCCAGGCGCCCAGTCACGCGTGCAGAGTCCTGATAGGATCAATGGTTCCAATGCCCCGTATTCTCGTAACCAACGATGATGGTGTGCACTCGGAAGGGATCAAGGCCCTGGCCACCGCACTCGCGCCGCTCGGTGACATCACGATCGTCGCGCCGATCCAGGAAGCCAGCGCCATCGGCCACGCGCTGACGCTGCGTCGTCCGCTGCGCATCGACGCGATCGGGCCGAAGGTCTTTGCCGTCGATGGCACGCCGACCGACTGTGTCAACCTGGCGATCACACATGTGCTCAAGGGCAAGCCCGATCTGATCGTGTCGGGCATCAACAAGGGATGGAACCTCGGCGACGATGTGACGTACTCGGGGACGGTGTCGGGGGCGCTCGAAGGCGCGCTGCTCGAGATTCACAGCATCGCGGTGTCCACGCAGCGAGTGAAAGACGAGTGCGAATTCGGACCGTCAGCCGAGGCGGCGGCGATCGTCGCCCAGGCGGTGCTCGAGCGGGGCCTGCCGAAGTTCACGCTGCTCAATATCAACACGCCGAAGGGGCCGCACAAAGGATTCCGGGTCACCGTGCAGGCCAAGCGCAATCATGTGACCACGGTGAGCGAGCGCATGGATCCGCGGCACAAGCCGTATTACTGGATCGAGGAAGGCGAGAACGAGTGGGAGCCGCACGATCGCTCCGACTATCAAGCCGTGCGCGACGGCTACATCTCCATTACACCGCTGCAGCCGGACATGACGGCGTACGCCGCGCTGACCTTTGTCGAGGGGTTGACCGTCGCGAAGGTCTAATGACCTTCTTCGCGATGCTTCTTCTCGTACTCCGCCTGCGCCACGTCCTTGTCGCGCTGCACCAGCTTCGCCTTCGCGCGCGCTTTGTCGAAGTTCAACTTGCGCGTGTGCTCCGAGCTGATCGCGACGTGGGAGAGCAAGCGCTCCAGATCCTGTCCCTTGCAGGACGGGCAGGCGGCCGTATCGCCGGTCCGAATCAACTGCTCGAATTCGTGGCCGCAGCTGCGGCAGGTGTATTCGTAAATCGGCATTGGGGAACATGTTACACTTAGCACTTCGTCGGGGCGTGGCTCAGTCTGGTAGAGCACTCGGTTCGGGACCGAGGGGTCGCTGGTTCGAATCCAGTCGCCCCGACCACCATTCCAAAAACGGGTTTTCGATCGCGTCGGGACGACAGGTCCTCTCGACGATCGGAAACTCGGTTCCACACACATCCTTTCCCTCTTCCATAAGATGGGTAGCGGTTTTCCCTGCCGCGCGTCGCCACTGTAGGCGGTCAGCCCTCCGTCCGATATCGTGCCCCCGCAGAATCCTGCTCAGTTCTGCACGTAAGTCTTGATGCACACGATACTTGCATAGCGAAGTCGCTCGGACATCGGGCCCATGGCGAACACGCTTCGCGTACTGCTGATCGAAGACTCTGAGGACGACGCTGCCCTGGTGGTCCGCGAGCTGGCGCGCGGAGGCTATCAGGTCAGTTTCAGGCGCGTTGACACGAGGGAGACGCTGCTCGCTGCCCTCGACGACGCTCGATGGGATGCCGCAATCGCGGACTTCAGCATGCCGCAGTTCAGCGGGACGGCGGCACTGGCGCTGGTCCGCCAATTCGATCCCGAACTGCCCTTCATCTTTGTCTCCGGCACGATGGGAGAGGACGCCGCTGTCGCCGGGATGCGGGGCGGCGCGCAAGATTACATCACGAAGAGCAGCTTGAAGCGGCTGGTCCCCGCTGTCGAGCGCGAGCTGCGCGAGGTGGCGAGCAGACGCTGCAGAAGACAGGCGGAGGAGCGCCTCGCGCACCTGGCCTACCACGATGCCCTGACCGACCTGCCGAATCGAGTGCTGCTGAACGATCGTCTGACGCAGGCCATGCTCGCCTTCCAGCGGACCTCGGAGCCGGTCGCGCTGATGGTCATCGACCTCGACAATTTCAAGACCGTCAACGACTCGCTGGGGCACCACGCCGGCGATCGCATGCTCCAGGAGGTCGCGGCGCGCCTGCGCGCCTTCGTTCGCGAGAGCGATACCGTCGCCCGTCTTGGCGGCGATGAATTCGCCGTGATGTTGCTCAATACCGACGCCCAACGGGCCTTGGCGATGGGGCGCAAGCTGCTGCACCGTTTGAATGAGCCACACGTGATCCTGGATCGGCCCTTTGTCGTGAGCGCGAGCATCGGGATTGCGACGTTCCCCGAGCACGGGACGGGATCGGATTCGCTGCTGCAGAAGGCGGATATCGCGATGTATGTCGCCAAGAGCGGCGGCCTTGGTGTGACGGTCTACGCTCCCGATCGCGATCGACAGGCGCATCGGCGTCTGGCCCTGACGACCGAGATCCGCGACGCGATCGAGCGCGATCAATTCGTCTGCCACTACCAACCCATCGTCAGCCTGCAGACGAATGAAGTCATTCGAATCGAGGCGCTGGCCAGGTGGCAGCATCCGGTACAAGGACTGCTGGGTCCTGAGGAATTCATCCAGGTCGCCGAGCAGACCGGACTGATCGAACCGTTGACGATGCTGCTGATCGACAAGGTCTTGACGGAATGGGCGGCCCCGCGCGCACGGCCTCCGGTTCCGATCGCGGTCAACCTGTCGGCGAGGCATCTTCGCGATCCGGAGCTTCCCGAGCGCGTGTTGGAGGCGCTGCAGCGGCACGGCGCAGCACCTTCCGAGCTGGCGCTCGAGATCACCGAGAACTCGATCATGTCGAATCCCGAGCGATCCATTGCCTGTCTGTCGCGGCTGCGCGAGATGGGCATCAGCGTCGCCGTCGATGACTTCGGCACGGGCTATTCGTCGCTCAGCTATCTCCGCGACCTGCCGGTTGACGAGCTGAAGATCGATCGGATCTTCGTGTCGGGTCTGCGGACCACCGATGCCGCGATCGTCCGGTCGACGATTGAGCTGGCGCACAACCTCGGCCTGCGCATCATCGCGGAAGGCGTCGAGTCGATGGCCGTGTGCGATCGTCTCCGGGCGCTGCGCTGCGATGCTGCGCAGGGGACGTTCTTCGCCCCACCGGAGGACGCGGAGGCGACGCGGCGCTGGCTCGAACGACATGTCTCGAGAGGCGTCGTGTGATTCTCAGCGCCGCAGAGGATGCGCCCTTCCGGCTGCTGTTTGCCGCCAATCCCCTGCCGATGTGGCTGTACGACGCCGAATCGCTGCAGTTCCTCGAAGTCAACGATGCCGCCATCGACCGCTACGGCTACACGCGCGACGAGTTCCTGCAAAAGCGCATCACCGACTTGCGCACGCCGGAAGACGCCGAGCGTCTGGTTCACGATCTGCGCCGGGCTGCGCCTGGCCTGCGCCGCTGGACCAACATGCGTCATCGCACCCGCGATGCACGCATCCTCGATGTGGACATCGTCGCTCACACGCTGGACTTTCGCGGCCGGGCAGCTGTGCTCGTCGTCGTCCACGACGTCACGGAACGGAAGCGCGCGGAAGCGGCACTGCGCCGCAGCGACGCTCGACACCGGGCGATCCTGGAAGCGGCGCTCGACTGCATCATCACCATGGACGGTGACGGCCGAGTCATCGAGTTCAACCCCGCCGCGGAACGGACGTTCGGCTATCGAAAGAAGGACGTATTCGGCCGGCCGCTCGCCGAGCTGATTATCCCGGCGGATCTGCGTCAGGCGCATCGCGACGGCCTGGCTCGTCATCGCGCAACGGGCGAGCACAAGGTGCTGGGCCACCGCATCGAAATGCGGGCCGTTCGCAGCGACGGCAGCGAGTTTCCAGTAGAGGTCGCGATCACGAAAATCCCCGGCGATGCCGAGGAGCTCTATACCGGGTATCTGCGCGACATTACCGAGCGGAAGCGAGAGGAGGGCGCGTTGCTGGCCGTCAACGCGGAACTGGAGCGGCGCGTAAGCCAACGCACCGCCGAACTGCAAGCCGCCGTTGACGAACTGGAGGCGTTCAGTTACTCGGTGTCGCACGATCTCCGCGCACCGCTGCGCAGCATCGACGGCTTCAGCCAGGCCTTGGTCGAGGATGCCGGCCCGGTTCTGAATGAGGAGACGCGCAGTCATCTCGATCGGATCCGCAAGGCGACACAACGCATGGGGCAGCTGATCGACGCCCTGCTGCAGCTCTCCAAGGTGTCGCGCGGCGAGATGACACGAGAGGCGGTGGATCTCGCTGACCTCGCGGGACGCATCGCGCTCGACTTGAACAGGCGCGCGGGCGAGCATGCGCCAGAGATGACCGTCGCACCGTCATTGCTCGCGATGGGTGACCCGCGGCTGTTGCGGATCCTGCTCGAGAATCTCCTGGAGAATGCGTGGAAGTTCACGAGCCGGCAGACGGACCCCCGCGTGGAAATCGGCAGCGCCAGTGGGCCGGACGAGGCGACCACGTTTTTCGTTCGTGACAACGGCGTGGGGTTCGATCCGACGTACGCCGAACACCTGTTCTCGCCGTTTCGACGGCTTCATGCGGTGTCTGAGTTCCCGGGAAACGGGATTGGGCTGGCGATCGTGCGGCGCATCGTCCACCGGCACGGCGGCCATGTATGGGCCGAGGGCGCGCCGGGTCGCGGCGCCTGTGTGTCGTTTACGTTGGAGCCCGCGCGAAGAGCGCGCGAGGACGTGCACCATGAATGAGATCCTGCTGGTCGAAGACAATCCTGACGATGTCGAACTGACGTTGCGGGCGTTTCGCAAGAGCAACGTCGCGAACGAAGTGGTCGTCGTGCGGGATGGCGTCGAAGCCCTCGAGTATCTGTTCGCGACGGGCCGCTACGCTGATCGTGACTCGAATGCGCTGCCGCAGGTGGTCCTCCTCGATCTGAATCTGCCGCGCATTGGCGGCCTGGAGGTGCTCGAACAGGTGCGCGCTCACGCGAAAACCAAACTCCTTCCCGTGGTGATTCTGACGTCGTCGATCGAAGAGCGCGATCTCGTGAGTGGGTACTCTCTGGGTGCCAATAGCTACGTGCAGAAGCCAGTAGACTTCGAGCAGCTGATTTATTCAGTGAGGCAGCTGGGGCTCTATTGGCTGCTGCTGAACCGGCGCGCGCCGAGTACCGTGCAGGAGTGATGTCTTCGTCACTGTTGTTGCGTGCTAGGATCGTGCACGCAAGGCAGGTTGCATCCCGTCCGCGGAAAGGGACCATCCCACCTGTGGCGTCCAGAGATTGGACGCCGCGTCACTGAACCGAGCAGTCGCCTCTTGATCAGCCCACCAGCGGACATCGGGCCTAGGAGGAGTCATGTCTCGCGTTCTGCCCGACCGTCCCGATCTCGATCATCTCAAGAAGCAGGCGCGCCGTCTGCTGAACACCCTTCGTCACAGCGATCCGTCCCTGCAGCTCGCCGACGCATTGCATGTACTCGCGCGCGAATACGGCTTCGCCAGTTGGCCCATGCTGAAAGCACACGTCGAGTCCATCACCATCACGCAGACACCACCTGAGCCACGCGAATCAGCAGACCTGGGTGGCCGAGGAGGGACCGGTACGCCAATCAATCCGGCCAGCGATGAACCGATTCAGCCGTCCTTTGACCGCTACACGCACAAAGCGAAGCAGGCGTTGTTCTTCTCGCGCTATGCCGCGGGTGAGCTCGGCTCACCGGTGATCGAGCACGAGCATCTGCTGATGGGACTGATTCAGGCAGCCCACGGGGCGGTCAGCGGCCTGTTCGATCGCACCGGCTTGAGCGTGGAGCAGGTTCGCGCAGCGCTGTCCGACCCGGCATCCGAACGGGAGAAGCTCGCCATGTCTGTGGTCATCCCATTCAGCGACGGGTCAAAGCGCGTGGTTCGCCATGCCGCTGTTGAAGCGAACCAGTTGTCGCATCAATCGATCGGGATGGTGCACATCGTTCTGGGCATTCTTCGCGACGAGCACTCGATCGCGGCAACGATGTTGCGGGACAACGGGCTGACGCTCGATCGCCTGCGTGCCGACGCTCCAACGTTGCTCGAGGCCGAGCCGTCGTAGAGACGGCTCAGCGCTGAGCCTCGGGAACTGTTCGCACCGCGTACAGGATCGAGAGCGTTCCGACGACGCCCAACCCGACGGTGACGACGACGGCCGCCCAGTGGACGCCGGCGAGGACGGCGGAAGACACCACGATCGCCGTCCACATCGCCATCAGCGCCGCGCGTTTCGCTGACACGGGCATGCCGCCACCTGGAGCGACGCGACGCAGAAACGGACCAAGCAGCGGGCTCTCGCGCAGCCACTGCTCGAACCGGTGTGAACTTCGAGAGAAGCAGTAGGCGGCGGCGATCACGAACACCGTCGTCGGCAGCCCTGGCAGCAGGGCGCCGGCGACGGCACACGCAACCGCGCACCAGCCGAGCACGCCAAACATCAGCCTTGTGGGCATGGCTAGGTGCGAACGGTGCGGACAGGAGCCGAGACACGCACATCCTTCGGCCAGGCTGGAACGATCATCGGCACCTGCCGGCGATACTCCGCGTACTCCGGATGTGCGTTCATGAGATCGCGCTCCTCGAGTTGAATCGCGACCAGGATGTACGCCGTTGTCACCACCGCGAACAGCAGGTGAGTGACCGTCATCGTCGGCGTGCACCAGAACGCGAAGAACCAGCCGACGTAGAGCGGGTGACGAACCACGCGATAGAGCAGCGGAGTCGTGAAGCCGAGCGGCGCCTGCGGGAGGCCGAGGAACGCTCGCCATGATTGGCGCAGGCCGAACAGATCGAAGTGGTTGATCACGACCGTCGCCAGCAGCACGAGCGCCCATCCGAAGGCGAAGCCCGCATACAACGCAAGACGACCGGCTTCGTTCTGAACGTCCCACACGACGCCGCCCAACGGTTGCCATTGCCAGAACAGCAGGATTAACGCCAGGCTGCTTGCCAGCACGTACGTGCTTCGCTCGGCCGACGGCGGGATGATCCGGGTCAGCATGCGTTTGAATCCCTGCCGGGCCATCACGCTGTGCTGGACGGCGAACAGTGACAACAGTGCGAGGTTGACGGCCAGCGCGGCTGGCCACGCCATCGTGGCCGGCGAGTCAAGCGACTTCGGGACGATGACGTTGCCAAGGAACCCGATGGCATACAGAAAGGTGACAAAGAAGATGACGTAGGCCACCACGCCATACGTCAGTGTCAGCAGTGCGCTCATGTCATGCTCCCACGACGGCCATTCTCCTGATTGCCTCACCCGTCGTTCTGTCAGAAAGTACTGGGCAGCTGGACGGAAGTCCCGGGACTCTTCCGGGATTTCTCCGGGATTGCGGCGATGGAGCAGCGCTTCGGCGATTACCGATTCGACGCCGGATCCGGCCGTTTATGGGCCGGTTCTCGTGAGATCCGCCTGACGCCCAAGGCGGCCGGCGTCCTCAAGGCGCTCGTTGCCCAGGCGGGCGAGCCGGTGACCAAGGAAGCCCTCTTTTCGACGGTCTGGGTGGACACGGCGGTCAGCGACGACGCATTGACCTCGTGCATTCAGGAGCTGCGGCGGGCACTCGAGGACGATCCGAAGCAGCCGCGTTTCATCGAGACCCGCCATCGCCGCGGATACCGGTTCATCGCGCCGGTCGAGACACCAGATCCGCGCCGCGCCGAGTCATCTTCCGCATCCGACTTCTCGTCGGTCGCCGTCCTTCCATTTGCGGATATGAGTCCCGGCCGTGACCAGGACTATCTCTGTGAAGGACTGGCCGAGGAACTGATCAACGCCCTCACTCGCATCGATGGTCTTCGTGTGGCGTCGCGCACCGCGTCGTTTCAATTCCGTGCCGCTGGCGCCGATGTGCGCGCCGTTGGTCAGCATCTGGCTGTCGCCACGCTGCTCGAGGGCAGCGTTCGCAAGGCGGACGAACGGCTGCGCGTGACCGTGCAGCTCATCGACGTCGCCAGCGGTTATCACCGGTGGTCGCAGCGGTTCGATCGCCGGTTGGACGACGTCTTCGCCATCCAGGACGAGATCGCCGAAAGCGTGGCGACGTTGCTGCGTGGAAGCATGCTGAGCGCACCGGAGAAACAGGCGCTCGTACGACCGCAGACGGTGCCCGCTGCCTACGAGTACTACCTGCGTGGACGGCAGGCGCTGCCGCGCATGACACATGCCGATCTCGAGAGCAGCCGGGGCATGTTCGAACGCGCGATTGGACTCGACGGCGACTACGGTCCGGCATGGGCAGGTCTGGCTATGGTTCACGCCACGCTGTACGAATGGTTCGGCGCGAACCCCGACGATCTGATGAAGGCGGAGCGCGCCAGCAGCCGGGCGTTGGACTTGGCTCCGGGGCTGGCCGACGCGTACGTCGCGCGTGGCTTCACGCTGTCGCTGTCCGCCCGGTATCAGGAGGCGGCGCTCGAGTTCGAGGCCGCCATGCGCCTCAATCCGAATCTCTTCGATGCGTACTACTACTACGCGCGTTCCAGCTTTGCCTGCGGAGAAATTGCCCGTTCGGCGGAACTCTTCGGCAAGGCGGCCGAAGTCCGTCATGAGGATTTTCAAAGTCTGATGCTGCAGGCGCAGTCGTTGCGCATGCTCGGACGAATCGATGAAGAGCACCGCGTGCAACGTGAGGGCATCCGCCGTGCCGAGCAGATGCTCGCACTGAATCCGCGCGACGGACGAGCGCTCTCGCTGGGCTCGATGGCGCTGTTCCACGAGGGGCAATGGGCGCGCGCCCTCGAATGGTCGCAGCGATCGCTCGAACTCTATCCCGACGATCTGAGCACGGTGATCAACGCCGCCTGTCTCTCGGCGAGAGCTGGGCGGAAGAACGACGCGCTGGACTACCTCGAACGCGTCTTTGCCCGAGGCTGGGGCAAGCGCGATTGGATCGAGCACGACCCCGACTACGATACGCTCCGCGACGATCCGCGCTTTCAGAAGCTGCTGGCGAATCTCAAATAACCCGTTCGATCATCTCGCGCAGCGTCAGCGCATTGGCCGTAGCCACGGCGTCCGGATCGTTGTTGAAGTACGCGAACACACGGCGGCCTTCGCGCAGCTGGTCCGCCAGGAGATGCGCCCATCGGTCGAGTTGACGACGCGAATAGCTGCCGTGGTATCGACCGCTCGTCCCGTGAAACCGAACGTAGACGAAGGGCCCCACGAACGGCTCCGAGATGGCCGATCCCAGTTTGTCGTGGAGGCAGAGGGCCACTCGCCGACGTGTGAGGAGCTCGAATGTCTCGCCGATGTACCACGAAGGATCTCTGAACTCGACGACGTGCAGCCGCGAGTCGCTCGACCCTCGCGGCAGCAGACGGAGAAAACGATCGAGACGGGGCAGATCGATCGTGAGAGTGCCAGGGAGTTGGTAGAGCACCGGACCGCGTTGACGAGCGAGACCAGCGACGCTCGCAAACAGTCTCGCGATCGGCTCCTTCGGATCGAGCAGCCGCTTCATGTGTGTGAGAAAGCGGCTTGCCTTCACCGCGAACAGAAAATGTGACGGCACCGTGGTGCGCCACGCGGCAAACGTCGATCGATCCGGCAGACGGTAGAACGTGTTGTTGATTTCGACGGTGTCGAACTTGGTCGCGTAGTACTCCAGCCAGCGCGCCGCCGGCATCTCGCGCGAATAGAAACGGCCGCGCCATGAGGCGTAGTTCCATCCAGAGCATCCCACGCGGCACATCCGTTCCATCTCGGGCACGGAGTGGTACGTCGCATGCTTCGTTCCAGGTCCGGATCGGCTTTCACGAGGACATGAGGACACGTATGGAACTGTCTCGCTTTGACGTTGAACAACATGCAAGTGACATTCATGAGGTCGAGCGCTGGGTCAGTCTTGCTGCCGCAACGGCGGTCATGGCGTTCGGCGTCATGCGCCGAAGCGCGCCTGGTGTTGCGCTGGCGGTCGCCGCAGCACCGCTCGCGTATCGAGGCCTGGTGGGGAAGTGGCCGTTCGAGAATGGCTACGCCAACGACACGCGCACGGCACTCTCGGGCGATCGAGGCATTCACGTTCGTGAGGCGGTTCGGATTGAGAGGCCGGTGAATGAGGTGTACCGCTTGTGGCGGCAGCTCGAGAACCTGCCGCGGGTGTTGACCCACCTCGAGCAGGTCAAGGAGCTCGGCGATGGGCGGTCGCACTGGATCGCCCGTGGACCGGCCGACCTTGGCGTCGAATGGGACGCCGAGATCATCAACGAGGTCGAGAACAGAGTGATCGCCTGGCGGTCGCTGCCGCAGTCTGACGTCGTCACTGCCGGATCGGTCACGTTCAAATCTGTCCGTGGAGGACGGGGAACCGAGTTGTCGGTTCATCTCCAGTACGCGCCGCCTGCCGGCCGCGCCGGCGCGTTCCTGGCAAGGATCTTCGGCCGCGAACCGAATCAAACCATTCGCGAGGATCTGCGGCGAATGAAACAGGTCCTCGAAGCCGGAGAGATTCCGCGTACGAGCATAGGGGAGCCGCGGATATGAAAGCGGTGTGCTATTACGGAACGCAAGACATCCGGGTGGAAACCGTCCCGGATCCGCAAATCCTCAATCCGCGCGACGCGATCGTGCGGATCACATCGACCGCGATCTGCGGGTCGGACCTCCACATCTACGGCGGATACATCCCGACGATGGAGAAGGGCGACGTGCTTGGCCATGAGTTCATGGGCGAGGTTGTCGAGGTCGGACGCGACAACCATCGTCTCGCGGTCGGCGACCGCGTGGTCGTGCCGTTCACCATCGCCTGCGGCCGCTGCTACTTCTGCAAGGAGCAGCTGTGGTCACTGTGCGACAACTCGAACCCGAATGCCTGGATGGCGGAGAAGCTCTACGGATTCTCCGCGTCAGGGTTGTTCGGGTACTCGCACATGTACGGCGGGTATCCGGGCGGCCAGGCCCAGTACGCCCGCGTGCCCTTCGCCGACGTCGGACCGATCAAGGTTCCTGAGACGCTCACCGACGAACAGGTCCTGTTTCTCTCCGACATCTTTCCGACCGGTTACATGGCGGCAGAGAACTGCCAGATCAAGCCTGGAGACACAGTCGCGGTGTGGGGCTGCGGGCCGGTTGGACAGTTCGCGATTCAGAGCGCCTATATGCTCGGCGCGGAACGAGTGATCGCCATCGATCGCTTTCCCGAGCGCCTGGCGCTCGCGGCGTCACATGGGCGAGCCGAGGTGCTCGATTACGACGTCGTTGACGTGCCCGAGGCGCTACGCGACATGACAGGCGGTCAGGGTCCGGATGCCTGCATCGACGCCGTCGGCCTTGAATCACATGGGACGACGCTCGATGCGTGGTACGACCGGGTGAAGACGCGGATGTTTCTCGCCACCGATCGGCCTCATGCGCTGCGCGAGGCGATCTCCTCGTGCCGCAAGGGTGGAACAATCTCGATTCCCGGCGTGTACGGCGGATGGCTCGACAAGTTCCCGCTCGGCGCCGCCTTCGCCAAGGGGCTCACGCTCAAGATGGGTCAGACGCACATGCACAAGTACATGCCGCTGCTGCTCGATCGCATTGAGCGAGGCGACATCGATCCGTCGTTCATCGTCACGCACCGCGTGGCACTCGACGACGCGCCCGAGATGTACCGAACCTTCCGCGAGAAAGGCGACGGCTGCATCAAGGTCGTGATGAAGCCGAATTAGCGCAGGGCGAGGCATGCCTCGCCCCTACGAACGC
>Ga0111538_10000065_pt1 | contig 112077 bp, 98 predicted proteins | sample SoiMethybrSBSTD1_FD_79669 | JGI IMG/M metagenome (GOLD analysis project Ga0111538, IMG submission 79669) | Bulk soil microbial communities from a Populus tree surrounding site in Tennessee, USA - Soil MetaG P. TD hybrid SBSTD1 (version 2)... | ecosystem: Environmental > Terrestrial > Soil >... | reverse complement strand
ATCCTCGTCTCTCAGCGCCTGCCTCAACGCCGGCTGAATCGTTTCTGTATGCGGTACCAGGTCAATCAATTCACTGATGGCGCCTCGCCGGATGGAGACCCACTTATGCCGCAGCAGGTCCACCAGTAATGGAATAGCAGGAGGACCAATTCGCTGGATGATTTGAAACGTCACAACATGCAGGTCTTCATGCTCAGGGCCGAGGAATCGCCTCAGCAAAGGGAACGAACCCCGCCCCCCTTGGACCAGGGAGGCTTCGGCGGTTGCGCGGACCTTCGGGTCGTTGGCCAGGAGGCGATGTTCCCAGTCACGTACCAGGGCGGGGTTTCCGGAACGACTCGACTCCGTTTGGGGCAGCGGTGATTGGGACAGTGCGACGGCTTGGCTGAGGCCAGCAGCAAGGAATACTGCGAGGAGCGCCGCAGGCACTTCAGCCATGGCGCATGCAATTATCCCGGATCTGGTCGGTAACGATCAGAGCCCGGGCGGGGCGCCCCCACTCATCAATTCAATCGTGCCACTGAGTGCGAGATCAGGCCGAAGAAGCGGGACGGGACGCATACTGATGGCGAGTAGGATGCAGCATGCCCTCGCTTGAATCGAAAGTGCCGCCACCGCGATGGTCTAATGTATCGGGGCGCGATACCGGTACCCGGTTCCGCGGACCGTTTCGACGGACGCGGCATCGGCGCCGAGCTTCCGCCGCAGCGATCGAACAACGACATCAACGACGTTGCTCGCCGTTGGGTTTCTGTATCCCCACACTGCTTCCATGAGGTCATAGCGACCCACGGCTTTTCCAGGACGTTCCTGCAGGTACTTCATGACGCCAAATTCGAGCGACGTCAGCCCGACGCGGCCTGAGCTCAATAAAAGCTCGTGGGCCTCGACATCGAGCACTTTCGAGGACTCGACTTCCTCCGCCGTGATTTCGGCGCCGACCATCGCCGTTAACCAGGCATCGACCGAACCGGGTCCCATGTCGAGCAGCACTGAGTACAGCGTCTGTCCGCCGACATCGATCGTCGGCTCGGCAAGCGGCCGGAATCCCAGTCTGGCCGGCATCTCTCCGAACGGCTCGGGGTTGGCGATCACGGTATAGACCCAGCGCAGTGTTCCGCGCATTTCTACATACGACCGCTTGCAATCCACCCAGGAGGCTGCCTGCGACGCGCACGGAGCTTCGCCGACGTCCCGATCGAGCCACCGCCGGCAGAACAGCGTCGCGGACAGGCCGCGCGGTGCCGCGTCGCGAAGCCAGGCCGCCGCCACCGGGTCGGCGGCAACGACGGCTTCATTCAAGTCCGACGCACGGATCAGCATCACGAGTCCGCACGCGCCGCCGTTGCGATCGCGCACGATGCGGAAGGCCTCAGGGTGATAACGCCACCAGGCCAGGAGCGCCTCGCGCTCCGCCGCGGCTGTCTCACCAACGATCTGACGCACCGCCGGTTCATCGTCCGGCGTGGCGGGCTCGACGGCGAGCGGGTGTGCACCGCTCGGGAAAAATCCTTCTCGAAGTACGGGATTCTGGATCAGAAAGAGGAGGTCGGCGGTGTAGCGCCACGGTTCGGTCTTCCCATGCGCGAGCCGCAGCCTGTTCTGAAGGAACGCCCACGCCGCCCGACGATACTCGCGATGGGAATCCGGATCCCGCGTCGCCAGACTGCTGGCAACGGCGCTGCGCACGGCATCATGAATGAACAAGCCCTCACGACCAGGCTCGACGAATGGCAGCGCGGCGAGCCGCTCCATGGTGTCGCGTGGCGGTGTCTCCGGCAGGAGCGCGTGGAGAAGCGGCTCGGTCACGCAACGGACGACGGAACTGGCTTCGAGCGCGCGGCGCGTGAGGGGATCGGGGACAGCCTCGATATAGGAGCGGGACAGCGCCTCGATGACCTGGTGCAGACCGGCCTCTTCGACCGTCCGTCCGGCTTCCGACAGGACGATCGACGTGGCCATGCCGAGCGCCAGCGGATGCCCGCGAGCGATCAGATTGATTCGCCGTGCCACATCGGGCGCGATGCCCGACATCGTCAAGTACCCCAGTGCTTCGGTCTCCGACAGCGACTCGAGCAGCAGACTCCGAAAGAGTCCCTGCCAACCAGGCGTTGTCCGCCACGCCGGTGAAGGCGGGTTGCGGCTGGCGATCGCCACGCGCGTGTTCACGGGAAGGGATGGAATGAAGACCTGCCGGATCCACGTGTCCATCAGACGAAACACTTCGTACGTGTCCAGCGTGATCACGATCCGTTCGTCGAAGGACGCGAGGCGCTCGCCAACCTCTTCGACGGTGAGCAACGGCTCACCGAGCGCGTCCGACAGCTCGGTCAGGAATCCCTGCACCGTCGGCTCGACCGTCCGGCAGTCGATCCTCACGACACGACCGCCCGTCGCGCGGACACGCGCTGCAAACACCTCGAGCAGGCTGGACTTCCCGATGCCCGCGACGCCGTGGACGTACAGCGCCAGCGGGCCGTCCTTCTCAAACAGTTGGAGAAGGGCTTCCATTTCGCGTGCGCGTCCGGCAAAGGCGGCCAGCGCGCGTTCAGAAACGATGTCGCCAAGCTTCTGCATGATGGGACCCTCCGAAGCCGCCTCAGTGTAGTGCCAGATCCCGGTTCAGTCGCGCGGATCGAAGCTGTAGGTCCCGGTCCAGTGCCAATTGACTCCGTCGGTGGGCGGCGTCACGTTGACGCTGGCATTGAAGAAGGTGAACTTCCCGGTCCCCCCCGAGAACGTGCAGAGTCCGAGACCGGTCGCGAAATTGAGGTGGCAGTGACCGAAGGCCGCGTTGTTGCCGGGCCCGGGCAGGTCGAGGACGACGTCGCTGTCCAGCGAGGGCGGGCTGTTCAGAAAATCCGCCGCCTGCGCATAGACGACCCTCGAGCCGACCTCGATCGCACCGAGGTTTGACGAGGTGATCGTGCAGAAATCACCGGCCTGGCCTGTGTACGTCTCCGGTGGGCACGCCTTGGTCACATGGAGCGCTCCGCTTCGCGGGAAGGAGGCTGAGAAAAGTGAACTGGAGACGGCAGGACTGACGCTGGGACTGACGGGATTCACCGATCCGCCGGCGCACCCGACGGCAGCCAGGGCCGCGGCACCCAAAAACGCAATGACAACGCGCTGTGTTGCGAGACTCATGATTTCTCTCCTTCTCATCGCCTCCGGCGGTTTCGAACCGGGGCTGCGTGGAATCTGTCATGAGCGACAAGCGCTTGAATGACGTGAAGATGAGGATTTGATGAGAAGAGACTGTCTGCTTCTCCTTCGCCGGTTCCGGCTCCAGCTCCGGCTCCTGCCGTGCCCACGATCACCGGCCTGACGATCATCGGACCACGGGTGGTGCCAACAGGATCGGACGTGACCTACAGTGCGAGTGCGTCGCTTCCGAACGGTGGAACTGGCCGGACACCGGGGCCAATCTGGAGATCACCTACACTCCGGATCCGGTGCCCGGGCGACCGACGCGCTGCCCGACGGGAATCGATCCGGGGAGTCCGAGTTGGTCGTTCACCGAGACGATCACCGAAACGTCCGGCGTCGGCTTTACTCAGGAGAACGTGTCGTTCACCCTCTACGACATCAGTGGCAATGTGGTCTACACGGACGGGTTTGCGGAGAAGTACTACTTCCCGGCCAATTCCGTTTTCAGTGAGGAGTTTTGCACCAGTCTGTTCGGGCAGCAGAGCGGTTTCTATCAGGATGTCTACGAGGGCGTTGACGATCTGGGAAACCGCCGCGCATTTACCAGGGTGCGGGTGAGAAATCGCTGGCGTGGTTCTTGGCCCAGTCGCGGAACGAACGCGCCGGCGTACCGGTGACCTCCAGCACGGTGGATGTCACCACTGCGGGCACACCCACCGCGGCCGCGTAGGCATTCAGCAACATGTCGGCGGCTGGCGCTGGAAACCCCATCGCCAGCATTTCTTCCCGTGCCGATTCAGGCGAGAGCTCCTCAAAGCGCAGCGGCCGGCCGATCGCGTCGCCGATGATCTCGACCTGCTCGCGCTGAGTCAACGACCGAGGTCCAGTGAGCACGTACTCACGGCCGTTGTGACGCTCATCGCACAACGCACGAACGGCCACCGCTGCGATGTCGCGCTCGTGCACTGGCGCAGTCGCGGCGTCGGCGTAGAACCAACGCACGACGTCGCTCGTCCGAAGCTGCGGCGCCCACCAGTTGCGGCAATTGAGCGCAAACGGTCCAGGGCGCAGGAACGTCCAGCGCAGCCCAGACGTTTCGATCAGCTGCTCGACGCCGCCGTGAATGAGGCGCAGTGCGTTGGGCTGCTGGAAGAACGGGTGAGGTGTGCGATGCGGCGACGTGAGGAGCACGATCCGCCGGGCCTGTGCGGCAATCCGCTCGATCGTCGGGGCGGCCGCCGCAAGGGGAAGCGTCCATACGAGGAACACGCTTTCGATGCCACTCAAGCAGGCGTCGAGCGTGTCGGGTGCGGAGAGATCACCGCGCACGATTTCAACGTCCGTCGGCAGGCTTACTGATCGCGGATCGCGGCTCATCGCGCGAATCCTGCAGCCCGTACCGCGTAGTTGCGCGACCACTTCGCGGCCGATCTGGCCCGTCGCGCCTGTAACGAGAACGCGTTTCATCAATGGATGATGACTATCTCCGGCGGAGAAGACGAATGGCAAAACCCAGGCTCAGCATCTCCGTAATCGCCAGCAGCACTGCCGTCGTCGCGAAGAGCATGCGCCACTGTGCCGACACATGTTGGACGTGATCGGGACTCTCCAGCACGAAGTGATTCACCACTCCGAAGACCAGAGCGCCGGCCATCGTCAACGCGACGATGAGACTACCGAGCCGCGCCGAGCGCCACAAAAGCGCCAGGCCGACCAGGGGACCCGCCAGGATGACGATGAACACGAACAGGTTCGCCACCGGCGACATCACGATCTGCGCGCCAGTGTGAGCGGCACCGTGGGCCATCGTAATGATCAGGTGCGCGAGGACAGCTGCGGCCATCCATTTCCACGGCGAGCGATCCGTGTGTATCTTCATACTCAGAAGACGACTCAGGGCACGATACCGTGACTGACGCCGCGTTGCGAAACATATCGGATACGGCCCGCTGGGTGGCCGTCTATCGTGCCGTCGAGAGCGAGCGGCCCGACGCCTGGTTTCACGATCCGCTCGCCTCGCGTCTCGCCGGCGAACGCGGTCGCGAGATCGCCAGGACGATGGACTTCGCGCACAAGAATGCATGGTCGTTTGTGGCGCGGACCGTGTTGTTCGATGAGTTCGTCACTGCCGGTGTGAAGCAAGGCGCGGACATGGTCGTGAATCTGGCTGCAGGCCTCGACACACGGCCCTATCGCATGGATCTGCCAGCCGACCTGCCCTGGATTGAAGTCGATCTGCCGCAGCTGCTTCACGAGAAAGCTGACGCGCTCGCCGGCGAGACACCGCGATGCCGGCTCGAGCGAGTGGCGCTCGATCTCTCAGACCGCGCCGCGCGACGGGCGCTCTTCGACCAGCTCGGCGCTCGCGCACGACATATCCTGGTGATGAGCGAAGGCCTCGTCGTGTACCTTGAGCGGGATGAGGTCACGACCCTGGCCGAGGACCTCTTGCGGCCGACGAGCTTCACGTCGTGGGCGCTCGACATGGTGTCACCGCGGCTGCTGCGCATGATGCGAGACAGCTACGATCAGCAGCGACTCACAGAGGTTGGTGCGCCGCTGAAATTCGCGCCGCCGGAAGGACCGGACTTCTTCAGCCGCATCGGATGGACGCCGGTGCACGTCAGCTCGCTGCTTCACAGGGCCGCGAAACTGAAGCGGCTGACGTTCCGTATGCGCCTCTTCGCGTTGTTGCCGGATCCTCGCGGCAAGCAACCGAACGTCCCGTGGGGCGGCGTGTGCGTCTTCAAACGGTCCGCGCCGTGAAGGACTGAAACCGTCGCCGTGCTCCGCGCTGTCGTTGCTCTCGTGGTCCTCGTCCTCGTGGCGCTCGCGGCCGTCGCCGCGTATGTGCGGCAGGAGCTGCAGCCGCCTCGCATCCCACCGCTCGAACGGAATTGGCAGGCCACGGTGGCGGTGCTCGCAGGCGACGCGCGGTTCTCGGAACCGTTCGGGATCGTGGCCGCGCCGGACGGGACCATCTTCGTGGCCGACGCCGGTGACGCGCACCTGATTCGGCGCGTCGCGCCGGACGGCCGCGTCTCAACGGTCGCCGGCGCCGCGCGCGGCTTTCGTGACGGCGTCGGAACCAACGCGGCGTTCAGTACACCATCCGGTCTGACGCTCGCGCCCGACGGCACGTTGTATGTTGCAGACACGGGCAATCACGCGATTCGGCGCATCACGCCAGATGGTTCGGTATCGACGCTTGCCGGTGACGGGACACCGGGCTACGCCGACGGCCCCGCGCACCAGGCGCGCTTCAACGGTCCGATCGGTATCGCCGTCGCCCCCGACGGCCGCATTCTCGTCACCGATACTTACAACGATCGCATCCGAGTGATCGATGCGAACGGTACCGTCACTACGCTCGCCGGGTCGGGACAACAGGGGGCGATCGACGGAGTCGGGGAAGGCGCGAGTTTCGATACGCCGACAGGACTCGCGTTCGACCCGCGCGGAATTTTCTACGTCGCGGACACCGGAAACGACATCGTCCGCATCGTGGACATCAACGGACGCGTGGCCACGCCGGAGTGGGCGCATGGCGATGGCTTCTTCCGTCCGCTGGGCGTCGCTGTTGGACACAACGGCGAACTGTATGTGGCCGACGAGGGCGGGCGCATCGTGGCGCTTGGGAGCGGTGGCGCAACGCGAACGCTTGCCGGCGGCGGTGTCGGATTCCGCGACGGTCCGGGCGCGACGGCGCAGTTCCGCCGCCCTTCGGGGATCGCGCGCCTTGGGCCTGGGCAGCTCGTTGTCGCCGACGCGGGGAATGCGCTCGTCCGTCGCATTGCTGCGTCGTCACAGGTCGCCATACAGCCGCCCACCTCGCCGGCCATTCGACCGCAGTTCGATGCGGATGCTTTCGGTTTGCCGCCGCTCCTGTGGCCGGTGGCGCCGTTTGTTGAACCACACGAGGTTGCCGGCAGCTTCGGCGAGGTGCGCGGCGACGGGCAAGAGCGATTCCATCGCGGCATCGACATCCGCGTCGAGCAGGGAACGAGTGTCTATGCAGTCCGCGATGGCATCGTGTCCAGCCCGATCTCGAACGACGGCGTGGGTGCGCTCGACGAGTGGCTGCGCATCGGCGATCTCACCTATATCCACATCCGCGCCGGCCGCACTCGCAGGGCTCTCCTCGACGCGTCCCGCTTTGCCGCCACCTATGACGGCCGGAAGCTGCTACGCCTGCGCGTCAAGCGAGGGGCGCGATTTGTCACCGGCGACCTGATCGGTACGGTGAACCGGTTCAACCACGTTCATATGCAGGTGGGGTGGGCGGGCGAGGAGCAGAATCCGCTGCGTTTCCGTCTCGTGCGCTTCGAGGACACGGTCGCGCCGACGATTCCGCCCGACGGGATTCGCGTCTACGACGAATCCTGGCGCCTGCAGACAACGCGCGTGCGCAACCGGTTGCTCGTCGCCGGTCGCGTGCGCGTGGTGATCGACGCCTGGGATCAGGCGGATGACAACACACCGTCGCGGCGTCTTGCCCCGTACGAGCTGGGCTATCAGATTCTTCGGGAAGACGGATCGCCGGCGCCCGGCTTCGAGAAGCGACGCGCGTCATTACGCTTCGATCGACTTGGACTCAGCCCGGATGCATCGCGCATGATTTACGGAGCCGGCAGCGGGATCCCGTTCTATGGCGGGCGACGCACCAGGTATCTCTACATCGTGACCAATCGGCTCGACGGCGGCGACGCATCCGAGGGGTTCTGGGAGACGAGCCGGATGCCATCCGGGCACTACATTCTCCGCGCATGGGCGGCTGATGTCAGCGGCAACATGGTCGAGCGAGATCTGCCTGTGACCATCGGCGCCGTGGACTGAAGGATCTTCTTTTTGAAACGGCAAGCCGTCGCCACGGCATGCCGTGGCTCACAGCACCGCCGGAGTCAGTGCGCGCTCGAATCTTTCGGGAAATCCACGTGACGGGGCGGACTCGTGTGTGCATAAAGCACACTCGATGTCTACGAACCCTGCTCGAGTGGCTCTGCTGACGGTCTTTTGCGCCGCCTTTTCGATTGCCATTGCCGCGCAGTCACGACTGGTCCTCGTCTCGACCGCCTGGCCACCGTTCACGAACGCTCCGGGACAGCCGCGGTTTGCGCTCGATCTCGTTGAAGCCGCTCTGGGCCGACTGGGTGTGACTGCGGAGACGAGGATCGTCGGCGCGTCGCAGTTCACGTCATCGCTGCTCAGGCCTGCGTTCGACGGCAGTGCGGCCGCGTGGAAGGACGCGGAGCGCGAGCGCGTCCTGATCTTTTCTCAGCCCTATCTCGAGAATCGACTCGTGCTGGTCGGCGTGCGCGGTGCCGACACCTCCGCGAAGACGCTGGCGGATCTCGCGGGAAAGCGTGTGGCGATCGTCGAGGGCTATTCGTACGGCGATTCGATCACGAATGCCGGACTGGTCCTGGTTCCGTCGACGAGCGAGGAAGACAGCCTCACGCTGTTGCTGAAACGCGCTGTGGACTACACGCTGATGGACGATCTCGTCGTCCAGTACATCGTCAGCAACTATCCAGACGAGGCGGCGACGCGGTTGCAAATTGGTTCGACACCACTGGTCACGCGGGAGCTGTATCTCGCGCTCCGGCGGTCGCGGCCAGACGCGCAATCGATCGTCACACGCTTCAACGAGCAGTTGCGCAGCATGATTGCCGACGGTACCTATCATCGACTGCTGCACGTGGACTGGATTCGCGCCGACGTCAATGGAGATGGCCTGCCCGAAAACGTGGCGCGCACCGATCGCGTCGGAGCGAAAGAGCCCCAGCGTGTCTATGCGCTCTTTACGACGCCTGTACCTGCGGCGGAGACCACCAAGGCGAAGACCGGTTTCTACGTTGGCGGCAATATCTATTCCGACTGGGCGAGTGTCCCCGAGAGCTACAAGACCAGCAGCACCTCGGACTGGGTGGATCCACGGCGCTCGAGCGGCAGCATCTTCACGTTCAAGTGGTGAGGGGATGAGATAACCTTCGGCTGTGAGAACAGTCCCGGCGTTCTTAATCCTCTTGTGTGGGCCGTTCGTGTTCGCTCAAGCGGCAGCAGCGCTCAACGCCGACTACTGGCGCGGCGGGTGGCGAACGCCGCTCGGCGACGAGCCGCACATCTACGAGTTCGTGATCCGCGGCACGCGTGTGACAGGCGTGTATTGCCGCAACTGCGCCGACGCCACCACGATTGGCTTCATTGACGGCTCGTGGGACGAAAAGGCCGGCATCACCTTCACGGTGACGTTCGCCAACGCGAATGGGAGCATCGAGTCTCGTGACGATCAGCGCGCCATGCTCGTCGATGGACGTTTGATCGTGACGGGAGTCGTGGGCATACCGAACGGAAAACCGCTGACGCTGATTAAGGACCCGCGCGGTGCCGACCCAGGTGGAGCGCCGGCATATCACCTCCCGCCAGGCACCCCGCCTGCGATGCTGGTGACACCTCCCGCGGGCGGTGGTGGTGGTGGCGGCGGTGGCCGCGGTCTCGGGCCGGCCTACTGGCAGCCGGGACCGTTCAAGAAGCCGCTCAGGCCTGCAGATGTCGTCGGCACGTGGATCGCCCAGTTCGGACTGGGCATGAACAAGCAGATCTTCACGTTCCTCCTCGTAGGGAACCAGCTGCGCGGCGTGGTGTGCGGGCGTTGTGACAACACCTACACGATCGGCGCGATGGAGAACATCGTCATCATCGGTGACACGGTGTATTTCGACATCGTGCACCAGGACTGGGGCGAGAGGAACCCGCCGACCTTCGATCGGCGCATCATGGCGCAGGTCGTCCAGAACGAGATGCTCGCGGCCATTCTTCCCGACGATGTGAAGATCGATCCGAAAAATCCGCCCGCGCGGCCTGCCGGGCGCGGCTTCACGCTGGTCGGACCGATTGCACCCGAGCGGACGAGAGGGAACAGCTCCGAAGGTGTGGATGTCTGGGGACCGGGCACCGGACCCGCCGTCCAGCCACCACCGGGCAAGACACCGATCCGCCCCCCGCAATAATCCCACGCAAATTGACTGCTCCCTGGAGTTCTGGCGCTCCTGGTCAAGCGGATGTTCCCGCGATGCGAGCATGTCCGTGACGCATCGCCTGCCCAGGGACGCCGCGCTCGTCTGTCTCGCGGGCTGCCTTCGCGCCACGTCGGTCAGCCTCGCCGGCGTCCTCATCGCGATTCATCTGTCGGGCCGCGGCGTATCGCCATCCGGGATCGGGTTGGTGATCGGCGTTGGAATGGCCGCGAGCGCCATTGGCACAGTCGCCGCCGGACTCTACGCGGACACATGGGGCCGACGCCCCACGCTCTGCGCGATCAGCCTTCTTGCCGCTGCCGGGTACGCCGCCATCGCCTTCGTTGACAGCCTTCCGCTGCTGCTACTCGTTGCGGCACTCACGATGTTGAATGGCATGGGCCGCGATCGCGGTCCGGCCTCAGCGATCGAGCAAGCGCTTCTTCCCGCGACGACGACCGATACGCATCGCACGTGGACGATGGCGTGGTACAACGCCGCGATCGATGTCGGGCACGCGATTGGTGCTGCGGCAGTCGTGCTGCCGACGCTGCTCACTCGCCTGTTCGGGGTTGCCGGCGTCGAGTCGCACTCGCTGACGTTCGTGGTCTGCGGCGTTGCGCTGGCTTTGTCAGTGATTCCGTACTCCTTCCTGGGTCCGCAGGTCGAGCAGGTATCGAACGAAGACGCGGGCCGCGAAGGTCCGGCAGTCGATGACGCGACTCGGCGTGTTGTCTATAGGCTCACGGCGCTGTTCGGTCTCGATAGCGTGGGTGGCGGATTTCTCAGCTCCGCGCTCGTGGCGTACTGGTTCTTCGAGCGCTACGGCATGTCCGAGACGCAACTCGCTGCGCTGTTCTTCACCGCGCGGCTGCTGAACGTCGTCTCGCATCTGGCCGCGGCGTGGATTGCACGGCGCATCGGCCTCGTGAACACGATGGTCTTCACGCACCTGCCCTCGAGCGTCTTCCTGATGATCGCGCCCGCGGCGCCAAACGCCGGTCTTGCGGCGGCGATGTTCCTCGCCCGCGAGGCGCTCGTCGAGATGGATGTTCCGACCCGGCAGTCGTATGTGATGGCGGTCGTGCCGCCATCCGCGCGTACGTACGCGAGCGGGATGACCAACGTCGCGCGGAATGCCGGTTGGGCGATTGGACCGCTGCTCGGTGGAACCGTGATGCAGCATGTCACGCTGGCAGCACCACTGTTCATCGGCGGCACGCTGAAGATCGTCTACGACATCGTGCTGTATCGCTCGTTCCGTCATCTCCGTCCGCCGGAGGAACGCTCTTGACGGCCACGGAAACGCGACGTCACACATCTCCGTGCGACCGGCGTCCAGCTTCAATCAATTCCTTGAAGCTGGCGATGGTCGCAATCAGCTCAGCCGGTTCGATGGGCTTCGCCAGGTGCGCCTGATACCCGGCGCGAAACGCCCGCGTCCTATCTTCCGTACGGGCATAGGCGGTCAGCGCGATGGCGGGAATGGCGCCGCCGGCATCAGCCGGGAGTTGTCTGATGCGCTGCATGAGATCGTATCCATCGACCTCCGGCAGTCCGATGTCGCCGACGACGAGATCGACGCGTCGGTCGGCCAGCCGCGACAGCGCCTCGGGTGCCGACCGCGCGACCATGACGTCGGCGCCATGGCTGCGGAGAAAGCGATCCAGGAATTCGCCCGTGTCAAATTCGTCCTCCACGACCAGGATTCGGATTCCCTTCAACGAGTCTCGTAGTCTGACGTCCTGAGATCGGCGGTCAGCAATCGGTCGGGCCGCAGCTCTTTCTGCCGCGCTGGTTGGCACCACGATCGTGAACGTCGTGCCGCGGCCGATGCCGTCACTCTCGGCGCGAATCGAGCCGCCGTGCAACTCCACCAGGTATTTCACGATCGAGAGTCCGAGGCCGAGGCCGCCAAATCGCCTGGTGATCGATTGGTCTGCCTGCTGGAACCGGTCGAAGATGTGCGGCAGGAACTCCGGACGAATGCCGACGCCGCTGTCCTCGACGCGGATTTCGGCGTCCGCGCCCTTTCGCCGCAAGCGCACAACGATTCGCCCAGCCTCGGGTGTGAACTTGATGGCATTCGAGAGCAGATTCCAGACGATCTGCTGCATGCGCGCCGCGTCACCGGCAATGGTTCCCACGTCTTCGTCGAGGTCGCGCTCGAGCCGTATGTGCTTGTCGTCGGCGTCGCGCTGAACAGTGTCAATCGCATCGTTGACGACGGGGACGAGATCCACAGGCTCGACATCGAACCGGAGCTTGCCCGACACGATGCGGCTGACATCGAGAAGATCGGAGATGAGCTGCGCCTGCAGTCGCGTGTTGCGCGAGATCACCTCGAGCCCGCGACCGACCACGTCGGGCCCGGTTCCCGGATTCGTCATCAACTGCGTCCATCCGAGAATGGCGTTCAACGGCGTGCGGAGTTCGTGCGAGACCATCGCGACGAACTCGTCCTTGACCCGGCTCGCACGCTCCGCGTCGGCTCGGGCCGCCCGCTCCGCCTCGAGCAGACGTTCGCGGTCGAATGCGGCGTCGCGCCGTTCCAATTCGGCACGGCGGCGTTCGCTCACATCCCGGAACACCAACACGACGCCGATGACGCGGCCGTCTCGACTTCGGATCGGCGCGCCACTGTCGTCGATCGGCCGTTCTGTGCCATCAGCGGTAATCAGGACGGTGTGGTTGGCAAGGCCAACCACGGTGCCCTCCGCGAGAACTCGTGTCACAGGACTCTGGACGGCTCGCCGTGTGTTCTCGTTGATGATGTTGAAGACGTCCGCGCACGGTTTGCCGCGCGCCTCGGCAAGACGCCAGCCGGTCAGGTGCTCGGCGATGGGATTCATGAACGCGACCCGGCCCTGTACGTCGGTGGCGATGACGGCGTCGCCAATGCTTTCGAGCGTGGTTTCGAACCACTCGCGCTGCTCGGCAATCGCCTCCTCGGCGCGCCGTTGCTCACTGACGTCGTGAAACACGAGTACGACCCCGATGATCTCGCCGTTGACGTTGCGAATGGGCGCCGCGCTGTCGGCGATCGGGCGGTCCCCGCCGTTGCGGTCGATGAGGACGGTGTGATTGGCGAGCCCGACGATATGACCCGAGCGCATCACCAGCGCCGCCGGGTTTTCGACCGGCTGGCGCGTCGTTTCGTTGACGATCCGGAAAACATCCGCGAGTGGCTGGCCGATCGCCTCGTCGGCAAGCCACCCGGTCAAGGTCTCCGCCGGTCCGTTCATGTACCTCACGCGGCCATCCGGATCCGACGCGATCACGGCGTCGCCGATGCTGCCGAGCGTTACGCGAAACCATTCGCGCTGTGCTCCGAGTTCCCGGGCGACTTGATTCTGTTCGGTGATGTCGCGAGCGATCTTTGCGACGCCGATGATGCGGCCGTCAGCGTCGCGGATCGGCGAGACCGACAACGATATTTCGAGCGGCCGGCGGTCTTTCGTCAGCCGGACGGTCTCGAAATGCTCGATGCGCTCGCCGCGCCGGATTCTGTCGAGGATCTCGTCTTCTTCGGCCTGTCGATCTGCCGGAAGCAACATGCGAATCGAACGGCCGACCAGCTCGCGGCTCGGATAGCCAAACAGTCGTTCGGCTTGTGCATTGCACGATTGGATGATGCCCTCGAGATCCTTCGACAGGATTGCGTCCTCGGATGACTCGACGATCGCTGCCAGGTAGGCCTGGGGTGCGCGTGTGCGTTTCGCTTCGGTGATGTCGCGCGCGATCTTAGAAGCGCCGATGATGCGTCCGGAGGCATCGCGGACCGGCGACACTGTCAATGAGATGTCAACACGCCGGCCGTCCTTGGTCACGCGCACGGTTTCGAAGTGATCCACGCGTTCGCCGCGGCGGATGCGGCCGAGGATGTCATCTTCTTCGGCCTGGCGTTCGGGCGGAATCAGGATGCGAACCGGCTTGCCGACCAATTCGGCGGCGGTATAGGCAAAGATCCGTTCGGTGGCGCCGTTGCACCACTGAATGATGCCGTCGAGATCTTTCGCAACAATCGCATCGTCCGAGGATTCAACGACGGCGGCCAAATATGCATTGGCGGGGATCGGCGACTGACTCTGCATCGCGAGTCATCATATGCAACGCAACGTGCCAACGGTCGGTCGAGTTCGTAGCGAGTCGGCACCGAATTGATTCCGCTTCGGGCTCAGGTACGGCAGTCAACTACACCAGGTTGAAATTCGTCGCGACTCAGTGATTTACCCGAGGACGGCTCAGGGCTCGCCCTTGCGCCTCGCGACGATGCCACACTCAATCTTCTCGATATGCCCGGGCCTTCTCGCGGAGCAGCGCCGCGACCGCCGGCTGCTCCTTCACGAGATTGTGCGCCTCGCCGTGATCGGTGGTGAGGTCGTACAGTTCCTCGGTGCCGTACTGCGGCGTGGCGATGAACTTGAAGAGCGCGCGATCGTCGCGGTAGAGGACGCCGAATCGATTCGGCAGGAAGTACGTCTGGTGGTACGTGAACCGCGTCCGCGATGGCGCGAGCAGCGATTGCCCCTCCCACGACCCGGGGATCGGAAGGCCTAGTCGGTCGAGAATCGTCGGCGCGATGTCCACCTGCGCGGCAAACGTCAGATCCGGATAGGACTTCGCCGGCGCGTCGTACAAGAGCATCGGAATGCGGATGTCCTCGTTGTACAGGTGCCAGCCATGCGCCCAGTGTCGTTCACCGAGCCCTTCGCCATGGTCGCCCGTCACCACCGCGATCGCATCATCCAGATAGCCCTTGGCGCGTAGCGCCGCGAACACGTCGCGGATGATGCCGTCGGCCTGGCGGATCTTGTCGTCGTACCGATCGGGCTTGTTCAACTGCGAGAGGATCTTGTACGGCTCGAGTCCGGGGCTGACGCGGTCGTCGGGACGCGTGAAGACGTGCGACTCGTCGAACTGCACGCCGAGGTAATGCGGCGACATCAAGTGCACGTAGAAGAACGCCGGCTGATTGGGCGAGGCCGGCGGCACGCGCTCGAGCCCTTCGAGGACGAGGCGGTCGTCGTCCATGGTGTAGCGCTGGGTCATCGAGCCGTCGAAGAAGGTGTCGTCGTCCGAGTGGTAGAAGTAGGGCAGCCCGTTCCACGCGCTGTGATTGCCGGACAACAAGAACCACGTGCGATAGCCCTGGTCGCGCAGCACGTCCTGCAGCTGGAACGTGCGCGCGCTGATGTCGCGGAAGTCGCGACTCGAGAGCGTGCTGGTGATCCCGCAGAACGACTCCGAGCAGCTCGAAAACGCCGCTTCGACCTTCTTCATGCCGCCGCTCTGCACGAGCGCTGACAGGAACGGTGTGGTCTCGCGTGGGTAGCCGTAAACGTGCATGCGGTCGGCGCGCAGCGAGTCCACGATGATGAGAACGACGTGCTTGCGGCTGAAGGACGAGACGGGGCGTGGGTACGAGGCGCGCAGTACGGCATCGCGCTCGGCCACCGCTTCGCGTCGAGCGGTCGGCTCGAACGCGAAACCCTCAGGACGGAAGAAGCTCGCGATGAGCTCGTGTTTCCACAGCAGATCGTCGCGGCTGGCGACGCCCCAACTGAGGGTGACCGCGAACAGCACGAGCATGGCGGCCGCCGTCGCCGTGAGGCGCGCGCGATCGAGTGGCGTGCGGCGTGCCGCATCGAACGCGCCGCCGAGCCGCGTGATCCCGATCGTCATCAGCAGGAGGGTGCCGAGTGTGAAGACGCTGATGCCCAGGGCCCCGAGCGGAAACGGCTCCTTGCCGGACCATACCGTCGGCGCGAATGCCACGACGAGATGCCCGGTGATGTTTCGGCCCCACGACGTGTTGCTCACCACGTTCAACGCGTACAGATACACCTGGAGCGTGCACGTGACCGCGAACAGGAGCCGAAAGACGACGCCAGGCCAGATCGTTCCGCGCACGAACGAGGCGGTCGCCGTGATGACGAGGTTGAGCGCAAGGTCCCATTGAGCGACGAGCAGGACGTGCGTCGCCACGACGCGCGGACTGTGGCCGAAGTGCCATGCGAACAGGGCCTCGACGACCGCGCTGATGAAGAGATGGACGCCGACGAGCAGCGGCAGCCGCACACGCACGATTGATTGTCGATCGTTTGCCGGGGGCGACGCTATGCAGGCTCGAGGAGGGTCAGACTCGCATCACGGCCATCAACATGTGGCCGTATCCCATTTGGGCAAGGAGTTGCCGGGCATGCATCGGCAGCACACGGTCGAATCGCGTCCCCAACCCGATGGCGGCAATCGATGCGCGCGGCAGGAGCCGGCGCAAATCCTCACGGGTGAAGCGGAAAATGTAGTCGATGCCCGCCATCCCGGGCTGGCCCTCTTTGATCCACCCCAGGCGCTGTTTGGCGCGTGAATAGTGATGGACGGTCAACACGAGGGTGCCGCCGGGCGACAACACGCGAAGGAGTTCCCGTATGGCTGTGGGTTGCTGTTCTGGTGACAGATGTTGCAGCGTGTTCGAGCAGAGCACGGCCGAGAAATAGCCTGATGCAAACGGCAGCGCGCAGATGTCCGCGGCCGTCGCTCGCGGCGAGGACAGCTTGGCTTTTAGATGCCGAAGCGATTCCAGGGAATAGTCGGCGGCACACACGACGCGCCCATCACAGCACACCGGCGCCGTCGTCAGCCCGGTTCCGCAGCCGGCGTCGAGCACGCGCCCCGGGTGGCTTCTATTGACGATCCGGCTCACGGCATCTATACAGAAGTGGTAGATGCGATCGTCCTTCCGGTCGTCATCGTAGCTGTCGGCGAGTGCGTTCCAAGTGACGACAGAAGAACTCATATCTCAACCGTATGCGGCAAAGGCCCAAGAATCTCCGGCAAGCCGAGTGCCAGCTCAAATCGGGCAGAAACGCCTGCGTGAGAGGGGACTCGACGAACGTGGTGTGCGCCTCATGCTGATAGTGGCAATCCGATGTGAAGATCCTGGGACTCTGTGTACACAGCCAGATAACGTTTGGCCGTTCCGACAGTAGAATCAGTGCCCTCAACCCGGAGGTTTCAATGAGGGGACGACGTGTCGTAGGGACTGCGTTGCTGTGCTGCACGCTGCTGTCTGCGCAGCCCTCGTTGGCGCATCACTCCTTCGCCGCTGAGTGGGATGCCACGAAGTGTCGCGACTTCACCGGGACCCTGAAGAAGCTCGACTGGCAGAATCCCCACCCCTACTTCTACGTGGACGTCAAAGAACCGGGCGGCAAGGTCGAGCACTGGTCATTCCAGGCCTACTCTCCGGTGACCCTCCGGCGCAACGGCACGGACCGTCAGGTGTTTCTGGACAACATCGACAAGGACGTGTGGATCAGAGGCTGCCTCTCGAAGACGGGCAAGCCGAACGCGGCCGCGGCGGGCACGCTGAAGTTCTCGGACGGCGTGCTGCGACAGGTCGGACAGCTTCAGGATTAGATGATGACGAGGCATCACGTTCGCGCACTCGTGGCGGTGGCCCTCGCCGTCTGCTCAGCGGAGGGTTTCGCCCAGGGTTCTGCTCAGGGCAAGACCGAAGGCGCGTCAAATCAATACACGATCAAGCCGCTTCCTCCCGGTGGACCCACACCGCGTCTGGCTGACGGTCATCCCGATTTCACCGGTCAGTGGTTTCCCAACGGCGCCGGGCAGGGCGTGTCCGGTCGCTTCGGTGTTGACCCGGAAGCGATTCGCACCTTCGATCCGAAGGTCACGCCGGAACAGCCGCCACAGTTCCGGCCCGAGGCGCTTGCCAAGATCAAGGCGATGACGCCCACCGAGCTCGAGCTGTCGAAGTCGTCGGTGAACTGCATGCCACGCGGCGTGCCGGCGATCTGGCTGCAGAATCCGTATACGACGTTCATCGTCCACAAGCCGGGGTTGCTCGCGCAGCTCTACGAGGTCCTCAACAACTGGCGGCTCATCCATCTCGACGGCCGTCCGCTGCCGAAGGACCCCGAGCCGTTCTTCCACGGCAACAGCACGGCGCGTTGGGAGGGTGACACGCTGGTCGTGGAGTCGATCGGTTTCGACGACCGCACCTACATCATGCCGAACGGCTGGTATCACAGCGACGAGCTGAAGGTGACCGAACGGTACACGCGCCCGTCGATGAACTACCTGATCGTCGAGATCACGGTGGACGATCCGAAGGTGCTGCTCAAGCCGTGGAAGTCAGCCCCGCGTCGCTGGACGCTCGGCAGCGGAGAGATCTACGAGTTCTACTGCACAAACAACCTGGAGCTCGAGGAGCTCGAGAAGCTGCGGCAACAGGAATTGCAGCAGAAGAAGTAGGCCCTATGACACCGCATCTCGACGCCGATCTCGCTGTGACCCTGGCCGAGGATCGCCCCGGTATGCTGGCCAAGGCAATCACCGCCGTTAGTGCTGCCGGGATCAACATTGACGGCTACATCGAGATCAACGGTGTCGTCCACGTGCTCACGGAAGATCTGCCGGCGGCGCGGAAGTGCCTCGACCAGGCGGGATTCCGCATTGTGCAGGAGTCGCAGGTGGCGCTCGTGCCCGTCAGTGACGAGCCGGGTGCGGCGGCGCGCGTGTTTCAGCGGATTGCCGACGCGCACATCAACGTGCGGTATTCATATCTCGCGACGCGGAACCGCCTGGTGATTGCCGCCGACACGCCGCAGGCGATCATCGAGGCGCTGAAGTAGAGGCCGCGTCAGGCGGCCTCTGGCCTTCAGATCTCCAGACTCAGTCGCCGACCACGTTCACGAACCCGAACATCCAGTCATTCAGGAAGTGCGATCGGTTCATACAAATCACCAGATAGCGCCCAGGGTGATCGAACCGGAAGGTCACGAGTTGGCCGGTCGTCGCCGTCACTCCGGTTCCCGCGCCGACCAGGAACTGATTGCCCCCTGCCGACATGAGACGACCGGGTTCGTACCACACGCGATTGTCCGGATGCGTCGCAGCGCCGGGCGAAGCGATGATGACGACGTCGCCCTTGCCGTCCTGGATGATGTGCTGTGCCGCCGCGTTGGCCTGCCCGGCGCTGGTCGTGCCATTGCACACGTGATTGAGCGGGCTCAGGATGGTCTCGGGATCCTGGCCTGGACACAGGAACTGTCCGAGATCTTCCCGGTTGGTCTTTTTGCTCACCTGGTAGATCGCCATCGCGTGGCCGCCGCCGTGGACGTGGAACGTCACCTCTCCACCTCGGGCGATGGTGGTCTCCTCCGGATCGAGATGGTGAAGTTTGTACGCGCACGGGTCGCCGGGGCCGCCGACGCCGGTCTGCGCGCACCCTGACGTGGCGTCGCCGAGCGGCGCGGTTGGAAACACGCCGAAGCCGACTTCCGCTGTGTTGGGGGCGTGCTGCTGGCCGGCGAGCGCGAGTGCCTGTAATGCGACGACGGCGGAGGAAACGAGCAGAGCTTTCAACCGCATTCCTGTCTCCTTCCTGGTGGCCAGATATGGCCCTCGACATAGCAACGCTGCTTGGCCAGGAAAGGAACGCGTTGTCACCCCGCGGTGCGTCGAAGCGGCGCCAAGCCTGTCACAGTGCACGGCCGCCGATCAAGCGTCTCCTACGGGTCCCGGTGTCCTTCGGCGCTCTTGACGTAGTAGTCGAGCCAGTTCAGCGTCTCCGCCACGACGTGCATGTTCGATTCGCGGGCGAGGTACCCGTGTGCTTCGTGGGGAAGCGTCACGTAGCGGGCGGTCGCGCCGTGTCCCTTGAGCGCCATGTAGAAGCGCTCGGACTGGATCGGGAATGTGCCGGTGTTGTCGTCCGCCTCGCCGTGGATAAGCAGAATCGGCTCTTTGATCTTGTTTGCGTGCCAGAACGGCGACATCTTCTCGTAGACCTCTGGAACCTCCCAGAACGTGCGCGTCTCGGCCTGGAAGCCAAACGGCGTGAGCGAGCGGTTGTAGGCGCCGCTGCGTGCGATGCCCGCGACGAACAGGTCACTGTGCGCGAGCAGATTCGCCGTCATGAAGGCGCCATAGCTGTGACCACCAACCGCGATGCGGCTGCGATCGGCGATGCCGAGTTCCACCGCCTTGTTCACGGCGGCCTCGGCACTTGCGACGAGCTGCTCGACGTAGCTGTCGTTTGCCGTCTCTCCCGGCCCGACGATGGGCATCGTCGGCCCATCGAAGATCGCATAGCCCTGCGTCAGCAGCAGGAGATGTGAGGCGCCGGTGACGCTGGTGTAACGGTTTGGCGACCCGACAACCTGACTCGCCGCGTCCGAATCGACGAACTCCTGGGGATAGGCCCAGACCAGCATCGGAACGCGTTTGCCCTTCTCGTACCCGACGGGCAGATAGATCGTCCCGCTCAGGCCAACGCCGTCTTTCCGCTTGTAGGTCACGAACAGCCGGTCGGCCATGGCCTTCGTCAGTTGTGGGTGCGGGTCTTCGAATCGGGTGACAGCTTGCTCGGTCCCGGCGCGGAGATCGCGAATGAAGTAGTTCGGCGGTTGCGTTCTCGTCTCTCGCCGCGTGACCACGCGGCCACCCTCCTCGTCGAGCAGCCCGACAATCGACTCGAAGCGCGTCGTATCGCTGCGGAACAATCGCTCGCTGGTGAGCGTGGATAAGTTCAGGCGATCGAGGAACGGACGATCGCCGTCCGCGGAAGCTCCCTGGCCGTTCAGATAGATCGCATCGCCAACCTGCAGAATCGTCGGCCGGCCGGGACGGAACACCGGGCTGCCCGGATCGCCGTAACGATCCTGCTGCTTGCGGTCCCACAGCTTGCGCGGCTCGCCCCAGCGCGCGTTGAGCACCCAGGTGCGAGTGGTGCGCGTGTCGCGATCGTTTTCGGTCAACAGAATGGCTCCGGTGTCGGTCCAGCTCGCGCCGCCGTAGCGATACTCCGTCTTCGCGACTTCCGCGGGCTGCGCGGTGAACGGTGCGCTCAGCGCCAGGACTCGGTCGCGGTGCGGAACCTGGTTGCGGATATCGCCCTTGTCGAGCGCCTCGACCCAGATGAGCGTCGCCGGATCGAGCGGTGTCCACCGATAGGCGCGAGGTCCGGTGATGACGCCGTTCATGGGAACGGTGTCAGCCATCGGCACGTCGGCAATCGCGCGCAGCTTGTCGCCGCGTCGATTCCACACTTCGACGTCGCGTGGGAACTGCGTCCACGGCAGCAGCCGTGAGAACGGACGCTTGACTCTCGAGACGATCACGTACTGCCCGTTTGGTGACGCTGTGCCGGTGACGATGCCGGGCCGGCCGACCGGCGAGCGTCGTCCCGTCGCGGCGTCAACGAAGGCGAGTTGTGACGAGGCGTAGTACTCGAACAGCTGCTCGTCGTGCGCGCTGGTCAAGAGGTCCTGAAATGTCCGAATCGGTCCCCCGGGTCCGCGCGTCTCCTGAATGTTCGGACTCGCGGGAGCTTTCGGTGCCGCCGGCGGCGCGCCGCGATCGGTCGGGACGAATGGGCAGAGCAGCGCCGAGCTGTCGGTCAGCCAACCGCAGCCACCGACGATCATGTTGAGTGCCGCATCGGCCATTCGCGTCGCGCCAGTCGCCACATCGGCCACATACAGATCGATGCGCGTATCGCGTGTGTCGCTGAATGCCAGACGCTTCCCGTCTGGCGAGAAGCCGATCAGCGAGATGTGTGCGCCGACGCGAACCGGGATAGCGCGCTCGGCGCCCGTGGCAATCGTTCGCAACGTGATGCCGGTGCCGCTCGGCACGCCACGCGGGCCGTTGTTGGACGGGTCGATGCGCTCGGCCGCGAGGCCAAGCCACGGCCGCGCCAGTTCCTCGATCGACGGCATCGAGCGGCGGGGCAGGAGCGCCATGACGTCGCGCGACGGGCTCAGCGCGACACCCGGCAGCGGCGCCGCGCCCATGATGTCCACGATCGCCTGTGGCGGCTTCTGATACGTCGGGGCACCCGACTGAGCGAGCGCGACGAGCGACGACGTGGCGAACAGGGTGACGACCAGGAGCATCCGCGCGTGCATGACATCTCCTCCAAGACGGGGACATAATACCCGCCTCTCCCCGAGGGTGTCGCTATGGCGGATCGTCCTCGTCATTTTCTCGCGCTGGCACTTGCCATCGTCCTGGTGCTGGTCGCACGGTGTGCTGGCGCTCAAACGGTCGATGCGCCGCGCTGCGGCACCGGCGTGCATGAATCGCAGGCCATCGGCACCGTGGGGTTTCCGGAGGATCAGATCTTCTGCCCGCTGATCGCCGACCCGAAGGAAGCGCGATCTTTTGTTAGCTTTCTACGTGGCACGTTCCGCTCGCTCGACGATCCGAGCGGCGAGGGGACGTCGATCGCGTCGGTGGGCATCGGCGACAGCTTCGGCCTCCTGCGCGTGGGAGGCCCCAACGCCGGCGAAGGCCTCCAGCTGGATCTTGCCGGAAGCATCTTCGCCCAGTTCGACCTCGGTGCGCCGTCAAACGATCTGATCAACGCCGACTACATCATCGGGTTTCCGCTGACGTTCCGGAGACACGGCTTCAGTGTTCGGGCGAAGCTGTATCACCAGAGCTCTCATCTCGGAGACGAATACCTGCTCCGCAGCGAAGAGATCGTCCGCGAGAATCTCTCCTTCGAGTCGATTGAATTCCTCGTCTCGCAGGAGCTGGGTGCGTTGCGGCTGTACGCCGGCGCCGAACGCCTCTTCAGCCGCGAGCCCGTCGAACTGCCAGATTCGGTGTTCCATACAGGCGCCGAGGTGCGCAGCGGTCGGGCCCGGAAGGTGCAAGTGGTCGCCGGCGTCGATGTGAAAACCACCGAGCTCCATGATTGGGCGCCGGCGATCAGCGGACGCGTCGGCTTCGAGCTGGGACGGCCCGGTCCTGAAGGACATCCCGGTCGCTTGATCATGTTCCTGCTCGAGATGTACCAGGGGCCCTCCCCGTACGGACAATTCTTCCAGGACGACATTTCCTACGTCGGTGCCGGCTTTCATATCGGACTGTGATCCGCGTCCGGCTGAAGCCGGACACTACGCGACGGTCATATAATCCGCGGGCACGGAGGTTCGACAACGATGGCTAATCGACGAGAGTTCATCACCACGACGACCGGTGCGGCGGTTGGCATGCTCGCGGGTGGTGCTGGTCTCCTCGACGCGAGCGCTGCGCTCAGTCAGGTGGGCGCCACGCCGGGCAAGCGCCGCGAGGTGGCGATCGGCGGCCGCCGCGTGAAGACGGTCGATCTCCACGCCCACTGCTTCGTCCCCGAGGTCGCGGAGCTGATCAAGAACACGCCGCTCCTTCAGGCCGCGAAGGGCAACCTGGGGAACGCCGCGCTCGCACTCGGCAACCCGCAGCGTCTGATCGACATGGACGCGCAGGGCATCGACTACCAGGCCATCAATGTCAACGCCTGGGGCTACGACGCTGATAAAGCGCTGGCGCGCGATCTGGTCGCGCTGCAGAACGAGCGCATCTCGCAATATTGCGCCAAGCAACCCGACCGCTTCGTCGGCATGGCGACGCTGGCGCTGCAGCATCCCGAACTCGCTGCCGAGCAGCTTGATCACGCGGTCAAGAAGCTTGGCATGCGCGGCGCCGCGATCGGCGGCAGCGTCGAGGGCACGGAGCTCTCCGATCGCAAATTCGATCCCTTCTGGGCCAAGGCGCAGGAGCTTGGCATCGTTCTGTTCATGCACCCGCAGCCCGCGCAGGGGACGACGCTCAACCCGAGACTCCAGGGGAAGGGAGGCCTCGGCAACACCATCGGCAATCCGCTCGAGACGACGGTCTTCCTGTCACATCTGATCTTCGAAGGGACGCTCGATCGGTTTCCGGGTCTGAAGATCTGCGCGGCGCACGCCGGCGGCTATCTGGCGTCGTACAGCGGGCGATCGGACGCCCTGTGTGGACGCGCCGGCGGCAACGGTGACGACTGCCGCGCGCTCAAGAAGAAGCCGGGCGAGTACTTCCGCCGCGAGCTGCTCGTGGACACGATGATCTTCCACGAGGACGGACTCCGCCATCTGGTGGCCGAAGCCGGCGTGGGCCAGATCGTCTACGGCACCGACTATCCGTTCGACTGGCCGGTCGGCGTGGACTTCGTGCTGAACGCCAAGTTCCTCAACAATGCCGACAAGGACGCCATCCTCGGCGGCAACGCCATGAAGCTCCTCAAGATTACGTAGGGCCCGTCCTTTTGGACGGGCCATTCGGATGCGCCCGGTCCCCTTCATTTGACGAGCCAATGGAGAGTGTGTTACTCCATTGGTATGGCCAATAGAGAGTCCAAGGCCGACGTGCTGCAGGGCACGCTCGACCTGATGGTGCTGCAGACGCTGGAGACCATGGGGCCGCAGCACGGCTATGCCATCGCGGCGCGGCTCGAGCAGGTGTCGGGCGGTGCGCTGCAGCTGAACATGGGCACGCTTTACCCCGGGCTGATGCGGCTCGAGCAGCGCGGTCTGCTGAAGGGCAGCTGGGGCGTGACCGAGAGCAACCGCAAGGCGCGGTTCTACGCGCTCACCGCGGCCGGCCGCCGCGAGCTCGCCAAAGAGAAGCAGGCGTGGGATCGCATGACGACCATCATGCAGGCGCTGCTGCGCGGCGACGCTTAAGCAGGAGTAAGAACCATGCGTGTTCTCCGCGAATGGATGCACCGGTTGCTCGGCACGCTGCGCCGCGGGCGAAGCGATGCGGACCTGCAAGAGGAGCTGCGGCTGCATATGGAGCTTGCCGCGGAAGAGGCGAAGCGACGCGGCGAGCCGGTGCGGGCCGCGCGCCTGCACAGTGGTGGCGCCGTGCAGGCGATGGACGCGATTCGCGACCAGCGCGGCTGGCCGTGGCTGCAGTCCGTTTTCTCCGACGTCGTGTTCGCGTTCCGGCAGCTCAGCAAACATCGAACCGCAACCGCCGCAGCGGTCCTCTCGCTCGGCCTGGCCGTTGGCGCGACGACGGCCGCCTTCCGATTGGTCAACGCGGTGCTCTGGCGCACGCTGCCCGTGGCCGAGCCGGAGCGGCTGTTCGTGCTCGGGTGGAATGCGGTGACGTCTCAGGGCGAGACCGAGTATCGCGACGAACTCGACTACATCACGTTCCGCCGATACGCGGCGATCGCGGGTCGCCAGGCCGAGCTGATGGTCATCGGCATGACTGGCCGCGCGCAGGTGATCGAGTTCGATAGTGGCCCGACGGAGCGAGCGATCAGGCAGTACCTGTCTGGCAACGTGTTTCCGGCCCTGGGACTCCAGCCATCGCTTGGACGTCTGCTGACGCGCAGTGACGATGTGACACCAGGCGGCCATCCGGTCGCTGTGATCAGCGACAACTACTGGACGCGTCGGTTTGCGCGAGACCCTGGCGTGATCGGAAAGACGTTCCGCCTCGGCCCGCAGTCGTTTGAAATCGTTGGTGTCGCACCGCGCGGATTCACCGGCACCGAGCCTGGGCGGCTCACCGATGTGTTCATTCCGGCGACGATGAACGTGCGCGCGCTCGAGAGCCCCGGGTGGTCGTGGTTTCGAGTGTGGGTGCAGCCGCGACGCGACGTCTCGGCGGAGCAGGTGCGCCAGGCGCTGCAGGCCGACTTCGTCCGCGAGCATCAGGAGCAAGCCAAGAGCTTTCCTGCTGACACGCCAAAGGAGCGGATCGCGGCGTACCTGGGCGAACAGTTGTTCCTCGCACCCGCCGGCGCTGGTGCGTCCGCTCCGCAGCGCAACCTTCGTCGTCCGCTGCTGATCTTGTCGGCCCTGGTCGTCCTGGTGCTGCTCGTGGCGTGTGCCAACGTCGCGAATCTGCTTACCGCGCAGGCCGTGGCACGGACGAGAGAGATGGCACTTCGCGTGTCGATCGGCGCCGGACGATGGCGACTGATTCAGTTGGTGCTTGTCGAGAGTCTGCTGCTGGCGATCTGCGCATCGGCCGCCGGCGCGGTCTTTGCCTGGTGGGCGGCGCCGTTTGTCGTGTCGCTCGTGGATCTCGGGGAACCGTTGGAACTGGTGCTCGACACGGACTGGCGAACGCTCGCCTTCGGATTGGCGCTGACGATGACGGTGACAGTGCTGTTCGGGCTCGCCCCGGCGATTCGCTCCTCGTCCGTCACACCGCTCGGCGGCCTGAAGGAACGCGTGGACGGCTACTCGCATCGCCGTGTCACGCGCACGCTGGTCGGGGCGCAGATGACCTTCTGTGTGTTCGTGCTGTTTGTCGCGGGACTGTTCGTGGCGACGTTCTCCAATCTCACGAACCGTCCGCTCGGGTTCGACCACGAACGCGTGCTGCTCGTGGACGCGCAGGCAACGCAAGGCGACAAGCCGATGACTGTCTGGTTGGACACGGCCACACGGCTTGGCGCTGTAACCGGTGTCGAATCAGTGGCGCTGGCCAACTGGGTGCCTTTGAGTCAGAACCGGTGGACGTCCGTGGTGCGCGTGCCCAGCCGGCCGGACGCACAAAATCCGACGCTCGTGTTCGCGGTCTCTCCCGGGTACTTCGAGACGATGCGTGTGAGCATGGTGGCCGGTCGTGATTTCCGCACGAACGACGTGGCTCCGCGTGTCGATCAGAACAAGCAGACGACCCCCGGAGTCGGGATCGTCAACGAGGCGTTCGCCCGGGCGCTCTTCAACGGCGAGAATCCCGTCGGTAAAACCGTCACGCTCAGCGACAGCAATGGGAATCCGCCGTTCGAGATCGTTGGCCTCGTGCGCGACAGCGCCTACTACGAGGTTCGAGAGCCGCGGCGTCCGATTGTCTATCTGCCAATCGAAGCGGTGAGACAAGTCGGGACGTTTGTCCTCCGAACGACGGGTGAGCCGGTCGCGGTCGCGCCTGCCATTCGTGTGGCGCTGTCGCAGGTGCGCAGCCAATTCCGTACGGACGTGACGCCGTACAGCGCGATGGTCGCGCGTCAGATGGTGCTCGAACGGCTGCTTGCGATCCTGTCCGCGTTCTTTGCCGCGATCGCGTTGCTGCTGGCAGGCATCGGACTCTACGGCGTGCTCAACTACGCGGTCATCCAACGTCGTCATGAGATTGGTGTGCGGATGGCGCTCGGCGCACGCGCAGTACATGTCGTGCGACGGGTCACCACTGAGATGCTCGGTCCGATCGGTGTGGGCTGTGTGCTCGGACTCGCCGGTGGTCTGGCGTTCGGCCGGCTCATCGAGAAAGTGTTGTTCGAGGTCAAAGCGACGGACCCCTCGACGATCGCGACGCCACTGCTGACGCTTGCCCTCGCCGCGGCGCTCGCAGCACTGCCGCCTGCGGTTCGCGCCGTACGGATCGATCCCGCGCAAACGCTCCGCAGCGAGTAGCGCGTCTTCGTAGTGTCCGGCTTTAGCCGGACGCCGGATGGTGTAGGCTCGTCCTCTGTGGCGAGACGCGCTGTCGGCCGGAACGTACTGAGGAAAGAGGGTCACGAGAAGGTCACCGGTCTCGCGCGCTACATCGACGACATCCGGTTCGACAACGTCCTCTACGTCCGGACAGTTCGATCGACCGTTCCTGCCGGTGAGATCCAGGACATCCGCTACAACTTCGACCAGTCCGGCTTTACCGTCGTCAATCACCGCGACATTCCGGGACGCAACATCGTCGCGCTGATCGACGAGGATCAGCCGTCTCTAGCGGCGACGAGCGTGCGGCACGTCGCCGAGCCCATCCTGCTCCTTGCGCACCCCGATCGCACCAGACTCACGGCGGCCGACGTTGCCATCACCTACCGCGAGACCACGCCGAACTACGACGCGGAGCGATCGGACCTCACGTTCAAGTCGATCGCCATCGACAAAGGACGCCTCGATCGCGGATTGGCCGAGGCGGACGTGATCGTCGAAGGCGAGTACCGCGCCGGACATCAGGAGCAGCTCTACATCGAGCCGAACGGGGTGGTTGCGGTTCCGGAGAACGGCGGCGTGACGCTGTACGGATCGCTGCAGTGCCCGTATTACGTGCATCGCGCACTGACGGTGCTGCTCGGTCTGCCGGCGGAGAAGGTGCGGGTCGTGCAGACGGAGACGGGCGGGGGATTTGGCGGAAAAGAGGAGTATCCGTCCGTGATCGCCGGCCACGCCGCGCTCGTGGCGATGAAGTCTGGACGGCCGGCCAAGCTGATCTACGACCGCGTCGAGGACATGCTGGCGACGACCAAGCGGCATCCGGCCGTCGTGCGTCATCGCACCGGTGTGAAAAAGGATGGGCGGCTGACCGCGATGGACATCGACGTCGTGCTCGACGGCGGTGCCTACGCGACGCTCAGCGCCGTGGTCCTCTCGCGCGGCATGATTCACGCCGCCGGCCCGTATCGCTGCGATCACATCCGCGCCCGCGGCCGGACGACGATGACCAACACGCCGCCGAATGGAGCGTTCCGCGGCTTCGGTGCGCCGCAGACCCAGTTTGCCGTCGAAGCCCACATGGACGTGATTGCCGATCGGCTCGGCATCGATCCGCTGCGGTTGCGCGAGCGCAATGCGCTCAGACCTGGTGACACCACCGCGACCGGACAGAAAGTCGGCAAGGACTGCAGCGCGCTTCAGGTCCTGCGTGAGGCCGGACGCCGCACCGCCTTCTCGAAAAAGAGAAAAATGCTGAAGGGCTCGAACCGCGGCATCGGTCTCTCGCTCTTCTTCCACGGGTCAGGCTTCACCGGCGGAGGAGAGGTGAAGCTCGCGTCCAAGGCATCGCTGGCGCTCACCGAGCGGGGCGTGCAGATTCGCGTCGGTAGTACCGAGATCGGGCAGGGCACGAGAACGATGCACGCGCAGATCGTCGCGGACACGCTGGGTCTTCCGTACGATCAGGTTGAAGTGAGTGTCGCCGACACGGCGACAGTTCCCGACAGCGGTCCGACCGTCGCTTCACGCACGTGCATGATTGTCGGGCGTCTTCTGGAGCGATGCGCTGAAGAGATGCGCGCCAGGCTCGGACGCCTGACGCCAGCCGCCTACTGGAAGAAGCACGGTGATGTCGTCGTGACGAAGCAGTACGAGAAGCCGCCAGGACTCGAATGGGACGATGAGACATACCGGGGAGATGCGTACGGCAGCTACGGCTGGGCCTGCGACGTCGTCGAGGTCGAGGTCGATCCGGTCACGTATCAAGCCACACCCGTCGCGTTCACGACGGTGCACGAAATCGGACGCGCGATTCACCCGATGCTGGCCACGGGGCAGATCGAAGGCGGATCGTCGCAGGGGCTTGGCTACGCGCTGCTCGAGGAAGTGGTCATGCGCGGCGGGAAGATGGCCAATGCGCAGCTGACCAACTACATCATCCCGACCACGCTCGACACGCCGCCGATGACGATCGGCATTCTCGAGAACCCTTATAAGTACGGTCCGTTCGGCGCCAAAGGCGTGGGCGAGATGCCGATCGATGGACCAGCGCCCGCGGTGGTCAACGCGCTGCGGCACGCCGGGGTTGTCGTCTCTGAAATCCCGGCAACGCCCGAGAAGATCATGAAGGCAATGGGGAGGTCCGGCTGAAGCCGGACACTACGATGCGACTGGTCGTGAACCGCAAGACCGTCACCGTGAAGGCGCATCCGCTCACGCGCCTGCTCGACGTCCTGCGCGAGGACTTCGGGCTGACCGGCACAAAGGAAGGATGCGGCGAAGGCGAGTGCGGCGCCTGCACGGTGCTCGTTGACGGCCAACCGGTCAACTCGTGTCTGGTGCCGGTCGCGCAGGTGCAAGGCACACGCATCACGACCATCGAAGGGCTCAGCGGGAAGCATCCCCTTCAGCGTGCGTTTGTCGAGCACGGCGGCGCGCAGTGCGGCATCTGCACGCCGGGCATGATCATGGCCGCCGCCGCGCTGGGCCCGCGTCCGAGTCTCGACGAGATACGCACCGGCCTGGCCGGGAACCTGTGCCGCTGCACGGGATACGCGGCGATTTATCGTTCTGTCCAGCGCGCCGGCAAACGCTGATGCAGGGCACCGTCGCCGGTCGCGATCTTCTCCAGCCCCGCTCGGTCGGCGACGCGGTGAAGATGCTCAGGGACGAGGGGCCGCTCGTGCCGATGGCCGGCTGCACGGACCTGTATGTGGCGCTCAACTTCGGGACGTTGCGGCCGACACGCTTTCTGAACCTGTGGCATCTCGACCAGCTACGGGGCATCGAGGCGCGTGGCAAGACGCTGCGCATCGGCGCGCTGGCGACGTATACGGACATCATCACGTCCGGCGTGATCCGCCGTCGTCTACCGATGCTCGCGGCCGCTGCGCGCGAGGTTGGCGGCGTGCAAATCCAGAATCGCGGCACGATCGGCGGCAACGTAGCAAACGCATCGCCGGCGGGAGACACGCTGCCGGTGCTGCTGGCGGCGGACGCCGTCGTGGTGCTGCGCAGTGCGGCAGGCACGCGACGCGTGCCGATGACCTCGTTCTATACGGGCTATCGGCAGACGGTTGCGCGCCCTGACGAATTGATCGTCGGCTTCGAGGTCCCTGCGGTTCGCGGCCGCCAATGGTTCCGAAAGGTCGGGACGCGCGCCGCGCAGGCGATCGCGAAGATCGTCGTCGCTGGTGTGTGGGACGCGCAGCCTCGCCTGGCGATGGGCAGCGTGGCGCCAACGCCGCTGCGACTGTTACAGACCGAGCAGGCGCTGGGAAATGGCACGTCGCTGGAGGAGGCGCACCAGATCCTTCAGCGCGAGATCGCGCCGATCGACGATTTCCGATCGACGGCTGAGTATCGGCGGCAGGTGGCGGCGAATCTCCTCGGGCAGTTTTACGGGGCGCGTGGTACGTAGTGTCCGGCTTCAGCCGGACGGAGGTGACAGTGATAGCGGCAAGACGTCTGGCGATCGTCGCGGCGGCGTGCGTGATGTGGTCGGCGACCGCGCACACGCAATGGCTCGACTATCCGAGTGCCGGGATTCCGCGGCTGGCCAACGGCACGCCGAATCTGGCGGGCCCGGTGCCTCGCACGGCTGACGGCAAGCCCGACCTTTCTGGCATCTGGGAAGTGGTCGGCGATCGTGTGATGGAGACCGACGGCCGAGTGCGTTCCAAGTATGTGTATGACATCGCGGCCGATCTGCCCGGCGGCGCGCCGTTTCTTCCGTGGGCGAAGGCGCTGCACGACCAGCGTCAGAAGGCGTTTGGCGTGGGCGCGCCCAGCGAGCGATGTCTCCCTCATGGCATCCCCGATGCGATGCTGACCCGGACGCTGCCGTTCAAGATCTTTCAGATGCGGGGCGTGACGCTGATCCTCTACGAGGAGTTCAACAACTGGCGTCAGATCTTCACCGACGGCCGGCCGCTGCCCAAAGATCCGCAGCCGGCCTGGCTCGGCTACTCCGTCGGCTCATGGGACGGAGAGACTTTTGTCGTGGAGACCGCAGGTTTCAACGACCGATCCTGGCTCGATGCTGGGGGCACGCCGCATACCGAGGCGCTCCGGACGACCGAGCGGCTCCGCCGCATCGACTTCGGTCATATGGAGATCACGTTCGCCTTCGACGACCCGAAGACCTTCACGCGGCCGTGGTCGGCCACGGTGAAGTTCAATCTGCTCCCAGACACCGAACTGCTCGAGCACCACTGCGACAACGAGAAGTGGATCGGCAAGTTGCAGCCGTAGAGCGGAGGCTTCAGCCTCCGCGATCAATGCGTCAACTGCGAATCGAAGGCCGGGCTTCTCGAGTGGCGCTGCATGTACGCCTGCACGAACGGGCACGCCGCCACGACGCGGAGTCCGTCCCGCTCGGCCGTTTCGATGGCCCATTTGGCGAGCGCATTGGCGACGCCGCGACCCCGCAGGGCAGGTGGCACCTCCGTCTCGACGAGCACGACCGCGTGCGGATGACGTTCGTACCGTAGCGTCGCGAGCTGGCCGCCGACCTCAGTCTCGAGGCGGCTCATCTCCGGATTGTCACGGACGATGAACTCAGCGGAAGGCCCGACCCGCACGCCGGTGACGACCGTATTCGCGGGCGGGTCGCTGGCGGGGAATGATTCTTCGATGGTGTGGTCCAGTTTGTCTGCGCGTTTCATACCTCGACCTCGGTCACTGGGCTCTGGCTCGTTGATCGCACTAACAGCAACACCTGCGCCAATCGCGCCTGCACACAGGCGCGGGCGAATCGCCAATACCGCCGAGCGAACCGTGCAAAAAGTCGCAGACCGAATTTGCGGAATCAACACGCTAACCGCCGGGCTGTCTTATCGTCTAAGCCATAGGCATGCACGAGAGCGATCCGGCGATAGTCGCCAGAGCGCGTGATGGCGACGTCGATGCCTTCCGTGCGCTCGTCGAACAGCACAGTCGGTATTTGTTCGGCGTCGTCGTCCGGCTGGTCCGGAACGTCGAGGACGCCCAGGACGTCGTGCAGGACACCTGGCTCAAGGCCCACGCGCAGCTTTCGCGCTTCGAAGCGCGGGCGGAAGTGCGGACCTGGCTGACCCGAATCGCCGTGAATTGCGCGATCGATCACCTCAGGTCGTCGAAGCGGCGCGAGGCTTCGTACGATCCCGCAGACCTCGAGGAACACGCGACGCAGACGCAGGCCTTCGTGCCCCAGCCAGGGGCCGATCGGCTCGTGCTGGCGGGCGAAATCGAAGCTCGCGTGGGCCACACCATGTCGTGCCTGACCGCGATTGAGCGTGCGGCGTTCATGCTGCGTCACGTGGAGGGCATGTCGATCAGCGAAATTGGATCGCAGCTCGGCCTGAAAACGAGCGCGACCAAGCACTGCATCTTTCGCGCGGTCCGCAAAATGCGCGCGGCGTTGGCTCCCTTCGTCGAGGTCTGAGGTGTCGAGGTTTGAGATGAAGCACGTGAGCGACGAGGAACTGCTGCTCGATTACTACGGCGAGGCGTCACCCGATCAGCGCGCGTCGATGCGGGCGCATCTCGAGACCTGCGCCGAATGCCAGGCGCTCGACCGCGAGCTGCGTGGAGTGCTGGCGCTCGTCAACAGCGAGCCCTTCCCGGACGCACCGGCAGGGTTCGAGCGGGACATGTGGGCGCGACTCGAGCCGCACATCACCAAGCCCGTAGTGTCCGGCTTTAGCCGGACGTGGTGGAGTTTCGAACTACCTCGTTGGGCGTTGGCGGCTGCGGCCGTGGCGCTCGCAGCGGGCTCCTTCGCGCTCGGCCGCGTCTGGGACACACCATCGGCGCCACCAGTCGCACCGGTCGATCCCGGGCTGGCGGCAAGCGGGCGGATGCTGCGCAACGAGGTCGAGGAGCATTTCGAACGCTCGCAGCGCGTGCTCGTCGAGCTCGTGAACGCCGACGACTCGGGCTCGGTGGTGCTGGCGAGCGATCGCGAGCGTGCCGCGGACCTGGTTGCCGCAGGGCGTCTGTACCGGCGCTCGGTGGAGGAAATCGGCGACTCCGAAACGCGCGACCTGCTCGAAGACGTCGAGCGCGTGCTCGTGGAGATCGCTAACGGACCGGCGGTTGAGACGTCCAACAATCTGACGGCGGTACGGGCGCGGATCAGCAATCAGGACCTGATCTTCCGGCTGCGCGTGACGACGGCGGAGATGCGAGCGCGCGAGCGGCGCGCCACACCGACATGGTAGGGCCCGTCCGCCTTCGCCCTGAAGGGCTTCGGCGAGACCGGCCGGGAGACACAAATGAGGATAGTGACCATCGGACGGACGATCGCGTGTGTGGCGCTGACCATCGCCGTGGCGTCGCCCGCGGCGGCAAGGCAGAACGATTTTCAGGCCAGGTTCGATGCCGACCAGTCCGCGCGTGATCGCGAGCAGGCAGCGCGCGACCGCGAACAGGCCGAGCGTGACCGGGAGCAAGCCAGACGAGATCAGGAGCAATCCAGACGGGATCGGTCCGAGGGGCAATACGAGCGCGCCCAGCGAGCGATCGACCAGGGGGAATGGGCCCGCGCCGTTGAACAGTTCCGCGCGCTGGCGAACATGAACTTTCCCCGCGCCGATGCCGCGCTCTACTGGCAGGCGTATTCACTCGACCGGTTGAACCGGCAGGCCGAGGCGCTGACGACAGTTGCGGAGCTGGTGAAGAACTTTCCGATGAGCCGATGGCTGAACGAGGCACGCGCGCTGGAACTCTCGATGCGCCAGCGCGCCGGCCAGCCCATCTCACCGGATCAGCAGAATGACGACGATCTGAAGCTGCTGGCGATTCAGGGGTTGCAGCAGATGGACCCGGCGCAGGGCGTGCCGCTGCTCGAGAAGATCCTCCAGGGGACCTCGTCGCCGCGATTGAAGGAGCGCGCGCTGTTCGTGCTCGCGCAGAGTGGGTCGCCGCGCGCGCAACAGGTGCTCGCCGGCGTCGCGAAAGGGAACAGCAATCCGGATCTGCAGCGCAAGGCGATTCAGTATCTCGGCGTGCATGGCTCGGCGGAGAACCGGCAGTTGCTCGCCGACATCTATGCCTCGTCTGCTGACGTCGATCTCAAACGTCAGATCCTGCGGTCGTTCGGGATGTCCGGCGACAAGCAGCGAGTGCTGACGGCGGCCACCACGGAGAAGTCGCCGGAATTGCGATCCGAGGCGGTCCGTTCCCTCGGCATGATGGGCGCGCGCGACGAGCTGTGGCAGCTTTATCAGAAGGAATCATCGGTGGACGTCAAGCAGCAGATGCTGCAGGGCATGATGATGAGCGGCGACGTGGCGCATCTCACCGAGGTGGCGAACACCGAGGCGAACATGGATCTGCGGCGTCGTGCAATCCAGCAGATCGGCATGGCCGGCGGCGGGCGTTCCGGTGACACGCTGGTCAACATCTACAACAAACAGACGGATCCGAGCTTGAAGCGCTCGGCGATCGAAGGACTCTTCATTTCCGGGAATGCCGGCGCCCTGGTCACCCTGGCCAGGAAGGAGACCGACCGCGACCTCAAGCGTCGGCTGGTCGAGAGGCTGTCGCTGATGGACTCGCGTGAGGCGCGGGAATACATGCTCGAGCTGTTGAAGTGAGGCACGCCATGAACGCGCTCCGTCTCCTCGTCTCGGTATGCGTGCTGGCCGTGACGGGCACAGCAGTCGCGCAGACGCCATCGGTGGAGAACGGTACGCTCGACGTGCGTCCGCTGAGCGGCGCGCTCGATCGCGAGCTCGACACGCTCATCGCCCGGACGACAGATCCGATGTGGGTCGGATACGCCGTCACGACCAAGCGGAGCGGCGACAATGACGGCTGCTGGTCCAACCGCGATGGATCCGTCCGCCGCGTGGGCCCGGTGAAGCTCGAGGGGAGCGACACGCTCTACGTGCTGTACCGGATCGCCGATCGCCGCGTCGATCGGATTCGTTTCGCCTCGTCCGAGTGTCCGCTCGATGCCGGCGGTCTCACTGTCAGATGGCTCACCGGTGTCTCAGCGACGGCGAGCATTGATTGGCTCACGCGATTCACCACCGGCGACGCGGCCCGTCGTCTGCAGAACCAGGCGGTCGTGGCGATCGCGCTCCATGCCGATCCGCCGGCGATCGATCGATTGCTGTCGTTCGCGCGAGACGGCAAGGACGCGCGTCTGCGCGGCGACGCCCTGTTCTGGGTCGCGCAGCGTGCGGGTGCGAAGGCGCTGGACACCGTGACCAGCGCGATCGACAACGACCCGGACACTGAGGTCAAGAAGAAGGCGGTCTTCGCGCTGAGCCAGATGCCGAAGGACGAAGGGGTGCCCAAGCTGATTGACGTGGCGCGCAACCACCAGAACCGCGAGGTCCGGCGTCAGGCGATGTTCTGGCTCGGGCAGTCCGGGGATGCGAGGGCGCTGAAGTTCTTCGAAGACATTCTTCGCAAGTAATTCACTGACTTCACGTGCTTACGACACACAGAGGCACTGAGGCACAGAGGTCACACCTCAACTCGTGAACTAACCAGCCGTGGGCCTGCCGGATCGCGGCGCCGTCGTAGCACGACGACGCGCGCATCCGGAAAGCGACTGGAGCGATTCATCGCCGCGAGTTCGTTCCGCGCGATCCGTGTCACCACGCATGAGCAATAGCGGTGCATGCCGCGATGGTTGTCGGTGGATATTCCACTACTCGCGGCGGGACCAGAAGAGTACGAGCGGCAGGAGCTTTCCCGGCGTGCGGAGTCGGCGTCCGCGAGCGGTAGGCCGACGGCATATTTCTCAAAATGCTGACACCAGATATGTCCGGCTGAAGCCGGACGCTACGTCTATAATCCTCCCGGATTCTTCCAGTCCGGCTAAAGCCGGACGCTACGTTTCCGGGAGGCCGTGATGAGAACCGCCATCGCCTGTCTCGCGCTCTTTGTTGTCCTCGCCCTGCCGGTCGGCACGGCAACCACCGTTGGCAAGCCTGAAGAAGTCGGGCTCTCATCCGAGCGGCTGCAGCGCGTCGCGCAGATGATCCAGCGCCGAATTGCTGCGGGGGATCTGGCTGGTGCCGTCGTCGCGGTGGCGCGCAAGGGACGCGTCGCGTACATCAACACGCAAGGCGTGATGGACCTCGAGACGAAGCAGCCGATGACGGCCGCGAGCATGTTTCGCATCGCCTCGATGACCAAGCCCGTCGTCGGCGTCGGCGTGATGATGATGGTCGAGGAAGGGAAGCTGCGGCTGAACGATCCGGTGTCGCGGTATATCCCCGAGTTCCGCAACATGAAGGTGGCTGTCGCGCAGACGACGCCAGGCCGCGCGGGTGGCGCGGCCGCCAACGCGGGCGGTCCGCCAGCGCCGCCACAGTTCTATACCGTGCCGGCACAGCGCGAGATCACGATCAAGGATCTGCTGACCCACGTGTCCGGGCTGGGCAGCGGCCCGATGAGCAACAGCGACATCGACAAGATTGCGCGCAAGGACGGCGAGACGCTCGCGCAGTACATTCCGCGGCTCGGCGGGACTGCGCTCGAGTTCCAGCCCGGCTCGCGCTGGACCTACAGTCCCGGCGCCGGCTTCGAGACGCTCGGCCGCATCATCGAGATCGCGTCGGGCATGCCGCTCGACCGGTTCTTCAGGACGCGCATCTTCGATCCGCTCGGCATGAAGGACATCACATTCTGGCCGACCGACGCGCAGATGCCGCGCCTAGCCAGCGTGTATGCGCGAACGCCGAACGGTCTCAGCAAGCAGGTCATGCCCAACGACACGATGTCGCGCAACGTGTACTTCCGCGGCTCCGGCGGGCTCTATAGCACCGCTGAAGACTACCTGCCGCTGGGCATCATGCTGGCCGGCGGCGGTGAGATGGGCGGCAAGCGGCTGCTGAGCCGCAAGACGGTGGAAATGATGTCGGCCGCGCACGTCCTCGACACGCTGCCTGGCCGTCCCGCCGGCGAAGGCTACGGCCTCAGCGTACGCGTGGTGATCAATCACGCCGCGCGCGGGACGATGCTCTCAGACGGCACGTTCGGATGGACCGGCGCGCAGGGCACGCACTTCTTCGTCGATCCGAAGGAGGAGCTGACCGCAGTGCTGATGGTCCAGACGTCGAACGGAGAGATTCAGCGCGACTTCGAGGATCTCGTCGCGCAGTCGGTAGCGGATTAGAAGAGGTCGTCCAAGTCCAAGGGTGATCGTTGACGGTCCGGGGCGAGCGCGATTTTACGCAGCTCGCCCTGGTCCAGCCAATTCACCAGACACCTGCTGCAGGTGTCAATCACCACGTTCCCTGGCCCCCCGTAGTGATGACTGACGAAGGGTTGTCCGCATGATGGACAGTTCAACGAGCGCTCGCCCGGCTTCTGACGGGACGGCGCGCTCGATCGAAGTGCGCTGACATCGTAGGTGCGCACAGCCTCGATGATCGTCGTGAACACGTTCATCCCGATCAGCAGACCGGCGCATGTCGGACAGCAGAGAAGTGGCTGGCTGTGCAGTCGGCTCTTCCACAACGGCGTCGAGCAGATCGGGCACGCCTGCGAGGTCTCCCCGAGGAATTCGAGCCCCTCCGGAATCGGCGGCGCCTCGTGCTCACTGCCACAGTGCTCGCAGACGAGCAGCCCTTTGTCACGGACGATTCGCAGCGGTGCACCACAGTTGCGGCAGTCGGGCATTGTCGGGATTATCGGCCGAAGTGTTCTCGTCTATCCTTGCATAGTCCATGAGCGGATCGGTTCATCAGAAATTCTCCGCTGCCCTTGACGACCTGATCGAGCAAATCAAGCAGGATCGTTCGGTACTCGCCGCGATCCTGTGTGGCAGCCTGTCGCACGACACCGTCTGGGCCAAGTCGGACATCGATCTCGTGCTGGTCACGATTGACGACAAGAAGGTCGAGGCCGGCGATATCGCGCTCTATGCCGACGGGGTGAACGTCCACGCGCTGCTGATGCCGCGCGCCAAGTTTCGGGCGACGGTCGAAGGCTCCGTCACCAACTCGTTCATGCATTCCTTTCTCGCCAAGGGACGGCTGTTGTATACGCACGATCCGTCGATCGCTCAGTTGTGTACGCATCTGAGCTCGATCGGCGACCGCGATACGCAGTTTCAGCTGCTGGGCTGCGGCACTGGGGCGCTGGCCTGTATTCACAAGGCGCACAAGTGGTTCGTCACGCGCGGCGATCTCGACTACACAGCGCTGTGGATCCTCTACGCCGCGACGCCGCTCGCCCAGATCGAAATCATCAGCCGCGGACTCCTCGCCGATCGCGAGGTGGTGCCGCAGGCAGCCGCCCTCAATCCCGAGTTCTTCCGGGTCATCTATACAGAGATGCTCAATTCCAAGAAGACCGTCCGATCGGTCCACGCGGCGCTCGACGCCATCGACGCCTACGTCGCCGAGCGCGCCGATCTGCTGTTTGCGCCGATCGTCGAGTACCTCCTCGAGGCGGGCGAGGCGCGGTCGGCCACGGAAATCGAGACCCATTTCACGCGGCACTTCAACGTGAACGGCGTGACCACGGCCTGCGAATACCTGGCCGACCAGGGACGTATCGGGAAAGCCTCGACGACGGCGCGTCTCACCAAGCGGAGCAACGCTGACGTCCAGGAGTTGGCGTTTTTCTATACAGGCGGGTCTGAAGACCCGCCTCTACGATGACCCGTCGATCGGAGAACAAGAAGCCGCCGCCGCGCACGACGATCGCTGTCGAGGGTGCGCGCGTACACAACCTGAAGAACATCTCGCTGGAGATCCCGCGAGACAGCCTGATCGTGGTCACCGGGCTGTCCGGATCGGGGAAGTCGAGCCTGGCCTTCGACACGATCTATGCAGAAGGACAGCGCCGCTATATGGAGTCGCTCTCGACCTACGCCAAGCGATTCGTCGCGCAGGTCGCCAAGCCCGACGTCGATTTCGTCTTCGGTCTCTCACCGGTCATTTCGATCGAGCAGAAGACGCTCACCAGCAACCCTCGCTCGACCGTCGGCACGATGACCGACATCGCGAGCTACCTGAATCTCCTGTTCGCAACCATCGGTCAGCCACATTGCCCGCGGACGGGCGAGCCGACGCCCAGCCGGTCGGCGAGTCAGATTCTGGAGGCAGTCCTCTCGCTTCCAGCGAGCACGGAGATCGAGCTGCGGGCACCGGTGTTCAAGGTCTACGGGGAAGATCTCGACTTCGTCTTCACCGAACTGCGGAAGAAGGGTTGCCGCCGCGTGATCGTTGACGGCACGTCGGTGGACATCGCCTCGAAGCTCGATCTCGACGAACCGTCGGTGCAGAACATGGACGCCGTCGTCGATCGCTTCGTCGTCAATCGAAAGCACGAGAAGGCAATCAAAGCAGGGATCGCCGCAGCGCTGCTGATTGGCGATGGCCTGATACAAGTGCACGTGCTCGCCGGCGCGAGCAAGGCCGACACGGAGAAGTTCTATCGCGCACTGAGCAGCGCCACCCATCACCTCGTCTACGGCGAGATTGGCCCCAGCTATTTCGTCTTCAACGATCCTGAGAGCGCCTGCCGTACCTGTGGCGGACTCGGCGTGGACAAGCTCACGCATCCCGAGCTGCTCATTCCCGATCCGAAGCGCAGCATCCTCGGTGGGTGCTTCGTGAAGGAGGCGTTCAGGTACAACCCTGACACGTGGGATGGCCGTGTGATGTACAGCCTGTCGAAGAGTCTCGACTTCTCGCTCGACACGCCGTGGAAGGATCTCAAGGAGAAGGTGCGGAGCGCGGTCCTCTACGGGATCGATCCGAAGAAAGTGGTGCTGACCTCGCCACCGGAAGCCAAGGTCAAGCGCGACGATCACGAAGGCAAGGAGGTCGGCTTCAACGGGATCGCCCGGCGCATCGAACGCTGGTACCGTCGCTACCGTCAGCGCGGAGAAGCCAACTCGAAGATGGAGGAATGGCTCGACAAGGTGATGGTCGAGCACATTTGTCCCGACTGCAACGGCGCGCGACTGCGTGCCACGCGTCTGCTGTTTACGATCGAGGGCAAGCACATCCACGAGATGGGGCAGCTCAACTTCGACGAGCTGCAGGCGTTTCTCGGGACCGTCAAGCCGTCGGGCCGCGGCGCCGACGCCGGCCGTCACGTGCTCAAGGAAATCCGCGGCCGCCTGAATCTGCTCCTCGGCATCGGGCTCGACTATCTGAGCTTCAACCGGCGATCGGGCACGTTGTCGGGCGGCGAGTCGCAACGGATCCGGCTCTCCACGCAGATCGGATCCGGACTGATGGGCATGCTCTACGTGCTCGATGAGCCGAGCATCGGCCTCCATCCGAAAGACAACGTCAAGATGATCGCGACGCTCGAAAGCCTTCGCGACATCGGCAACACCGTCATCGTCGTCGAGCACGACGAAGACACCATTCGCGCCGCCGATCACATCGTCGAGATGGGTCCGGGTCCCGGAGTACACGGCGGCACCGTGGTCGTGCAGGGCCGGTTCGAGGACGTGCTCAAGTCGAAAGCCTCTCCGACAGGGCAGTTCTTGTCCGGCAAGCGGTCGATCGCCATGCCGGCGCAGAGGCGTAACGGCAGCGGTAAGGTGCTGACCGTACGCGGCGCACGTGAAAACAACCTGAAGAACGTGGACGTCGCGATCCCACTCGGCAAGCTCGTGGCGATCACCGGCGCATCAGGCTCGGGCAAGAGCACGCTCGTCAACGAGATTCTCTTCAAGGCCCTCTGGAAGCGGCTGGTCGATACGCGGTCGCTGCCAGGCGATCACGACGGCGTGGACGGCCTCGAGCACGTGCACAAAGTGGTCAACATCGACCAGTCGCCGATCGGACGGAACAGCCGCTCGAATCCCGCCACCTACATCGGCTTCTACGACACCATCCGCGATCTCTTCACCGAGGCGCCGCTGTCGGTCGAGCGTGGCTACAAGGCCGGCCGTTTCAGCTTCAACGTCAAAGGCGGACGCTGCGAGGAATGTCAGGGCGAGGGCGCGATCACGACGCAGCTGTACTTCATGCCTGACGTCGAAGTCACCTGCGGCGCGTGCAAGGGTGCGCGTTTCAACAGCGAAACACTCGAAGTGACGCTGCGGGGCAAGACCATCGACGATGTGCTGAACATGTCGGTGGAGGAGGGCGTCGCGTTTTTTGCCGCGGAGCCCAACATCCAGAAGAAGATTCAGGTCCTCGCCGACCTCGGCCTCGGCTACCTGACGCTGGGCCAGTCGGCGACCACGCTCTCGGGCGGCGAGGCGCAGCGGATCAAGATCGCCACCGAGATGAGCACGCTGCAGCGCTCGAAGCACACGATGTATATCCTCGACGAGCCGACGACGGGTCTGCACCTGGCCGACGTCGAGCGGCTGCTCGAGTCACTCAACCGGCTGGTCGATGCCGGTCACACGGTGCTCCTCATCGAGCACCATCTCGATGTGATCAAGACGGCCGACCACGTCATCGATCTGGGTCCCGAGGGCGGTCATGCAGGAGGAACCGTCGTCGTGGCCGGTACGCCTGAAGACGTGGCGAAGTGCAAGACGTCGCATACGGGGCGCTTCCTCAAGGCACACCTCCGTGGAGTGCCGTGATGGCTGTGACGTACGTGATCGACGCGGACACCGGTATCGTGATGCTGACGGCGACTGGGCCGACATCGACAGAAGACCTCGTGGACTATCAGAACCGTTTGCGCGCCGACCCGGCGTTCCGTCCCGCCTACCACCAGTTGTTCGACTTCCGGGAGATGAAGCTGACCGACATCTTCAGCGCGCAAGTGGAGTCCTTGCTGTCCACGTCGCCATTCTCCACGACGTCGCGCCGCGCCTACGTCGTATCGCCCGGTGCGGTGTACGGCATGGCTCGCGTCGCCGAGGTGATGGCCGAACAACGGCTCGTGTTACGGCTCTTCGACGACATCGAGTCCGCGCGGGAATGGCTGCTGCAGCCGTAACTCGCTCAGGACAACCTTCACTGGATTACGACACACAGAGGCACCGAGGCACAGAGACTTGTACTAGAAGCCCCAGACGCTCTAGGCTTCTCGCAACACCGAGTTTGGATCCACCCGAGCGGCCCGCCAAGCCGGCAGGATGCTGGCCAGGAGCATGGCCGCCGCAAGCAACGCCGCCGATCCGCTCAGCGCCACGATGTCGACTCCGGGGACACCGAACACCTCCGCCCGAATGACGAGCCCGGCCGCGATGCCCACAAAGCCTCCGAGCACGGAACCGATCGTGGCGAGGGTCAGGGCCTGCCGCAGGACCATTGCGACGACGCGGTCAGCCCGCGCACCCAGGGCCATCCGAACCGCGATCTCCCGCACGCGCATCGCGACGCTATAGGAGGTCACTCCGTAGAGGCCGACACTCGCGAGCAGGAGCGCCACGATGCCGAGAACCGCTGCCGTCCCCGCCAGCACGCGGTGGCTCTGGAACTGCTCGTCCGAGCGAATCTTCTGGTCCAGCGTGGCCAGCTCAAGGAGGGGAACTCGACGATCGATCTGCGCCGCGATCTCGCGGATAGCCGGTGCGAGGGGGCCGGCCTCACCTCCGGTGCGGACGTAGAGCGTCCGCGCGGTGCCATTCTGGAATGGCGAGGGGAAGAAGGGCGAGGGGAAGAAGATAGCGGCGACATTCTGGCCGTAAATCTCCACGGGGGATTCCACGATGCCGACAATCCGGACGTCGGCCTCCGGTGTGCCAGGGCCTGTCGAGACGTGCAGGCTCCGGCCGAGTGCGCCACCCTGCATCATGGAGGCGAGGCGTTCGGTGACAATCGCCACCTCGGGGATGTCGCGCCGGTCCGCCGTGGCGAAATCGCGGCCCTGAAGGAGGTCGAGCCCCAGGGCCCTGAACAGATCGCCACCCGCAGACCCACTGACTGTAAGGCGGCCTCCCCGCGGGTCCAAGGGACGCGAGTAGCCCGGGTCGGCGTCCGAGGTCCAGAGCAGATCACGCCCCGACAGCCAAACCTCGTGGAATCCGGACCGGGAGGAGGTCCACAAGAGATCGCGCCCCGACAGTCCTGCGGCCTCGACTCCTGGAAGTGTTGACGCTCGGTCAAGGAGCGCCGCATAGAACGCATTGCTCTCGACCGATGAGAAGCGGAGTTGCGCCAGATCGAACGACGCCACGAGCAGGCGCTCCGGGTCCGTGCCGGGTGGTTCCGATTCCAGCGTTGAGTTCAACTGGAACACGGAGGCCAGCAGACCCAGCGAGAGCGCGATCTGGCCGGCGACGAGGATGCGGCGGCCGCGGGACTCGGCACGCGTGCCTCCGCTCCCAGCGGGAGAGGTGCCGAGCGCCGCGGACGGCCGTTGACCGGCCGCTCGAAGTGCCGGGACGAGCCCGAATCCCAGGGCCGTCAGGAGCGCGGTCACGAGTGCGCCCGCCACGACCGTCCCGTCCAGCGGCATGGGAACCATCACGAACGTCCCGACCAACTGCAGGCCCGACCACGCCAGCAGCAGCGCGAGGAGGGCAGCACCGATGGCCAGGACCAGGCTTTCGATGATCAGTTGCCGGACGAGCCGGAGCCGGGACGCGCCGAGCGCCAGACGGACCGCCACCTCACGGCTGCGCCCGGAGGCACGCACCAGGAGGAGGTTCGCGGCGTTGACACAGGCGAGCACGAGCACGAGAAGGGGAATGGGAAGAACGACTGCGATCACCTCTACGGCACTGTCGATGAGTCCCGACAGGCCGGACACCTGGACACTGACCCGTTCCACCGAGTCGTCTGCGGACGCGACGACCCGCCCGTCGATACGGTCCCCAGCGGAACGGGCGAAGCCGAGCCGCCCGGCAACGACGGCGAGCTCGGCCTCGACCCGCTCGACGCCGACACCTTCCCGCATTCGACCCACGAATCGAATCTCGCGAGCGCCGGACTGCCGACTCGGATCGTCTATCGCCACACGATCCACGAACGCGATCGGCAGCCAGAGGTCGATGGCTCTCCAGGGCCGAGTGCCTGCGAATCCTGGCGGTGTGACGCCGATGACCTCGAAGATCTGTCCTCCCGTCTGGATCGGCTGTCCGATCACTGACGGGTCCCCGCCGAATTCCCGCATCCATAGCGCATGACTGATGATCGCGACCGGAGATTCAACCTCTTCCCGGGGCGCAAAGGTGCGTCCGATCTCTCGCCGGACTCCGAGCACGTCGAAATAGTTCGGCGAGACGAAGGCGGCCGGGAGAGAACGCGGTTGAGGCAGGGTCACCGCCACGTCGGAGTCCGTGACGCCGGCCAGACCTTCGAGACCGGGCATCCCCTCATCGAGAACACGAATGACGTCCGGGTAGTCCGCCATTGCGGTCCAGGCGGTGCCCGATCCGTAGCCGGGGAGGTTTTGCAGAATCCCGATCTCCGCGAGGCGATCCAGATCCTGGATGCCCGGAGGCGGACGGTGCGCCGCGCCTTTGATCAGCGCGAAGGCCACGATCATCGCCGCCAGGCCCAGGCTGAGATTGCCGATCACCGAAGACGAGAACCCGGGTGTTCGAGCGAGACTGCGCATGGCGTACCGGATGTCCCGGAAGACGCCTTCCCAGCGGGCTCCCGCCGTGGCTTCCCGCACGCGCTCCTTGACCTGTTCCGCGCCGCCCAACTCGATGAGGGCCGCGCGCTGCGCCTGCTCCGGTGTCATGCCCGACCGGATCTTCGACTCGGCGTCGTGCTCGACGAAGGCGCGGAGCTCCTCACCGAGCTCTGCGTCCCTCGCGCCGCCGTCCAACAGCCGGCGCCGCATGGCCTGCAGTCGATACCAGGCGCGCCTCATGCTCCCTCCATGACCTTCTCGACGGCCGCGGTGATCGACTTCCAGTGCTGCTTCTCACGCGCCAGCTGCTTCTGTCCCGCCTTCGTAATCGCGTAATAGCGCGCCTTTCGGTTGTTCTCGGAGACATCCCAATAACCGGACAGCCATCCGTTTTCCTCGAGCCGCCGCAGCGCTGGAAACAGCGATCCGGTCGTGACCTGAAAGACGTCCTCGGTCAGGTACCGAATGCGCTGCATGACGCCCCACCCGTGCATCGGCTGGGTCGCGAGGATTCTCAGCACCAAGAGATCGAGCGTTCCCTGCACGACGTCCTTGCGGTCGGCCATGGGGGGACTCCTATCGGATGCCGTCAGGAGAGCACACCGACCTATCGGGTGTCAACAGGAACCTCGGTGCCTCTGTGCCTCTGTGTGTCGTAGGCATGCGAGACAGTGAAGACTGCGCCCCGTGAGGTCCGGCTAAAAGCCGGACTCTACCATCAAGACGGCGGACCACGTCATCGATCTCGGTCCCGAGGGCGGCCATGCCGGAGGTACCGTCGTCGTCGCGGGCACGCCTGAGGACGTCGCGAAATGCAAGGCGTCGCATACCGGACGCTTTCTCAAAGCGCGCCTTACGTGCGTAGTGTCCGGCTTCAGCCGGACCGGAACCTCTGAGCCGCTGTGGCCTTCTTTCGCACATTACGGTGTGAAGGAGGACCGCTCGCATGACATGTCGAATGGGACTTGCGGCGCTCATCACCACTGCGGCCTTGTTTCCGGGCGAAGCACGAGGACAACCGGCCCAGACATTCGAAGATCTTCAGCGTCTCGTGAGCAGCGGCCAGGTTGTCATGGTGACCGACGATACGGGCAGGGCCGTGAAAGGGCGGGTCACGAACGTGACCGGCTCGGCGCTGGTCCTTCGCGTGAAGGACGAGGATCGGGTGTTCACCCCCAACACGACGACACAAGTGGTGCGACGGGATTCGCTCGACAACGGAATCGTCTTCGGCCTGGTCGGTGGGGGCGTTCTGGGGTGGAGCGTAATGCGAGCCGAATGTGGTCCTCCCGGATACGACGGCGAATGTGCGGCGGCCGTTGGCGTGGTCACGATTCCGCTCGGCATCGGCGTTGGCATCGCGGCTGGCGCGCTCATAGACGGGGCGATTCACAAGACCCTGTACCGCTCCTCGCAACGTTCGCGAGTGTCGGTCGTGCCAGTCGTCGGCACGGACCGCCGCGGCGTTCAGCTGTCACTTTCGTTCTGAGGCAGCGATGCGCGCGTTCGCGACTCTCGTCGTCGTGGGTGTCGGGCTGTGTGTGCCGCCAGCAGCCGCTGCGCAACGTTTCGTCAACGTCGAGGTCTCCGCGGGGGGCTGAAGCCGGACACTACGGCACTACCGCAGAACCGCCTCGACGTTCTCGCCCGCCGACTCCGCCTGTCGCAGCACCATCTCGTAGTAGAGACCACGCGCCCCCATGAGCTCTTCGTGCGTCCCGCGCTCGATGACGCGGCCGTCCTCCATCAGCAGAATCAGGTGTGCCCGCCGCACGGTGGAGAGCCGGTGCGCGATGACGAACGTGGTGCGGCCCGCCAGTAGTGTGGCCATCGACGCCTGAATCAGCTGCTCGCTCTCCGTGTCGAGATTGCTGGTCGCCTCGTCGAGGATCAGAATCTGCGGCGACGCGAGGATGGCGCGCGCGATGGCCAGCCGCTGCTGCTGCCCGCCGGACAATTTCACGCCGCGCTCGCCGACGAATGTGTCATAGCGCTCCGGCAGCTTGTCGATGAACTCGTGCGCGTTGGCGCGCCGCGCCGCGTCCTCAATCTCGGCCTCGGTCGCATTGTGTCGGCTGTAGGCGATGTTGTCGCGCACCGACCCGTCGAACAGGAACACGTCCTGCTGCACGATCGCGAGGAGATCCCGATACGACTTCAGCGTGAAATCCCGGATATCCGATCCGTTGACGAGGATGCGGCCCTTGGTCGGGTCGTGGAAGCGCGCGACGATGTCGGTCACCGTCGTTTTGCCCGCGCCACTGCGTCCGACCAGCGCGATGACGGATCCGCCCGGCACCGACACGTTGAAGTCGCGCACGACGGGCCGGCCCTCGCGATACTCGAACTCGACGTCCTCGAACGCGATTTCGTGTACGACGTGCGGCGCCAGCCGCGCATCGGGCCGATCGGGCTTGTCGGCGGGCATCGCGAGCACCTCGAACACGCGCTCCATCGCCGCCAGCGACCGCTGCAGCTCCGAAAACGAGTTGACGATGTTCCAGACCGGATTGAGGAGCAGGAACATGTACCACTGGAACGCCATGATGTCGCCGATCGACGCGTTGGCGGTGATGTTCAGATAGCCGCCGAACCACGTGATGACGACGTTGACGCAGGAGACGAGCAGGCCCCAACCGGTCCACAGGAACAGCTCCCGGCGCTGCGCAAACAGCTCCTTGCGCAGGACCGTGTGTCGACCGCGCATGTAGTCGAGCAGCTCACGCTTCTCGCGGCCGAACGCGCGCACCACGCGAATGCCCGAGAAGGTCTCGCCGACGCGGCCGTCGATCTCCTCGACGTCCTTGCGGACGGCGCGGTAGATCGGGCGGATGCGCCGCGCGAACACGAAGCTCATGAGCATCGCGCCCGGGATCACCAGCATCGCCATGATCGCCAGCCGCCAGTTCAGTGTCAGCAGGACGCCGACCGCGATGAACAACCGGATGAACGAGATCGACGGCGAGACGATCGCCCCCTGCAGGAGACCAGTGGTGGTGTCCACGTCGCCGGTGAGGCGGGACAGGATGCCGCCCGTCTTCATGTCCCACAGCTTCGGCAGCGGCAGATGGAGCAGACGGTCGAAGAGTGTGCGCCGCAACGAGAGCATCACCTGCGTGTTCAGCAGACGCTGCCGGTAGTCGCGCGTCACGCCGACCAGCGACGACAACAAGATGACGGCGAGGAATGTCATCCCGGCGAGGTTGAGTCGGTTCAGGCGGGTGGCCGTGTCGAGCGTCGTGTTCAGCAGGACGCGGTCGATGATGAACCGCATGAAGAGCGGCTCGATCATCTGGAGCCCCGTGCCGATCAGCGCGAGCCCGAAGAGTGTGCCGACGCGGTAGCGATGCGGCCAGAGCCAGCGAAGATATTCGCGCAGATACTCGCGGCGTCTGCCGCCGAGCAGTGCCGGCTTCGCGTCTTCCGGCTCGCCAGACTCGGGCTTCGCGCCATCAGCGATCGTCCGCTTGCCACTGGCTTCGTCGGTACGGTCGTCGAGCCGCCGCTCGCGGTAGTCGCGAACGAAGCCCTTATAGCGCTGCCGCGACGAGCGCGCGTGACGATGACGTGATTCGGTCGGGTTGCTCATCGAGTGAAGTGAAGACGAGGCGTCATCAGTATAGAATCGCCCTTCTATATGACGCGTTCATTTGTGTGTGTGATGGTTCTCATAGCAGTTTCAGTGGCGCTGGCCGCCCAGCAGGGGCAGCCGCAGATCGGCATCGCGCCGGTCACGCTGACGGCTGGCCCGTACTCGTTCGATACGGCCGAGCAGCACCGGTTGAAGGTCTCGATCGTCGCCAGGGGGCTGGCGCATCCATTCAGCCTGGCATTTTTACCCAACGGCGATGCGCTGGTCAGCGAGCGGGGCGTGCGGCTGCGGGTCATTCGCGGCGCGACGAGCGCACAGGCCAAGGTGGATCCCGAGCCGGTGGCGGGGTTGCCGCAGATGCCCGCGTTCCGGACCGGCGGCCTCCAGGAAATTGCGCTGCATCCTAAGTTCGCCAGCAACGGCCTGATCTACTTCACTTATAACAAGGCCGGCGAGGTCAGTGCCACGAATCCGCAGCAGCGGCAGAGCGCGATCACGCTGGCGCGCGCCAAGTTCGATGGCAAGACGCTGACGAACGTGCAAGACCTGTTCGTCGGCGACTTCCAAAATGGCGCGAGTGGCTCGCGCATCGCGTTCGGTCCCGACGGGTTCATCTACATCACGACTGGCGCGCCGTTTGGCGAGCAGGCGCAAAACACCAACACGGTCTACGGCAAGGTGCTTCGGCTGCGTGACGACGGCAGTGTGCCGCCGGACAACCCGTTTGTCGGCAAGCAAGGATACCGGCCCGAGATGTTCTCGATGGGCCATCGCGATCAGCTCGGTCTGACGATTCATCCGACCACGGGGGCGCTGCTAGCCGCCGAGCATGGTCCGAATGGCGGCGACGAGATCAACGTGATCCTGCCTGGCCGCAACTACGGCTGGCCGAAGTGGAGCTTCGGCCGCACTTACGAAGGTCCACGCTGGTCGGAGACGCCGCTGGGCCCCGGGATCGAGCAGCCGCTCATCCTGTGGATTCCTTCGATCGCGCCGACGGGGCTGACGTTCTATACCGGCGACCGCTTCCCGACATGGAAGGGGAATCTGTTCGTCGGCAGCGCGCGCCGCGGCGAGGTGCCCCGTACGGGCGGCCTGGAGCGCGTGGTCGTCACCGAGAAGATGGAGGAGCTGCGCCGCGAAACGCTGCTGACGGAACTGCATCAGCGGATTCGCGATGTGCGGCAAGGTCCTGACGGTTTGATCTACGTCGTCACGGACGAAGATGATGGAGCGCTGTTGAGGCTCGAGCCTGAGCCAGGAGCATCGAAATGAGCACACGAATGAAATGGATGGGCGTTGCCCTCGTCGTCATGACGCTGACCGCGGTGATGTCGTTCGGCGTGTCGGCGCAGCAGAAGCCGAATCAGATGTCGTTCTTCGTGACGAGTGCCGGGTCCGGCAACGGCGCGAACCTGGGCGGGTTGGCTGGTGCGGACAAGATCTGTCAGAACCTCGCCGCCGCAGCCGGTGCCGGCAATCGCACCTGGCGCGCATATCTCAGTGCCGCCGCCGCGGCCGGGCAGCCGGCGGTGAACGCGAAGGATCGGATCGGCAAGGGTCCGTGGATGAATGTCAAGGGCGTTGTCATCGCGAAGAGCGTCGAGGATCTGCATTCCGATAACAACAACCTGAAGAAGGACACGGCGCTGACGGAGAAGGGCACCGTCGTCAACGGCGTTGGCGACACGCCGAACCAGCACGACATCATCACCGGCTCGCAGTCTGACGGGACGCTCGCGGTGAACCCGGCCGGCGACTCCACGTGCTCGAACTACACGTCGGCGACCGACGGCATGGGCTCGGCGCAGCTTGGACACGTCGATCGCATGGGCCGCGGCGCTACGGGCTCGTCGTGGAACAACGCGCATCCGTCGCGCGGCTGCTCGCAGGCGAATCTCGTCGCCACGGGCGGGAACGGATATCTGTACTGCTTCGCCGCGAATTAACGAAGTGGCCGGTCCAATAGGACCGGCCCTACCTCGTCGAGAGACACCATGAATCGACTGCGCGTTCTCGTTGTTCTCGCCGTTCTTGTTCTCGCGCCCGTGCGCCACGCCTCGGCGCAGTTGCTCGCGGCCAAGGATGGTCCGATCGTCTACGGTCATCACCATCTCGTTGTCTCCAGCGTGGCCGACCAGAAGAAGTTCTGGGTCGATACGTTGGGCGGCGTTTCCGTGTCGATCGCCAACAGGGACATCGTCAAGTTTCCGAACGCGCTGGTCTTTTTGAATGCCGCGATGCCGCCGTCAGGAGGGAGCCGGGGAAGCACGGTGAACCACATCGGCTTCTCCGTTCCCAACCTGCGGCAGACCGTCGATAAGCTCAAAGCCGCCGGCTACAAGATGGTGACCGCCACAGAAGCCCCCGCGACCGTGAAAGTGCAGGACGACATCGGCCTCACCAGTGGCGGCGACGTCTCAGGCATCGCGTATGTCATCGGTCCCGACGACATCAAAGTGGAGATCGTCGAGATCAAGAAGCAGACCATGCCTATCGTCAGTCATCACGTGCACTTCTTCAGTCAGAAGCCAGAGGAGGTGCAGGCGTGGTACGTGAAGGTCTTCGGCTCCAAGCCGCGCGCCGCGGCCACTAACGGCATCATCGGGTCGGATCTGCCCGGCATCGGCCTCAGCGTGTCGAATTCACCGACGCCGGTCGCCGGCACGCGCGGCCGCGTGATCGATCACATCGGGTTCGAAGTGAAAGGACTCGAAGCGTTCGTCAAAAAGCTCGAGGCGCAAGGCATCAAACTCGATCGGCCGTTCACGCCCGTGCCCGCGCTCGGCATCACGATCGCGTTCATCACCGATCCATGGGGCACTTACATCGAATTGACTGAAGGGCTCGACAAGATTCAGTAGAGCGTTATGCAAGACCACGCGCGCGGGAGCAGTAGCCGCTCACCTGCTCGCGCGTCCAACCGAGCGCCGCAAGTCGTCGGGCTCATCCTCGGCTGCTCGCTGATTCTGTTCGTCGTTGTCGTGCTCAGCCTCACACGGGGCGGAGCCAACGAGCCGCTCGAACCCATTCTGCTGGCGACCGGGGAGTGGTCGCCGTATAGCGGCGAAGCCCTGGCCAGCCGCGGCGTGGCGTCCGCCATCGTGTCGGCCATTTTCCGGCAGATGGGATACGAGCCGGAGTTCCGCTTCATGCCGTGGGCGCGCGCGGAACAGGCGGCGCTCGACAACGACGCCAATCGTGGCGTGCGCGCGACGTTCCCCTATGCGTCCACGCCCGAACGCGAATCCGCGTTCTATTTTTCACAGCCGATCTTTTCCATCGAGCTGTCGGTGTTCTACAACGCGGAGCGGAATCCGTCAGGAGCACGGATTGCCACAGCTGCCGATCTCCAGACGTTCAAAGTGGTGCCGATCAGCGGGTATCGCTATCCGCCCGAGGCAGAGAAGGCCCTGGCGGGTAGACCAGCTGTGGACAGCAACCTGAATGCGTTCAAGCTGCTGATCGAATCGAACGAACCGCTGGTTGTCGTCGAAGCCACGCAGGTCGCCGAGGAAGTGCTGCGAGGACCGCTGGCCCTCGACGAGGGCCGCATTCGCACGGCGCCACTGCACTTCATGAGTCCCATTCATCTGATTGCGTCGCGCCGCAATCCGAACAACAGCTCACTCATCCGCCGCTTCGACGAGACGCTGGCCGACGTCCGGAAGGCGAACGGCCTCGATCAGATTCAAGCGGAGGTGCTCGCCGCCATCGACGAGCAGCGCATGGTTCGACTCGCGCCGCTGCAGCCATTGACCAGCGTCGAGGCGCTGCTCGAGCCGCAAGGGACCATGAAGGTGATGCTGCCGCAAGGCACGCGCGCAGTCGTCGAGCGGTGGAGCAGCAACTTCCTCGCCGAGAAGCCGGTCGGCCCGACGACCACAGAGTTGGTACGAGTCAGACTGCTGAATGGCCCGCATCGCGGCCGCTCGGTGTTCGTTGATGAACGAGCGATCGTGCTGCCATAACCGCGTCGATCGGTGACGTGTCGATATCGCCCATGAGAGAGCCGCAAACCGTTCTGACGTCGCCGGCCGTGATCACCGGCGTCGTGCTTGCTTATGTGCTTCTGCTGTTGATTCTGCTGTCAGCCGAGCTCGGCGTGCCTGGGCTGACGTGGCTGCGAGCGACCAACCAGGTGCTGATTCTGCTGGCGCTGCTGTTCCTGCCGTTTCTGTTTCTGGCAGCCAGTCAGGCGGTGCGCTCGGTCTCTCTGAAGATCTCCGGTCAAGAGCTGCACCTGGAGCTCACCGAGCTGCGCGACTCGATGCAAAGCGATCTCAAACGCGTCGAGACGACGTTCGCCGGGCAGGTGAGTACGGCCGAACAGGCGCTCTGGCCCATGCTGGCCGGAGACGATCCGTTCTGCGAACGGCGCTGGAGCCAGCGGCAGATCATCATCGGCTCGAAGCTCGATCCCTCGCAGGCCTTTTTCGCGCACTTCCTGTCGCTCTGGCTCGAGCGCGAGATACCCGGACTGCGCTGCGTCGCCCGCGTCCCCAATGGCGGATCGCTCAAGAATTTCGCCGACGTCAAGCATCGGTGGGTCGATGTCTACATCGACTACACCGGCACGTCGTATCAGTACTTCAACATCGACCATCGCAACAAAACGCCGGAGCAGCTGGTGACCGCGCTGAACGAGTTCGGCGACGAGATCGGCGTCCGATGGCTCGGACAGCTCGGCGCCACCGAAGGCTATTGTCTCGTCGTGCGCAGCGATCTGGCCCAGTCCGAGAACATCAGGACGATCAAGGATCTGACGCGGGTCGCTGGCCGGCTCGTCTTCACGGCTGACCCGGAGTTCCTCAATCGGCGTGATTGCTATGTCGGGTTGAGCGCCGCGTACGATCTCGACTTCAGGCGCGTGGAGCCGTGCCGCGTGACGGCGCGATACGTCAATCTCGAAGGCGGCGAGGTCGATGTCTTCGTCGGCTATGAGACGGATCCCGAGCTGCTCTCACCAAAGCTGACAGTGCTGCAGGACTCCGGTGGATTCTTCCCCGAGTATCACGCATTGCCGGTGGTCAGTATCGGCGCGCTGAAGAACGTGCCGGGCCTTGGCGAGGCGCTCGGCAAGCTCCAAGGCTGCATGACGACGAAGGATCTTGTGCAGGTTGTCCAGAAGCTTCATCGTCGCGGACGCCATCCGGCCGTCGTTCGCGAGATCGCCGAGCAGTTCATGCAGGAGAAACAGTCGAGAACGGCCGGGTATCTCGGCTGACGAAGGGCGCGAGCGCGATCACCGCACTGCAAACGTCTGTGTGTCGAGGATCTCACCGTCTGGAGTGCGCAGCTCCACCTTCCACTTGCCCGAGCGGTCGGCCGTCACCGTCGTCCGGCTGTAGGTGCGGAAGCCGCTCGGGTTCGCGCGAATCCGGAGTGGCACTCGCTGCTGGAGTCGATCGTCTCGGTACCAGCGATGCTCGATGACGGTGTCAGTCGGCGAAGCCACGCGCGTGTAGAAATACATCGTTCCTGGGCCTTGCTCGGCGGTTGCCGGCGTGCACGTCCAGGCGCCGCTCGTCGCCAGGTTGCGGCACACTTGCGCATTGACGACGCTCAGCGATGCGCTGCGCTTGCCGGCGGCCGGAGCCCCATCGCGCGAGGGCGCGCGAGCTGGCGTTGGCGGCGCGGACTCGACACTCCGGGGTGCAGGCGCTGGTGGTGCAGCCGCAGGTGGTGCAGCATCGCTTGCCGCTGCGGCCGGTGGCGTTTTTGATGCATCCGCGGTCGAGGCTGGCGGCGTCGTTGGTGCATCCGGCGGCGGTGCCGGCGTGGGCGTGGGAGCCGATGCCGTGCGGACGGGCTGCTGCTGTGTTTCAACGAGGAACCATCCGACGACGAGCAGGACCACCAGCGCCGCAAGTGCCAGTGCGATTGCGGGGACGCGCGACGGCTCGCGTACCGCGGCCAGCGCCGTGAACGTCCGGGGATTTGCTGGAACCGCCGACGCTGTGCGTGGCGGAGCCGGGGGTGGCGGTGCCGACGACGCCGGACGAGGAGGAGGAAGAGGAGCGGGCGGCACCTTTACCTGGGTCGGCGCGTCCTTTTGTGTGGGCACTGCGGGCACTGCCGCCTGCGGCGGCGGCGACTGCATGAGCGGAATGCCGCGCGCGCGGCAGAACTCTTCGAGATTGTCGCGGCTGGTCGCGACGAACGGATCGCTGGGCGGCAGGCTCGCGGTGGCGATCGCGTAGCCGCGCCGGTAGCACGCCTCGGCATCGACGAGCTTGCCGTTCATCTCGCAGACGATGGCGAGGTTGTTGAGCGTGTTGGCCACCTCGGGATGCTGCGCTCCGAGACTGGTTTCTTGCAGTGACAGTGCTTCCCGCAGCAGACGCTCGGCGCCGGCGTTATCGCCGCGCACCATCGCCTCTTCAGCTCTTGTCACGATCGCACGAACGTCATTCGCTGGCTGCATGGCTTCCGGCGTTCATTGTAGAACGGTAATACTATGAGCCCCGCGCTCACGACCACGATGAACGCCGACGCTCGTCTCGAGCTCTTCTTTTCGCAGTCGTTGGACGGCTTCTTCTTCATGATGATCGACCAGCCCGTCCGTTGGGACGACACGGTCGAGAAGGAAAGCGTCCTCGACTACGTCTTCGAGCATCAGCGCGTGACCAAGGCCAACGACGCCATCCTCGCGCAGTACGGCGCGACGCTCGAGTCGTTCCTGGGCACGACACCGAAGGATCTGTTTCGTCACGATATCGCCCACGGGCGCCGCGTCTGGCGCGAGTTTTTCGATCGCGGGCGGCTACACGTCGAGACCGATGAGCGGCGCGTAGATGGGACGCCCATTCGCATCGAAGGTGACTACCTCTGCTTCTACGATCACGAGGGTCGCATCACCGGACACTTCGGCATTCAACGCGATGTCACCGAGCGCGAGCGAGCCAGCCAGGCGCTGCGGCAGTACAACCGCCGGCTGCAAGTCCTGCACGACATTCATCTGGACATCCTCGGCACGCGATCGCCGCAGGAGATCGCCGAGACGACGCTGCGTCATCTGCAGAGCCTGATTCCCTGCCGGCGCGCCAGCGTGGCGGTGTTCAACCTGTCTCACGGCACCGGCACGATCATCGCGTCGTGGGACGAAGGCGAGGCGCAGACCATTGATGGCGACGTGATTCCCATCGAGGCCTTCGGCGTGCGCGAAGATCTGCAGGCCGGTCTGGTGGGCAGCCTTCGCAGCCTGGGACCGCACGGTCACATGACGGACACGCTGGCCGCCGGAACGCCGTCAACGATCCACGTGCCGCTGCTGGCGGACGCCGAGCTCATTGGCGTGCTCAATGTCACGACGTCAGGGGAGCAGCCGTTCGATGGCCCGGCCATCGAGATCGCCCAGGAGGTCGCGAGCTTGCTGGCGGTGGCCATCCGCCAGGCACAGCTGCGCGAACGTGTCGAGCGCTACGCCTACGAGCTGGAAGATCGCGTCGTTGCTCGCACCGCTGACCTCGAGCGCAGCGAGAATCGACTCGCGGCGATCCTCAATGCGCTGCCCGATCTGGTCTTCGTCGTCAACGACGAGGGCAGGTATGTCGAGATCCTCACGTCGCGCGAGGATCTGCTCTATCGCGCGGCGGAGGAGATGCGGGGCCGCCGTTTCCACGACATTCTGCCGGCGGCGATCGCCGATGCGCACCTCCGTCTCGTGCAGCAGACGCTGGAGACGGGGAAGAGTCAGACGCTGGAGTACTCGCTGCGGGTGTTGGCCGGCGAGCGATGGTTCGAAGGGCGTACAGGGCTGCTCGGCGTCCTCGTGGACGGCCATCCGGCGGTGACGTTCATCGCCCGCGACGTCACCGACCGGAAGCGGGCTGAGGAGCTCGAATCACAGAACATCTACCTGCGCGAAGAGATCAGCGTCGAGCGGAGCTACGGCGAGGTCGTCGGTGAGTCGACGGCGATGCGCAAGGTGTTCAAGTCAATCGGCATGGTCGCGGATACCGAGTCCACCGTGCTCGTGCTGGGCGAGACAGGAACCGGGAAGGAATTGACCGCGCGCGCCATTCACAACCTGAGCCGGCGCCGGCACGGCGTGATGGTCAAGGTCAATTGCGCGGCGCTGCCGTCGAGCCTCGCCGAAAGCGAGCTGTTTGGTCACGAGCGCGGCGCGTTCACGGGTGCGGTCCAGCAGAAGAAGGGTCGCTTCGAGCTCGCGCACAACGGGACGATCTTCCTCGACGAAGTGGGCGAGCTATCTGCTGACGTGCAGGTGAAGTTGTTGCGCGTCCTGCAGGAGCAGGAGTTCGAGCGGCTGGGGAGCACGCGGCCGACCAAGGTCAACGTCCGGGTGATCGCTGCCACGAACCGCAATCTCGAAGAGGAAGTGGCTCGCGGCCGTTTCCGATCGGATCTGTTCTACCGACTGAACATCTTTCCGATCCATCTCCCGCCGCTGCGGGAGCGCAAGCCGGACGTGCCGCTCCTCGCGACGCACTTCGCGACGGAGTTCGCGCGGCGGATGGGAAAGGGTGTGCGCGGCATCGAGGCGAACGCCATGGCGCGACTCATGGCCTACGAGTGGCCCGGCAACGTCAGGGAACTCGCCAACGTTCTCGAGCGCGCAGTGATCCTCTGTGACGGGCCGTCAATCCTCGAAGGGCATCTCGGCGTCATTGGCCGCGACCGTCGTGAGTCGGGCGCTTTCCCGACGCTCGAAGATGTAGAGCGCCAGCACATCATCCGCGCGCTGGCGCAGACCGGCGGGGTGCTGTCAGGTCCGCAGGGGGCGGCGAAGCTGCTCGGTATGCGGCGATCGACTGTCTGGTCGCGCATGAAAAAGCTCGGAATTCAGCCCATTCACGAGTGACGTGCCGAGATGTCGGCACGGCTGCTGATATTCACGCACCGCTTCGCCCCGCGCCGGGCGTGAAAAACTCCGCTCTCCTTCGTTTCAATTAGTTGATCTACATCAAGTTGCCAGCTTGATCGACTGACAACTCGCCGGCTGGCATACCCATCGCTCTCCTGCGTGACGTGCCCCGGGCAACATCTCGGGGCTTGAAAGCGAGAAAGCCCATGTTCACGCGCAGGCAGGCGATCCGATGGGCGGAGTTGTGGTTGTCGTGTTGGAACGAAGGCGACTACGAGACGCTGCTCGCCCTCTATCGCGACACGAATCGGTTTGGGTCTCGGTCCAACGAGTCCGGTCTGTCCGACGACAACAAGATCGAGGCTCTCAAACGTCACTGGGCGGCGATTCCGTTCGGCATTCATTCCGTTCGCGGTGATCTGGAGCGCGTGGCGTGGGATCCGGAAACGCGCGAGCTGACCATCGTCTACACGACCAATCTGGGCGGGACGCGCTTGTATGCGTGCGACCTCGTCACCCTCGACACCGACGGCCGCGTGGTCCTTGGCGAGCCCTGCGTCGGATGCATCGCGGACGAGGAGCCGGCGGTCGAGGATCACGCGCTCGTCTATGCCATGCGACAGGCGGAAGGAGGACGGTAATGCGATCCACAGGAGTACGACGACTGGTCCGAGGTCTTCTGATCGGGACCAGCCTGGCCGGGGTGATGTTGATGACGAGCGGACTGGCGGCTGAGACGATCACGCCGCAGGAAACCACGCGCTCGGTCCGTCGCGCCCTCGCGCGTCTGCCGTATTACGGCGTGTTCGACTACATGACGTTCAACGTCGATCGCGGCGTCGTGACGTTGAACGGATACGTGTATCTCAACGCCAGTCTGCGGCAGGCGGCGGAACTCGCCGCGAAGCGGACGGCCGGCGTCGATGAAGTGACCAATCATCTCGAGGTGTTGCCGGTGTCTCAGGAAGACGACCGCATCAGGTGGGCCACCTTCTATCGCATCTACACCGATGCGTTTCTGTCGCGGTACGCGTCGGGCGGCGACATCGGCGCGCGGCGCGAGATCTACCAGGCTCGCCTCTGGGGCGGCCAGTATCAACCACTCGGTCTCTACTCGATCCACATCGTCGTGCGTCATGGACGGACGACGCTTTACGGCGTCGTGGATAGCGATGTGGACAAGCAGATTGCCGAAGTGAGGGCGCGCGAAGTGGTCGGCGGCTTCGGCGTGCACAACGAGCTTGTCGTGGCCAAGAAGGCCGCCAGGAATTAGAGGAGACGAGAGATGTTGACGTTGAAATCGGCGCGGCGAGCGCTAGTTGTGGTGGCCGCCATCAGTCTGTGCGGCGTCTCCATCGCGGGCGCACCGGCTTCACCTGCTCGCGGCACCGACGCACTTGCACCCGAGCTGAGCGGCCTGGGGACGCTGCACGTGCCCGTCTCGACCAGCACACCGCGAGCCCAGCGGTTCTTCGATCAGGGCATTCGGCTGTTGTATGCGTTCAATCACGCCGAGGCGATCCGCGCGTTTCGCGAAGCCGCGCGCCTGGATCCGGCGTTGGCGATGGCGTATTGGGGCCAGGCGCTCGCGCTTGGTCCCAATCTCAACGCGCCGATGACGCGTGACAACGGCCGGGCGGCGTATGTCGCGATCCAGGCGGCCCGGGCCGCCGCTCCGCGTGCCAGCGCCCGTGAGCGTGCGCTCGTCGAGGCCCTGACGGTGCGCTATGCGCCGGAAGGTGCTGGCGATCGCCCGGCACTGGATCGCGCCTACGCCGCAGCGATGCAGAAGGTGGCATCGCAGTTTCCCGACGATCCGGATATCCAGACGCTGTACGCCGACGCCGCGATGAACACGGTGCCGTGGGACTACTGGCAGAAGGACGGTACAGCGAAGCCTGAGACGGCGCGCATCCTCGAGGCGCTCGAGCGGACGATTGCGCGGTTTCCCGATCATGCTGGCGCGCTGCACTACCACATTCACCTCGTCGAGGCGTCCAACGATCCCGATCGTGCCGAGCGCAGTGCCGATCGATTGGGACCGTTGATGCCCGCGGCGGGCCACATGGTCCACATGCCGGCGCATCTACATCCGCGTGGGTCGATATGCGGATGCGGCGGACGCCAACGTGAAGGCCATTGCCGCCGACGAGGACTACCTCGCGCAGTGTCAGGCGGAGGGTCTGTATCCGGTGAGCTACTACCCACACAATCTCCACTTCCTGTGGGCGGCGGCGACGTTCGAGGGCCGAGCGGCAGTCGCCGTTGATGCCGCGCGCAAAGTGGCGGAGAAGGTGCCACACCATCACGCGGGCGCGCTGGCCTGGACCGCGGATTTTCCGGTCACACCGATGCTCGCGTACGCACGCTTCGGCCGCTGGCAGGACATGCTGACCGAGCCGAAGCCACCGGTGCACGAGCCGTACGCGACGGGCATCTGGCACTACAGACGCGGGCTCGCGTTCGTCGCGCGCCGCCAGTTGGATCGTGCCGGCGCCGAGCTCGCCGCCGTCAAGGCGACGATGACGCACGAGGCGTTTGCGACGACGCTGAAGGAACTGCCGTTGCTGACGAACCTGCAGATCGCGTCGCGCATGCTCGAGGGAGAGCTGAGACTGCGCGAGGGTGATGCCGCTGCGGCGATTGGCGTATTGCGCGAAGCAGTGACGATTGAGGACGGCCTTCCGTACGCCGAGCCGCCCCTCTGGCACCATCCGCCGCGCCAAGTGCTGGGGGCGATGCTGCTGGAAGCGGGCCGGCCTGCCGAGGCTGAAGCGGTGTATCGCGAAGACTTGACGCGCTTCCGTGAAAACGGATGGTCGCTGTTCGGGCTGCGTCAGAGCCTGCGCGCGCAGCATCGCGGCCACGACGCTGCAGAAGTGCAGCGGAGATTCGAGCGAGCGTGGAACCGGGCCGATATCACGCTGACCTCATCGCGCATCATCGCGGACGATCGCATTCTTCCGCTGCTGCCCGCGTCGTTCCACGTGTTTGCGGTGACGCATCGTGGACATGGCAACTCGAGCAAGCCCGACACCGGTTATATGCCGTCGGACTTCGCGGCCGACCTCGCGGCATTCCTCGATGCGATGCAGATCGAGTCGGCGGTCATCGTCGGCCACTCGATGGGATCGACCGTGGCGCAGCGATTCGCGATCGACTATCCGTCGCGCACGCGGGCGCTGGTGCTCGAAGGCGCGTTCCTGCCGTCGCCGCACAACGAGGCCGTCCGGGAGTTCTTCCAGACGGTCAAAGGCTTTGCCGATCCGATCGATCCAAAGGTCGCGCGTGAGTTTCAGCAGAGCACCCGGCTGCGCTCGAGCCGTACATGGTGGACTTCTCGGACCGGCTCAAGGAAATCTCGGTGCCGACGCTTCTCATCTGGGGCGATCGAGACGCGTTCACGATGCGGGCTGAGCAAGACGCGCTGAACCGCGCGATTACCGGGTCGCGTCTCATGACGTATGGCGGGACCGGGTATTGTCCGCATTGGGAAGAGCCAGAGCGCTATACCGCGGATCTGACGGCGTTCGTCCGTAGCCTGGGTGCGCCGTAACGCGGGAGTGCTACTCTACGGGTTTGTACAAGCAGATTAGAGGAGGCTGTTCATGTCGCTGAGAATCAACGATGTCGCGCCGGATTTCACGGCCGAGTCGACGGAAGGCACGATTAACTTTCACCAGTGGATCGGTGATGGGTGGGCGGTCCTGTTTTCGCATCCCAAGGATTTCACGCCCGTGTGCACCACCGAGCTCGGCTACATGGCGCGCATCAAGCCGGAGTTCGACAAACGCAACACAAAGATCCTCGGCATCAGCGTGGACGGTGTCAGCAACCACGAGAAGTGGTCGAAGGACATCCAGTCGTCCCAGGGAACTGCGGTGAACTATCCGCTGATCGGTGATCCGCAGCTGAAGGTGGTCAAGCAGTTCGACATGCTGCCAGCAACCGCTGGCGACACCAGCGAGGGACGCACCGCCGCCGACAACGCCACCGCGCGCTCGGTCTTCATCATCGGTCCCGACAAGAAGATCAAAGCGATGCTGACGTATCCGATGAGTACGGGGCGCAACTTCGACGAGATCCTGCGGCTGCTCGATTCGTGCCGGCTGACGGCGTCGAAGAAGGTGGCCACGCCGGTGAATTGGAAGCAGGGCGAGGACGTGATCATCCTGCCGGCGGTCACCGACGACGAAGCGAAGAAGACCTACCCCGACGGGTGGAAGTCGCCGCTGCCGTACATTCGCATCGTGCCGCAGCCTCGTTAGAAACTCCCAACGCCCAACGACCAACTCCCAACCACTCCCAACTCCCAACCTCCAATTCGGATCAGGAGTTGGCGTTGGGAGTTGGGAATCGGGAGTGGTTGGAAGTTGGGAATTGGAAGTTGGGAGTTGAGAAGGAGTCTCAGAATCTTTCTCAAGCTTCGCGTTCGCGATCGTTGCTGGTAGCGTGCGGCCGTGGTCACACGGCCAACGCTGCTGGCACGCGCCGCGCTCATCTGCTTCATCGTCTCGATTGCCGCACGCGCTGAGGCGCAAGCCTCGTCGTCGCTGGACGCGGCGTTGCCGGCAAACGCGACTGGTCAACAGATCTTCGAAGCGGCCTGCGCCACCTGCCACGGCATGGACGGCAAGGGTTCACCAGCGGCGGTCGTTGGGTTCGATCTGCCGCTGCCGAACGGCCACGGGTTTCCCGACTTCACCGACTGCGCCACGAACACCGTCGAACCGCTCGGCGACTGGATGGCCGTCGCCCATCGCGGCGGGCCCGTGCGGGCGCTCGATCGGCGCATGCCCGCATTTGGTGATGCCCTGTCCGACGATCAGATCGAGCGCGCAGTCAAGTACCTCTGGACGTTCTGCGACGATCCCGCCTGGCCGCGCGGCGATCTGAACCTGCCGCGGGCGTTCTTCACGGAGAAGGCGTTCCCCGAAAACGAAACCGTGTGGACGACCGGCGTCACGACGTCCGGGGCGAAAGCGGTGACCAACGAGCTCGTCTACGAGCATCGCATTGGTGCGCGCTGGCAATACGAACTGAAAGCGCCGTTCGGCGCGCAACAGACAGTGCCAGGTGGCGCGTGGAACCGTGGCCTCGGCGACGTCGAGTTCGCGTTGCGCAAGACGCTCTACGCGAACAGCGACCGGGGCAGCATCTTCGCGGCCGGCGGCGCGATTACATTGCCGACGGGGAAAGAGGAGCTGGGCCTGGGCAACGGCTTCACCGTCTATGAGCCGTTTGCCATGTGGGGGCAATTCGTCGGCGCCGCGGGCTTCCTGCAAGTCCACGCCGGCTACGAGATTCCGTCGGATACCACGCTCGGCACGAAGGAAGGTTTCGTGCGCACGGCCCTGGGCTACATGCTCGCCGAGGACCAGGGATTCGGCCGCGCCTGGACGCCGATGCTCGAAGTGCTAGCCGCCAAGCCCGAAGGCGCAGCCACGGAATGGGATGTGGTGCCTCAGGCGCAGATCTCACTGAGCAAGCTGCAGCACGTGCTGCTCAACGTGGGTGTGCGTCTCCCACTCAACGAACGCGACGATCGCAAGCCACAGATGGTGGTCTACGTGCTGTGGGACTGGTTCGACGGCGGACTCTTCGAGTTCTGGAAATGAAGTTTCGCCTGGCGTTGACGATGTGGCTGTTTTCGATGGCCTGGGTGACCGCGCAGGATCCGCACGGGCTGAAACCCGCGCCCCATGGTACCAAGGCCGGGACATCGAAGCCCGGGCCTGAGCACATGGCGCTGTTCTCGCACTCTGAGAACTGCATGGCGTGTCACAACAACCTGATGACGCCGAGTGGCGAGGATGTGTCGATAGGCGCGACCTGGCGCTCAACGATGATGGCCAATTCCGCGCGCGATCCGTACTGGCAGGCAGGCGTACGGCGCGAGACGATCGATCACCCGACACAGTCGGCGGCCATCCAGGATGAATGCGCCGGCTGTCACATGCCGATGGCGACGCGTATCGCGCGCGAGGCCGGCGGCAAGGGCGAGCTCTTTTCGCATCTTCCGCTGAGCTCGGCAAAGCAGGCTGAGCTCCGTCGTCTCGCCGCCGACGGCGTGTCGTGTACGGTGTGTCATCAGATCTCGAGCGAGCATCTCGGCACACGCGAAAGCTTCAACGGCGAGTTCGTCATCAAGCCGACACCAGCCAGCGGCATCCGCCCGATCTTCGGACCCTTCAGGGCTGACAAGGGCCGCACGACGATCATGCATTCGGTGACCGGTTTCGCGCAGGAGGAGTCGCCGCACGTCAAACAGTCGGAGCTGTGCGCCACGTGTCACACGCTGATCACGAAAGCCTTCGGTCCCAACGGGCAGGTGATTGGATCGCTGCCCGAACAGATGAACTATCAGGAATGGGAACACAGCGACTTCAAACGCGAGCAGCGAAGCTGTCAGTCCTGTCACATGCCCACAGCCTCTGGGCCGATCCGCTCGTCATCGGTGCTCGGTGATACACGCGACACGCTCGCCCGGCACGTCTTTGTCGGCGGCAACGCCTACATGGTTCGGTTGCTGAATCGGTATCGCACCGAGCTCGGCGTCACTGCGCTGCCGCGCGAGCTTGAAGCGACAGCGGCGGCGACCGTCAGGCAACTGCAACACGACACGGCGACGATGACGCTCTCGACGCCCACGGTTACCGGTGGAACGCTGGCGTTCGACGTCGAGATCCGCAACCTGACCGGCCATAAGCTGCCGACCGGTTACCCCTCGCGCCGGTTGTGGCTGCACGCGACCGTGAAGAACGAGCGCGGTGAAGCGGTGTTCGAATCGGGAGCGCTGAAAAATACCGGCGCGATCGACGGCAACGACAGCGACGAGACGGCGCAAAGATACGAGCCACATTACGAGGAGATCACGAGACCTGATCAAGTGCAGATCTACGAGCCGATCATTGGCGACGTCGCCGGGATGCCGACGACGGGATTGTTGACGGCGACGCAGTACCTCAAAGACAACCGGCTTCTGCCGCGGGGATTCGACAAGGCAACTGCGGCGGCCGAGATCGGCGTCTACGGCGGCGCAACAGCCGATGCTGACTTTGCTGGTGGCGGTGATCGCGTCCGTTACCGAATTCCGGTCCCGTCTTCTGGACGACTCACGATTGAGGTGGAGCTGAGGTACCAGACAGTGGCGTATCGCTGGGCGCAGAACCTCGCCCGCTACGATGCGCCGGAGCCGACGCGGTTCGTGTCGTATTACTCCGCGACCGCCGCGGAATCTTCAGTCGTCATCGACACAGTGAGTTCGGTGGTAAACACGCCGTAGGTTCTCCAGCCTGCACCCCGGAAGGAGCTTCTCAGGGCGCGGCGGGGCATCGCCGGCGTAGCAACCTGTAATCACGTACAGCCCAGGGCGTGTTTCAGCCGGTTGCTCCACGTAGCGCACCACGCGCCACAAGAACTGGGCGATCTCGCCCTGTCGACGGATTTGCTACCACGAGGTGCGCAGTTGTGTAGAGAGGAGCCTGAAGGCTCCGCTCTACATTGCGCCTGACGCTATTGCGGCGCCACAACGGGCGGAATGGTGCGGAGGTCTTTGAGCTGACACCCGGCCGGCAGTTGATCGGCGCGCGGTCGTGAGGTCCCCGCGTAGCATCGCGGGATCACATAGAAGGTCTTTGGTGTAGCAGCCGCTCGCGTGTCCGCCCGGGTATCGCGTCTCGTCAGCGTGCCCCGATACGACAGGACATCGTTGGCGCGGATGCGGAGCTCGACACCCTGCGTGTCGTATCCCTCGGCCCTGAACTCGATGCGATGCGGTCCGGCATCGAGTGTCCGCCCGCCGCCGCGACGGAAGTCGGACACAGTTCCCGCATACAAACCGTCCACGAATACCTGCGCGCTTTCTGGCTCGACCTCGAGACGCAGATAGCCTTCGGGGCTGTCGCCCCCGCGCATGTAGCGATCGAGTGCCGGGGCAGACGAATCGGGTTGGCCGATATAGCCGAATGGATCGGTGACGTAGCCGCCGCTATATCCGCTGCCGTATCCACCGTAGAAGAAGCCGCGCGATCGGCTGTATTGCGGTGCGTACGTTCTCGGTCGCGCCTGGAAGATGTCGCGATCGAGCGCCGACGGTGACGCATACGGACCGATCGGGGCCGCCGACGGCGGAGCCGGAGGAACCAGCGGTACTCCTGGCGGGAGCGGCCTCTGCCCGGGTCGGACCGAGGGCGACGGTGGCGGTGGTGGAATCTGACGCGTGCCCGCGCCTGATGAACCCCCGCGCGGTACGACCGATCCGCCGCGCGATCCAGCGCCAGTCTGAGCGTCAGACCGACTCGGCCACAGGCACGTACCAACAATCACAACCGCGAGGATGGTTCTGCCCATTGGAGCCCCCATTCTATTCCGGCAAATGCAAGAAGCGTCCCGAGGCCTCTACTTGAGTTGATCGGCGACTTTGGCCAGTCCGGCCTTTGCGCACGCCTCATCTGTCTCCTGGCTCGACCCTGAACTCCCAACTCCACCGATGACCTCTCCAGCCACTTGAATGGGCATCCCGCCACCCAGCGCGAGGATGTCCTGCACGTCGCGTTGCGGGAGCAGGCTCGGGTCGTTGGCCGTCCGCTTCTGAAACTCCGACGTTGGCGTCCGGAACATCCGCGCCGTGTAGGCCTTTCGTCGCGCCATTTCGGCCATTTGCGCGCTCCCTTGCTCGTCCCTGAGAAGCACCAGCATCTGGCCGGCGCGGTCCACGACCGCTGCCGCGGTGTGGAACCCTTTCGACTGACACTCCGCGAGCGTGGCTTCGGCGATGGTCTTTGCTAGCGCCAGCGACAGATTACGCTGCATGACGAGGCCTTGCGCATGAACCGTTGACGAGACGAAAAGGAGGCAGACGAGACCCAGAGACGCCTTGTGAGCCAGCGGCATAAGCAGTCCTCCGCCTGACATCGTATTCCGACATCAAGGGGTTTGACATACGACCCCGACCGGCACAACATTCCCGCACCCGAGGGAGGGATTTGATGATGCAGCTGCGTCGCTACGCGTTTGGGGGGCTTCTGCTCGGAATCGCGCTGTGGCCACTGGTCGGCAGCGGCCAGAACGGGATGAGCAGCGGGCAATGGCGCGCGTACTCGGCAGACGAAGGCAGCACCCGCTATTCGTCCCTCGACCAGATCACCAAGGAGAACGTGAAAAACCTCACGGTCGCCTGGACCTGGAAGTTCGACAACTTCGGCACACCGGCCGAAACGGTGACGACCGAGACGACGCCGCTGATGGTGAACGGCGTCCTCTACTTCACGGCAGGTCAGCGGCGGTCTGTCGTCGCTGCGGATGCCGGCACAGGTGAGACGCTGTGGACGTGGCGACCGAACGAAGGGGAGCGCTTCGATCGCGCGCCGCGCAAGGTGCATCGCGGCGTGGCCTACTGGACCGACGGCCGCGGCGACGAACGCATCGTCCTCGTGACGCCTGGCTTCAACCTCGTCGCGTTGAACGCGAAGACCGGTCAACCGGTCACCGGCTTCGGACAGAGCGGCACCGTGGACCTCTTCAAGCATCTCGACCTCGATGTGCCACTCGATCCGACTGGCCGCATTGGCAACAGCTCACCGCCGGTGATTTCAAACGACGTGATCGTCGTCGGGCCGGCGTTGACGCCTGGCGGCCGCGTGAATCGCTCGAACGTCAAGGGCGACATCATGGCCTTCGACGTCCGCACTGGACGCAAGATCTGGACGTTCCACACCATTCCGCGCGAAGGCGAGGCGGGCTCTGAAACCTGGAAGGGCGACTCGCAGCAATACACCGGCAACGCTGGTGTGTGGGGTCCGTTCTCGGCCGACCCGCAGCTGGGCTACGTGTATCTCTCGATCGAGTCCGCGACGAACGACGTCTACGGCGGCCACCGTCCCGGGAACAATCTGTTCTCGGACTCACTGGTGTGTCTCGACATCAAGACCGGCAAGATGATCTGGTATCAGCAGCTGGTCCACCATGACATCTGGGACTACGACATGCCGCCGCATCCCATCCTGCTCAACCTGACGGTGGATGGGAAGCCGGTGCGCGCCGTCGTGCAGCTCACCAAGCAGGCCTTCGCGTACGTCTTCGACCGTACCAACGGACGGCCGGTATTCGGCTGGACTGAAAAGCCCGTACCGCAGACCGACGTGCCCAAGGAATGGACGTCGCCGACACAGCCCTTCCCGAACAAGCCGCCGGGGTTCGATCAACAGGGCGTCACGATCGACGATCTGATCGACTTCACGCCTGCGCTGCGCGCGGAAGCGATCGAGGCGATCAAGAACTATCGCATCGGTCCCATCTACACGCCCGGCACCGTCGTCGTGCCGAACGGCAATCGCGGAACGATCGTCGCGCCGGGTCTTGGTGGCGGTGCCAACTGGCCCGGCGGCGCCGCGGATCCAGAGACGGGATTTGTCTACGTGGGATCGACGACGACACCTGGTGTGATCGGGTTGACGCCGAACACGGATCCGAAGACGAGCGGCGTGGACACCGACTATACGTTCGGTGGAACGCTGCCGACGATTCAGGGGCTGCGGTTGATGAAGCCGCCCTATGGGCGCATCACGGCCTACAACATGAACAAGGGCGAGATCGCCTGGCAGATCCCGAACGGCGACACGCCGCCGTCGGTGAAGAACAATCCCGCGCTGAAGGGACTGACGATTCCGAAGACCGGCAGCCCGTCGCAGGCGGGAGTCATGGTGACAAAGACGCTGGTGTTCGCCGGCGAGGGTGCGGGTGGACAGGCTGTGTTCCACGCCTACGACAAGGCCACCGGTGAAGAGATCTGGCAAACGGCGCTTCCTGGTCCACAGGTGAGTCTGCCGATGACCTATGTGCACAACGGCCGTCAGTTCATCGTCGTTGGCGCGCGTGGCACGGCGACGTCTGGCGCGCAGCTCGTCGCCTTCGCGTTCCCGCCGCCCGACACGGGCCGCGGCGGACGGGGCGGCAGAGGCGGGCCGGGCGGCGGTCGTGGTGGAGCGAACCCGGAGAACTGATGAAACACGCGCTGCTCGCCTTGTGGGTGTTGAGCGTTGCGCTGCCGGCGTACGCGCAGCATGAGACGGCGTCCGACATCGAAGACGGCGGGCGCGTCTTTCGACAGAGCTGCGCCAACTGCCACGGTCCTGATGGCAATGAGATCGCTGGGATCGATCTCGGCCGCGGTGTGTTCAAGACAGCGAAGACCGACGACGATCTCGTCAGGATCATTCAGAAGGGTCTCCCTGGCACGCCGATGCCGGCCACGAACATGTCTGCCGAGCAGGCCAAGCGCGTCGTCGCGTATCTGCGTTCCACGGCGGCTACCAAGAGCAGTTCAACCGCGGTGGGTGACGCGGCCCGCGGCAAGGCACTCTTCGACGGCAAGGGCGGTTGCGCGAAGTGTCATCGCGTGAGCGGCGTCGGCTCGCGCATCGGCCCTGATCTGTCGCGCGTCGGGCAACTCCGCAAATCTGTGGAGCTCGAGCGCTCGCTCGTTGATCCAGGCGCAGAAGTCATCCCGTCCGGGCGCTTCTATCGTGTCGTCACCAAGGACGGCGCGACCGTCACTGGACGCTTGCTGAACATCGACACCTACACGGTTCAGATGATCGACACCAAGGAGCAGCTGCGGTCGTTCACCAAGGCGAATCTCAAGGAGCAGGGCTTCATTCCCACGCCGATGCCGTCGTTCAAGAGCACCTTCAACACGCAGGAGCTCGCCGACGTCATCAGCTACCTCGTGTCGTTGAAGGGCAGGACCAACTAATGTTTCGACGAACCGGACTCCTTGCGCTCGTCACCGCGGTCGTGGCCGTGGTGTCGCTGAACGCGCAGGTCACCTTCGATCGGATCCTGCGCGCCGATCGCGAGCCGCAGAATTGGCTGTCGTACTCGGGCACGCCGTTCAATCAGCGATACAGCCCGCTGACACAGATCAACACCGGCAACGTCAGGAACCTCGAACTGCAATGGATCTGGCAGGCGCGTTCGCTCGAGAAGTTCGAGGCGACGGCGCTGGTTGTCGATGGTGTGCTCTACACCGTGCAGGCGCCCAACGACGTCGTCGCCCTCGACGCGGAAACCGGCCGTCCATTCTGGACGACGACGTATGCGCCGGCGCCGGAGGCGCGGACGTGCTGCGGCCGTGTGAATCGCGGACTCGCCATTCTCGGCGACACGCTCTACATGGGCACGATCGACGCGCATCTCGTGGCGCTCGATGCGAAGAGCGGCGAGGTGCTGTGGAACAAGGAAGTGGCGAGCGCGAAAGATCGCTACTCGATCACGATGTCGCCGCTCATCGTGAAGGACAAAGTCATCATCGGCACGGCCGGCGGAGACGGCCCGATCCGCGGACAGATCGCCGCCTTCGACGCGAAGACGGGCAAAGAACTGTGGCGCTTCTTCACGATTCCCGGTCCTGGCGAGCCGGGCAACGACACCTGGTCAGGCAACTCGTGGATGACGGGCGGCGTCGGTGTCTGGAACGCAGGCGCATACGACCCGGAAACGAATCTCGCGTTCTTCGGTACGGGCAATCCGGCACCCGATTGGGACGGCCGCTCGCGACTGGGCGACAACCTCTATAGCGATTCCGTCGTCGCCCTGGATACCGACACGGGAAAGCTGAAGTGGCACTACCAGTTCACGCCGCACGACGAGCTCGATTACGACTCGACGCAGGTGCCCGTGCTCGCCGACATCCAGTTCCGCGGGAAGCCACGGAAGGTGATGCTGTGGGCGAATCGCAACGGACTCATGTACGTCCTCGATCGCGTGACCGGTGAGTTCCTGCATGGCAAGGCGTACGTGAAGGTGAATTGGGCCGACGGGTTCGACGCTAAAGGCCGGCCGCAACGAGTGCCGGGCATGGTGCCGACCAAAGCGGGCACGGTGATCCGTCCCCACGTACACGGCGCGACAAACTGGGCGCCGCCGTCGTTTAGTCCGCGTACGGGCTGGTTCTACGTGGCGCACTTCGAGAACTCGAGCACGGTCGCCGTCGAAGGCGAGTTCCCGCGCGCCAACGGCATCAACCCGCGTCAGACGACGATGGGGCAGATCAACCTGCAGAATTTCCTCAACAACGAAGACGAAGCGTACGGCGTCGTGCGCGCGTACGATCCGAACACCTTGGACCCGAAGTGGGAGTACAAGATGGCGGACATCACCTGGGCCGGTGTCCTCTCCACGGCTGGTGATGTGGTGTTCAGTGGCGGCAAGGAAGGCTACTTCCTCGCGTTGGATGCGCGGAACGGTTCGCTATTGTGGAAGGCGGCGCTCGGCGGTCAGGTGAACGCCGGCCCGATGAGTTACTCGATCAACGGCAAGCAGTACGTGACGATTGCCGCCGGCAACTCGCTCTTCGCGTTCGCACTTCGAGGAGACGCGAAATGAAACGAATCGCGCTCGGTGCAGTCGCGGTGGTACTTCTTGCGACGGTGGTGCCGAGCGCGCAAACCAAGGCATACAAAGCGCCCCGCACTCCGGATGGCCAGCCGGATCTGCAGGGGTTCTGGACGAACTCCACCTACACGCCGCTCGAACGGCCGGACGGTGTGACCAAGGCGTTCTACACACCAGAGGAAGCGGAAGCGGCAATCAAGCGCGCCGTCCAGCGTGAGAGCGCGCAGACTGAACCCGGCACGACCGCCGACGTGCACTACGACTTCAGTCAGTTCGGGCTCGATCGCAGTCAATCGCTCTTCGTCCGCAACCTGCGCACGTCGCTCATCGTCGATCCGGCGAACGGCAAGATTCCGCCGCTCACCGAAGAAGGCAAGCGCCGCACCGCGCAGCGCGACGCGGAACAGAAGAAGCTTGGCGGGCGGTGGGATTCGGCTGAGAGCAATCAACTCGACGATCGATGTTTGATCATGGCCGGGCCCGGCCCTCCGATGATGGACGCCGGCTACAACAGCAACTACCAGATCGTGCAGTCGGCGGGCGCGGTGATGATCCTCACCGAGATGATTCACGACGTGCGTATCGTCACGCTCGACCCTTCGACCAGCTCAGGGTCGCCCCGAGCGGAGTCGAGGGGCGACGGCCGTATGCTCGTTGATCCACGGCTGCGTCAGTGGATGGGCGTGTCGCGCGGCCGCTGGGAAGGCGAGACGCTGGTCGTCGAGACGACGAACTTCAACGGCAAGAATCCATTTCGCGGCTCTGACGAGAACCTGAAGGTCATCGAGCGGTTCACGCGTGTCGCCGACGACACGATCGAGTACAAGTTCACCATCGACGATCCGACCATGTGGACGAGACCCTGGTCGGCGGAGTCGGCGATGAAGAAGACCGTCGGTCCGATCTTCGAGCACGCCTGCCACGAAGGGAACTTCGGTCTCTACAACACGCTGGTCGGCGCCAGGCTCGAGGAGAAGCGCGCGGCGGAAGACGCACTCAAGAAGGGCTCCAAATGATGCGGAACCGTTTCCTGGTTGTACTGATCGTGGCGGCAGTCGTGAGCGGGGTGTCGCTCGCCGTCGATCGTGTGACGGCGCAGCAGGCGGCCGTACAGAGCACGGCGCAGGCGTATCGGGCGCCGCGCACGCCGGATGGCAAGCCGAATCTCAACGGCATCTGGCAGACGATGAACACCGCGAATTGGAACATCGAGGCGCATCCGGCCGGCCCGAGTCCGGTCCGCGATCTCGGCGCCTCCGGTGCTGTGCCCGCTGGTCTTGGCATTGTCGAGGGCGGCGAGATTCCGTATCTACCAGCCGCGCGCAAGAAGCAGCAGGAGAACTACGCCAATCGGCTGAAGCTCGATCCCGAGATCAAGTGCTACCTCCCGGGCGTGCCGCGCTCGACGTATCAGGGCATGCCGTTCCAGATCATCCAGAGCACGAAGCACATCATGCTCATCCACGAGTTTGCCGGTGCGGTCCGCACGATCTATATGGCGGAGCAGACCGAGGCGCCCGCCGACAGCTGGATGGGTTGGTCGAACGGGCGGTGGGAAGGGGAGACGCTGGTCGTCGATACCAAGGGATTCAACGATTTGAGCTGGTTCGATCGGGCGGGAAATTTTCACAGCGATGCACTGCATGTGGTGGAGCGGTTCACGCCGAGGAGCGCGGAAACCATCACCTACGAGGCAACTATCGAAGATCCCAAGGTGTTTTCGCGACCCTGGAAGATGAGCATGCCCCTGTACAAGCACGTGGAGCGAAACGCTCAGATTCTCGAATTCCGGTGCGTCGAGTTCGTGGAAGATTTACTCTATGGGCATCTGCGTAAGCAGCCGGCCAAGTAGCCGGTGAACAGGAGAAGCAGATGAGGCATCGATCCCGTTCATTCATGCGTGGTGGAGCGGTCGCGCTGGCTCTGGCGCTCGCGGCCACGATCTCCATCGCGGGTCAGACGCAATCGGGCGCACAGTCCGCGGCGCCCGCCAAAGCCCCGGTGGCGAAAGCCGCTCCTGCGAGTGCGGCAGCGGGCAAGACATACAAAGCGCCGCGCACGCCTGACGGCCAGCCCGATCTGCAGGGGTTCTGGACCAACTCGACGTACGTTCCGCTCCAACGTCCTAATGGCGTGACGAAAGAGATCTACACGCCGGAGGAGGCCGAGGCCGCGATTAAAGCCGCAGCCGCACGCGAAGCGGAGCAGACCGAGCCGGGTACGACCGCTGACGTGCACTATGACTTCACGCAGTTCGGGTTGGACCGCAGCCAGTCCACGTTTGCCCGCAACATGCGGACGTCACTCATCGTGGATCCACCCGATGGCAAGATTCCGCCGGTCAACGCCGCCGGTCAGAAGCGTCAGCAGGAGCGGGCGGCTGCTCGCAAGGCTGCTGGTGGACAGTACGACAATGTCGAGAACATGCCGATCGGTTCGCGCTGCATCATCATGGGCGGAGCCGGACCCCCGATGATGAATGCCGGTTACAACGCCAACTATCAGATCGTGCAGGCGCCCGGCTACGTGATGATCCTCACCGAGATGATTCACGACGTGCGCATCATTCCGCTCGATGGCCGCGCGCAGCAGCCGTCCGGTGTGAAGCAGTGGGTCGGACTCTCCCGAGGCCGGTGGGAAGGCGAGACGCTCGTCGTCGAGACGACGAACTTCAATGGCAAGAACGCATTTCAGGGTTCGAGCGAGAACTTGAAGGTCACCGAGCGCTTCACGCGCACCGCCGATGACTCGATCTCCTATCGATTCACCGTCGAGGATCCGCAGACGTGGGATCGGCCGTGGACGGCCGAAGCGCCGCTCGCGAAGACAGATGGACCGATCTTCGAGTTCGCGTGTCACGAAACCAACTATGGCATCGCCAACATCCTAGCCGGCGCGCGCGCCGATGAGAAGAAGGCGGCCGAACAGAAGAAGGGTTCGAACTAGCCATGCGCATGAAGCTTGCCGTTGGGATTGCCGCTGCGGGTCTGCTGCTTGGCGTCGCTGAGCTCCATGCGCATCATGCGTTCGCCGCAGAGTTCGACGTCAACCGGCCGCTCACGCTGAAGGGCACGCTGGTGAAGTGGGAGATGGTGAATCCTCACTCCTGGTTCCACATTGACGTGAAAGACAAGGACGGCAAGGTCACACCGTGGATGGTCGAAGGCGGCAGTCCGAATCAGTTGATTCGGATGGGCGTGACGAAGACCACCGTTCCGGTCGGTACCGAGCTGGTCATCGAGGGCTATCAGGCCAAGGACGGCACGATGAAGGCCGTCGGCCGCAACTTCGTCCTCGCTGATGGGAAACGACTGTTCCTTGGCGGGTCAGCTGGTGGTGTGTCTGACCCGGCCAAGGCGAAGTAACTCCCAACTACCAATTCCCAATTCCCAACCACTCCCAACCTTCAACTACCAACTCCCAAAATTACGAAAGCTTGGAAGTTGGGCGTTGGGAGTGGTTGGGCGTTGGGAGTTGGGTTTTGGGCGTTGACTTCGCTAAAGCCAAAGCCACTCCCGCGAGAATCAAGATCGTACCGACGGCCGTCCACAACGTCGGCCGCTCGTCGAGAAACACGAATCCCAATCCCAGCGCGATCGCCGGCGTGAACACGCTGATGAAGCTGAGGCTCGTCACGCTCCACGTCTTCAGGAGCGAGAAGTAGACCAGGAACGACACCACGCTTCCGAAGAACGCCAGGTAGCTAATCGCCAACCACGTGCCTGCGTCGCTCGGCAGGTGGAGGTGTTCACCGGTCGCGAGTGCGGTCGCTGCGAGGACCACGCCGCCAATCAGCATCGCCGGAGCGTTGAGCGCGGCGGCATGCAGCGTCGCGCCGTGCCGCTTGGTGACCACGCCCGCGGCTGCTGCGCAGACGCTGGCGACGATGATCGCGGCCATCGGACCGAGTTTCTCGGTATCGAGCCGGAGGCTTTCACCGAACAGCGCGACGACGCCGAGGAAGGCGAGCAGTGTCCCGGCGAGCTTGCGGCCGGTGATCCGATCGCCGGGGATGTAGACGTGCGCGAGCGCGACGGTGAACAGCGGCAGCGTGGCAAACAAGATCGCCGTCAGACCGCTGTCGATGAACTGCTCTCCCCAGTAGATCAACCCGTAGTCGGCGGCGAACAGCACGACGCCCACGCACAAGACGACAACCCATTCGATGCGTCGGCGCGGCCAGCGTGCGCCGAGGGCCGGAACAATCGCGGTCAGGACGGCGCCGGCGAGCAGGAAGCGCAGTGCCGCGACCGTGAACGGCCCCAGCCCGCCGTAGCCGAGCTTGATCACGAGCCAGGTTGAGCCCCAGATCACGCAGAGCAACCCGTACAACGCCACACTCGCCATCGACACATTGTTGCAGTACAGTGTCGTCGCGGTTTCTCGTCGGAGGAGGGGACATGCTGAAGACTTCTGCACTGACGCTCCTGTCCTTTATCGCGCTGGGTGGCGCAGCCGCACCCCAGACGTCCCCAACTCCGGGCGCGAAGGCCAGTCCTGTCGAACTCGTGGGCTGCGTCAGCGACGATCCAGGCGCCTCGGGCGCATTCACCTTCGATGAATCAAGCGGCGGCAAATACCGGCTGACCGGAAAGAGCGTGCGGAAGTACGCGGGTCAGATGGTGCGGCTCATTGGCGGCCCACAAGGCAAGCGGTTGTCAATCAGCGGCGGGCTGTGGCCGTCACCGAACGTGGCCGCGCAGGCCGGCGCGATCGACCCGGCAGAGGCGTCGATTGCGCGACAGCGTGGCGGCGCAGCCTCCGGAACTGGCGGCGTGGATCTGCCGGAATTCCGAGTGGTCAGCATCCGCGGCGTTGACGGCGCTTGTCGCCGCTAGCTCAGCTTTTCGCTGGACACGTTCGCGGCGGTCGGGCCAGTATTTCGAAGACCTGACACCATGAACCGCAGGACCGCGCCGGTTTCAGCCCCCCGCGCGCGTATCCATGTCGCCGTCTTCCTCGCGCTCCTTGCGACCATTGCCGTCGTCGGACGTGCCGCCTATAGCACCCTGAAGGGTCAGTTCGACGTCGATCTCCGTCAGCAGATCGAGGAAGTCGCCGACCTCAAAGCGAAGCAAGTGGCGGCGTGGCGAACCGAGCGGCTCGGCGACGCAGCGGTCGCCGTCGCCGGCGCGCAGCTCATGCCGGCTGTCCCTGATGTCCTTCGTGGAAGTGCCACACCCACCACGACGCAGCAGCTCAGTTCGTGGCTGGCCGCCATCCGGCTCCAGTATCAGTACGAAACCATCGTGCTCGTGGACGGCGCAGGCCGCATTCGTGTCGCGACCGGCGACCTGCTCGCCACACCCGAGCGCTACGCCGCGCTCGCCGCTGAAGCGCTCCAATCCGATCGCATCGTCTTTCGCGACTTGCCGAAGGATGGCAGCGTCTCGAAGTCTCACCTGACGCTCGCGGTACGAATCGTCGGCAATGACGGCAAACCCGAGGGCGCGATCGTCCTTGGCATCGACCCGTCCATTCCGCGATACCGGCTGATCCTGACGTGGCCCTCCGACAGCGCGTCTGGCGAGATCGTGCTGGCTCGTCGCGATGGCGATAACGCGCTGTACTTGAGCGCGCCGCGCCGGCAGCCCGGGTCGGCGATGACGCTCCGCGACAATCTTTCGAACCACGAGTCACCCGTGGCGCGCGCCGCGCTCGGCATCGAAGCCGCCAGTGCGGGCGTGCTCTCGGGGACCAACGTCATCGCTGCGTCGAAACGCGTGCCCGAGTCTGACTGGCTCGTGATCGCCGCGCTCGATCGCGACGAGGCCTACGCGCCGTTGCGCCAAACGCTCGTCCGGCTGCTGCAGGTTGGCGGCTTGCTTGCCCTCGTCTGCGGCGTGGGCATCGCCTTGATCTGGCGATACCAGCGCGCGACGTTCGCACGTCAGCGTGTCGAAGCCGAGCGTGAGCGCCGGGCGCTCGTTGGACATTACGAATTCCTCAGCCGTTTCGGGAACGACGCGATCCTCCTCGTGGACGATGATGGCGTCATCAGGGAGGCGAACGATCGCGCGCTCGAGTGGTTTGGCTACACCCGTGACGAGATGCTGCAGTTGAACGTGCGCAACTTGCGCGCGCCTGACGACGAAGCGGGGTTCCAACGCACGTGGGAGGCGATCAAGCAGCACGGACGTCTCGTGTTCGAGTCCGTCGGCTATCGGAAGGATGGGTCGTCGTTCCCGCTGGAGAACAGCGTCCGCCTGATCGATGTCGAGGGACGGTCGTACGTGCAGAGCATCATCCGTGACATCACCGACCGGCGGCACACGGAAGCCCATATCCGCCGATTGAATCGGCTGTATGCCGTGCTGAGCGCATGCGGTCAGGCCATCGTGCAGGCCGGATCCGAAGCGGATTTGTTCAATCGTGTGTGCCGTATCGCCGTCGAGCACGGCGGCTTTGTGGCCGCCGCCATCGGCACGTTCAAGGGGGATCCTCGCAAACTTCTCCTCGCGGCGCGTGCCGGAGACCCTGCCGCGGCGAACGCCGCGTTGGAATCGTGGACGGGTGACGCCGGGAGACACGGCGCCGGCTCGGCAATCGTGCTTCCGCTCACGGAACGTGGCGCCGAAGCCGGCGCGCTGGCGCTTTGTGCGGAAGAGGCATCATTCTTCAACGAAGCCGAAGCCAGACTCGCCGAAGAAGTGGCCGCCAGCGTGTCGTACGCGCTCGACAGCCTGGATCGGGATCATCAGCGACGAAGCGCGGAAGCGGCGCTGCGTGTCAGCCGCGATCGCCTGGAGCGAGTCCTCGACGCGATCGACGAAGGCTACTGGGACTGGAACCGGGCGACCGGCGAACTGCATCTGAGCTCGCGTTACTACACGATGCTCGGGTACGTCCCTGGCGAACTGCGAGTGGGAACGGGGCCCTTCGGAACAGGGATGGTCCATCCCGACGACGTGAAGATCGTTGAAGGAGAGTTTGGCGGCGTCGAGGAGTTCGGCCAGAACGCGTTCTCGATGGAGATTCGCCTGCGATGCAAATCCGGTCAGTTCATCTGGGTGCGCAGCCGCGGCAAAGTGCTCGAGCGTGATGCGAGCGGGAAGCCGACGCGGCTGGCAGGGACACACACCGACATCAACGAGCGCAAGAAACTCGAGGAGCAGTTCCTGCAGGCGCAGAAGCTCGAAAGCGTCGGCAGGCTCGCCGGGGGCGTCGCCCACGACTTCAACAACCTGCTGACGGTCATCAACGGTTACAGCGAAGTCATGTTGAGCAAGCTGCCGGTTGGTGATCCGCATCGTCGCTTCGTGGATGCGATTCAGCAGGCCGGCCAGCGTGCGGCGGGCCTGACGGAACAGCTGCTCGCGTTCAGCCGCAAGCAGGTGACCCAGCCGCGCGCGCTCGGCGTCAATGCGGTGGTCGCCGACGCGCAGCGTCTGCTCCTGCGTCTGGTGCGCGAGGACGTTGAGATGATCATGCAGCTCGAGGCCACCGGCGACTACGTGATCGCCGATCCCTCGCAGATGCATCAGGTGGTCATGAACCTCGTCGTCAACGCGCGTGACGCGATGACGGGTGGAGGACGGCTGTTGATCGCGACGCGCAACGAATATGTGCCGCCAGGTGAACCCGACCTGCGCTCCGGCCCGTACGTGGTCTTGTCGGTGGCCGACACGGGCACCGGCATGGACGAAGACACGCGCGCCCGTATTTTCGAACCGTTCTTCACGACGAAAGAACGTGGCAAGGGCACCGGGCTTGGTCTCTCCACGGTGTACGGCATCGTGCAACAGAGCGGCGGCGCGATCAGAGTCGAGAGCGCGGTGGGCGAGGGCACGACGTTTCACATCTATCTGCCGCAGGTCTCGGCCGAGCTCGTGCAGCCGATGGCGCCGCTTGCCCCGTTGGCACAGCAAGGTTCGGAAACGATTCTCATCGCTGAGGATCAGCAGCTGGTTCGCGATCTGGCGGTCGAAACGCTTCGCGGACTCGGCTACCGCGTACTCGCAGCGTCGGATGGTGACGAAGCGCTTCGCATCGCCGGCGAGCATACCAGCCCGATTCACATTCTGTTGACCGATGTCGTCATGCCGGGTATGGACGGATGGATAGTGGCCGAGCGCGCGCTGGCCCTTCGACCTGGGCTCAAGGTGATTTACACCTCCGGCTACACCGACGACGTCGTCGGTGCACAACGCATGTTGGACGCCGGAGCCGCGTATCTGCCAAAGCCGTTCACGCCGGCGGCGCTGTCGGCAAAGATTCGCGAGGTCTCGAGCCCAGGCGAGGTGCGCGAGGAGACGGCTTCGACGGCATCGCTCAAGCGCACTGTTCTTGTGGTGGATGACGAGGAAGGCGTACGGAGTCTGTTTCCCGCGTTGCTTGGCTCTGCGTATCGCGTGCTGCTGGCGGCCGACGGCCGGGAGGCGGTGGACATCGCGCGCCGCGAGCATCGTCTCGATCTCGTGCTGACCGACTTGTTCATGCCCGTACAGGACGGCATCGAGACGATTCTCGCGCTCCAGGAACTGCGGCCCGCCATCCGCATCATTGCGATGTCTGGCGCCTTCGATGGTCAATTCCTCTCTGCAGCTGAGCGGCTCAACGTGGACGCCACCCTCAGGAAGCCGATCGACCTCGACACGGTGCGGCGAACGATCGACGAGGTCCTGAACCGGGCGCTTCGCCCGGCGTAAGCGCATCAAAGCCGGTGACGGCCAGCCCGCCGTAGTGTCGGTAATCCGGCCATCCTCCTCCGGATGCGCCTGGCGTCTGCCCTGAAATTGACTGGAAAAACGCAAGCCGCGGCCTGGTCCCCGGATTGCTCGACGAGGTGTCGGGATAGCGCCGTGACCAACTCAAGCCGCCGAGCTCTCGGGACCGACATCGCCGTTTCAATCGCCGCCGGGCTGAGCTATTTCGCCATGTGCTGGCTTGGCTTGTCTCTGGATGTGACGGCCGGTGTCAGCTCGGTATGGCCGGCAAGCGGGCTGCTCACGGGCCTCCTGCTCGTGTCACCACGGGATCGATGGCGCGCCATTGGCGCCGGCGCCCTGATCGGTGGCGTCGCCGCGAACCTGGCGATCGGGTTCAATCCAATTGCCAGCGTCGGCTACACCCTCATCAACCTTGGCGAATCGCTTTTCGCGACTCTCCTGATTCGTCGCATCGCGCCAAGCGCGATCGGCCTTCGGCAGCCTGCCGACATCATCGCGTTCACCGCGCTCTGTCTGGCTGCGGCGACGGGGGCATCGATACTGGCGGCGGCGCTGGCCGCCACCGTGTCCGGCGCAGCGTTCTGGACGGCGCTACGGACGTGGCTGGCCGCAGATGTCAGCGGCATCATCACCATCGCGCCGGTTGTCCTCGCCATCGCGCGAGGTGGTGACGGCGGCGTGCAGTGGACACGTCGTCGAGTCGCTGAATGCGCGCTGATGCTGGCGCTCTTCGCAACGGGCTCCTGGTGGATCTTCTTCGCGCCGCACACATCGGTGCAGACGCCGTTTACGCAGCCGTTCTCGCTGATGCCGTTCGCGGTCTGGGCGGCGTTCCGTTTCGGCGTGTCCGGGATCATCTGGTTGCTGCTCGTGCTCAATGGCTTCAGTTTCTGGGGCACGAGTCTCGGACGTGGGCCGTTCGCGTCAGACCATGTGCTGGTCGCGCATCTGACAGTGCAGGTCTTCAGCTGCACTGCCAGCATGTTGTGTCTCGTCGTCTCGACTGCCGTCGAATCGGCACGGCGATCCGCGCGACTGCATCGCGAGCTGGCGTTACAAGTTCAGTCCGCAGGTGAGGCCGAGCGCACACGGCTCGCGCATGAACTGCACGACGACATCGCGCAGAAGCTCGCCGCGTTGAAGATGCAGCTCGAGCTCGATCGTCTCGCGCCACGGCAGGACGGCGCTGTCGATTCGGTCGGTGCAGTGGACCAATTGATTGCCGACGTCCGCGCGCTGTCGCGCTCGCTGCGTCCGGCGCCGTTCGAGGAAGGACAGTTGATTCCCGCGCTCGCGACGCTGGCGCGAACTGAAGGACGGCGCGCCGGACTGTGCGTACTGGTTGACGCGCCGGCCGAGGACGTGTCGCTGTCGCGCGAGGCGGAGCTCGCCTGCTACCGCGTCGTCCGCGAGGCGGTGAGCAACATCATCAAGCACGCCCAGGCGAATCACCTGGCCGTCTCGGCGCTCGCACAGGCCGACTACTTCTCCATTCGCATCGTTGACGACGGCACCGGCTTCGATGTGGCGCCGGCGGTGCGCAAGGCGGTACTCGACGGACATCTTGGTCTGATGGGTATGCAGGAGCGGCTGCAGGAGGTTGGCGGCACATTGAAGATCCGATCACGACGAGGCGGGGGCACGATGGTCGAATGTCGCGTGCCGCTGATAGCAAGTGTATGACCATGAGACTGTTGATTGTTGATGACCACCCATTGATGCGCGCCGGAATTCGTGCGCTGCTCGAACGCACGCTGCAACAGCCGGAGATCGTCGAGGCGACCGACGGGCGCGAGGCGCTGGAGATAGCCGCGAAAGTGCGGCCTGACATTGTGCTGCTCGACGTGTCGATGCCGGGCATGAATGGCGTGGACGCGGCGCGACGCTTTTCAGCCGATCTGCCGTCCTGCAAAGTCATCATGCTCTCGATGCACTGTCACGAGGAGCGCATTGCGCAGTGCGTGCGTGCCGGCGCGATGGGCTACCTGCTGAAGGATGCCGCGGTCTCGGAGCTGCTCGACGCTCTCGAATCCGTTCAGCGCGGCGAGGTGTATATCAGCAAGCACGTCCCGGCGACGGTGACGAAGGTGCTCGAGCGAGACTCTGACACCACCAGCCCGCTCGACTTACTGAGCGCGCGTCAGCGCGAGATTCTGCAGTTGATTGCGGAAGGGCAGTCCACGAAGGAAATCGGGTATCAGCTGAATCTGAGCGGCAAGACTGTCGAAACGCATCGTCGTCTTCTGATGCAACGCCTCCACATTTACGACGTCGCCGGACTCGCGCGTTTTGCGATCCGCGCCGGCCTCGTCTCCCTCGAACGCTAAGGCGCTGCCGGAGGACGTGTGTCTCAGACCGCGGCGCGGATTCTCGTTGTCGATGACGACCCGGATATTCGGGGAGTGATCCGCGAGTTCCTCATGCCGGAGGGCTACGAGATCCACACGGCCGCCGGCGCCCGCGAGTCGTTACACATCCTGGAGCGCGAAGCGATCGATCTCGTCCTGACGGATTTGGTGATGCCCGAAGAGGAGGGCCTCGCGATGATCCAGGAGATTCGCCGTCGCTTCCCTACAGTAAAGACCGTAGCGATGTCAGGCGCGCGCTTTGGTCCGTCTCTTCGCGCTGCCGAATTGCTCGGCGCCAGCGCCACGCTCTCGAAGCCGCTCAATTCCAGCCTGCTGCGACTGACCGTCCAGCAGGTGCTCGTCGCGAAGTAGCCTCCAGACGCGTCCAGGTCCGTAGGAAAACATGTCGGTTACACAGTCGTTGTGTCGGCAATTCGGACGCGATTTCGCCAAATCTGTGTGTCCTCGCGCGGTTTTGTTCGAGAAAACACGGACCAGGTTGTGGTGTACGGATTGCTCAGTGTCCCGAGCACAGGCCAAAAGCATGAGCATTACGAATCGCATTCGACTCGTCCGTACTGTCGCCAGCGCGATAGCGTTGGCGGTCGCCGTGATCGTCGTGTGGGCGTCAGCCAGCGCCCTGCCGCAGATGCTCCTCCTGCTGAGGGCGGCAGGGGCGATTGGACTGCTCGTGACGCTTTCGCTTTTGGTCGTCCTGGCGCTCTCGCTGGCGGCGACCGAACGCGACGATCTCGAGCCTGAGACTATGCAGCCGCTCCAGCCACAAACTTCGTATCAACTCCCGCGCGCTTGAGCATCGCCTCGAAGCCGGCCTTGTCCACGGCTTTGGCGTACGCCTCTTCGGGGGCGACCAGCTTCTTGGTGACGAGGGCCATCAGCGAGTCGTTCAGCGACACCATGCCGGCCGCTTTGCCGACCTGCATGATCGACGGAATCTGAAACGTCTTGCCCTCGCGAATCAGGTTGCTCACCGCGGAGGTGACGATCAGCACTTCGAGCGCTGCGACGCGGCCACCGCCCATCTTCTTGCACAGCGTCTGCGCGATGACACCGCGCAGCGATTCAGACAACATCGTCCGGATCTGTGACTGCCGGTCGGTCGGGAACTGATCGATGATGCGGTCCACCGTGGACGCAGCCGTTGTCGTATGGAGCGTCCCGAACACCAGGTGACCGGTCTCGGCCGTCTCGATCGCGATCGCCACCGTCTCGAGGTCGCGCATCTCACCGACCAGCAGAATGTCCGGATCTTCACGCAGCGCCGCGCGCAGCGCGTCCTTGAACGAGTCGGTGTGCGTGTGCACTTCGCGCTGGTTGACCAGGCAGCGGTTGTTCTCGTGCACGAACTCGATCGGGTCTTCGATGGCGATGATGTGATCTTTCCGGTTCCTGTTGACGTAGTCCACCATCGCGCAGAGCGTCGTGGACTTGCCCGACCCGGTCGGACCGGTGACGAGGACGAGCCCCTTGTTCAAGCGGCACAGCGCGAGGATGTGCGGCGACAGGCCGAGATCTTCGGCGGTCAGAATCTTCGAGGGGATCACGCGGAAGACGGCGCCGCGGCCTTTGCGGTCCATGAACACGTTGGCGCGAAACCGCGCCAGGCCCGTGATCTCGTACGCGAAGTCGGTGTCGTGACGACGCTCGAACTCCTCGCGGTTCTTCTTCGGCATGATCGGCTCGAGCAGGGCGACGACGCTCTCGGGTGTGAGCGCGGGCGCCTCAGGCTCGAGCGATTGGATTTCGCCGTCTTTTCTGACGAGCGGCGGCATGCCGACGCACAGGTGGAGGTCTGACGCTCCACGGTCACTCATCAAGCGGAAGAGACGATCGATAGCAGCGGCCTCGGGCTGGGACACGGGCGGTTCTCCAGAGTCAGGGTTCGGCTTTTTCGATGACTTCCACGATGTGGTCGGCGTTGACGATCACCGACCCAAACGGGGTGACGACATATCTGAAATGCTTGGCTCGTCGCGTGTAGTCGCTGAGACGGTCGTAGCCAACGGGCCCGTACAGCGCGACGGTGCCGTCAATGCGTGCGCCGGTTGACAACGTCATCACCACGTTCCGTCGCAGCGCGACGTCATAGCCCGGTTCGAGCGATTCCTCGTCCACGCCGGCCGGCAGCCGCACGAACACGACGTGGGCGCGGTTGTACTGCGCGGTTGTCCCGTCATCACGCTGGAATGGAAAGAACCCGTCTTCGGCGTTCAGCAGGTCGCCGACGCGTTCGCGTCCGACCGCCGTGTTCAGGGATCCAAGGACGAAGAAACAGCCGGTCACCGATTGGCCTGTGGCCAACGAGAGACTGGCAGCAACACGTTCCTTTTCAACCTTGAACTGGGACATTCAGGGGCCCTGGCGAGACCCGGACCTAGCGGGCGGCGGCGGCGCGAGGAGCATCGTCAGCCATGAGATGAAGAACCAGGCTGAGCACTCCCTTCGCGAGACCTGCGGCGACGGCGACGGTCAGGGCAAGAACAGTGATGAGTACGAACGTTTCCACGGCCGTGTTATCGGCACGACCAGACGGAAATTCAGTGGATCGAGATGGTCTAAGGAGAAACCTTGACCCAGGTGCCTTCGCGTGCTTCCACGAGAAGACCCGCACTGACCAGGCGCTCAACGATCCGGGCCGCGGCCTCCGACGACACCTGCAACGAGTCCTCGATGTCGCGGATCGTCAACACCGGTACGCCGTTATGAACGATCTCTTCGATGACCGAGCGGATGACTTCAGCGCGGCGGGCCGTGTCGCGGCGATCGTGGGAGTCGGGACGCTTGTGCATATCAGGCCCGCGTTTCTGTCCGTGGGGGGACCGTCGTGGGGATGTGCGGGCCAGTCTGACGGGCGATGATCTGCTCCAATAAGTCGGGCACGCTCAAGGCGAACAGATAGACGGTCTCGTTCACTGGCGTTCGTCTCCGCAGCCACTTATCGGTCACTCGCCCGGTCGCAATAGCCCGTCGTTGCACATCCTGGGTGCGGTATACTCACCCCTACTTTGGTCGGTGGTTCCGCTCGCGACACGCTGGCTTACCCACGGCGGCCTTCCCTGTAACCCGAAGACGCGCATCAATTTCCAAGACCTCACGCATGTCAGATATCGATCCAGGGCTGGATGCCCTTCGCCTCGGAGACGATCCACCTGCCCGGGAAGGACTCCCTCCCCGGTACCGCATGAGGGCCGACGCCCACTACGTCGAGCAACTCGATTCCTCGCTGCTGAATTCGCCCATTCGATTCCTCGAAGTGCACGGTCTGGATGCCCCCCGCCAGGACGACGACGAGAGTCCGTCGGCTGCTTTCGTCGAATCGATCCGACGGCACGGCGTGCTGCAGCCGCTCCTCGTTCGCAGCCGTGGCGGTCGTCATCTGGTGATCGCCGGCAGAAAACGACTGGCGGCGGCCGCTGCCGCCGGCCTGAGTCGTGTGCCGTGCCTCATCGAACGTGTGGACGACGATCAGGCATCCACGCTCGCCGCTGCGACCAACACACCAGCCACTGACAAGCCGATCGCGAGGGTGGTGGCTCCGGTGCCTGCGGCGCCGACCGGTGACTTGACCTTTGCCGTCTTTGCCGACTGCCTGACGGCCGTTGCCTCGTCGGCGAATCTCTTGTCGCCCGGCTCGACGCTGACCCAGACGGTCGCCGTCGATCTCGTGCGCGCCGAAGCGGCGCGCGCGCTCCAGTTGCTCGTCGCGGCGCGGGTGCTCAGAGGCGATGTTTCGGTCGCGCGGCGCGAGGTCGCCGCGCGGAGTGTCGTCGAACGCGCGGTGGAGCAGACGGCCGCGGAGCGACGGCTCCGTGGCCTGACGGTTGAGACACCGTCGCGCAGAATCAGCGAGACGGTCTCTGGCGATGAGGAACTGCTCACCGCCTCGTTCGGCGCGCTGATTCTCGGTCCGGCGGTGCTCTTCGAGACGGCGCGCTCGAAGGTCATCTCGCTGCAGGTCAATTCCCGCGCGGATGGGACCGTGGTGTTGTCAGCGGTGCACGACGGCGCGGAGCTGCCGCACTACTGGCGGTCGAAGCTGGCCGAAACCGAGTGGCCCGACGTGTCGATGATCGCCAGCAGCGTCTCGAGTGCGGCGCTCGTACTGCTGCGCGCGGCGCGTCGTGTCGCCGAATTGCACGGCGGCCACATGACGCTCGATTGTTCGGAAGGCCGGACCAGCCTGTCGATCGTGCTCCCTGCCGGTCGCGCGTAACGCCGCTTGGTCTAATTAATCAACGTCGCGCCGGCCATACCCGGCGCGATGAGTGAGCCGTCGTCCTTGTAATAGATCGTGCCGCTCGTGGCTAGCGCAAACGATCGCTGTCCGGTGATGCTGACGCGATCGGGATGCCGCTCGGCAAAATACGAGGACATCGCGTCAGCGGCGGACCCGTTGCACGTGGTGGCCGCCGGCGTCACGAGCATGGCGCCGACGTCGGCGGTGAGATTCGCGACGTAGCCCGATCGGAGCACGCCATTGGCGCCGAGCGGTTCAGAGATAAAGCTTTGCGTCGCGCCGGCCGGCGGACGCGCCAGATCGTTGAGCGACTGGGCGAATCCGCCGTGAGCGCAGGTGCTGGCGAACACCGATTGCGCGGAGCGGATCGCCGAAAGGGAGCCGATCGCCGCGGCCTCGTTGGCGCGCATTTTGGCCTGTAACAGGGCGGGGATGGCGATGCCGGCGATGATGGCAATTACCGCCACAACAACCAGCAGCTCGATCAGCGAGAAACCTCGCGACGAAGCCTCATCGGTCGTGGCGTCATCGCGTATGACTGCAGACGATGACGCGTCATCGTGCATGACCGCAGACGATGACGCGTCGTCGCTCATGCCGCTGAGAGCGGCGCAGACCAGATTTCCAGTTCGCCGCGTTTGAAGAGCGTATTGAACGCGGCGATGACCTTCGGATCGAACTCCGTCTCCGCGCCGTTGGTGATGACGTCTCGCGCCTCGAAGGGCGACATCGCCTTGCGGTATGGACGATCGCTCGTGAGCGCGTCGTACACGTCGGCGACGGCAATGATCCGCGACTCGAGCGGAATGTTCTCGCCGCTCGTCGAGTTGTAGCCGGAGCCATCGAACTTGTCGTGGTGCGCCAGGATGATCGGGATCACCCGGCGCAGCGCGCCGCCCACCGGTTCGAGCATATCCACGCCGCGGGAGACGTGCTCCTGCACCGCTTCGTACTCCTCGCGCGTGAGCTTGGCTGCCTTGTAGAGCAGGTCGCGGCTGATATCCAGCTTGCCGATGTCGTGGAGCAGCGCCGCCGCGCGCACGTCTTCCACCCGATCAAGTGAGAGGTTCATCTGCGACGCGATGCGCGTCGCGTAGACCGACACGCGATAGCAATGGTTCTCGGTGTAGGTATCCTTCGAGATGAAGTGGCGAAGGATCATCAACACGCCCTGATATGTCTCACGCAGCTCGTTGATCTGCGCGTTCTTGCTCTCGTACAGCGTGCCCATCAGATAGCCGGTGATGACGAGCGAACCGCCCCACACCGCCACTTCGAGCCACTGGCTGAACGGTACTCCCACCTGCAGGCCGTTGGCTGTGGGCGTCGAGTTCCGGAAGATCAGCAGGCCAACGACGAGCAGCACGCTCGCGAACGCCGTCAACGTCCCGTGTCTGCGGCCGTAGAAGTAGGCTGAGGCGATGGTCGGCAGCACGTAGAAGCTGAGGACCATGCGCTGCGCCGCGATCAGCTGATTGAGCAGCAGCGCGATCGCAAACAGCGAGAAGAGAACCCACAGTTCCTTGTTGACGCGTTCAAAGGCGCCGGTCAGTTTGTGTTTCATAACGTTGGTGTCTGAGTGATTCGTCCCCAGACTGAGCAACTGTTGTTCCCCCTTATCGGGCGCTGTCTGAACGTACTTAAGTGTTGGAAGGACTGGTCTTACAAGTTGTTTGCACACACGTGCAGCACTGCAGATGGTGTGCTGACGCGGAACACGGGGTGGGCGTTTTCTATTGGGGGACGGACGACTTTCTAAGTGGGAGGACGCCGGCCCTTCTTGGCATTGCTCATCGCGGCATAGCGTGCATTTCTCAGGTCGCCGTTCTGATCGGGGGAAAACGTCCAGTCTTCACGCCGATTTCGCACCACCTGTTCGGCGGTCCACACCTCGCGCATCAGTCCCGTCTGGGTATGCGCGTTGGATCGCAGGAGCAGATGGCCGATCTCGTGCGCGATGGCCCGTCCGAGCAGCGGTGCACGCGGATACTGCGCGCGCCTGGCCAGCCAGTCCACGCGATCGACGTAGACCGTGGCAAAGCCGCTGACGCCCTTCCCGTCGAACAAGGAATACCCCAGGGCACGCCGTTCGCCGTTCTCCTGGTCTGAGCCCTCCGTCAGTCGAACGACCACGTCCCCGGAGGACAGCGGTTGATCACAGACGGCCGGACCAGGGCCGTCACGACGGGCCCCGCATCGAACCCAGTCCACGCTCAGATCGGCCCGTCTGAGGATGTCGTGTGTCGTGCGGAGCGCGGCCGCCAGCTCGCTCGCCAGCACGCCTGCGTTGTCGTAAATACGCACCAGCAGGCTGTCGTCGATCACGGCCGACGCGGGTGCGCGAGTGCTCGTCATCAGGACGACCGCGACGATCACGGTCGCAGTTCTAGCGATTCCTAGTGGAGTCACAACTGTGAGTCCTGTTTCGTGCAATCTTCGACCCGTCTCATCCTCTCGCTCAACCCATTTGTGACGAATGGCGGATTCCAGACGTGAACGGTTGCCATTATGTGACTAAACGCCCACTCCGTGAGGACGTCCCGCCGGCCCGTTACTGCACCGGTTCGCCGGGTTCGATCCTGAGAAGTGCCCCTTGATCTTCTCCCGTCACGACATACAGCAGACCGTCAGGACTCTGTCGCACATCGCGAATACGTTGATGCAGCTCCCGCAACATCGGCTCGCGGCGGATTTCCTCCCACTTCTCGTTGAACTCGATGCGCTGCATCTGTCCCGTGCGTGGCGTTTCACCTTCGCGCAGTCCGCCGACGAAAAAGTTGCGCTTCCATCCCGGGAATCGATCACCGGTATAGAAGGTCCCGCCCGCGACGGCAATCGACGGCACCCAGACGACGGCCGCTGGCTCGAACTCCTGCCGCCAGGGATTCTCGGAGATCTTTGGTCCCATGTAATTTCGGCCGTTGCTCACGTACGGCCAGCCGTAGTTCGCCCCAGCCTTCAGCACGTTGACCTCGTCGCCGCCGTTGGGCCCTTGCTCGGTGACCCAGAACTCGCCGGTCTCGGGGTTCAGCGCCATGGAATGGCCGTTGCGATGACCGAGCGTGTAGATGCCGGGCTTGTAGCCCGGCTTGTTCACGAACGGGTTGTCCGGCGGGATGGTTCCATCATCGCGAAGCCGCACGGTCTTGCCGGCGTAATCGTTGGGATCAGCGGATCGGAAGACGTCGGGGCCGGTACCTGATGCGCTGATCGTCATGTACAGCATGCCGTCGCGCCCGAACCCGATCCGCGACGATTCGGTGCGCGTCGCGCCCGACTGGAAAATATCTTTCACGTCAACGAGCGCGGTGCCGTTCCACGTGCCCCGCATCAGCGTTGTTTCACCAGCCATCGCCGGCGCGCCGCTCGCAGTGGGTGGCGCACCTGGGTTCGGCACCGGCTTGTGATACGCGATGTAGACCCGCTTGTTCTCGGCGAAGCGAGGATGAAGGACGACGTCCATCAGTCCCTGGAGACCCTGCGCGTGGACAGCGGGCACTCCTGGTACCGGGTTCGGGTCCAGCACGCCGTTGCGAATGATGCGGAGGCGTCCCGGGCGCTCGGTCACGAAGATGTTGCCGTCAGGCAGGAACGCGATCGACCACGGCTGCTGGAACTTCGCCATGACGACGACGCGCAGATTGCGATGTGCGGGGACGGCGGACTGCACGACGAAGGGGCCATCGCCGAGCATGGGATCGGCCCACTGAATGGCTGTCGCTCCGATGTTGCATTCAGCCGCGGGGATCTTCGGATTGACGCACTCGGGGCGCGGCTGCCCTCGGCCGCCTCCGCGCGCGCCCTGTTGTTGTCCCTGTCCGCGGCCACCGGCCGGCGGCTGCTGCGCGTGGCCGGCGAGTGTTGCGCCGACGATCGCGGCAGCTGCTGTCAGCGCCACGACCGTGACGCCTGCGAACGGATTCCTCATGCCGGGCAGGATACTGCGAATCAACTCCCAACGCCCAACTGCCAAGTTGCCAACCACTCCCAAGTCCCAACTCCCAATTGAACGTTCTTGGGAATTGGGAGTTGGGCGTGGTTGGAAGTTGGTAGTTGGGCGTTGGGAATTACCGAGGTTGGGCGGTCCGCCCGCCGTCTCCGCCGCCGCCGCTCGAAAAGCCCGACGTCGAGACGCTGCCTCCACCGCCACCGGAGCTTCCGCTCGACGACGATCCACCACCGCCGCCCGAGGAACTCGCGGTCGAACCGCCGCCTGGATTCACGCCGACCGCTGGCTCGGCGTCGCGCGGTCTGACGCGCGTGTATCCCTGTCCGTCAACAACGCGGCCAAGACCACTCGGTCGCTGGGGAAGGTTCCCGCTACCGCCTCCACCGTCAATCGAGTAGTAGCCACCGCCGTAGTACGGATAGAAGCCGGACGCGTACGGGTACGCGAACGGTGAATAGTAGTACGGCGAGTAGTAGTACGGACTCCACATCGGCGAGTAGAAGCCGAAGAAGTCGTAGGCGCCGAATCCCCACCCGGGCGCCAGCGGGTCGTCGATGATCGGTGGCAGCGCGCGATCGACGCGTGCCGTCCGTTCGATGACGAAGCGGTCGGGATACGACAACGCCACCATGAGATCGACGACCGTTGCCGGCACGCCGGCGGCCTGAAGATCGAGCAGCTTCCTGCTCGTGAGATCGAAGGACGCCCGTGTCTCGACGAGCGCGGCCTCGAGTGCCCGCGGCGACACTTTCGCGCTGGCTTCCTTCACGTCTTCGATCGTCAAGGCTGTGGCCGCAATCCGTGGCATGGTGGTGCCGCCGTTGGTCGCGCGGCGATATTGACGGACACGGAAGCTCTCTCGTCCGTCGATATTGACCGACTGCACGTCGGTCCACCTGCCGTCAGGGCCCAGCATTGCGAGACCTGACACGTGCCGCATCCCTTTATCGTCCTTGCACGTCAACTCCGCCCGCGCGAAGAGCCGCAAGCCGTCAGAGGACCACTCGGCGCGCTGAATGCCCGTGCAGCCGTCCTCGGTGACAGGCCGATCTTTGCCGTCGGCGACGACGGTCTGGACAATCGGCGTTTGCGTGCCGACCTTGGTGGTGAACGTCGCGCCACCGCCTGGTGCGGCTTCGACACAGACCTGAGGCCTGTTGGGATCACCCGGCTGTGTCCGCGGCGCGCGACCAGCCGTCTCGGGACTCGGAGCGCCTTCGCGCGCGTTTTCCATGACCAGCTCCCAGCAGCCGGTCCAGCGGCTCCATCGAGCGTCGGCCGCGTTCTGCGCGAATGCCGGCGCGGCGAGGAGCAGGAGCGCAAATCCGGAAGCGAGGAATTTCATCGGACCTCCGAGATGATGAAGTTGATGCCGGCGGTCAATCGAAGCCCGGAGAGATCGATGCGTTCGAAGTCGATCCAATCGGGTCCGAGCTCGCCAGACGCCCACGTGTATCGCGCATCGAATGTCACGTAGCCGCGTCGTAGAACCCTGATGTCCACGCCGCCGAAGACGTGCGCCGTCGGCGCCCATCCGTTCGCCTCGAAGGCATCGGTAAACACGGACAGGTCTACATAATCAACGAAGTCGCCGAACTGGCGAACCTTGAACCACACCGCACCGCCGCCGGCACCAGCAAAGGGGACCACCTTCCGCGGTACCCACGCGAGACGGCCGACCGAGCGGCCACGCTCGGTCAACGCGAACTTGAGTCCGCCGGTAAACATCGCACTCCGCATCTCCGTCGTCTGCTCGATGGGGAGGCGGTTGTTGTCCACAAAGCGCCGGTACTCCGAGGGCGTCGTCGTTTGACTGTAATCGAAGCCCACCAGGAGATCCATGCGTCGAGTCAGCGTGATGCCGAGGTCGGTCCCGACCCCCGGGCCGTTGAAGTTCTTCTTTTCCAGGGTGAGCTGGTCGGTGACGAAATCGTACCAGTCGCTGGCGGAGCGGCCAGAGAGCCACGTGAAGCGAATGCCTAAGGTGCCGTCAGGTTGCCCGAACAGGAAGTCGGGAGCTGGGCGTTGGGCTGGTGGTGGATCTTGTTCCGGGGGACCGGCGTTGGCGGTGCCAGTCATCGTGAGCACCAGGATTACGGGGAGCCACACCTTCATGGGTGCTGTACCTCCGCAAGCGGACGACCCGAGGCCGCCTCCGCCGAGGAGGTTCGGCGGGCAGGCGGACGGATTGTGGTCTGTCCCCGAGGCAAACGTTACGCCATTGCGAACGCCAGGTAAATGGCCTGTTTTGTGTGATTGTACGCGAGTCTGACCCGGGGTCTGACCCCGGGTCAGACCCCGATGTCCTCGAAAGGCGGCGTCAGAAGCAAAGCCGGCGGAAGGGACCCGCCCTACAATGCCCCTGTGACCACCAGCCCTGGCGATCAGGTTGCGATCTCGCGATTCGTCGAGTTCACGCGCGCCGAGTGGGCGCGTCTGCGCGCCTCGACGCCGTTGCCGCTCACCGAGCCACAGCTGCGTCCGCTCGTGAGCATCAACGAGCGCATGTCGATCGACGAGGTGTCCGACGTATATCTGCCGCTCTCGCGGCTGCTGAACCTGTATGTGGGCGCCACGCAGCGCCTGCATGAGGCGACGGCGACCTTCGTCGGATCGAACAGTCCACGCGTGCCGTTCGTGATCGGGATTGCCGGAAGCGTGGCCGTCGGCAAGAGCACGATCTCACGCGTGTTGAAGGCGCTGTTGTCGCACTGGCCGAGCCACCCGCAGGTCGATCTGATTACGACCGACGGCTTCCTGCTGCCCTCGTCGGTGCTCGAGGCGCGCGGCATCATGGACCGCAAGGGCTTTCCGGACAGCTACGACGTCCGGCGTCTGGTGCGTTTTCTGGCCGACGTGAAGTCAGGCGTGCCCGAAGTGCAGGCGCCGGTCTATTCGCATTTGCGCTACGACATCGTTCCTAGCGAGTACCAGACCATTCATCATCCGGACGTCGTCATCGTCGAAGGGCTCAACGTCCTGCAGACGGGCGTCAGCCGCGCCGGCCGCCCGATGCCGATGTTCGTGTCCGACTTCTTCGACTTTGCGATCTATGTCGATGCGCAGGAGCCCGACATCGAGCAGTGGTACGTCGAGCGGTTCCTCACGCTGCGTGAGACGGTATTCAAGAACCCCTCGTCCTACTTTCACCGCTATGCGTCGCTGTCGAGGGACCAGGCGATCGAAACGGCACGGGAGATCTGGCGGTCGATCAATCTGGTCAACCTGCGTGAGAACGTGCAGCCGACGCGCGAGCGGGCACACGTGATCCTGGAAAAGGGACGGGATCACGCCGTACGGCGAGTGCGGTTGCGAAAGATTTGACGGCTTAAAGCCGGACGCCTACGAGGCGCTGGCCAGCACCGTCGTGAACTGCTTCGCCAGCATCGGGACAACCGCGCTGGCGGCGAGCGGCTCGGAGAACAGGTAACCCTGTGCGTGCGGGCAGTCGAGGGCCGACAGTTGCTCGGCGTGGGCGACGGTCTCGACGCCTTCGGCGATGAGCCCCATCCCGAGCTCGCGAGCGAGCTTCACAATCGCACCGCCGACGACGTCGTTTTCGTGCGTGCCCATGCGCGCGACAAACGAGCGATCGAGCTTCAGCGCATCGACTGGATAGCGCTGCAAGTAGCTGAGCGACGAGTACCCGGTACCGAAGTCGTCGAGGTGGACGGCGACACCAATCCTGTGCAGACGCTCGAAGTTCTGAGAGACGACCTCCGAGTGATTGATGAGAACGCTTTCGGTGATCTCCAGCTGGAGGCTGTTGGGAAGCAGACCGCTGCTCGTCAACACCGTCTCGACCTCGTCCACGAAGTTCGCGCGCATGAACAGCTTCGACGGCACGTTGACCGACAGCTGCAGCGGCCGTCCGAACATCTGCTGCCAGGCCGCGACCTGATAGCACGCCTCGACCAGGACGTGTGACGTCAACGGGATGATGAGGCCGGTCTCCTCGGCGATGGTAATGAACTCCGCCGGCGAATCGATGTGGCCGTCGGCACGCTTCCAGCGGAGAAGCGCCTCGAGTCCGGTAATGCGGCTCGACGCCAGCTCGACGATCGGCTGATAGAAGACTGAGAACTCCTTGCGCTCGACCGCGCGACGCAGCTCGGTCTCGAGCGTGAGACGCTTGAGCGCAGTGGCGTGCATGTCCGGATCGAACAGCTCGTAGCCGCCGCGGCCGCTCGACTTGGCGCGATACATCGCGATGTCGGCATCGCGAAGCACGGCGTCTACCGTCCGGTACTGCGCGCCGCCAATCACGACGCCGACGCTCGCCGATCCGAACAGCTCGTGATCGGCAATGCGGAACGGTTCGGCCAGCGCGTTCAGCAGCCGCTCGGCGATCGCGCACACGTCCTCGGGGTTCGAGAAGTTCTCGGCCAGCACCGCGAATTCGTCGCCGCCCAGGCGGGCGAGCGAGTCGCCGGGGCGAAGCTGCGACTGCAGCCGCTGCGCGATGGCGATCAGGAAGCGGTCGCCGACGATATGGCCAAGGCTGTCGTTCACCAGCTTGAAGCCGTCGAGGTCGATGAACAGCACCGCGTACTGGTGCGCCGAGGAGCGCGCGCCCTGCGCGATCGCGCGCTGCAGCAGCTCGCCGAACAGCGTGCGGTTCGGCAGGTTCGTCAGCGGATCGTGGCGGGCGGCCTGCGACAGCGAGTCGCGGACGCGGCGCTGCTCGGTGATGTCGGTCAGCGAGCCGGCCATGCGGACCGGTTTGCCGGCGTCATCGCGCACCGCGATGCCGCGGCACAGCACCCAGCGGATCTCCCCGCGCACCTGACGGACTCGATACTCATGCTCGAAGTGCGCGCTCTCGCCATCGAGATGCGCGCGCAGCGCCTCGAGGAGGGCTGGACGATCTTCGTCGTGCGCGTAGTTCAGCCACTGCTCGTGCGTCGAGACATCGGCGTTGGCCTCGAGGCCGACGATCAGCTTCCAGCGATCGGAGCTGTAGAGCGTGTTGGCCGGAATGTCCCAATCCCACAAGCCATCGTTCGAACCGGCGGCGGCGAGCGCGTAGCGCTGCTCGGATCGGCGGGCGGCCTCGAGCGCGGCAACGGTGTCACCGTGCAAACGGAGCACTTCTTCCTTGTGGCGCTTCTCCGACGCAATCCGATCGACGTACATGCGATAGGAACGGAAGGTCAGATAGACCGGCGCGGCGGCCAGCGGCAGCAGCCACCACTGGCTGGTCTCCCAGAGAGCCACACCGGCAACGGCGGCACCGGCGCCGACGAAGTAGCTTGGCGCGGTCCACAGGAAGTTCGTCTGCCACACCTGCCACACGGGCTGGCGCGCGGCCAGGCCCACGGCGGTGGCCACAATCAACGTGTTCACCAGGTAGTACGCCAGCGCGCTTGCGACAAGCGGCTTGGCGATCGCCGACAGATCGAGATCGCCCGGGCGCCCACCGAAGTAGGTGAATGTGACGCCGGCGGCCTGTACTGTCAAGACGAGCGCGGCGGCGTTGAAGAGAATGCGGAACGCCGGGTTGCGCCGGTTGGTCCCGAAGATCGACTGCGCGCAGGCGCTCGCGCCGGCGACCAGCATGGTCATCTCACGCCCGATGAGCAGCAGGGCCGCGAAGTCCACGCTATAAGAAATCGACAGGTTCGAGGCGCTCGTCCCGAGCGGGAGACGCAGCCGCAAGCTCGAGGCGAGCACCGACGCCACGAGGAGGGCGAGGAACTGCGTCGGGTGAGTCATCTGCCGCGGGCCCTGCAGGACGAGCACAACGCAGCCGAGCGCGACGACGGCGATCACGAAGACACTGGCGGCGATCGGCAAGTGCTCCAGGCTCATGGCCCTGGAGGCATCACCTTTCGCCGGCTCGTGATTTCGCGATACCCATTCGCGAATCCAGCCGCGCACGCCCGTTGTGGACACCGCGCTCATGATTCGTCTATCTCTCAGTCCCAGATCACCTTGCGCCGAATGCGCGAATACCCCGTCGTCATCAAGAGTCGCCTTGTAGTAGTGGTATTTCGCGTGAGTCCGTTACGCGGACAGACTTCGATACCAAAACCGACATGACTAGAACCAAGGCAACCAGGATTCCAACGGCACAACGGATGGCACACGCCCAAGTCGATGCGCGCCGGCGCACACGAAATCGCGGCAGTGCGCACGGGGGAGGTGACAGATCGGTGATCGTCTAATCTGGCGAGGTCAGAGATTCTTGCTGTGACTGGAACCCTGCACAGCGGCGACCTTTTGGACGAGCTGTGTGACTCAAAATGGAACGTGCAGAGTCAGCTCAACGTGGGAAGCGTTTGCAACCACGAAGCCAGTTGCCGAAACGCCATGCCGCGGTGGGCGACAGCGAGCTTGGCCTCTTCGGTCACCTCGGCGAGGGTCGAGCCGTACGAGGGGTAATAGAAGATCGGGTCGTATCCGAATCCGCCGGAGCCTCGTGCCTCGTCGGCAATCTCGCCCTCAACGGTGCCGCGGGCTTCGTACACGATCTCTCCCGGGCGAGCGACGGCCAGGGAGCAGACGAACCGGGCCGTGCGGTCCTTCTCCGGTGGGCCGGCGAGACGCTGAAAGATCGCGGCGAATCGCTGGGGATACGTTGCGTCGGGTCGAAGGAACCGGGCCGAACGCACTCCAGGCTCGCCGTCCAGGCCATCGATGACCAGCCCAGAATCCTCCGCGACCGTCGTCATGCCGGAGTGCGTCGCGTAATAAAGGGCCTTGAGCCGGGCGTTCTCGGCAAAGGTCAGCCCCGTTTCCTCAGGTTCTTCGATCGATGGGAGATCGCGCAGCGTGACCAGGTCCACTGGCACGTCCGCCAGCAGCGACCGGATCTCGCGCAGTTTCCCGGTATTGGTTGTGGCGACGAGTAATCGCACCCTTCGACTCGCTTCGCTCAGGGCAAGCTCAAGCCTTCGACTTCTCGAGATACTGACCGATGAGTCCGCGCTGGAGGGCGATGAGCTGACGCACGCCGGTGTCGGCAAGGTCGAGCAGACGGTTCAGCGCCTCGCGCCCGAAGGGAAGGGCTTCCGCGGTTCCCTGCAGCTCGATATACAAGCCCGCGCCGGTCTTCACCACGTTCATGTCCACATCGGCGCGTGAATCTTCTGTGTACGCCAGATCGAGCATCGGCTCGCCCTCGACGATGCCCACGCTCGTTGCCGCAACGAAGTCGGTAATCGGCATCGTGCGAATCAGATCGTGCTCACGCATCTTCTGCACCGCCAACACCAGCGCAACGAACGCACCAGTGATCGACGCGGTCCGTGTGCCGCCGTCAGCCTGAATGACGTCGCAGTCGAGTGTGATCGTGCGCTCGCCGATCTCTTCGAGCTTCGTCACCGTTCGCAGCGATCGGCCGATCAGACGCTGAATCTCCTGCGTGCGCCCGCCAACCTTGCCGGCCGACGCTTCCCGCTGCGACCGGGTCGTGGTGGCGCGAGGCAGCATGCCGTACTCGGCAGTCACCCAACCCTTGCCGGAGTTGCGGCGAAACGGCGGCACCCGATCCTCCACGCTTGCCGTGCAGATCACTTTCGTCTTGCCCGCCTCGACGAGGACCGAGCCTTCGGCGTGCATCAGATAGTTGGGAGTGATTCGCGTGGGGCGGAGCTGCTCTGCGAGACGGCCGTCTGATCTCATAGGAAGACCACTGTACTCACTTTTTGGGATTCGAGCCCTTCGGGCTCGGGTTCGGTGGTTTGCCGCCGCGGCCGTCGCGCACGAGTGTCGCGTCACCTTCGAGCGGCCGCCGCACATCGACGTGACCGGCGATGGTGTCAACCTCCTTGCCTTCGACGAGCAGCTGCACGCGCTGAATAGCCGGGAGGTTCGCGGTGACGGCGTTGACGATCGCGTAGACGGTCAGCAACTCTGTCAACGAGCCGCCGGGATGGGCGCTCACGATGTCACCGCTCAGATCGACGAAGGCCTCGCCGCGCTCGGTGACATAGAACGCGCGCAGCTTGGTGCCTTTCGGCACGACTTGCACATACGGCTGCGGGGCATCTTGAAACTGGACGGTGAGAATCTGACGGCCTTGCTCGACGACGCCGGTCGCCGCCGGGACGTCGCGGCGGACTGGCACGAGCGCCGCGCCGTCTGAGGAGCCGTAGTAGAGCGTCGCGGTGATGTGGGCCGTTTCGACCGGGGCCGCCGTCTCGGTCGTTGCCGGCGGCGCGGCGGCTGGCTCAGAGAAGAGCCGCATCAGCGCCCATGTGACACCGACCACTGCGACAACGATGGCAACCAGGTAGACCTTGGCGCGACGGCTCACGGAGCGGAGGTCTCCTCGAGGTACCCCCTGAACCTGACGATGGCGTTGTACAGCGCTTGCGCGACGTTGTTCTTGAACTCTTCGCCGCCCGCGGCCTTCTCCTGCGCGCTGTTGGTGAGGTACGCCATCTCGACGAGCACGGCCGGCATATTCGCCGCCGACAGCAAACGCATCGGACCCTGCTGGATGGGTCGTTGTCCCATCGGGACGCGTTGCCGTAACTCCTGCTCGAGCACCGAGGCCAGCATCGCTGATGCCTCGATGTGGCGTGCCTGCGCGAGGTCCCAGGGCACGACGTCGATGGTTCGCGTCCCACCACTAATCACCGGGAGCGAGACGGACCCGGCGGCAGCCGAGCGTCGAACGGCTTCGAATTCTCGATCGAGCCGCTCGTAGTACACCTCTGCCCCTGAGGGTGTGCCTGAGAGCGCGCCATTGGCGTGGATGCTGAGGAGCAGATCGGCCTTGCTGTTGTTCGCCGCAGCCGCCCGCTCGTCGATGCCGACCACCTTGTCATCGTCCCGGGTCAGGATCACGCGTACGCCGAGACCGCGTTCGACGAGGCCGCGGAGCCGTCGTGCGACGTCGAGCGTCAGCTGCTTTTCTTCGAGCCCGTCTCCGCCACGCACACCGATCTCGTCGCCGCCGTGTCCTGGATCGATCGCCAGCGTCTGCAGCGCCGGCCGCGGCTCCAGTCCCGGCGGCCGCGTGGGTTCGGTCGTCGGCAGCCGCGGGTCCGTCGTCGGAAGCCCGGGGGCAGGCGTTGGCGCGCGAGACTCGGTCATTGGGATTTCGACCGCGATTCGTGTCGCGTTGTCGGCGGTCGCAATCGTGGTCCGCGCCGCCCCAGCCTGACGGCTCAACGCCACGATCACGACGTTCGGTTGGTCTCCTATCCGCACCGCGTCGATCAAGCCAGTGGCAGTCACGGGAAACACCGGTTCGAGCGCGTCAGCTTCGACGCGCATCACGAGGCGGCCAGCTTCGGTGACGACGGCGACCGGCGTCGCCGGAGTAATGACGATGGCGGCTCGTGTGGGCGGACCAGCGGCATCGATCCGCGCCGAGACACGCGGAACGCGCAGATCGCCGATGAGCAGCAGGCGCGCGGCTCGGCGCAGATCGATTTTCTGGTCGTAGATTGGCCCGAGTGCACGCGGAAGGAACTCAACCGGAAGGAGCCAACGCCGGCCGGCGCGGGTGATGGACGAGGGCAGCGTCACGATCTTCCCATCGACCGAGGCCATCGGCTGGTCGGCCGAGGCCACGATGGTCTTTCCGCGATAGGTGATGGTGAACCCGCCAGCGAGCGAGTCTTCCCGGACCGACACTTGGAACAGCGAGGCGACGTCGTCGAGGGCGATCATTTCTCGCCCGCCGTTGGTGATGGTCGGGACCGTTCGCCGGCCGTCCTTTGACACGAGCGTCAGCGGTCCGGATGTTGATACGTCCTGCGCCTTTGGCGGGGTGGCGAGAGCAACGCACAGGAGCACGACGAGTGCGCCGCGCGCCTGCGCGCGCGTCAATCGCCAGCGTGACATGACCTGGGGATCGCCGATCACCAATCAGAGATCGTAAACCGAATCGATGGGCAAACGCCTCATTTGAGACCGAGGCGTTGCTTGAGCGTCGGCCAGTCGGCCTTCGTTCGGAGGAATTCCGCCTCCTCGCCGGCGAGCAGAAACGGGTTGGTCCGTTTCTCGAGCGCGATCGTGGAACTCGGCCGGGCTCCATAGTCGTGACCGGGCCACACGGTGGCCTCGTCCGGCACCAGCGTCAACAACCGCTGCAGGCTGCGCCATTCCGTCCGGGCATCCTCATCGCTCTGAGTACCGCCAACTTTACCGACGAACAGAAGATCGCCCGTGAGCAAGAGTTTGTGCACGGACTCGTAGAGGACGATGTGATCGTCGCAGTGGCCAGGTACGTGGAACGTGGTGAGCTGAAGCTCGCCGACGGTCAGCGTGGTTCCGTCGTCGAGTGGAATGGTCGGGCGCATCCGCGGGTGCGCGGCGAGCCTCGCACCAGTCAGCTCGAGTGCCCGCTCATTGCCGTTGGTATGGTCGGGATGGCTGTGCGTATTGATGACGTGAGTCATCGTCAAGCCTTGTGCACGTGCGCGCTCGACGAAGACGTCCGGTGAATACGAGGGATCGATCAGCACGCCGGAGCCGGCTTCGCGGTCCCCGAGCAGATACCCGAAATTCCGGTCGCCGCCCGACCGGATCTGCTCGAACACGAGCCGAAGCAGACGCACGTCACGTTTATATCACTGGGTCCTGTCCAACAGACTTCTGACCTTCGCTTCGATCTGATCGGGTGTGAACGGTTGTCCAAGAAGGGGGATCGACTGCGTTTCGGAGGCCCGCAGTGCATCGGAGGTGGGGAAGCCCGACACGAACAGGGTCTTGACCGTCGGCCACTGCGCCCGGATCTGCTCGGCGAGGCGCACGCCACTCATCGACGGCATCACCACGTCAGTCACCACCAGATCCATCTGGCGGTTGGTGCTGCCCATGAAGGCCAACGCCGAATGACCGTCCTCGGTCTCGAAGACGTCGTAACCGCGCGATCGGAGAATGCGCGCGAGCAGCCGCCGAACGGCCGGCTCGTCGTCCACGACGAGGATGCGCTCTTCGCCGCCCGCGGCGCGTTCCGGCGGCGCATGGGGCGCCTCGGCTTCCGCGTTGCCTGCCGCGGGCTTGAAATAGATCGTGAAGGTCGTGCCCTGGCCCGGAGCGCTGTCGCACCAGATGTAGCCGCCGCTCTGCTTCACGATCCCATAGACGCTGGAGAGGCCAAGACCCGTGCCGCGATTGCCCTTCGTCGTAAAAAACGGCTCGAAGATCTGCGACAGCACGTCAGGCGGCATACCCACACCCGTATCGGCCACCAACAGACGCACATAGCGGCCGGACGGCATCTGGAAGTACGGGCGCGTCACGTCCAGCACGGTTGTCTCCACGGTGAGCGTGCCGCCGTTCGCCATGGCGTCCCGGGCATTCATGGCCAGGTTCACCAGGACTTGCTCGAGCTGTCCTGGATCGACTTCCACACTTGGCACCAGGCGATCCAGCGTCGTGGTCAGCCGGACTTCGGGTCCCATGACGCGCGACAGCATCGTCTGCACCTGCGAGACGACGCGGTTGATGTCCACGCGCTGGACTTGCATCAGCTGCCGCCGGCCGAAGGCCAGCAGCTGCTTCGTCAACGTGCTCGCACGGCGTGCAGCGGCCAGCAACTCGGACAGCTCCTGCGAGTTGGCGCGATCCTGAAGGATCTCGGCATAGCCGATGACGATCATCAGCAGGTTGTTGAAGTCGTGGGCGATGTTGCCGGCCAGCCACCCGATCGCTTCGACGCGTTGCACCTGCAGCAGGTGGTGCTCGCTCTTGCGCAGCTCTCGCTCAGTGCGTGCCCGCTCGAGTTCGGCGGCCACGCGACCGGCGAGCAGGTGGAGCAGCGACTTCGCAGCGGCCTCGTTCCTGAGAGGCCGGCGGGTGATTGCGACAATCGCGCCGACCACCTCGTCTCGGGTACCGACGAGCGGCATCGCGATATAGCCGTCGGCGTCAAACGAGATCAGCGAGGCATCGTCGGGAAAGTGCACTCGAACGCAGGAGTAGTACGAGCGGATTGCGCGATCGCCCGTTCGCTCGAGCGGTGATCCCGCGAGGGGGAACTCCGCGCTCTCGGCCTCTGCGCCGTTGCGCCACGTGGCGACGGTGCGCAGCCGGTCGGTGCCGGTGAGCTCGCCGACGAAGGCGACCTCGGCATCGAGCATGTCGGCGATCTCGCGCGCCACCGCGGGCAGAAAGTCTTCGCCCGTGCGCGTGAGCACCGCTGCGGCACGGCATAGTACCTCGTCGCCCTCCGGCACGCGCGGGGATGTGAAGAGCTCCCGGGCCCTGGCCACAATATCCATTCGTGCTGTCAGTTCCCTGCTCGGTAATCGGCACGCATCTCACGAAGTCCACTCCACAGCCTCACGGGGCGGTGGTTGGTTGCCGATTTGTGTGAAGACACGTTCCGCGCGCTGATCATGATCAAGCTCAGACTGCGAGAAGCGGCGACCGATGCCGCGCTGCGTCCGTTCGCGGACGAGGTGCTCGCGCTGCTCATCGAGTGGCTCGCGATCCACAAGGAGAGCGGCGACACGGCGATGCTTGCCGCACTCGACGAGCATCGTCGTGCCCTCGCAGATGTGGTCGATCCTGAAGCGATCCCCGCACTGGCCGGCGAGTGTCTCGAGACGGCGAAGTCGGCGGTCGCGCGCGCACGCGAGCGGCAGGCGCAGCAGCACGCGGAGCTGGCGCAGTTCGTGGCGCTCGTGCGCGATACGGTGACGGTCCTGGGCGGCGAAAGCGACGACCCGTCGCAGGAGATCACCAGTGCGGCCGATCGCTTCAGCGAGCTGTTGCAGATCAGCGACGTCGCCCAGCTCAAAGCGCGGCTGACGCAGGAAGTCTCTACGCTTCGCACGCTGGCTCAGGAGCGTCAGCGTCAATGGCAGGAGGCGACGCATCGTCCCGAAGATGTGGTCGCGCGAATCGGCGGCGACGAGTTCGCGGTACTCGCGTCGGGTCTGACGCTGCGTCAGGCAGAGAGCCGACTGCGTGCAGTGCAGGCCCACGTCACCGCGTCGTTGAACAGCACGCTGACGGTCGCGCGCGTCACACTGAGTTGCGGCGCTGCCGAGTGCTCGGCGGGCGATACGATGCAGAGCTTGATGATGCGGGCCGACCAGGCGCTCTACGATGCGAAGCGCAAAGGAAAGAATCGGGTCGCGGTCAAAACTCTGCCGTTCATTCGGGATCTGCTCAGCAAATAGTGGCGGCGCTCTTGCACTTCTCCAGACCGGAGTGCTCGAGCATGACTAACTTTATCGTCTACGTGATCGGAACGCTCCTTGTTGTGGCGGGTCTTGCCTATGGTGCGTCACGGCTGGGCGTCAGTCAGGTCTGGATCATCGCCGGCGCGCTGGTCGTCATCGGCATCGGCATCATGGGCGGCATCGTGAAAACACGACAGAAAGAACCGTCCTAAACGCGTTCGTATGTCTCGGCCATCTCGCCGAGGCGACGCATCACATCCTGAGTCAGTTGTCCCGGCCGGAGCCGCCAGCGCCAATTGCCGCTGGCGGTCCCGGGCCGGTTCATGCGCGCGTCGCTGCCGAGTCCGAGCAGATCCTGCACAGGCACGATCGCCGTGTCGGCGACCGAGGCCATGACCGCACGAATGAACTCCCAGTGAATGGGAGAGTCGTGACCCTCGAACCCGAGATACCGCCTGACATAGTCGCGCTCGTTCTCGATGTCATCGTCGGAACGTGTGCTGTGGCCGACTTCGCCCGTCCACCATCCGACGGTCGTGTCGTTGTCGTGCGTGCCGGTGTAGACGGCGAGATTGCGCGGATAGTTGTGGGGCCGGAAGTCAGGGGCCTGCGGATCGGTGCCGAAGGCAAACTGCAAGATGGCCATTCCGGGGAGCCCGAACCGCTGTCGGAGCGCTTCGACACCAGGCGTGATCACCCCGAGGTTCTCAGCCACGAATGGCAACTGCTCGAGCGTCAATGCTGCACGCACGGCGTCGAAGAGCGCCGCGCCGGGTCCCTTCACCCAGTCGCCATTGACGGCCGTCGGCGATCCTGCTGGCACTTCCCATGCGGCTTCGAATCCGCGGAAGTGGTCGATACGGATGGCGTCAACGAGATTCAGCAGCGCGCGGAAGCGCTCGATCCACCAGACGTAACCCGTGCGCGCGAGCTCGTCCCAGCGGTAATGCGGGTTGCCCCAGAGTTGACCGGTGGCGCTGAAGTAGTCGGGCGGCACACCGGCAACGACCTCCGGATTGCCCTGCGCATCGAGACGAAAGAGCTCCTGGCGGCTCCAGACATCGGAGCTGTCGTGGGCCATGAAGATCGGCAGGTCGCCCATGATCTGGATCGATCGCGCGTGGCACGCGTCCCGTACACGGAGCCACTGCTCGAAGAACAGGAACTGCGTCAGCTCATGTTGCCGGATCTCTCGTGCGCCGCGTTCCGACCATCGCGCGATGGCTGCGGGGTCGCGCTGCGCGATGTCCGGCTCCCACGACATCCAAGGCGCCTGGCCGTGAGCGGTCTTGATCGACATGAACAGCGCGTAGTCGTTCAGCCAGCTCGCGTGCGCGGCTCGGAAACGCTCGAAGCGATCGCGCAAGGGACTCGATCCGGCAGACTCGAATCGATCGAGCACGCGCGGCCAGAGCGATTCGCGATGCGCGATGACGGCAGGAAAGTCCACGCTGTCGGTCGGACGTGTGACCGCAGCGCCCGGACCAGCTGTCGCTTCAGCCTTGGTGAGCAGACCGTCTTCGATCAGCCGTTCAGGGCTGATCAACAGGGTGTTGCCGGCGAACGCCGAGAAGCATTGATAGGGAGAGTCGCCGTAGCCGGTCGGGCCCAGCGGCAGGACCTGCCAGATGCGCTGCTTGGCCGAGGCAAGGAGATCGATGAACTCGGTCGCGCAGGGTCCGAGGTCGCCGATGCCGTAGCCGGCTGGCAGCGACGTCGGATGGAGCAAGACACCGCTCGAACGAGGGAACGACATGGGCTACAGATGCGGAGCGGTGTCGGATTCGCGTTCCCGTTTGGCCCGGAGCTGCTCTTCGAGCAGCGACCTCGCGGCTTCCCGTCCACCCAGACCGAAGGCGATGGCGAGGCCGAGCATCAATGCGCCAAAGGTGATCGCGAAGGCAGCGAGCACGACGCCCGTGGCCAGCCCCACCTGCTCGAGTGCCATCACCACGCCGATCGCGATCACGAGCACACGCAGCGCGCCACTCAACAGACGCGCGCCGGGCAATCCTGCATTGACGGAGGCGAGCAGCGTGGCCCGCCACAGGAAGTTGGCCACCAGGAACCCCACCGAGAGCACGAGCAAGGCGACGAGGAAACGTGGAACGAACCGGAAGAACTCCTCGACGAGTCCTTGAAACGGCGCGAGCTGCAGCGTGTCCACCGCCGACACGATGAACCCGAGCCAGACGATCCAGAAGACGATCTTGGCGATCAGGTCCTCTGCGGGTGGCATCTCGGCCATCCGCAACATCTCGCTCGCGCCGCTGCGCAGCGTCAGGCGATCGAAGTTCATCCACGCCAGGAAGCGTTGGATGACACGCCGCACGACCAGCGCGATCACGAACCCGAGCCCGAAGATGATGGTGGCGGCGACGAGTCGCGGCACGAACTGCACGAATGCAGAGGCGAAGTTTCGCCATGACGTGACGAGCGCATCGGCGATTTCCTGAATCATCGTGACCTCACTCTTCGTTCGACCAGCTGGCGACGAGCGTCGGCTTCAGCCGTTGAAAGGTGTCGCACAGGGCATCGAGCCGCGTCTGCACGGCCGTGTGCGCCTCGGGTACCGTTGCCGACATGAACGCTGCGGCGCGCCACATGTAGAGCGGCACGAACATGTCGGCCATGTGGTCCATGGCCGCACGTCCATGCTGGATCGCCGTCGCAAATCCGTAGACCGTCCGCACCCACAACTCGTCGTCGATCCTCGGGGCACTGCCGTTGACGTTGTCCATGACGCCGACGAACAAGCCCGGCTCGAGGACGTCTTCGAGCAGTGGTCTGATCTCGACGATGTCGCGTCGAGCCTGTTCGGCGAGCGCCTGGTAATCCCAGGGCGTGACATCGGGCATCACCGCCGGATCCGTCCCCCACGTGCGCAGCTCCGACACCGCGTTCGCGTTGCGCCAGAACGATTCATGCGCGCGCAGGCTTTCGATCACCGCCAGCACCACCTGATGCACGACATCGCGCAGCGTCGTCTTGCTGCCGGTGACGGTCGGAACTGGCCGCCAGACCTGGCCGATCGGAAACCGCTCGGCGGCGGCTTCCGTGCGCAGCCAGAGATCGATCGCGAAGCGGGCCGATTCGTGGCTCCAGATGTCCTGCTCGAGGCAGTGCGACGCGAAGCGTCCCGAGCAGGAGAACTCGGCGCCCAGTGGCTCGTCGAGACCGACAGCGTACAGGGCTCGCACGAGCGGCCGTACGAGCTGCGTGATGAGGATGCCGTCGCGCGGATGCCGTCTGTAACGCGGGGCAAGAAACTCCACATCGCTGCGGGCGATTGGGGCAATCAGCTCCGTCACGCGCTCCGGCGTTGTTGACGGCCCGGCCGGGTCGATGATGACGAGCCCTCTGGCCTGGGTCAGCTCGGCGGCGGCAAAGATGGTGCGCAGCGCGGTGTGCTTGCCAGGCAGGCCGTGATACGGCGCGAGCACGCGATGCAGCGTGCGGAGCGGATGCGACGTCTGAACGCGGTCGGCCTCAGTGAATGTTGCGCCGCGAATCAAATCCGTCGTGCCGTCGGTCGAGCCGCCATCGGAGTTGATCATCACGGTCCGCAGCCGGGGGAAGTCGCGGGTGAAGGACACGTGCACCGCGCGCACGACGTCAACGATCGTCGCGGCATTGTTCAACGTCGGGAGGCCGACGAGGACGTCCACCTGACCGACGGCAATCAGCTGCCGCAGGAGCACGTCGGGAAGAGAGCTTTCAGTGTCCACAGTCTCTACAGGCGACGCAGACGGAACCAGTAAAAGTCGTACGGGCCCATCATCATCACGTAGGGCTCGGTGCCGATGCGCGGGAACACGCTGCCGCCGAACATCTCGATCGGGATCGCGCCGGCCAGTCGGCTGAGATCGAGATCGACGGCCTGCGCGGTACCGGCCAGGTTGCTGACGACCAGAATCGTGTCGCGTCCGTCGGTGCGGGTGAAGGCCAGGACGCGATGGTTGTCGGGCTTCAGGAACTCGATCGATCCACGGCCGAAGATGCGCGCTTGCCGGCGCACTTCGATGAGACGCCGCATCCAGTTGAGCAGGGACGTCGGGTTGCGCTGCTGCGACTCGACGTTGATTGCCTGATAGCCGAAGACGGCATTCTGAACGAGCGGCAGCCACAGCCGCTCGGGGTCGGCGCTCGAGAAGCCGGCATTGAAGCCGCCCGTCCACTGCATGGGCGTGCGCACGCTGTTGCGATCGCCGAGATAGACGTTGTCGCCCATCCCGATCTCGTCGCCGTAGTAAACGATGGGGCTGCCGGGCAGCGACATCAGCAGGCCGATCATCAGCTCGATGCGGCGTCGATCGCCGTCGAGGAGTGGCGCCAGTCTGCGGCGGATGCCCAGGTTGATCCGCGCGCGTGGATCCTGCGCGTACTCGTCCCACATGTACTGCCGTTCGAGATCGGTGACCATTTCCAGCGTCAACTCGTCGTGGTTGCGCAGGAACAGTCCCCACTGGCACGACTCAGGGATGCTGGGCGTGCGCTCGATGATGTCGATGAGCGGCTTGCGATCCTCCAGACGCAGCGCCATGAACATGCGCGGCATCATGGGGAAGTGGAACGACATGTGGAACTCGTCGCCCTCGCCAAAGTACGGACGCACGTCTTCGGGCCACATGTTGGCTTCGGCGAGGAGCACCCGGTCCTTGAAGCTGACTTCCAGCCGCGCGCGCAACCCCTTGAGCACGTCATGCGTCTCGGGCAGGTTCTCACATGACGTCCCCTCACGTTCGACCAGATACGGGACGGCGTCCACGCGGAACCCGTCCACGCCGAGATCAAGCCAGAACTTCATCACTCGCCAGATCTCTTCGCGGACGTCCGGGTTGTCGAAGTTGAGATCGGGCTGATGGCTGAAGAAGCGGTGCCAGTAGTAGGCCTTGGAGACTGGATCCCAGGCCCAGTTCGACAGCTCGGTGTCGATGAAGATGATGCGCACGCCACGGTAGCGGTCGTCGGTGTCGCTCCACACGTACCAATCGCGGCGCGGGTTGTCCGTTGAGCTGCGCGCTTCCTGAAACCAGGCGTGCTGATCGGAGGTGTGATTCAGGACCAGCTCGATGATCACGCGCAGTCCGAGCGAATGGGCCTGCTGCAGGAAGTCGCTGAAGTCCTGCAGCGTCCCGTAGCTGGGATGGATGTTGGTGTAGTCCGAGATGTCGTAGCCATCGTCGCGGAAGGGCGACGGATACATCGGCTGCAGCCACAGGCAATCGACGCCGAGATTGGCGAGGTGATGGAGCCGGGAGGTCAGGCCCGGGAAGTCGCCGATGCCGTCTCCGTTGCTGTCGGCGAAGGATTTGACGTGGAGCTGATAGAAGACCGCGTCCTTGTACCAGAGCGGATCTCCTGATCTGAGCGTCGGCATCGAAGCGTCACGGGCAGCCCTCGGTTGCGCTGCATGTAGAGTCCGGCTTTAGCCGGACGTCCGTAGAGTCCGGCTTTAGCCGGACCAATCAATCCTACTAGTGTAGAAGCACGCACTCACGAACGAAGCTCAAGCGCAGGCAATCTCGGGTCTTCGCCGTAGGGCCGGTCCTTTTAGACCGGCCGCCGCGCTTGTACAATAAAGAGAAGCGCGCCGCGGGAGCGACCGGCGCGTGCCCGCCTTCGCCGAGAGCTTCGGCGGGGCAAGCGACTCACCCTGAGGGGGCGAATTTGGCTTCGACGGGGGCATGAGATCGCGGGATGCATGCCGAGCCCCATTGACTCGTTAATCCGATGGAACATCCGTTAACTGCGGACAATCAGTACGCTCTCGCTGCTTAATTAAGCAGTGACGTTCGCCTCGGCCTCGCCTGGTGGTTGGGGGTCGAACGCCATTAAACAGGCTGGCGGCCACGCGGCGCCTCGGCGCGTGGCCGTGAGATTTTCCGAGGCTGGTGCTCCGCGGTTTTGGCCGCGTCCTCACGCGGGGCACGAGAAATCAGACGCGGACACGCATGTAGAGTCCCACGACGACGTGCTTTCGGACGCGGGTTCGACTCCCGCCGCCTCCACCTTTTTCTTCAATGACTTAATCGGACGCGTGTTGTGATCCCGCCTGCGTCCGATTGCTCGGGCGCCGTCGACAACGGCCGAAGAGAATTTGAAAACCGGGGACAACCGCCAGTTTCCTCCGCCTTCGAGTGCCGTCGTTGTCGGGGGAGACGTCACTCGATTTCTCGCAGCCATCCCAACTGACGGGCATCAGTTACCAGGAGAGGTCATCCGAGGGGTTGTACGGCGATTTGGCGTGCGCGGCGTCACAGGGGCGAGGAACTGGGCACGCGACGGATTTATCAGACTGTCTCCAAGACGGTCGTGCCTTCTCCAGCCAAAGGAACCTCGATTACGAACACGCACCCCTTGCCGGGCAGGTTGCGGTAGTAAATGTCCCCCTCGTGCATTCTGACTGCCCTTCGAGCGATCGAGAGTCCTAGGCCGAGACCGGTCCGGTCCCTGTGGCGCCGCTCGGCGAACACCTTGAACGGGTCATCTGTTCCGTCGGGAATCCCGCCGCACTCGTCCTCCACTTCGAAACGCACACGCCCGTTTTCGTGGAGGGCTCGCAGCACCACGTGCCCGCCGGCGCGCGTGTACTTGAACGCGTTGTTCAACAGATTCATGACTGCCGATGCGAGGAGCTGCGGATCGGCGTCGACGGCCAGCCGAGGGTCCACCTGGTCGATGCTGAATTGTACGGCGCGGTCCTCAGCGTGCAGGTTGCCAGCAATCGCGATCTCGCTGAAGAAGTCGGCGACCGGCACGCGCTCACGGCGCTGGATATTGGCGGCCATCCGGACGTCGGACAGCGTGTTGTCGACAAGGTCACGCAGGCTCATGAGGCCGCGGCCGAGCACGGTCCCGGTGCTTCCGTTGATGGCGACGGTTCCCCGCTTCAACGTGTGGAACGCGAGGAGCGCAGTGTTGAGGATGTCGCGGATTTCGTGAGCCAGTTGTCCGTGTCGCTCCATTTCCTGGGTCGATCGCGATTCGGCGGTGATACGCGCGTGCTCCGTCACGGCTTCCGCGATCGCCGTGTCGAGGCAGCGATTTAGCGTGTGGAATTCGTCGGTTGTGATCGGCAGCTGCTGTTCGACGGCGACCTCCGTGATCGCTTGGCAGATATCACCGTAGTCGTGGACGACCTGAGAGATGTTGAACCCTAGCGCTCGCAACTCGCGTCCATGCTTCGCCGCTGCGGCTCCGATCGTTTTCTGCGAGAACGGTGTTGGCGTCGTCGCCAACCGGAGTGTCTCGGAGAGCTGAGTCAGGAACAGCGGCACGCCGTGCTCCAGTTCACTCGTGGACGCGAGTGGCCAGGGCCGATCGGTGAGTTTCTCCCTCGTCCTTGCGATGATGGGGTCACGATAGCTCGTGATGAATTCGTGGAGCATTACAGCCTCGCTGCTGATGGAATCGACAGACCCAGGTGCCATTGGGCGACCGAGCGCTCACCGTCAGTGTGTGTCGATTGAACGTGCCGGCCCGCTCTGGAGGCCTAGCCTTTCTTTCTAGAGATCGGCTCAACGCCCATGCGGGCGACCTTGTGGTTCTTGGGCGCTTCCGGTTCGGCGATCTTCTTTACGACCTTGATCGGAATTTGCTCGAAATGCGTGTGGGACTTCCGCCTTGCAGTGTTCGATTTGGCCATCGATGAACGGTACCGGAGCGCGGGCTATACGGGTGATCTCTTTTGGGAACCGGATTGGTTCGTTAGCCTTGACTCACAGGCTCGATTAGCGGGTTTTGTACCCGACGTACTCGAGATGGGTCGCGCACGCTGGAGACGGCTGCTTTGCTTAATACGTCGGATGTATACTGACGAACATCGTTAGCGGAGCATACGATAACGTCACGTTAGTTTAACGTCATGTGTGTGTGCTCGAAAGCGAGTGGGCATGGGCCGTCCGAGCAAGAAAGTGCCGATGAACTTCAAAGGCATGCCGCAAGTTGATGTGCCGCAAGGTCGCAATGGAAAGCACAAAGCGATTGTGACCAAGATCCTGTCGGATCTCGATCAAGTCCAGAAGGGCGTCGCGCTCAAGGTGCCTTTGGCAGCATTGACTCACACGAAGGAACAGGTGCGGGCCGCGTTGAATCGTGCGACTCGGAAAGGCGGGCGCAACGTTGCCACGGCCAGCGATGGCACCTTCCTGTATGTGTGGAACGAAACGCCGTAGAGGAATCGCCAGTCTTTCGACAACGCACTCGCTGCCGCGCTTCCCCGACACACTCGGCCGCCAGTCAATGCTTTCCCTGACCGGCTTGCGAGATGTCGCTTTCGGCTACCGATACGTAGCGAGCAGTCGCCTCTAGTGTGTGGATACACCGACACGAGAGAGCGGGACTGTGACGGTTGCCCGAAATCAGCGGCAGTCGAAATTGGAGTTTGCTAACACCGCGAGGTGGGGTCCGCAGGACAGACGCGGGAAAGATGCGGACTCTTGCGTTCAGCGCTTGGGTTGGGGCCCGCTGCAGTCCTTCGGACGCAGGCGGATCCGCTGTATTTGTTTTGTACCTGCACCCGGGCTTTCTGTCGTTTCTGGCCGATTGAGCCCATCGCGTTCTCGAAATCATTCGAGACTTTGAGCTCGAAATCATTCGAGAATCCGACGATCGTGGCAGACCGACTCCCGCCAAACATGGTCGACTCCCGCCACGCGTCCTGGCGGATCGGTCCGTTGCGTCGGGGTCCCGCACGGTGTTGAACTCGACGGGGCCGATCTCTTCTTCAGGCATGTGCGACTGCTTGGCGGTCCCGCGCCCGTGGGTCGATACTTGCCTGACCTGAGACCGTGTGCTGAACGGGCACATGAATCCTGGAAAGGTGTTCGACCTGTTGTTGCATCCGCAGGGGGACTGACGTCATGCAGAAACGAGCACTGGGAAAAGACGGGTTACAGGTGTCGGCGCTTGGCTTCGGGTGCATGGGCATCAGCTTCGGCTACGGACAGCCGACGAGTCGCGACGATGGCATCGCGATCATTCGTGCAGCCGTCGAACGTGGCGTCACGTTCTTCGATTCGGCCGAAGCGTACGGGCCGTTCGCGAACGAGGAACTGGTGGGCGAGGCATT
>Ga0111538_10000064_pt1 | contig 113630 bp, 93 predicted proteins | sample SoiMethybrSBSTD1_FD_79669 | JGI IMG/M metagenome (GOLD analysis project Ga0111538, IMG submission 79669) | Bulk soil microbial communities from a Populus tree surrounding site in Tennessee, USA - Soil MetaG P. TD hybrid SBSTD1 (version 2)... | ecosystem: Environmental > Terrestrial > Soil >... | reverse complement strand
GAAGAAGCGTACTTCTCGTTCTCGTACAGCCCGATTCATGCCGAGGGCGGGCGCGTGGGCGGCATCTTCTGTCCGGTGATCGAAACCACCGAGAAGATCATCGGTGAACGTCGTCTGCGAACGCTGCGCGATCTGGCGGCCACGAGCAAGGGCGCTGCGAGCGAGACCTCGGTCTACACGGCGGCGGGGACCGTCCTCGCGGCAAACCCGCAGGACATCCCGTTCGCGCTGATCTATCACATCGACGAGAGCGGTGGCCGTGCGCATTTGAGCACCGTCGCGGGCATCCACGCCGGCACGGCGGCGTCGCCGGAATCGGTGCCCTTGAGCGAGCCTGGCGCCGATCCATGGTCGCTGCACGCCGTCGCTGAATCCGGCCAGATCGCCGTGCTGTCGGATCTCCCGGCGCGGTTCGACGACCTGCCGTGCGGTGCCTGGAAGCAGGCGCCGCAGAAGGCGATCGTGCTGCCGGTGCTCTTGCCGGGCCACGATCACCCGCGCGCGATCGTCGTCGCTGCCGTGAGTCCGATGCGTGCGCTGGATGACGACTATCGGACGTTCTTCGGGCTGATCTCGACGCAGATTGCGTCGGGGCTCGCCGATGCGCAGGCGCTCGAAGAGGAGCGGCGCAGGGCAGAGTCGCTCGCCGAGATCGATCGCGCCAAGACGACGTTCTTCTCGAACGTGTCGCACGAGTTCCGCACGCCGCTCACGCTGATGATTGGGCCCTTGAGCGACCTGCTCGCCAAGCGGGACGGCGAGCTGCCCGAAGCGGCCGCGACCGCAATCGACGTTGCGCATCGCAACGGCCGACGGCTCCTGAAGCTCGTAAATACGCTGCTCGACTTCTCGCGCATCGAAGCCGGTCGTATCGACGCGGCCTACGAACCGACCGATCTCGCCACGTTCACCACCGAGCTCGCCAGCGTGTTCCGTTCGGCGCTCGAGAAGGCCGGCCTCGAGCTGGTCGTCGAGTGCGCACCGCTGCCGGAGAAGGTCTACGTGGACCGCGACATGTGGGAGAAGATCGTTCTCAATCTGCTCTCCAACGCGTTCAAGTTCACCTTCGACGGGCAGATTCGCGTTGGTCTCGCATGGCAGGAAAACCACGTCGAACTACGAGTCAGCGATACGGGCGTCGGAATCGCTGAGAGCGAGCTGCCGCGGATGTTCGAGCGCTTTCATCGCGTGAAGCATGCGCGAGCCCGCACGCACGAGGGTACTGGCATTGGCCTCGTGCTCGTCCAGGAGCTGGCGCGCCTCCACGGTGGCACGGTGTCGGTGGCCAGCCAGGAAGGCCGGGGCACCACCTTCGCGGTGCGCATTCGCACCGGCCGATCACATCTGCCTGCGGATCGGATTGCCGCCGCGCGACAGCTGGCATCAACCAGCCTCGGCGCGATGCCGTACGTGGAAGAAGCACTGCGTTGGCTTCCTGGTACCTCGGTACCGCCGGCGATCGAGGCAAGCGTTGACGTGTCGAGTGCCGCGACCGCGTCCCCCGACGTGCCGCGCATTCTGGTCGCCGACGACAACGCCGACATGCGCGTGTATCTCGCCCGTATCCTCGGTCAAAGCTACCGGGTCGAGACGGTCGGCGACGGCCGCGCCGCGCTCGAACGCCTCCACGCCCAGACTCCGGATCTCCTCCTGAGCGATGTCATGATGCCGACGGTTGACGGCTTCGGGCTGCTCGCGGCGGTCCGCGCAAACGAGCAGGTGCGCTCGCTACCGGTGATCCTGCTGTCGGCGCGGGCGGGAGAGGAATCCCGCATCGAGGGACTGGACGCCGGCGCTGATGACTATCTCGTCAAGCCGTTCACGGCGCGCGAGCTGCTGGCCTCGGTCTCGTCGCAGCTCCAGCTGGCCCGGCTGCGACGCGAGTCGGAAGCCGAGCGGATGCGCCTCTTGCAGGAGACCGCCGACGTCACCGCGATCCTCAACGACGTTGGCGCGATGGTGTCGTCCGACCTCGATCGCGCGAAGGTCGTCCAGGCGGTGACCGATGCGGCCACCGAGTTGACCACCGCCGAATTCGGAGCATTCTTCTATAACGTGGTGAACGATTCCGGCGAGTCGTACACGCTCTACACGATCTCCGGCGTGCCGAGTGAGGCGTTCTCGAAGTTTCCGATGCCGCGGAACACGGACGTCTTCGAGCCGACGTTCAAAGGCTCCGGCGTGGTGCGCAGCGCCGACATCACGCAGGATCCGCGCTACGGCCGCAACGCGCCGTATCACGGGATGCCGCCGGGACACCTGCCCGTTCGCAGCTATCTTGCGGTGCCGGTCAAGGGCCGATCGGGATCAACAATCGGCGGGCTGTTCTTCGGCCATTCCACCGTCGGCCGCTTCACCGATCACCACGAGCGGCTGGCCGTAGGGATTGCCTCGTGGGCCGCGGTGGCGCTCGAGAACGCGAGCCTCTACACCAGCGTGCAGGAGGCCAGCCGTCTCAAAGACGACTTCCTGGCGAGTCTCTCCCATGAGCTGCGCACACCGCTCAACGCGATCCTTGGCTACGCGCGTCTGCTGCGCTCGGGCATGGTGCCGCCCGACAAGCAGCAGAAGGCGCTCGAGACCATCGAGCGCAATGTGACCGCGCTGACGCAGATCGTCGAAGACGTCCTCGATGTCTCGCGAATCGTCTCCGGCAAGATCCGGCTCAACGTGCAGACGGTGGATTTTCCGAATGTGGTGCGCAGTGCGATCGATTCGATCGCGCTGGCCGCCGAGGCCAAGCAGCTGCGCGTCGAGACGGTGTTGGATTCGCACGCCGGCCCTGTCTCCGGCGATCCGGAGCGACTGCAGCAGGTGCTGTGGAACGTGCTGTCGAACGCGGTCAAGTTCACCAACCGTGGTGACAAGGTGCAGGTTCGACTGCAGCGCGTTGACTCACACGTCGAGGTCGTCATCAGCGACACCGGGATTGGGATCGCTCCGGACTTTCTGCCGCACGTCTTCGAGCGCTTCCGTCAGGCCGACGCCGGCAGCACGCGCGAGCGCGGCGGTCTCGGGCTCGGTCTGTCGATCGCACGCCAGTTGATCGAGATGCACGGCGGCTCGATCGAGGCCTCGAGCAGCGGCGCCGGCACCGGCGCCACCTTCCGGCTGAAACTCCCGGTGATCATCGTCCATCCGTCGCGCGACGAGCAGCAGTTCAATCCACGCACGGAGACGCCGCCGGCCGAGATTCCCGTCGCCGATCTGGGCGGCGTCCATGTGCTCGCCGTTGACGATGAACGCGATGCGCTGTCGCTGGTGGCGGAGGTGCTCGAAGCCGCTGGCGCGCGCGTCACCGCCGTGTCTTCCGCGCAGCTGGCATTGGCGGCGCTCGAAACCGACCTGCCGGACGTCATCGTGGCGGACCTGGGCATGCCGCTGGTCGATGGCTATCAGTTCATCGATCGCGTCAGGCGACACCGCAATCCGCGAGTGCGCGAGCTGCCCGCGGCGGCGCTGACCGCCTACGCGCGCTCCGAAGACCGCATGAAAGCGTTGCGAGCGGGATTCCACATCCATCTGACCAAGCCCATCGACCCTGTGGAGCTGGTCACGACCATTGCCGCGCTGGCCAATCGGTTCGTCGCCAGGGGCAACCAGCCATCCGACGTCATCACCTCTTAACTACCAACCACCAACTACCAACCACCAACCAGCCACTCGCCGGGACGCCCCGGATCGTCTACGATGCGGGCTGTCCTCGCAGGAGGGTGTCATGACGACCCACTTTGAGCCGGTCTCGTCCGACGAGCGACTGCGCACACTCGACGTGGTTCGCGGTGCGGCGCTGCTCGGCATCGCGCTGATGAACATCGTCTTCAGCGGCCTGCCCATGGCGGCCTATTCCAATCCGAACGTGTGGGGCGGCAACGATCCGCTCAACGCCAGCGTGCTGGCCGTGCAGTGGGTGTTGTTCGACGGCAAGATGCGCGCGCTGTTTTCGATGATGTTCGGCGCCGGCATCGTGCTGTTCATGCAGCGCGCGCTGCAGCGGGACAACAGCGTGCGAGCGTCAGACCTTCTGATGCGGCGCCTGCTGTGGCTGACGCTGTTTGGTGCGTTGCATGGATGGTTTATCTGGGCGGGTGACATTCTCTACGCGTACGGGCTGTTCGGGCTGCTGCTCATCCCCATGCGCAACGTGCGGCCTCGTCGACTGCTCATCACCGCGGGCGTCTTCCTGGTCCTGCTGTCGCTGGCCGTGGTCGGCATGGGTTTCAATCAGCGCAGCACGCGCAACGAATCGATGGCGGCACGCGCGGCCGAGGCTCAGGGAAAGCCGCTGACAAAAGAGCAGAAGGACGCGAAGAAAGAATGGGACGAGGCCTACAACCAGGCCCTGCCATCCAAGCAGAAATTGCAGGAGGAGATCGACAACTACCGGAAAGGCTACGGGGGCGTGATGACGCAGCGCCTTCCTGTCATGCGCCAGCTCAATTTCGCGCCCGTCTATTCCCCAGGTGGCGTCGATATCTGGGCCCTCATGTTGATCGGCATGGCGCTGTTCAAGCTCGGCGTGCTGCAGGGTGAGCGGCCGACCGGGTTCTACATCCGTCTGGCAGCGGCCGGCTATGGATTTGGGATCGCCGTGAATTCACTCTCGACCTACGGCATGTTCACGTCGAACTTCGATATGGTCGCCACGATCTTCTGGAACGTGCCGTACGAACTCGGTCGCGTGGCCGTGGCGCTCGGACACGCCTCGGTTCTAATCCTGCTCGCGAAAAGCGGGGCGATGCTGTGGCTCACCGATCGACTGGCCGCTGTGGGCCAAATGGCGTTTTCGAACTACATCTCCCACTCGATCATCTACGCGCTGGTCTTCTATGCGCCCGGCTTGCGGTTGTTTGGGCAGCTGCAGCGGTATCAGCTCTATTACGTCGTGGCGGGAATGTGGGTCCTCAGCCTCGCCATCAGCCCGATCTGGTTGCGCTACTTCCGCTTCGGACCGCTCGAGTGGTGCTGGCGATCGTTGACCTACTGGCAGCGGCAGCCGATGCGGCGCCGCGCACCGGCGGCGGCGGACGTGTACGCGTTGGGCTAGCGCTCGCCGATCGTTATTCCGATTGATGAGACTCGCCGCCGGTACTCGACTCGGTCCGTATGCCATCGCTGACGCGATAGGCGCCGGCGGCATGGGCGAAGTGTACCGCGCGACGGACGTCAACCTTGGCCGCGACGTGGCGATCAAGGTCTTGCCTGAGGCGTTCGCCGACGACGCCGATCGACTGGCCAGGTTCGAGCGCGAGGCCAGAACGCTCGCGGCGCTGAATCACCCCAACATCGCGACCGTCCACGGTCTCGAGAGCGCGTCGTTATCCGGCCCAGGGCCGCTCGTTCGAGCGCTGGTGATGGAGCTGGTTGACGGGCCGACGCTCGCCGATCTGATTCCCGGCTTGACTGTCCACGAGGCGCTGCGCATTGCTCGCCAGATCGCGGACGCGCTCGAGGCGGCGCACGAACAAGGCATCGTCCATCGCGACCTGAAGCCGGCCAACGTGAAGGTGCGGTCCGACGGCACCGTGAAAGTCCTCGACTTCGGCCTGGCCAAGGTGGCCGAGCCAGCCACCGCGATGTCGCCCGGCTCGTCGTTGTCTCCGACCATCACGTCGCCGGCGATGACGGCCGCCGGGCTCATTCTCGGAACCGCCGCTTACATGTCGCCCGAGCAGGCGAAGGGACGGGAGGCCGACAAACGCAGCGACGTCTGGTCCTTCGGTGCCGTGCTCTACGAGATGTTGACCGGGAAACGCGCATTCGATGGCGACGATGTCAGCGACACGATGGCAGGTGTGCTGAAGAGCGAACCGGATTGGTCGGTTGTGCCCCGGGACGTGCCACCGACGGTCGTGGCGTTGATGAAGGGTTGTCTCGTCAAGGACCGCCGCGAGCGTGTCTCCGATATGTCAGCGGCGAAGTTTGTGCTCAAAGACCTGATCGCACGCGACGCCGCGCCTGCCGCACCGGCACACGCCCCGGCATCTTCGTGGCGAGCACGCGTGCTCCCCGCTGCCATTGCCGCTGCGCTCACCGCCGTCATCGTTGGAATGGCGGCGTGGGTCACGCGACCGGCACCTCGTCCCCCAGACGTGGTGCGGTTCTCCTTCAACGCTGAAGGTCCGTTTACGTCTGTCGTCCAGCAGATGATCACGATGTCGCCCGACGGAACAAAGGTGGCCTACAGCGCGGGTGGTCGAATCCGTGTGCGCTCCCTGAGCGAGCTGGAGTCCCGGGCGATTACGGACCCCGAAACCATCCCACTGAATCCGGTGTTCTCTCCGGAGGGCGACTCCATTGCGTTTATCTCGATTTCGGAGAATGGCCCGGCTGTGAAACGGATGCCGCTTGGTGGCGGCACTCCATCAACCCTCGCGACGCTCGAAGGGATCGCAAATTTTTCGAGCATGAGTTGGGGGCGCGACGGCATCCTCATCGGCGCCACGGCCGGTGGCGGGATACTCCGCGTCGCTCCACAGGGGGGCTCAGCGGAACGCATTGTGACCGTCGGACCCGATGAGAGCGTCCATCACCCGCAGATGCTCCCTGACGGTCGAACGGTGCTCTTCACGCTGGCCAAAGGTACCGGCGACGACAGGTGGGATAAGGCGGCGATCGTTGCCCACTCGCTTGGGGACAACAGCCGCCGCGTGCTCATCGACGGTGGCGCTGATGCCCGCTATGTCGAGACCGGGCATTTGGTGTACGCGGTCAGTGGAACGATCTACGCGGTGCCATTCGATCTCAAAACGCTGACGGTTCGCGGGACGCCGGTGCCCGTCATCCTCGGGGTGCGACGAGCGCCAGGCGCGACGAACGGTGCCGCGCAGTTCGCGGTATCCCCCACTGGGACGATGGCGTATGTGGCGGGGCCGGCGACATCGCTCTCTACCGCCCGCGGCCTCGTGCTGACCGACGGTCGAAGCGATCCAGTCCCGCTCAAATTGCCAGCTGGGATCTACTCACATCCACGCGTCTCGCCAAATGGGCGGCTGCTGGCTACGAGCCGCAGCGACGGCACCACATCTGACATCTGGACCTACGATCTTTCCGGGAGCGCCGCGGGTCAGCGCCTGACGTTTGGCGGCCAGAGCCGGTTCCCAGTGTGGTCGGCCGATAACCGCCGGGTCACGTTCCAGTCGGCGCGCGATCGTGCGATCTGGTGGCAATCAGTCGATGGAGGGGCTGCCGAGCGGCTCACGACTCCGCTCGACGGCGAAGAACACATTCCGGAGGCGTGGTCGCCAGACGGATCACGCCTGCTGTTCTCGATCCGCAAGGCGTCTCGATATGCCTTGACGGTCTTGACGCTCAATGGCCTGAAGACCGAGCCCTTTGGCGACGTTCAATCGGCAGATCCAATCGGCGCGAGCTTCTCGCCAGATGGCCGGTGGGTCGCGTACGCCTGGTCACAGTCCGGCGGTGGCGCGGTGTCGCCGAACCGCGGTGTGTTCGTGGAACGATTCCCGTCCGGAGGCGACAAACGTCAGGCTCCAAAAACGCTGCTGGACTATCACCCGCGCTGGTCTCCGGATGGCAAGAGCATCGTCTACGTGCCAGGAGCAGCCAGACCGCTCGTGTCCGTGCCGGTGAGCCCGGGTCCACCCTTTGTCTTTGGCACGAGTGTCGAGATGATGCGTCCACCCATTCCGGGGCTTCTCTCAGTCGACTTCCGCGGATACGACCTACTACCGGACGGTCGCATCGTCAGCCTGTCGTCGGCGCTCGGCGACGCCTTGTCCGGTGGCTCGGCGTCCGAGGTTCGAGTGGTCGTCAACTGGCATGAGGAGCTGAAGCGCCTCGCGCCGTTGAAGTAGAGCGCAGGCTTGAGCCTGCGCGGCGATCAGCGGACGAGCGCGAAGGCTAACGCAGCCACCGATGTTGCGAGTGCGATCACGCTGATGACGGTCACCAGCAGCGATGCCGACGCTTGCCTGGGAACCGAGAGCGCCGCCTCGAGGCCAGGAAGCAGCGGCGGCGGTGCCTCGAGCAGCGATTGCTTCATGACCTTTTTGGCCGCGATCACTTCGCGCATGCCTTCATCGAAGTGGCGCTGGTGGATCGCCTTGAGCATGTCGCTGCCGGGCTCGCCAGCCGCAGCGAGCGCCGCTTTGAGCACGGCGTTCCTGATGTCGCCGCCGCTGACCTCATAGCGCTCAGCGAGCGCGCGGAAATCCACGTCGTCGGCTAACGGCGTCCGCGCCGGATGTACTTGCACGCGCCAGATCTGCTCGCGCTCGTTCACCCCGGGCATTTCGAACAGGATGTGCGTGCGAATGCGCCGCTCGAACGCCGGATCGAAGTTCGCCGCCAGGTTGGTGGCGAAGATCACCACACCGTTGAAGCGCTCGAGCTCATGCAGGAGCACATTGATCACGGTGTTCGTCTCTCGCACGAACGCCTGATCGAGCGACGAGGATCGCCGCGACGCGATGGCGTCGGCCTCGTCGAAGAGCAGCACCGCATTGTCCTTGCGTGCCATCCGGAACGCCGCGGCGACGTTCTTCGCCGTCTCGCCCATCCACATCGACTCGACGTGCGCATAGCGGACGATCAACAGCCGCGCGCCAAGCGTATGCGCGATGGCTTCGGCGCAGATCGTCTTGCCGGTGCCGGGCAATCCCGCGAAGTTGAACGCGAGCGCGAGACTCGTCGGATGACGTTCGCGGAAGCCCCAGCGGTTGAACACGAGGTCATGCTGCGTCACGTGCACGAGCGCCTGCTCGAGTGATCGACGTGTCGCCGGCGGAAGAATCACATCGTCGAGCGTGCGCTGGGGTACGACGCTTTCGACGACGCGTCGATCGTCGTTGCCGGTGAGCACGCGAAGGAAGGGGTTCGACATCACATCAGCGTACTGCACGCGTACAGCCGAGCCTGCCGCGGCACAGCTACCACGGCCGGGCTTCTACAGTCGAGGTCCACGTCGATCGGGTGATTCTCTGTTTACCTCGTCATCGTCGTCCGATAAGATTGTGAAGCGCATCGACGACGAGCGTCACTATCGAACGTCGGCCGCGCTCCTCCATTCAATCGAGCCACCCCACACGCCGGTGTGTGTGTTGGGCCGGGATCTATACACGGCGTAGGGGAATACTTGTGTTCCGAGGAAAGTTTCCATTCATTCGTCCGGCCTGGGTCGTAGCCGGTGTGCTCACCGCGATCGTGGCCGTCGCGGCCTACTCGCTCCGCTCGCACCGAGTGGCGGAATCGATGCCGGTTGCCTTCTCCGACTTCCTGCGCGATGTGAAAGCGAATCGCGTCAAGTCGGTGGTGGCTGATGCCGATGCGATTCGCTTCCAACTGCGCGACGGAACCCTGCTCGAGACTACGGCACCGCCCGGCTACATCGCGTTGAACCCGACGTTCCTGTCCGGCTTGATGGAACGAGGCGTCCAGTTCAGCGCCAAGCCGAGCGATCGGTCCAGCACCGAGCTGTATCAGACGTTGGCAATCGGCCTGTTCGTCTTCGCCGTCGCCGGTCTGGTGCTGTTTCGCGTGACCGGCCGTGTGACGACGCTCGAGAAGGTGCGAACGGTCGATCCCAACAACGTCACGGTCACCTTCAACGACGTTGCCGGCGTGGATGAGGCCAAGGACGAGGTGCGGGAGATCGTTGATTTCCTGAAAGAGCCCGGCCGCTTCGCCGCGATCGGCGGACGCATCCCGCGAGGCATCCTGCTCGTTGGGCCTCCAGGCACCGGTAAAACACTTCTGGCGCGTTCGATGGCGGGCGAGGCGGGTGTGCCGTTCATTTCGGCGAGCGGCTCAGACTTCGTCGAGATGTACGCCGGCGTTGGCGCGGCGCGCGTGCGGAGGCTCTTCAAAGAAGCCCGTCGTCACAAGTCCTGCATCGTGTTCATCGACGAGCTCGACGCAGTCGGCCGGAATCGGGGCAGCACGTCCCTGAGCCATGAAGAGCGCGAGCAGACGCTCAATCAGCTGCTCGTCGAGATGGACGGCTTCTCGCGCGCCGACAGCATCGTCGTCGTCGCCGCGACCAACCGCGCCGACATTCTCGACTCGGCACTGCTCCGGCCAGGACGCTTCGATCGTCAGGTGACGGTCGGCAATCCCGATTTGAACGGCCGCGAGCAGATCCTGCGCGTGCACACGCGGAAGGTCGAGCTCGATGGTGACGTCGATCTTCGCTCGATCGCGCGCGGCACGCCCGGGTTCTCAGGCGCGGACCTCGCCAATGTCGTCAACGAAGCGGCACTCATCGCCGCGCGACTCGATCGGAAGACCGTGAGCAACGCCGACCTGCAGGCCGCACGCGACAAGGTGCTCATGGGCGCCGAACGCAGGTCGCTGGTGATGAGCGAGCAGGAGCGCGTCACCTGCGCGTATCACGAGGCCGGCCACGCGGTCGTCGCGGCGCTGCTGCCGGACGCGGATCCGTTGCACAAGGTGACGATCATCCCGCGCGGCCGCGCGCTTGGCGTCACGATGCAGTTGCCCGAAGCGGATCGTCACAATCATTCGAAGGCCTATCTCGAAACGCAGATTTCAATTCTGATGGCCGGTCGTGTCGCCGAGGAGCTCTGCCTGCGGCAGATGACCAGCGGCGCGTCGAACGACATCGAGCGCGCGACCGATCTGGCGCGCAAGATGGTCTGCGAGCTCGGCATGTCGGCGCTCGGGCCGGTCCACTTCCGTCGTCCGTCGGGCGCGTGGGACGCCGATTCACGCGCGGCCGGATTCAGCGAAGAAGCCGCTCGCCGTGTGGACGACGAGATCAGCGCGCTGGTCATGCGCGGCTACGAGACGGCGCGACAGATCATCGAGCGGCAGCGCGGCGCGATCCGTGCGCTCGCGCTCGAACTTCTCGAGGTGGAGTCCGTTGACGGAGGACGCCTCAAAGAAATCCTCGTGGAGCACCGCGCACACTGAATAGGATCGGGGAGTGCCTGAACTCCCCGAAGTCGAAGCGGTCCGCCGCATGCTGGAGCGTGCGGCCCGCGGTTCCCGAATCGATCGCGTCGAGCTCCGGCGCCCGGATCTGCGCCGGCCGTTCCCACCTGACTTCGCGTCGCGGCTCACCGGACACACCATTCGCTCGATCGGCCGACGTGGCAAGTATCTGCTCGTCGCGCTCAGCTCGGGTGACACGCTGCTCGTTCACCTCGGTATGTCGGGCGCGTTCCGCACCGAGAAATCGCGTTCGTCTCCCGCCACTCTCGACCCGCACGATCACGTCGTCTTCGTGCTGTCTTCTGGCGTGATTGTCACGTTCAACGATCCGCGCCGTTTCGGATTGATGGATCTGATTCGCGCCAACGAAGAGCACGACGCGCTTCGTGGGATGGGGCCGGAGCCGCTCGACGCGGCATTCGACGCGGCAGTGCTGGCGCGCGCCTGCGCCGGGAAGCGCGTCGCGCTCAAGGTGCTGTTACTCGATCAGCGTCTCATCGCTGGCGTCGGGAACATCTACGCGAGCGAAGCACTCCACCACGCGCGTCTGTCGCCACGACGACGCGCATCGACAATCGCGACGTCAGCCGGCGCACCGCGCGAAGCCGCGTTCAAGCTGGCCGCCGGGATAAAAGCTGTACTCGAGAAAGCAGTCGCCGCCAACGCACGCGCGTACGAATCGGGACGCTTCCGGGTCTACGAGCGCGAAGGCAAGCCGTGCCCGAGACGAGGATGCGGCGGAACGATCCGCCGCATTACCCTGGGGGGACGCTCCACGTATTACTGCCCCGCGTGTCAGAAATAGGTATCAGGAGTCAGGAATCGGGATTCAGGGTTGGGCCAGGAGAGAGGAATCGGCCCTGATTCCTGAGTCCCGATTCCTGATTCCTAGTGGGTATGCCGCCGTCCGTTCAGCGGCGTCGCCGCGTACGGGAACACCTTGTTGTACGCGATGTCGTTCTTGTCCACGTTGTCGCCGGCCGGTGCCGCGATGATCGGCGGACTGACACGCAGATCGCTGAGCAGAGCCGTGACCGCGATGTCGAGCACGTCGTCGCCGAAGCGGCGGCCGTTCGGCCACCCACCTGGCACGGTGCCATTGCCGAAGCCGGCCTGCACCGAGCTGACCAGCGTGTCGCCGCCGAAGATGCTCAGACGCGAGAACCCGGTGTCGTCGGGCGTGGTGGGATGCGACGGGCCACCACCAGCGAGCCTGGCCGGGGCGGTGGACAGGTCCACTTTGATGAGATCGGGGATGAAGATTCCCGCGATGTCGGTGCGATTGGTTGTCGGCGCGACGTTCGATCCGAAGACCAACGCGTTGAGCAGCGCGGCGAGTTCCGGCGTCACGGCGTACTTGCGGAACACCGTCGAATCGACGACCGGCGACGTGCGGCTGTAGAGATCCTTGTCCTTGATGGCGACCAGACCCTCGTTGAAGAGCGGGTTGCCCTGGCGCGCCACCTGAACGAAGTCGCCGAGCGTCGCGTTGGCGCTCGGTCCGAGAATCGTCACACGACGACGGCTCGTCGTGGCGTAGACGCCGGCGATCTGCTGGTCGCCGCCGAGCTCGTCGATCGGGATGTTGAGCGCCATTGTGTGGACGTTGAACCCGCCCTGCGAGTCAACGGCTTGGCCAGGCCCTCTCAGCTTCAGCAGATCAAACACGGCCTGGACGTCGGCGTAGAAACCGTCATCACGCTGGCCGGCGAACGCCATGTAGCCGTCGCGCAGCTCGGCGATCGACTGCGTGGTGTAGGCATCGAGGTCGGCCTCGTTCCCGACGCCGTCACGGGCCGGCTGCTCGCCATCGTTATTGCGGTTGTACCGTGGCGTGGCGTTCCCTTGATTGTTCGGCGGGACGATGCCACGGCCGAGACGAACGGTTTGTCCGGTCCGCCAATCGACTTTCGTCACCGTGTAGCGCTGAATGAGATTCTGCGAGCCGTCGCCGACGCTGTCGATGACGCCGAGATACGACTGCAGAATCGTGTTGCGGTTTCTGTAGCTCGTCTCGAATGCGAACTGGTAGGAGAACCTGGCGCGTCCTTTTGCGACATCGTCTCCCGTGGCGACGTGGATTTCGTACAACACGTCGTCATCGAAGTTGTACTTGTTGGGCCCGATGCCGGGCTCTTCGTGTGGATACACGGCAAGCGCCGTCGTCAGATATTTGCGGCCGAATCGCTGTGACACGAACGCATAGACGTCGGTCGTGTTCGCCGCATCATCCAGGGTGATCAAGGGAGCGTCCATGTGACTGGACGCCAGTGCCGGAGCTGGCAGCAGGAATGCCAATGCCGCTGTCAGCTGCAGCACGCGTACGACTGGTTTCATCTGCGTGACCTCATGCGCGGGGTTGTGCACCGACTCCCCTCCGGAGCACCCCAAGCTCCGAAGGCAGCCTCCGAAGGAAGCAGGGTGAAGCGCAGCGCGTGCGCTTTGCGCCGGTAGCGCGAGGCATCGGCAGGCCGACCATCGGCGGCGGCAATCACCGCCGCATGAAGAAAGAGCCGGCCATCCTCAGTGCCTTCGGCCAGCGCCCGGGTCATGAGCGCCGATGCTTCCTGCGTCTGTCCGGCGGAGGCGAGCGCCCAGGCGAGGGCGTCGAGCGTGAACACATCCTGGCGGTTGAGCAGTTCACGACGGGCGAGGTCGATCGCCTTGCCTGCGTCCTCGCGACGTGTGGAGAGGTAGAGCGCGAGGGTGCGGGGATCCTCGAACGCGCCCTGGAGTCTCAGCTGCGACTCGATCGCCGCGGCGTCGTCAGTGCGATGCTGCACGCGTAGCGCATCGGCAAGTGTCCACTGGTACTCGGGCAGCGGGTTCAGAGCGGCCGCGCGCTCCAGTGATCGCACGCCGTCCGCGGTCTTGCCCTGTGCGAGCTCGATGCGGCCGCGCACGAGCAGTGCGGCGGCGTACTCAGGGACATACTGCAGCGACGCATCGGCCATACGACTGGCATCGGCCAGCTTGCCGCGCTGCAGCTCGTACAACGCCAGTCGCGAGTACGCCCACGCCACCGATTCCTTGTCCCGCGGGCTCGCGGCCTGGACGGCGGCGTGCATCAGCTCGATTGCGCCGCGGAGGTCGCCCTTCATCCACCGCATGTGGGCCGCACGCGTGTAGGACTGGTAGAAGGGCTTGAGATCGATCATCTTTTGATAGGCCTGCGCGGCTTCGGCGATCCGTCCCTGTTCCATCAGCACGTCACCCAGCAAGCCGAAGTCGAGGACGTACTCGCGGGTCGATACCAGCCGACGGGCGATCGCTTCGGCGTCGCTGAAGCGATGCAGTTGGTGCAGCACATGACCGCGCAGCAGCCACGCCGCGGGCTCGTGTGGCGTGATCGACTCGAGACACGCGGCGGCCTGCTCGGCCACGGCGTAGTCACCGGCATTGTTCGAGAGTCGGGCGCGCGCGACGAATCGGTAACCGAGATACTCCGCGGCCCGCGGGTCGCGACGCTGGCGCAGATCCTGCTGAAGCCTGGTGATGTCGCGGTCCTCGTCAGCACGAACCGCCACGACGGCCTTGCAGGCGCGATCGTCTGCGAGCGGCTGAGTCGATGGTCGAGGCGAAACAGTGCCGGAGCAGGCTGCGGCCACCGACACGGCCACCGCTGCGGCCGCCATGGATGTGACTCTCATGCGAACCTCCGCGAGAATGCGCGTCCATCCCTACCGATCACGGGATGACGCGTCATCCCCTACCATCGCGGGATGACGCGTCTTCTCTACGGACGAGAGTGCTGAACGGATGGGGGGCGTCACGCGCGCCGGTGACTTTTCCTTGACGCCTGGATCGGCGCGTCGTACAACCAGCCTGCAACTCGGCGGGAACCCTCGGAGGCCTACGATGCTCTTCCTTCGACGCACGATCCCGTTTCTCTGTGTCGCCGCGGCGGGTGTCGCCGCGCTGATCGCGTTCGCATCCTCATCTCTCGTCGGTCAGACCCGCGCGTCATCGGCGCCGCAGATGCCCTCGGCGTATCGCGCGCCACGGCTGGCTGATGGTCATCCCGATCTGAACGGCATCTGGCAGGCGTTTGTCACCGCCAACTGGAATCTCGAAGACCACGACGCGCAGCCCGGTCCGCATCCCGAGCTCAGTGGTGCGTACGGCGCAGGCCCGGCGGGGCAGAGCGTCATCGAGGGCGGCGAGATCCCGTACCGGCCCGAAGCGCTCGCGAAACGGAACGCAAATTTCCAGAATCGGCTCAAGGTAGACGTCAGCAACGACAAGACGTGGCACGCGCTCGGCGATCCGGAGGCGAAGTGCTACATGCCCGGTGTGCCGCGCGCCACCTACATGCCGTTCCCATTTCAGATCGTCCAGGGGACGAGCCAGTACGTCCTGTTCGCCTACGAGTTCACCAGCGCGACGCGCATCGTCCGCATGAACTGGCAGCAGGAAGCCCCTGTCGATTCGTGGATGGGTTGGTCGCGCGGACGTTGGGACGGTGACACACTTGTCGTGGACGTGACCGGCCAGCGCGAGGAAACGTGGTTCGATCGCGCCGGCAACTTCCACAGCGACGCGCTACACGTCGTCGAGCGTTACACGCCGGCGAGTCCGTACCATCTGATCTACGAAGCCACCATCGAAGACTCGAAGGTGTTCACGCGTCCGTGGAAGATCCGCTTCCCGCTCTATCGCCGGATGGAGACGAACGTCCAGCTGCTCGAATTCAAGTGTGTGCCGTTCACCGAGGAACTTCTGTTCGGAAAGTTCCGCAAGCAGGCCGCGAGGTGATTGTCATGCGCCACCCAGTTCTGTCCACTGTCGCCGGGGTTGCCCTCGCTGCCGTTGTTGGTCTGGTGATGCCAACGGCGGGACAGGCGCCGAAGCCCGCACCGGCGGCAAAGACGGCAAAGCCGTACAACGCACCCAAGACGCCGTGGGGAGATCCCGATCTGCAGGGCGTCTGGAACGACGCGACGAGCACGCCGCTGCAGCGCCCGGCCAACGTCGGCGAGAAGGGCGTGCTCAGCGATGAGGAAGCCGAGGAGTTCCAGGCGTCGCTGGCCCACGATCTGACGCGCGATCGCCGCGACGGCGGCAACGCGGCCGACGTCAATCGCGCCTACAACGAGCACTGGATGGACGCACGCCGGCTGAAGATCACCGCCGACAAGCGAACGTCACTGATCGTTGACCCCGTTGACGGACGAATCCCTGCACTGGCCAAGCTCCCTCCGGATCGGGACACGGTGCGGGCTCAGCGCGCTGAGGGCGCGAAACGCTTTGCCGCCGGCCTGCCGGATGACTTCACGGACATGTCGTGGCCGGTGCGGTGTGTGGTGCGCACCGACGTGCCGCCGTATCTGCCGACGATCTACAACAACAACTTCCAGATCTTTCAGAGCCCCGGCTACGTCACCATCGCGCCGGAAATGATTCACAGCGCGCGCATCATCCCCGTGGACGGCCGTCCGCATCTGCACAAGAGCCTGCGGCAATGGCTTGGCGACACCCGCGGCCGCTGGGAGGGCTCGACGCTCGTCGTCGAGACGACGAACTTCAGGCTCGATGAAGGCGTGTTGTTCCAGAACGCCAACCCGGCGACGTTCAAGATCACCGAGCGCTTCACGCGCGTCGCGCCCGACGCGATCAACTACGAGTTCACCATGGAGGACCCGACGACGTGGTCGCGGCCGTGGACGGCGCTGATCCCGTGGAACAAGGTCGATCCCGACGAGCAGATGTTCGAGTACGCGTGCCATGAAGACAACTTCGACATCGTCCACTTCCTGACCGGTGCCCGGCTGCGAGAGAAGAAAGGTGAGAGGTGATCCGATGCGCACAGCACTCCTGATTCTCCTGATGGCGACGCCGGCGCTGGCCCATCACGCCTTCAACGCCGAGTTCGACGCCAACAAGCCGGTCAAGTTCAAGGGCACCGTGACGAAGATGCTGTGGGTGAATCCTCACGCCTGGATCTACGTGGACGTGAAGAAGCCAGACGGCACCGTCGAGGAGTGGATGGTCGAAACCGGCACGCCCAACACGCTCCTGCGCCGCGGATTGACGAAAGAGTCATTGAAGGAAGGGACCGAGATCACCGTCGATGGCTACCAGTCGAAGGACGGCTCGCGTCGCGCCAACGGCCGCGACCTGACGCTGCCCGACGGACGAACACTGTTCCTCGGCTCCTCGGGAACCGGCGCGCCGAGCGAAAAGAAGAAGTAGAGGAACGTTGTAGAGGCGGGTCTTCAGACCCGCCTAATCCATCCTCAGCGCAGCGACGGACACGACAGGCGGGCGAGCGTACCCGCCGACGATTTTCCGCCGCCTTCGCCGGCGACAACGATGGTGCCGTCGGACGCGAAGGTGACGCCTTCACCCTGCGGTTCGCGAAGGTCGGCGAGGCTTACCTCCTGCGCCGCCTGCCAGTTGCCGGCCATCAGCTCCGAACTCTTGTAGAAGCTGAGCGAGGCAGACGTGCGAAGGACGACCCAGTCGCCTTGCGGCGACATCGCGCCGTCCGTGATCCGATCGTCGCGTTTTGCGGAGCGTGACTCGCGCGGTTTGCCGACGCGTTCGAGCTGCACCGACGCGCCCGACTTCAACTCTCGAGGAAAGCGATAGAGCGCGACAGCGCCCGTTTCGCCCTTGGTTACGACGAGGAGTCGCCCATCAGGGGCGGCGAGCAGTGCTTCGGCATCCTGCGGGCCATCTGGATAGGTCGCGTGCACCGCCTCCGCCTGCGCTGTGGACTCGCCCGACGCGGCAGGCTCCGACACACGATAGACGGTGATCTGCTTGCGCGATGCGTTGTTGTCTCCGATGTCGCCCACGTAGAGGCAGCTGCCGTTCGCGCACGGCCCGACCGCGACGGCTTCCCAGTCCTCGACCTTCGCGCCCGTGAGCCGTACGCGGCCAGTGACCACGCCGCGTTCATTGAGTGCGTAGACCACGGGTTCGCCGGAATCATTCAGCGCCCAGGTGGTTCCGGAGTTCCGCCGGCTCGACGCGATGCCGCTGGCTTCGGAGAGCTCGGAAACTTTCGCGACCGGACCCGAAGCACGACATTGCGCGCTCGCTCGCGATGAGCCGGCGACAATGGCGAGCGCGGCAGCAACGACGACGCAATGTCTGTAATTCACGGGTGACTACGTCGCAACATCGATGCCGGAGCGTCTCAGCCGGAGGAAATCGCGCTCGGCGGCGTTCTCGCTGCGCGCAATGGCCGCGTCGTATGACTGCCGGGCTTCCTCGTCTCGGCCGAGGCGATGGAGCAGATCGGCACGAATCGCGTGAAAGAGGTAATACCGTTCGAGGTCGAGTGCGTCCACGAGTGTGAGCGCCGCGTGTGGTCCCTCGACTTCGCCAACCGCGACGGCACGGTGAAGCGCCACCACCGGACTCGGCGCCACGGCCATGAGCTGATCGTAGAGCGTGAGGATCTGCTGCCAGTCAGTCTCGGCCGCTGACGCCGCGTCGCTGTGCACGGCGTTGATCGCGGCTTGAATCTGGTAAGGCCCGGGTGTGTTGCGCGCCAGACACCGACGGACGAGCGTCTGTCCTTCGCGAATGAGCGCGCGATTCCAGCGGCTGCGGTCCTGATCAGCGAGGCGGACGAGATCGCCGTCAGCTGAGACGCGTGCGGCGCGGCGCGCGTCGATCAACAGCATCAGCGCGAGCAGGCCCATCACTTCCGGCTCGTCGGGTATCAGCTCGTTCAGTTGCCGTCCAAGCCGGATCGCCTCCGCGCACAGGTCTTCCCGCATCAACCGCTCGCCCGAGCTCGCCGTGTATCCCTCGTTGAAGATCAGATAGATGACAGCGAGGACTGCGCGTACGCGCGCCGGCAGGTCTGCTGGTTGTGGGACGCGGTACGGAATCCGCGCATCGCGGATCTTCCCTTTGGCTCTCACCAGCCGCTGCGCCATTGTTGGTTCAGGGACGAGGAACGCGCGCGCGATCTCGTCGGTGGTGAGTCCGCCGAGCAGCCGCAATGTCAGCGCGACTTGTGCCTGGAGCGACAGTGCCGGGTGGCAGCACGTGAAGATCAGCCGCAGACGTTCGTCACGCACGACATCCTCCTCCTGTTCCGCGTCATCGCGAACGTACATCAAGGCTGCCTGGGCATGACGGTCGTCGCGCGACGCCTCGCGGCGCAGGCGATCGATGATCCGGTTCCGGGCCGTCGTGATGATCCATCCCGGTGGGCTCGGCGGCATGCCGTCGGACGTCCATCGCTGCACGGCGATCGCGAAGGCGTCCTGGACCGCTTCTTCGGCGAGATCGATATCGCCGAATCGGCGGACCAGGGCCGCCACGGCGCGGCCGTACTCGTCGCGGAATACCCGCTCGATCTCTTTCACGGAACTGTTTAGTTCGCCTCGGGCAGCGCGGCGCTGTCGATGACGAGGATCTCGACTGGGCCACGAGCGGGCTCGAGCTTCAGGCCCGCCTGCTCCTGGAGCGCGGTCATCAGCGACGGACTGTCCGACGTCGGGCCCGCGGGGAGCGGCGGGTTGCTGCCGGCCTGCTGTGTCGTCTCAGGCCTCACGGCGCGGTCGAACGTCATCTCCCAATCGTAGCGGCCGCTCAGACCGGTCCGGTCCTGAACCATCCGACCGGTGAGTGGCGTGAGGAATCTCGCCAGATCCGCCATCGACGCCGCGATGGCGCGCATGGTCATGCTGCCGGTCACTCGGGCCGGCGCGGGCATGATCGTGCACGGCAGGCCCTGACCGGCCTGCAGGCGTTTCGCCACCGTCCCAGGATCTCTGCCCCTGGCGTCCGCGAGGTCCTGCTCCGCCTTGGAGCAGTCGGCGGTCGAAGGCGTGACCTTCGCGCCGAGCTGACGGTCGTTGCGCGAAGCGACGAGCGCGTAAATCGACATCTCGCGCGTCTCGTTGTGGAACTTCAGCTGGAAGCGTTCCGCAAGCAGGGCCTTCAGCATTGGGAGCATGGCCTCCAAGCCAACGACGGGGTCCGCGGCCTTGGCCTGAATGTCGAAGCGGCGCGTCGCTTGCCAGTCGGGGCCACCCTCGATCTGGAAGTCGAAGAGGCCGTAGGCAATGACGACGAGGTGTCGCAGCGGGACATTCGAGGCGGTGAACCGCCCGCCAACTGGTGGCATGACCACCGGCAAGGCCGGCCCGCAGAACGGGCCGACTGCGTCGGGGTTGCTCGGCTTGACCGACACCACTTCGAAAGCAGGCCCGACGGGAGACTGGGCCGCGGGATGCGACGCCAAGGCGAGCATCACTGCAAGGCACGCCACGATAACTCTGTTCATGAAGCGCTTCCTCAGCACGATTAGGACACCGACGCGCCGCACGTTCCATGCGCGTGAGTCACCGCCGACGTTAATCAATGCCGAATGCCCAATGCCGAATGCCCAAAGCCCAAAGCCCACGTATATCCCGTTGAGCATGCGCATTGCGAATTGGCCATTGAGCATTGGGCATTGAGCATTTTCGCGTCAATGCCTGGCTTCGTCCTGGAACGGCCGCACCTCGATCGACAACGGTGTCAGCACGGTCGCCAGCCGCTTGGCCCAGTCGAGCGCAGCATCGAGATCAGCGGCCTTGATGATCGTGAATCCGCCGAGATGTTCCTTGCCTTCGGTGAATGGGCCGTCGGTGATGAGCGCGTCACCGTCCCTCACACGCACGACCGTTGCCGTGCTGGCCGCATGGAGGCCTCCGGAAAACACCCACACGCCGGCGCGCTGCATGTCGTCGCGGAGCGCGTGCACGTCGCGCATGATCTTTTGCAAGTCGAGGCTGGGCGGTGGAGGGCCGTCGGGCTGATAGATGCTGAGCAGATACTGTTTCATCGGTGTCCCTTTCTACCTCCTACACGAACGGCGACCGCCCGGATCGACATATGATGAGCACCATCTTTTGAGGACCTCATGAACATCATTAGAGTTGCCATCGTTGCGGCGGCCGTAACGCTGTGTGTGTCAACGCTGTCCGGCCAAATCGGCGGCGGACCGCCCGGAGGAGGATTCCCAGGCGGAGGGGGTGGTCGCGGCCGAGCCGGGGGAGCTCCGCCAGCCGCCAATCTTCCCGACATGCCCACCGCCGTTGCCTTGCCGAAGCTCTCCGCAGAAATGACCGGTCCGGGACCGATGTTCGATTCCTCGCCGTCGCTGTGGCCGGGCAAGGGGACGGCGGCTTTCAACTATCAGGTGCAGGAGTATCTGGTTTCCGGAACGGCCAACGGCGAGCCGTATACCACGCGCCTCGTCATCCGTAAGCCGGCAGACAACTCGAAGTTCAGCGGCCTCGTGCTGGCCGAGGCGATGCACGGCAGCGGCGCGGCGCACATGTTCGAGTTCACCTCGATTTACCTGATGTCGTCTGGGCACGCAGCCGTGGAAATCCTGACCACGCCGCCGGCGCAGTTCGTCGCGCTCAACGAGGCTCGCTATAAGGATCTCAAACTGAATGGTGCGCAGACGAACGAGATCCTCGCGCAAGTCGGCGCGCTCGTGCGCAGTGGCACGCTCGTCGGCGGCCCTGTGCGCAAGATGGTGCTTGGCGGGACCTCGATGACGGCGGGCGTCCTGATCAACTACCTCCCGGCACACATGGTCTACCGCACGCCGCAGATGCAGCGCATTTACGACGGGTTCCTGCCGATGTCGAACGGCGCGATGATTCGCGACGTTGACGTGCCGGTGATTCACGTGCCGACGATGCACGAGGTGAGCGGGAACATTACCAACAAGCAGGACAGCGACGAGGCGGGCAAGCAGTATCGGCTGTATGAGTTCTCGGGCATGGGCCATATCGACACGCGCGACAGCGTGCGGCTGAAGCCGAATCCGTGCGCCGATCCGCTCAGCACGTTCCCGGTGCAGGCCTACATGTCGGTGGCCCTCGATCATCTGCTCAAGTGGGTGGACAAGGGCACCGTGCCGCCGCGGGCGTCACGCATCCTCCTCGATCGCGACGTCTCGAACGATGGCTCGATGATGGCCCTCGACGAGCATGGCAACCCACTGGGCGGCATTCGCACCACCTATGTGGACGTGCCGACGGCGAAGTACACGATTCGCCCCGCCGCGCTCAATCCGGTCGTCGCGAACGCGGCGCCGTATATCGCCGCCGGTGGCCAGAACGCCGCCAACTTGATGTGCGGGCTCAGCACGGCGCAGTTCGCCTTTGCGCCAGCCAAGCTGAAGGAGCTGTACAGAAACAAGCAGGTCTACGTGAAGGCCGTGGAGACGCGGCTGACCGCGCTCGAGAAGGCCGGCTGGTCGCTTCCGGTGTATCGCGAGTTGATTCTGGCCGATGCGGCTAAGGTGAGCTTCTAGCATCCTGACGTAGAGCGGAGGCTTCAGCCTCCGCGGAGACTGCGAAGCTTTTCGATCGGTCCCTTCAACGACCGCCCACGCCGCTTCATGTCGGCCCACAGGTCGCCGACGGCTTCGATGCGTTCCGCCATATTCCGCAGCGTGAACGTGCCGGGATCCACCGTGCCGCGTTCGATCTCTTCCCACGTGCATGGCGCTGACACTGGAGCTCCCGGCTTGGCACGCACCGTGTACGGCGCCGCGAACGTCGCGCTGTAGCCGTTTCGTCCCGTGTCTACGTAGATCCGGCCGCGGCGATCGGCCTTGCTGAACTCCTGCGTCAGCGCGTCAGGCGCGAGCTTCGTGAACAGCGTGCCGACTTCGTTGGCGAAGCGGGCCACCTTCCCCATGTCCATTTTTCCGTCGAGCGGGACGACGATGTGAAAACCCTTTGAGCCGGTCGTCTTGACCCACGACGGGAGGCCAAGCTTCTCGAGGAGATCGCGCAGGCCGACGGCCGCGGCGCGCACGGAGTCGCGATCGTCGGTTGACGGATCGAGATCGAAGACGCAGATGTCGGGGTAGTGGAGCTCCGGCAGCCGAGACGTCCACACGTGCTGCGTGATCGTGTTCTGGTTGGTCACCCACATCAGCGATCGCGAGTCAGTGATCACTGGATGGTGGACGACGCCATCCTTCTTTGGCACTTCGACGCGCTCGAGCCAGGACGGAAAGCCTTTCGAGACGTCCTTCTGCCAGAAGCCCTTCTTGCCGATGCCCGACGGGTAGCGCTCCATCGTGACCGGCCGGCCTTTGAGATGCGGCACGATCATCGACGACACGGCTCCGTAGTACGCCGCCAATTGCCCCTTCGTGATGCCATCGTCGGGGAACAGCACCTTGTCAGGATGGGTGATGACGACCTTGTCGGAGGGAGCGCTCACGGGTGCTCTCGCGTGACCTCGCGGGCGTTTTTGTCGAAGCGCACGGCGATGAGACGCGGATGGCGCAGCTTGCCGTGCACCGTCCACTCGATGAACGACACCTGGACGACGATCTCGGGCCGCACCCAGTGAGCGCGAATGCGCGGAAGTCCCGTGCCTTTCGTGAAGGGTGGCTTTGGCTGCTCGATTTTGTCGAGACGACGCCGCAGATCGAGCAGAAGCTTGGTGTCGAATCCGGTGCCGAGTTTGCCGGCGAACACGAAATCTTCGTTCTCAAAGTAGCCGACGAGCAAGGCGCCGAGGCCGACGCGCGCGCCCTGCGGATCGGTGTAGCCGCCGACGACGAGCTCCTGCGAGGCCTCGCACTTCATCTTCAACCAGTGCTTGGAACGGCGATGCTCGTACGGCGACCCGCGCCGCTTGGCAATCACACCTTCCCATCCTTCGCGGCAGGCGTGCTCCCACGGCTTGTCGCCACCGAGAAGCTCGACGCGCTGGAGCGGCGACTTCAGCGGCAGTCGCTGCAGGAGGGCGTGCCGCTCTTCCAAGGCGAGCGCCGTGGTATCGCGCCCGTCGAGCCATAGGACGTCAAAGACGTGGTAGCTGCGGCCGTCCCACGTCATCTCACCGTCGAGAATCGCATCGTCCACCGGGAGACGCGCGATCGCCGCCGACAGGTGGGGCAGCTGCTGCGGCAGACGATTGCGTGAGAACAGCTGCACGTCGCCGTCACGCTTGTAGGCGAGCAGCCTGATGCCGTCGAACTTGCGCTCGAACAGCCAGTCGGGGCCGCTGAAGCGCTCCTCGGTCAGCGTTGCGGCCATCGGCTCGAGCCACTCGGGCATTGCAGTTACTTTGCTCATTGATCGGCCGGCTTGTCTCAGGAAGGATATCTCGATGTCTCGAGGACGTCTCGCACGCGCGCTGATCGCGCTGGCGGGCTTCGCCGTGTGCTGGGCGATCGTCGCGATGTGGACCGGTGGCTTCATCGGGTTCATCGGCAGTGTTCGCATCTCGGCTCGGGGCCCGCGCAATCCCACGCTGTTTGCCGTGCTCTGTGTCGTCCTGGCCTGGGCAATTGGTCCCTCGGGTCAGCGCATGGACGCGCTGCGCACCGACTGCCGCTGGCTCATCGATCGCATTGCGAGCCGCATACCGCGGATCACGCTGCGGCCGCCACTCGTCGCAGGCGTCGCCTCTCTCCTCATCGTGATCGTGGGATTGATCGAGTGCGCGGGCGTCGTGGGTGGCTCCGATTCCTACGGCTACGTCAGCCAGGCACATCTCTGGACCGTCGGCGCGATCCGGCAGGAGCCAGAGCTGCTTCGTCCGCTGGCGGACGAGGTCCCCATCGCATTACTGACGCCGCTCGGCTACCGCGCGACGCCCGACGGCCATACGATCGCGCCGACCTATTCGCCGGGTCTTCCGCTCCTCATGTCAGTGTTCGAGCGGTTCGCCGGCCGGGACAGCGTCTTCTGGGTTGTTCCGCTCCTTGCCGGCATGCTGGTGTGGACGACGTATCTGCTCGGCGCTCGACTCTACACGCCTGACGTCGGAGCGCTTGCCGCTGTGCTCGTTGCCACGGCTGCGCCGGTGCTCATCCAGCTCACGACGGCTCCGATGAGCGACTTGCCCGCCGCGGCATGGTGGACGCTCGCGTTCGTCCTGGCGTCGGTCGATCGGCGTCTTGCCGCCGCCGGCGCTGGAGTTGCCGCGGCTGCAGCGATCCTCACGCGTCCGAACCTGGTTCCAGTGCTGGCAATTGCCGCCGCGTTTCTGGGATGGCGCCTGATCGTCGCGAAGCGTCCGTTTCGAGACGTCGTTCTTCACCTGTTCCTGTTCGCGATGTTCGCGGTTCCTGGGTGTTTTGGTGTCGCCGCACTCTACGACGCACTGTGGGGGTCGGTCACGAAGTCAGGCTACGGGTCGCTCGAGCAGCTGTTCAGCGTCGCGAACGTCTGGCCCAATCTCGTTCTGTATCCGCGCTCAACGATCCTGCTCATGCCGGTGGCGCTGCTGGCGCCGATCGCCTGGTTCGTGACTCGCGATCGTTTCACCACGCTGGTGCTGGGCTCGTGGGTCGCTGTCGTCGTGCTCGTCTACGTCTCGTATCCGGCGTTCGACGCGGAATGGACGCTGCGGTTTCTCATTCCGGCAGTCCCGCCGCTCCTGGTGCTCGCCAGTGTCGTGGCGTTTTCAATCGGCGGACGGCTGGCCCAGACGCATCGGGCCGAGGCGCTCCTGGTGATCGCGGCTGTCGCTGGCTCGGGTGTCCATACCGCCCGCAGCCATCAGGCATTTGACTTGGAGCACGAACGCCGGTATGCCGCCGTTGGTCGCTACATCGCACGCGAGCTTCCAGAGCGAGCAGTGCTGCTCGCGATGCTTCACAGCGGAAGCGCCAACTATTACTCGGGCAGACCCACCATCCGGTACGACCTGCTGGCCGGGACGCGCCTCGATCCGCTCGTGGCGATCTTGAAGCAGCGCGGATATGTGCCCTATCTCGTGATCGACTCGACCGAGCGTGCGGAGTTTGAAGCGCGGTATCGCGGCCACAGCCGCCTCGGCGCGCTCGACTGGCCGCCGCTGGTGCAGATGTACTCGCCGCCGGTTGCGATCTATTCCATGCCTCCTGACGCAGGCAAGTAGTAGCTCAACGCTCAGCGTCATCCTCGGCACCTGTCTTGCTCCGCTCAGACCCGGTGCCCGTAGCGTCCGGCTTTAGCCGGACTTCGCGTCAGGGCAGTGGACGAGGTGAACCATGGATGACCAGATGCAGATGAGGGTCGCAGTCGTCGTTGTCGCGGCACTTGTGGCGATCGTCGTGTGGCTGCTCATGAGGCGGCGGAAAACCGCCGCGCTGCGAACGCGTTTCGGTCCAGAGTACGACCGTCTTCTGCAATCGACCAAGTCGCCGGCGCAAGCTGAGCGCGAACTTCAAGAGCGGCAGCGGCGTGTCGAGTCGTTCTCACTGCGAGCATTGCCACGCGAGGACGCGGACCGGTTTGCCGCGTCTTGGCGGACGGTTCAGGCGCGCTTTGTTGACGACCCACGTACCGCGGTGAACGAGGCGGATCGGCTCATCGAGGATGTGATGCGTGCCCGAGGGTATCCAGTCGAGGACACGTCGCATCGCCTGGAGGATCTCTCCGTCGAGCATGCCGCGGTGGTCAACCACTACCGCTCCGGCCGCGACATCATCGTCAGTCACGGACGAGGAGAGGCGAGCACCGAGGATCTTCGGAAGGCGATGGTGCACTTCCGGGCGCTGTTCGATGAGCTTGTTGGCTCCCATCGTGGCGACGCCAGGAGGGCATCATGAGCAACGACCGACACACCCCTGACATCGCTCGAACCATGGCGTCTGCTGCGTCAGGCGAGCCGCTGCCGAAAGAGGATCGCCGGGCTGAGGAGCTGCGTCGCGCCGACGAGCGTGCTCGTGGTGACGACAAGCGCCGCGCTGACGAGCGGGCGATGGCGACCGACGACCGTCCGATGCCGATGTTTGCTGGCGCCGAAGCGACCGGCTATCGCACGCAGTGGGACGCCATTCAGACCGGTTTCGTTGACGAGCCACGCAAGGCGGTCGTGGAGGCCGACGCGCTGGTGGCGCTCGTGATCAAACGGCTGTCGGAGACGTTCGCCGACGAGCGCTCGGCCCTCGAACATCAGTGGGGCAAGGGCGACGAGATTTCGACCGAGGATCTCCGCGTCGCCCTCAGACGGTACCGGTCATTCTTCGAGCGCCTGCTGTCGCTGTAGTACCTCTATACTCTGGGCTCGATGTCACCATCGATGCTCGGAGAGTTCCTGGGAACAGCGATCCTGATCCTCCTCGGCGACGGTGTCGTCGCCGGGGTGCTGCTGAAAGGGTCGAAAGGTGAAAACGCCGGCTGGCTCGCGATCACCGCGGGCTGGGCGTTTGCCGTCGTCGCCGGTGTTTTCACTGCCATCGCCTGCGGCAGCAGCGATGCCCACCTCAATCCCGCGGTCACGCTCGGCTTTGCCGTGACCACCGGCGACTTCAGCAAAGTGGTTCCGTATTCAATCGCGCAACTGGCCGGCGCCTTCGTCGGCGCGGTGCTGGTGTGGGTCCACTACGGGCCGCACTGGTCGCGGACGTCCGATCCGAATTTCAAGCTCGGGACCTTCTGTACCATTCCGGCCGTCCGTCATCCGGCGTTCAACTTCGCGAGCGAAGTGATTGGGACGTTCGTGCTGGTGCTCGTCGTCGCAGCCATCTTTTCAACGCGGATTGCTTCGTCAGGTCCTGCGGCCGGCCTTGGGCCATATCTGGTGGGCAGTCTCGTGTGGGGCATCGGGCTCTCGCTGGGCGGCACGACCGGCTATGCGATCAACCCGGCGCGCGATCTCGGTCCACGCCTCGCTCATGCCGTGTTGCCGATTCCGGGCAAGCGCGATTCCGACTGGAGCTATGCGCCGATTCCGGTGATTGGTCCGCTGGTTGGTGGTGCGCTGGCCGGAGTCCTGGCAAGCCTCGTCGGGTTCTGACCGTTACTTTCGTGTGACCAGGCGCCAGAACTGCTCTTCATTGAGCAGGGTAATCCGACGTCCCTTCTCGCGAAGGCGTTTGATCTCCATCAGCTTCAACCCTCCATCACGCCCGGCGGCCTGCAGCGGGTTCGGACGTCCGCGCACGATGACCCTCGTCAGCGAGGAGGGGCCGCTGTGCACGATGTCGCCAGCACGGCGTGCCGCTGCCGCGGCTTCGGTGCGTTTCGTGCGCAGGATGCCGGTGAAGGTGAGATGCACGCCCTTGAGCGATCGCAACACGCCGGCTCGCAATGAAGCCGGCGGATGCTGCAGCGCGTCGATCAGCTCGTTGGCGTTCTCGTACCGCTTGCGCCGCTCGCCGATGCAGCGGTGGATGATCTCCTTGAGATGGTCGCTGCACGGCAGCCCGCGGATGTCGGACGTCCGGATCCTCGAGCTGGCGTCGCCCTTCGTCAGCATCGCCAGCAACTGCCCGACCTGATACACATCGTCGCGCGCCTGCCATTTCGGCGCGACGCGCGACAACATCTCGCTCGGCGCGGTCAGCGCGTTCATCGTCCGCGCGGTGATGCCGCGTCGGTCGCTCTGTTGCCTGACGATGCCGAAGTCTCCGAGTTTGAGACGCTTGGTCTCGCTGACGAAGACGTTCAGCGGCGTCAAATCGCGATGCAGCAGTTGACCGCGATGCAGCTTGCCGAGGACTTCGAGGATGCCCGCGATCTCCCGTCGCGTGACGGTCTCGGTCCAGCCGCGGCTTTCGCGTCTGAGGAAGGCACTGAGGTCGCCGTGGCGCGCGTACTCGATGGCGAGGGAATACAACATCCCGCCGCCAGGCACCGTGAGGGGGAACACGTCGAACACGCGAATGGCGCAGGGGTGGCCGTCGAGCAGCCGGCCGACGTACGCCTCGCGCAGCCATCCGTCGATGTGGCGGCTGACCTTGATGCATACCGTTTCAGGGACGAGCGTCGAACGGCCGCGCCGCGCGGCGAGGTAGACCTGGCCGAAGCCGCCCTGGCCGATCAGTCGCTCGATTTCATACTCGAGCCGGGTCTCGGGACTGGTGATGACCTGGCCAATGGCGAGCAGATCCCCGCGGTGATCGGTGGGGCGATGTGCCGTCGCCGTGCGCGTGAGGGCCGCAGAAATGCGCGTCGGCATCGTTCGAGATCATTCTCTGCCGTGGGCGCGAGCGTCGCAAGCGCAGCGTCGGCATGGGTACCCGAATTGCTCGTTTCAGTCTGGCTCATGTTGATGTTCTGTTGCGTGAGCCGAGGAGGTTGCAATGTCGAACGCGAAGTCGGCCGTTCCCGATGGGTATCACACACTGACGCCACAGCTGATGCTGGACAATGCCGCACAGACCATCGACTGGTACAAGCGAGCGCTTGGCGTCGAGGAAGTGAGCCGTTTCGTCGGGCCGGACGGAAAGATCATGCACGCCGAGCTGAAGATCGGCGACTCGCGGTTCATGGTCGGCGAAGTGATGCAGGGCCAGAAAGGACCCAAGGCGCTTGGTAGCTCGCCGGCCTCGCTGTGGCTGTACGTCCAGAACAGCGACGCGCTGTTCAACAAGGCGGTGTCCGCAGGCGGCAAGGTCCATATGCCGATGACCGATCAGTTCTGGGGCGACCGCGCGGGTGCGTTTACCGATCCTGCCGGCTACGTCTGGTGGATCGCGACGCACACCGAGGACATGTCGAAGGAGGAGATGCATAGACGTGCGGACGAATTCTTCAAGAAACAGCCGCAGCCGGCACACCACTAGTTAGTGGTTAGTGGTTGGTGGTTAGTGGTGAAGAGTTGCCGCTAACCACCACCTTCAACTACCAACCACCAACTACCAACCACCAACGAGCCTTACGGTATCATCCAGCGATGCGGCGACTCGTGGCGGGATCGGTTGGTGTGTTCGTGTTGGCAGTGGTGCAGGCCATCCTCAGCGCGCAAGGGCCGGCCGGAACGAGTGAGCGTGCGGCGCGGACGGTCTGGGACGGCATTTACACCGACGCGCAGGCACAACGTGGTCGCGGCTTCTACGCCGAGCACTGCGCCAGCTGCCACGGCGCGAACCTCGAAGGCGCCGAACACCGCGCGCTGAAGGGCGACCGATTCTGGGCGACGTGGCAGGACACCACCGTCGATCGGCTGTTGACCCATGTCAGCACGAACATGCCGCACTCGGAAGACGGGTCGCTCAAAGGCACGCTCGGTGCCCGCGTCTACGCCGACATCGTCGCGTACATGCTCAACGCGAATCAGTTTCCAGCCGGAACCTCCGAGCTCACTGAGTCGTCAGTCGCCGGGGTGCGGATCATCAGGAAGGACGGGTCCGGCGAACTCCCTGCCGGCAGCCTGGCGCACGTCGTCGGGTGCCTCGAGAAGGGGACCGGGCGCAACTGGAAACTCGTCAAAGGCTCGCGGCCGTCGCGCGTTGTCGAGGGGCAGACCCCCGATCGCAACGCTCCGCTCGGCGACCGCGAATACGCGCTGATGTTCGTCCTCACGCCGCTCGACAAATTCGTCGGTCACCGCATGTCGGTGCGCGCGTCGCTGATGGGGGAGGGCGGCGCACAGGGCCTGAACGTCACCACCATCGAGTCGGTCAGCAACGTCTGCCAGTAACGTGACTATGCTGGTTCCAGAAACCCCGCCTGTCGCTGACTGTGCACACTGATTGATTCGCCGCCGACATTCCTTGCAACCGATCCCAGTCCTGCGCTAGCCCAGCACTACAATCCGCCCGTCCCTGCTGCCTAGCTGAGCGGACTGTCACATCCGGAGGATTGTCGATGCGTCGGCTGTCACGGGCGATCCCCGTCCTCGTCGTCGCGGTGTCGCTCGCGGCGCCGGCCTGGGCGCAGCGCGCGCCACGATTCGAGCGAGAACGGGTCAACGGGCGGGACGCGGTCGCGCGCGAAGTGCTCGTCAAGTTCCGCGATCCGCTGCTCGTCCAGGACCTGCTCGACGTGTCGGGGCAAACCGACGCTGTGTCGATCGAGCGCATCGGCACCACCGGGACGCTGCGGATTCGATCGCGCACGCAGAGTGCCGCCGCGCTGATACGCAGGCTGGCTGCCCGCGGCGACGTTGCCTACGTCGAACCGAACCACGTCATCCAGATCGCGGCGACACCCGACGACCCGCAATTCCCGGATCTGTGGGGACTCGAGCAAATCGGCGCGAGTGCGGCCTGGGACCTGACGGTCGGCGCCAACTCGAATGTCGTCGTTGGTGTGATCGACACCGGCATCGACTACACCCATCCTGACCTAGCGCCCAACATCTGGTCGGCGCCCGAAGCGTTCTCACTTACGCTGAGCAGCGGCAGCGTGTCGTGCGCCGCCGGCACGCATGGCTTCAACGCCATCACCCGGCAGTGCGATCCGATGGACGATCACAACCACGGGACGCACGTGTCCGGGACCATCGGCGCCGTCGGCAACAACAGCGCCGGCGTCGCCGGCGTCAACTGGAACGCGCACCTCATGGGGCTGAAGTTCCTCGACGATCAGGGCACTGGAACAATTGCCGATGCGATCGCGGCGGTCGAGTTCGCCGTCGCCGTCAAACAGGCGTTCCAAGCCGGAGAGAGTGCCAATATCCGCGTGCTGTCGAACAGTTGGGGCGGATCCGAATCCTCGCAGGCGCTCCTCGATCAGATCAACGCGGCCAACGATTCAGACATCCTCTTTGTGGCGGGTGCGGGCAACAACGCTAGCAACAACGACATCTTCCCGTTCTTCCCGGCGGCGTACGCCGCGCCGAATCTGATCTCGGTCGCTGCGTCCTCGTTCGACGATTCGCTCGCCTACTTCTCGAACTATGGCCAGGGCTCCGTTCATCTAGCCGCGCCTGGAGAAGCGATTCTGTCGACGATTATTGGAAACGGCTATGAGTATCTCAGCGGCACGTCCATGGCGACGCCCCACGTCTCGGGCGCCGCCGCGCTCGTACTGTCGCTGTGCGCCATCGATACAGCCACGCTTCGCGAGACGCTGCTCGGGACCGTCGATCACATCCCGGATCTCGTGGGCCTCACGGTCACCGGTGGTCGATTGAACGTGAACAGCGCGCTGCATTCGTGCACGGCGCCGCCAGCGACGCCGGAGGGTCTCACGGCAGTCGGTGGCGATTCGCATGTGACGTTGACGTGGCCGGCCGTGCCCGGCGCGATGCGATACAACGTCAAGCGCAGCCTGACGTCTGGTGGGCCGTACGACGTGCTGGCTCCCGATGTGTCGGGGATCACCTACACCGACAGCGGGCTGGTGAATGGTACCGCGTACTACTACGTCATCTCCGCCGAGAACAGCCTCGGCGAGAGCGGCGACTCGAACGAAGCGACCGCCGTTCCGATGATTCCCTCCGATCTGAGCCTTCCGGTGTTCACGACACCTGCGCTCGGCGGGACCGGGACGACGATCGCCGTGTCGATCACCACCAGCAACAACAGTTCTGGCGTGGCGCAGGCGTCGATCACGCGGATCTACCTCTCACCAGATGCGACTCTCGACGCGGCCGACACGTCGCTCATAGACATCACGGTGCCCCAGTTGAATCCAGGTGGGACGAGTGCGCAATCACTGTCAGTGCCGATTCCGGCAACGACAACTGCCGGACACTATTACCTGATCGCCGCTGCTGACGCCGACAGTCAGCTCGCAGAAAGCAACGAAGGCAACAATCGCCAGTCTCGCTCGATTCAGCTCGGTCCCGACCTGACCATCAACACGCTCAACGTCAATGGGTCCGGTGGGCCGGGCGGCACGATCTCAGTGACGGATGGCACTCGCAATGGAGGAGGCGGTGCGGCCCTCGCATCAGCGACCGCGTTCTATCTGTCGCCCAACGTATCGCTCAGCGCTGACGACGTCCTGCTTGGCAGCCGGCCGGTGCAAACAGTTAACCCTGGCGCGACCGACACCGCAACGACGTCGCTGACGATACCCGCGACCACGGCCGTAGGCACCTACTACATAGTCGCGGCTGCCGACGCGAGCAACGTCGTCGCGGAGACGACAGAGACCAACAATACGTACTACCGGCAGATCCTGATTGGCGGCGACGCGATCATCTCGGCGCTCACGGTTCCAGCCAGCGGTGCGGCGGGCTCGACGATCGTGGTCACCGACGCGACGAAGAACGTGGGCGGCGGTTCGATCGGCGCCACCACGACACGCTTCTACCTCTCTACGAACGCGTCGTTCGATTCCGGCGACACGCTGCTTGCGGAAGGCCGCACGGTGCCGATGCTGGCATCCGGCGCGGTGGACTCGGGATCGACGACGCTCACGCTGCCGTCGCCGCTGACCGCGGCGCTGTACTACGTCATTGCGGTCGCCGATGGCAACGGCGATGTGCCGGAAACGGCCGAGTCGAACAACGCACTGGCGCGTGCGGTCGCGATTGGCAGCGACCTGATGGTCACGACGTTCACGGCTCCCGCCTCGGGCGCCCCGGCGTCGAACATCACCGTCAGTGACACCACCGCAAATCAGGGTGCTGGCGCGGCGGCAGAATCGCAGACGCGCTTCTACCTATCCACGAACGCCATGTTCGATGCCGGCGACACGCTGCTCTCCGGCGCACGGACGGTCGCACCGCTCGCCGGCGGTGCCAGCTCCTCCGGAACCTCTACGGTAACGCTGCCTCCGGACCTCAGCCCAGGAACCTACTACCTCATCGCTCGTGCTGACGCCGACCAGGCGATCGTCGAAACCACTGAGACGAACAACACGATCCAGCGAACTATTCAGATCGGCGGTGATCTCGTCGTCAGCGCATTCACCGTGCCGACCAAGGGCGGCGCCGGTCAGCCGCTCATCGTCAGCGAGACGACGAGCAATCCCGGCGCAGCGCCGGTGACGGCAACTGTCACGCGGTTCTATCTGTCGGTGAATGCGTCGCTCGACGGCGCAGACACGATGATCGGAAGCCGCGACGTACCGGTGCTTGGCGGCGGCGCGTCCAGCGCGCTCTCGACAACGCTCACCATCCCATCCACGGTGGCGGCGGGAACCTACTCGTTGATCGCCAAAGCCGACGGCGACGCCGGTGTGCTCGAAACGAACGAGTCCAACAACGCGTTGGCGCGCACTGTGACGATCGGAAGTGATCTGTTGATCAGCATGCCCTCCGGTACTCTCAAGGGCGCACCAGGTCTCTCGTTCGACTTCACTGACACAGTGACGAATCAGGGCGGCGGCGCCTCGAGTCCAACCACAACCCGTTACTACCTCTCCACCAATAGCACGCTCAGCGCCGACGACGTGTTGCTGGGCGGCGGTCGCGAGGTGCCCGGACTGACTGCGGCAGGCACCAGCACCGGGACGACGCCGGTGTCGCTTCCGGCGAACGCTCCAGCGGGCATGGCGTTCATCATCGCGAAAGCGGACGGCGACAACGTCGTCGCCGAAACATCGGAAACGAACAATACGGCCAGCCGATCGATCGGCATTGGTCCCGATCTCATTGTCTCGAGCACGTCCGCACCCAGTACGGTCGTCGCGGGCGCAACGTTCACGGTGACCGACACGGTCGTCAATCAGGGAGCAGCCGCGGCCGCGAACACATCCACACGGTTCTATCTCTCCACGAACCCATCGCTCGACGCGGCCGACGTCCTGCTCGACGCTGGACGGGCGGTCGCGCCTGTCGGGGCGGGAGGTACAAGTTCCGGCAGCACCTCGGTCACGATTCCAGCGGGAACCACTCCGTCGCTCTACTACTTGCTTATCAAGGCTGACGGGGACAACGGCGTCGCGGAAAGCTCCGAGACGAACAACACAACCGCGCGAACGATGTGGATTACGGCTGCGCCGTAGGGGCTTGGCCCGTAGTAGACTGACCGTTCGTCTTTACGCCGGCCCAGAGCCCAGCTGAGCTTGCGTCCGCTCGCGTCGTTGGCGTTCCGCGCGCAGCTTCCTCGGCGCGCTCGTTATCCGGATGGACACCATTCTGGTCGTAGACGATTCCCCGACGATTCGACGCATGGTCCGAACCGCGCTCGGCCCGCTCGACGGCGTGACGTTTTCCGAGGCGGGCTCTGGGCTCCGCGCAATCGAAGTGCTCGGCATGGAACCGGTACAGGTGGTCGTCCTCGACCTCAACATGCCGGACATGCACGGTCTCGACGTCATCCGCTTTCTTCGATCGCACGACCGGTATCGCGACCTGCCGGTGATTGTGCTGACCACGCGCGGCGACGAGACCAGCCGGCACGCGGCGCTGAGCGCTGGCGCCTCGAAGTATCTGACCAAGCCCTTCCTGCCGAGTGCCCTGCTGTCCTCGGTACGCGAGCTGCTCGACTCGCGTGTCTCGCGGGAGCGGTAGCGCATGTCAAACCCCGATCAGGATCATCGGTTCGCGGCCGGTTTCATGGACGACTACTACGCCGAAGCCGACGAGCACATGGTCGCGGTGCGGCGGAGCCTGCTGGCACTCGAAGGCGCGCTCGGCTCGACGCTGCCGCCGGCGGCGCTCGAAGAGCTGTTCCGCAGCTTCCATTCGCTCAAAGGGATCTCGGCGATGGTCGAGCTGCGCGAGGCCGAGCTGCTGGCGCACCAGATGGAGAGTTGCCTGCGCGCCGTCCGGCAGGGCAGTCTGCGGCTGACCGGCGCGAACTTCGAGGTGCTGGTAGACGGAGCACGGATGCTCGAGCACGTCATCGCCGCGCGTCGCGCCTCCGCGCCGCCCCCGTCGATCGAGCCGATCGTGGAGAAGCTCGAGACGCTCGCGCAGTCTGGCGACGTCGCGCTTCATCCGGACACGCCGTCATCGATCGACCAGCACGCGGCCACACAGCCCGCTGCGCGCGCCGGCACACACCGGTGGCGCGTGACGTTCGTGCCGTCACCGCAGCTCGTCGAGCGGGGCGTGAAAGTCGATACGGTCCGCGCGCGGCTGCTGCAGATCGGGCAGGTGCTGAGTGTGACGCCGAAAGTCGTGCCGGGCGGCGGCATCGCGTTCGAGTTCGATGTGCAGACGACCGACGAGGCGCAGCTGGAGCAGTGGCGGGAGGAGGGCCTGCACTACGAGCGGCTGGACTCGCCGGCACTGCCCGAGGCCCCGATCGACACGGACGTCGCTGGCGCGACGGCCGAGAAGCCGCTTCTGGATCTGACGCTGGGAGGCGCGTCCAACGTCGTTCGCGTCGATCTGGCCAGACTCGAGGATCTGATGCGCCTGGTCGGCGAAATGGTCATCACCCGGTCGCGGCTGGAAGACACGCTGCGCCGCGTCGAATCGTTTGTGCCGTTCCAGGAGTGGCGCGCGCTCCAGGATCACAGTGCCCGCATCGAGCGGAACCTTCGCGATTTGCGCGAGGGCGTCATGCGCGTGCGACTGGTTCCGGTCGGTGAGATCTTCCGGCGCATGCCGTTCGTCGTGCGCGATCTCGCCCGCGACCGTGGCAAGCAGGTGCGCCTCGAGCTCGCCGGTCAAAGTGCCGAAATCGACAAGTTCCTGGTCGAGCGCATGATGGACCCGGTGCTGCACGTGGTGCGCAACGCGATCAGCCACGGCATCGAGACGCCCGAACAGCGGATTGCCGCGGGCAAATCTCCCGAGGGGACGATTCGGCTCGCCGCGATGACCGCCGGGGAAACCGTGGTGATCGACATCGCCGACGATGGCGCCGGTATCGATGTCGAGTCGGTGGCGGAGCGCGCCCGCGCCCTCGGTGCGATAGTGTCCGACGGCGCACTCGATTCACGCGCGCTGCTCGACATCATCTGCGCCTCCGGGTTCTCGACGCGTGATGAAGCCGATCGCGCCAGCGGCCGCGGCGTCGGGATGGCCGTTGTCCGCGACACGGTCGAAGGTCTCGGTGGCGCGCTGACCGTCGAGACGCGGGCTGGTCGCGGCACCACGTTCAGGATGACGCTGCCGCTGACGCTGGCGATCACCGACGCGATCATTACCCACGTCGGCGATCAGGTGTTTGCCGTGCCGCAGACGGCGGTTCGCGAAGTCATCGAAGTGGACGCCGGCGCGGTCCGCGCCTTCGAGCGAAACGAGTTGATGCCGTACCGCGGAGGAACGCTGCCAATGGTCCGGCTCTCCAATCTGTTTTCGCTGGCCGCGGCCGAGCGGCCGCGATACCACGCCGTGGTCGTCGGCACAGGACAGGCAGCGATCGGTCTGGTCGTCGATCGGATCGCGGGCCAGCGCGAGGTCGTCGTCAAGTCGATTACCGATCCGCTGATTCGCGTCAACGGCGTATCCGGGGCCACCGAATTGGGCGACGGCCGCGTGGTGCTGATTCTCGACGTGGCGGCGTTGAGCCGGACGCGGCGGCAGCATCCCCGAGTCGTCACAGGAGTGTCGGCATGAGCGAAACGATCGTCGCGGCCCCTGAATCCACGCCAGCCGGCCAGCAGGCCTACATCCTGTTCGGCGTGGCCGGGACGACCTACGCGCTGAAGAGTCACGATGTCCTGCACATCGAGATGATCGAGCACATCACGCCGGTCCCGAATGCGCCGGGGTTTGTCGAAGGCGTGGTGTTCTCGCGCGGACAGGTGGTGCCGGTGATCAATCTGCGGGCGCGATTCGGCTTCGAGCGCGCCGCCGTCACACCGCGCAGCCGCCTGCTGGTCGTCCAGCACGGCGCGCGCCGGGTCGGGCTGCTGGCCGACGAGTCTCGTGAATTCATCCGCATCAATGAGAGCGCGATCAAGCCGCCGCAGGACGCGATTGGCGGGCTGAGCGGGAACTATCTCGAGGGCGTGGCGACGTTGGGCCAGCGGATCGCGCTGATTCTCAGCGTGCGCGAGATCGTCGAGACCGTGCCCACCGCGTTGGCGTGAACAAGCAACGGTAGTGTCCGGCTTCCCTGGGCGCCGACGCGCGGCGCGCGAAGGCGGCAGCCGGACCGTGAAGCAGAGTCTCCAAGGAGAATGGCGATGGCAGTCAGCAACGGCAACGGTCACGGCGCTCGCACCGTCACGAACGACGCGCTGCGCGACGAAGCCAGCCAGATCACCAGCGCGGTGTCACGCATCGTCGAGATGACCGATCAGGTCTCCGAGGGTGCCGACGCTCAGATCCGTTCGCTCGACAGCGCGTTGAGCGGGCTGAACGAGATGACGGCGTCGCTCAAGGAAACGGCGACGCAGGCCGGATCCGTGACGGTGTCCACCGAGAGTCTGGTCTCTTCGATTAACGAGGTGGCCGCGTCGATCGAGCAAGTGACGAAGAGCTCGGACAGTCTGGCCGCCTATGTGCGCCAGACCGCCGCCGCCATCCGCGAGAGCAACGATTCGGCCCAGAAGACGTCGGCGAGCGCCAGGGAGATGGCGACGGCTGCACAGCAGGTGACCGCCTCGATCACCGAGATCAGCGCCTCCATCAAGTCCACGACGGCCGACACGCAGACGCTGACCTCGTCGGTCAACGAGACCGCGGCGGCGATTGAAGAGATGACGCGATCGGTACAGGGCGTGGCGACTAACGCCGACGAACTGGCGGCGTCCGCGGAAGAGACGTCGTCATCGATCAATGAGACCGCGGCGTCGATCGAGGAAGTCACCGCGATGGTCGAGAGCCTGGCGACCACCATCGAACAGAACAGCGCTGCGACCGAGCAGCTGGCCAAGTCGGTGCAGAGCGTGGCCAAGACCGCGCAGCGAATCAGTGACGCGGCCGGTGGTGCCGCGACCAGCGCCACCGAGCTCGATCGCGCCAGCCAGTCGGTCGCCTCGCTGGCCAAGGAGGCCGAGGAGATCACCAAGCGGGCCACAGTGGAGGCGAAGGAGGGCGGCGCCAGCATTGAGCGATCGATTCACGGCTTCGCGAAAGTGAAGCAGTCGATGACGCAGTCGGCCACCGTCATTCGCGAGATGGGCAAGCGGGCCAGCGAGATCAACAGCATCGTGGACACCATCGATCTCATCGCCGAGCGCACCAACCTGCTCTCGCTGAACGCCTCAATCGAGGCGGCGCGGGCCGGCGACGCGGGGCGCGGGTTTGCGGTCGTCGCCGAAGAGATTCGCAACCTGGCCGATCGCTCGGCGAAAGCGACCTCTGATATCGCGGTCATCATCAAGGCGCTGCAGGAAGTGGCGCGTGAAGCCGTCGACGCCTCGAACGAGGGACTGCGCATCGTCGATCAGAGCAGCACGCAGGCGGAAGAGGGGTCCCGGGGCCTTGGCAAGATTCTCGACGGCGTCAACGAGGCGTCCAAGCTCGTGAGCCACATCGCCCGCGCGAGCGACGAGCAGCGCGAGGCGGCGAAGAACGTGATTGGGGCGATTACGGCGACGGCTGACCAGGCGCGGCTGGTGGCCAGTGCCACCGACGAGCAGGCCAAATCAGTGACCACCTTGGTACAGGCGAATGCCCAGGTTCGGAAAACGTCGCACGAGGTCAAGAAGGCGATGGGCGAGCAGGCCCGCGCCGCACGCGACATCCTCAAGGCGGCCCAAGCCACCAGGGAACAGTCCTCGCAGGTGCGGAAAGCGACGCAGCAGCAGGTCAAAACCGCGAGCGAGATCGCCAGAGCGGCCGAGTCCATGCGTCGCGGCGCTGCCAGCACCACGCGCGCTCTCGCCGAACAGACGACTGCCAGCGACGAGATCGCCAAGGCGGCCGGGGAATTGCATCGCTTGATTACCGGCACCGCCAAAGCAATTGGCGATCAGGCATCCAGCATGAACGAAATCGCCACAGCGGCCGAAGGGATGCGCACGCAGGCCGAGCAGGTGTCGCGCGGCGCCGCCGACCAGGCGCGGACCATGCGAACGATGACGACCGACGCGCAGAACACGGCGAAGCAGATCAAAATGATCAGCAAAGCCAACCTCGAGCAGTCGTCGGCGGCCGCGACGCTGCTCGGCTCTGTCGCCGAAGTCCGCCAGATCACCGATCGCAATGCCGCCGGCGTCAAGCAGACGCGGGGCGGCACTGACGATCTGCGCCGCCGCGCACAGGCACTGGCCGCGCTGGTGAACAAACCAGCCACGCCGCGCAAGACGAACGGGCGGGCCACACGATCGGCCAGATAGTCCTCACCCACGGCGATCGGTCCCGCATGTCCACAGCACGTCTCCTGCTTGGCGTCTTCACGACCGATGAGCGCCTCGTGATCCGTACCTGGGATCGCTGGATTGCCGGGACGACTGGCGTGGACGCGGTGCGGGCGCTGAATCGTCCTGTCGCCGAAGTCATCCCCGACATCAGTCCGACCGGACTGGCGATCATGGAAGACGTCCTGTCGCGCGGCACGGTGGAAGTGCTGGCCACTGCGCTGCACCACTACCTCTTCCCGTGTTCACCGCTCCAGCCGTCGGCCCTCGATCGCATGCAACAGCACGTGACGATTGGTCCGCTCCGCGACGACACCGGCATAGTGGGAATCGTGGTTACCGTCGAGGACGTCACCGCTCGTGTCGAGGACGAGCGCCGCATGGCCGAAGGTCTGGGGCGTCACATCGAATCCCTCGCCGGGCTGCTTGGCAACGAGAATGCGCGGGTGCGGCACATGGCGGTCTCGACACTCGCGCATCACGGCGCGGCCGTCGTCGATGCCCTGGTTGACACGTTGCGCGAGCAGCACCGCGATCTCTCGGTCTTGAGCAGCGCGCTCGACCTGTTGTCGGTCAGCGACATCGACGTCGTCGAGCCAGTGATCCGGTTCCTCGAAGACGAGGACACGAACCTGCGCATTCAGGCGGCGTTGATTCTCGGCCAGCGGCGCGATCGGCGGGCGGTGGGCCCGCTCATTGCGCGGCTCGCCGATGACGATGTGAACGTCCGCTTCCACGTGATCGAGGCGCTCGGAGGTCTGCACGCGGTGGAGGCGACCGAGGCGTTGACCGCGATCGCCCAGGAGGGCGATTTCTTTCTGGCGTTCCCCGCGATTCAGGCGCTCACCGAGATCGGCAATACGCTGGCGGCGCCGCGTCTGGTGCCCCTGCTCGCTGATGAATTGCTGCGGGCGCCAGTGATTGAGGCGCTCGGCGCGCTTGGCGACGAGGACGTGGCGGTGCCGCTGGTGCAGCTGCTGAACACGTCGGACGCACCGACCGAGGTCATCACCGACGCGTTGTCGGGCCTGTATGCGCGCTACGAGAGCCGCTACGGTGCCGGCGATCACATCGCCGACCTCGTCCGCCGTCATATCCAGCCCACCGGCACGCAGAACATTCTCGATGCCGTGCAGCGCGTGGCCGCCGATCGGTTGCCGGGTCTGGCCCGCGTGCTGGGATGGCTCGAGGGCGAGGCCGTTCAACGCGCGTTGACGCGCCTGCTCGGTCGGGGCACGGTGCGATCGCACGTGATCGAGGCCTTGGTGCGTAGTGGTGCGGGCGTTGTGCAACCACTCATCGAGCAGCTGCACGCCGAGGACCTCGATACCCGGCAGGCCGCGGCGGTTGCACTGGGGCGGATTGGCGATCGCCGCGCGACCACGCCGCTCGTTGCAGCGCTCGACGATCGCGAGCTGACGATCGCGGCGGCGGGCGCGCTGGCCCGCATCGGCGACGCGTCCGCGTTCGAGGGCCTGGTGGCCCGGCTCGGTGATTCCGACGCCGCCATCCGCCAGTCGGTGATTGCGGCGCTCAACTCGATCGGCCACCCGGACATGCCGCGTCGCATCGCGGTGCTGCTGTCCGATCCAGATCCGATCGTGCGCGAGTCGGCGCTGAAGATTGCCGGCTACTTCGGCTATCCCGATTGTCTGGATCGAGTACTGGCCTGCTGCGGCGACGACAACGACACCGTACGGCGGACTGCCATCGAGCAGCTGCCGTTCTTCGAGGATGCCGGTGTCTTCGATGTGCTCGTCCGCGCGCTGGATGGTGACGCCGCGCCGGTGCGAGCCGCGGCGGCAGCGGCGCTGGCGCGAGTGGACCATCCGTCGAGAACCGGCGCGTTGCTGCGCGCGCTTGGCGACGCCGACCCGTGGGTACGCTTCGTCGCGCTTCGATCGCTCGGGGCCATCGGCGACGCCTCGGCCGTCGCGCCGGTGCTGGCCACAGTGGAGAAGGACCCCGCGCCGCACGTGCGTCTCGCCGCCATCGAGGTGATCGGACGGATCAGTCCCGCCGAGGCGCTCGACGTGCTCGAGCCGCTCACCGCGTCGTCCAACCACGACATCGCGCGTGCGGCGGTCGCGGCGCTGGGCACCGTCCATCGCGAGGAAGCGTTGACGATTCTCGAGCGCCACTCGCGCGCACCCGAGATATCCACCCGTCTCGCCGCCGTCGATGCCCTGGCCCGCCGGAGAGAAACGCGCGCGCCGCAGGTGCTGCAGTGGATGGCCGCAGTGGACCGCGCACCCGAAGTCGTCTCAGCGGCGCTTGACGCGCTTGCCCGCGTTGGCACCCGCGACGACGAACAGGGCAGTGCGGCGGCGCGGGCCCTGATCGCCCTCACCACCGAACCGTCGCGACGGGAGTCGGCGATCAGCGTCCTCAGCAGCCTGCCGCCGCGGCGCATTCCAGACATCGCCGCCGGCCTGCGGCATGCGTCCACCGACGTGCGCTGTGCCAGTGTCGAGGCGCTGGGACGGATGAAGCGGCCCGATGCGTCGCGGGCCCTCGAGTCGGCATTGAACGACGGCGCCAGCCTGGTCCGGCTGACGGCGGTCGCCGAATTGAAGCACCTCGGAACGCAGACGTCGCAGCGAAAGCTGATGGCATTGGCGCGCACGGATCCCGACGGCGAGGTTCGCCACGCGGCCATGCGAGCAGTCGCGCATGCCGACGGGCCGGGCATGTCTTCGATGGGGTCGCGGTAGCGGGTCATGCAATATCGGGCGGAGTCCCTCGGTCTCGTCGGTCACGTGACGACCCTGCTCATGGATCTCATTCATGAGCAGCTCGGCCTGCACTACACGCCGGCCGATGCCGATCAGGTCGGCGATCGTCTGGCGCCGCTCGTCGTCGGGCGCGGGCTGACGTCGTTCATGGACTTCTACTACGCGTTGAAGTACACGCCCGAGCCGGACGACTGGTCGAAAGTGATGGATGCCCTCGCGGTACAGGAGACCTACCTGTGGCGCGAGATCGATCAGCTGCGTGCGGTCGTGGACTCGCTGGTGCCGGCGCTGGTGGCTGCGCATCGCGGCCGGCCGCTGCGCATCTGGAGCAGCGCCTGCGCATCGGGCGAGGAGCCACTGACGGTGGCGATGCTGCTCAACGAGGCCGGCTGGTTCGAGCGCGCGCCGATCGAGATCGTCGCCAGCGATGCCAGCCCGATGGCCATCGCCCGGGCGCGGAAGGGCGAGTACACGCAGCGGTCGTTTCGCAACCTGCCGCACTCCTTGAGGGACCGATACTTCATGACTCACGACCACCATTGGACGGTGATTCCCGAGCTGCATCGCCGCGTGTCGTACGATCTCGTCAATCTCGTTGCCGAGGATCAGGTGTCCCGGCATGCTTCGGCCCCGGTCATTCTCTGCCGCAACGTGTTCATCTACTTTTCCGATCGCAGCATCCAGCGGACCCTGACCCTGTTCGATCGCGACATGCCCTCGCCGTCGTATCTGTGCGTCGGCGTCTCGGAATCGCTGCTCCGGCGGACAACGGCGTTCGAGCTGCAGGAAATCGACGGAGCATTCATCTACGTGAAGAGCGCGCAACGGGCGCCGCGCCGGCCGATTGACTCTGGGGTGGAGGCGGCGTCATGACGACCGCCCCCGTGCGCGTGCTCGTCGTTGACGATTCGGCCTACATTCGCAAGGTCGTCAAAGAGATGCTCTCGCGCAGTCCAGCGCTCGAGGTGGTCGGGACTGCTCGGGACAGTGATGAAGCGCTCGAGCTCGTCGAGCGGCTGCACCCCGACGTCGTCACGTGCGATCTGATCATGCCTGGCACAGACGGGGTGGATTTCATCCACCGCCAGATGTCCAGGCGCCGCCTGCCGATCGTGATCGTGAGCATGGCCGGCGAATCGAGCGAGCGCGTGCTGAGCGGTCTGGACGCCGGTGCCATCGACTTCGTGCAGAAGCCGACGGCGCTCGCCACGGAGCGAGTGTTCGACGTGGCTGACGAGCTGATCGCGAAAGTGACCGCCGCCGCCGGAGCAACGATGCGACAGCTGCCGCAATCCCAGCCGCAGCGTCACGCCGTCGCGGTGACGACGTTCCAGAACCGGTATAGTGTTTTGGTCGTCGGCGTGTCCACCGGTGGACCGCAGGGGTTGAAATCGGTGATCGCGCGATTGCCCGCGGATTTTCCGATCCCGGTTGCCGTGGTCCTGCACATGCCGATTGGCTACACCGAGGCGTACGCCAAGCGCCTCGATGAGATCTCTGCGCTACGGGTGATCGAAGCGCGTGACGGCGAAGAGTTCCGTCCGGGCGTGGTCCTCGTTGCCGCCGCAGGTCGTCACCTGAAGCTGCAGCGCGACGCTGACGGACGCGTGCTCGCGCGGCTCGATGTGCGGCCGCTGGATACGCCGCACCGTCCGTCGGTGGACGTATTGTTCGAGTCGGCCGCGGAGGTCTACGGCGAGCGCGTGCTCGGCGTCGTGATGACTGGCATGGGCTCGGACGGCCGCGACGGCGCGGCCTGGATCAAGGCCCGCGGCGGCACGGTGCTGACCGAGGCCGAGGAAACCTGCGTGGTGTACGGGATGCCGCGGGCCGTCGTCGAAGCGGGGTTGAGTGACGAGGAGGTTCCGCTGGATCACCTGACGACGGCCATCATCGAGCGCGTATGAACGCGAAAGTGCTCATCGTGGACGATTCGTCGCTGACCCGGCGGAGCTTGAGGCAGATCCTCGAGACCGCTGGATGCGAAGTCGTCGAGGCCGAGAACGGGCTCGATGCCCTCGAGCGCTACTTCCTCGACAAGCCTGACGTCGTGCTGCTCGATCTCGTCATGAAAGGCATGTACGGTCTCGACGTGCTGCACAAGATTCGTGAGCTCGATCCCAATGCCCGCATTGTCGTCGTCTCGGCTGACATCCAGACCTCGTCGCAGGACCTGGCCGGCGAGGCCGGGGCCGCGGCCTTCATCAACAAGCCGTTCGATCGGTCGGACATTTTGAGCGCCCTGGATGCGGCGCTGACCGGAGCGAGATAGTGGATCTGTCCTCGCTTCAGCAGGACGCGCTGATCGAGTTGATCAACATCGGCTTCGGCCGGGCGGGTGCCGCGCTGTCCAAGCTGACCGGGCATCGCGTGCAGCTCGAGGTCCCGGAGATCACGATGTGCCCGATCGAAGAGATGGCCGATCGGCTGCGTCCGCTGCTCGACAACGAGGTCGCGACGGTCCATCAGATCTTCTCCGGGCCGGTCGATGGCGACGCGCTGCTCGTGCTCGACCGCAACAGCGCGGCGATTCTGAAGGAGCTGTTGACCAGCGAGCCGCCGCTGCCGCTCGAGATCGATCGATCGGCGCGAGAAGTCATCACCGAGATCGGCAACATCCTGCTCAACGCCTGTCTCGGGACGTTCGGCAACATCCTCAAGGTCAAGGTGTCGTTCTCGGTGCCGCATCTGACCCTCGATACGCTGGAGAGCGTCGTCGGATCGATCTCCGTGGATCGCCAGGGCCTGCGCTACGCGCTCATCGTGCACTCGCATTTCCGTCTCCGCAACAGCAGTCTGACTGGATATCTGGTGATTGTGCTGGGCGTCGGTTCGATCGAGATGTTGATTCGCGCGCTCGAGCGCTGGGAAGCCGAGCAGCACTGACGAATGGCGTCCGAACTCTCACTCGACGTGGAACGACTGCAGGCCGCAATCGCCCATTGGCTGTCGCACGAAACGCAGCGCGGTGTCTTCGTCACCGACGGCGAGTTCAGGCTGGTCGTCTGGAATCATTGGTTGGAGCTCCACTCCGGACGCCCCGCCAGTGACGTCATCGGATGCTCGCTGTTCGACCTCTTTCCCGAAGCCGGCACGCGCGGGATTCGCGAATACTACGAACACGCGCTCGACGGCTCGGTGACGGTGCTCTCGCACGCCTTCCACCGGTTCCTGCTCGCGCTGCCGCCGACCAACGTCGAGCTGGGCGCCGCCGAGATGCCGCAGACCGCCCACATCAGCCCGTTGGCGCTCGATGGGTCGGTAGTCGGGACGATCACCGTCATCGACGATGTGAGCGATCGCCTGGCGACCGAGATCGTGCTGCGCAAGCAGATCGAGGCGCAGCGCCGCGCCAGGGCCACCGCCGAACAGGCGCTGCACGCCAAGGATGAATTCCTCTCGACCCTGTCGCACGAAATGCGGACGCCGCTCAACGCCGTGCTCGGCTGGTCGCGCATCCTGCTCGACCGTCAGACGCTCGATCACGCGCTCGTGCAACGCGCCCTGCAAGTGATCGAGCGCAACGCATCCGCGCAGGTCAAGATGATCGACGACATGCTCGACATGGCGCGTATTGTCAGCGGCAAGCTGCGGCTCGAGATGAAGACGATCGATGTCGTCAGCGTCGTCCTCGCCGCAGTGGACGTGATCATGCCGTCGGCCGACGCCAAACAGATCAACGTCCGCACGAATCTCGATCCGAAGACGCCGTTCATCGTCGGCGATCAGGATCGGCTGCAGCAGGTGATTGTCAATTTGCTGTCGAACGCCGTGAAATTCACCGACCCGGGCGGTTCGATCGATGTCCGGCTGGACACGTCCGCTGGCGAGGTCAGTCTCGAGGTCACCGACACCGGGCGCGGAATCGAGCCGGCGTTTCTCCCGCACGTGTTCGAGCGCTTCCGCCAGGCCGATGCGTCGAGCACGCGACGGCAGGGTGGTCTCGGGCTCGGACTGGCGCTCGTGCGCGATCTCGTCGAGCTGCACGGCGGGTCAGTGTGCGCCGAGAGCGGCGGCGACGGAAAAGGCGCGACGTTCAAGGTTCGCCTGCCGACGATCGCCGGGACGCAGGTGGCTGCCAACAGCACGCGAGCTGTGACGCCCGGGCCTCGGGCGCTGTCAGCGATTCGCGTGCTGCTGATTGAAGACGAGGCCGACTCGCGCGATCTCGCCCGCGTGGCGCTATCCCGCTTCGGCGCGGACGTGTCCGCTGTCTCGTCGTGCGCGGAGGCAGTCGCACTCATCCTCTCGGCGTCGCCCGAGACGTTGCCGCACGTCGTGGTGTCGGATATCGGAATGCCGGTGGAGGACGGCTACGTCTTCATCCGCCAGCTTCGCTCGCTCTCACCGGAACGCGGTGGCCGCATACCTGCCGTCAGCGTCACCGGCTACAGCACGCCCGGCGACGTTGACCGCGCACTCGCGTCAGGCTATCAGATGCACCTCGCCAAGCCGGTCGATCCGTTGGCGTTGATCGACGCAGTTGCGAAGCTCTTTCGGGAAGCGGTCTAGCCGCCAGTGGTTGGGGAGGGAACCAGCGTGGCCTTCACAGTGGTGCGCTGATTGGCGATGATGCGCACGCTCGTGGACCAGGTTGAATAGCCTTCGCGTCGCACGATCACTGCCCGCGAGCCGACCGGCAGGTCGCTGAGGACGACCGGCGTCTCGCCGACGACTTTTCCATTCATCAGCACCTGCGCGCCGGCGGGGCTCGAGCTCAACGCGAGCCCACCGCGATACCCCTTCACAGATGGTCGAGGTTGCTGCGCCTCGATTGACGGCGCTGGTGCTGGTCGCGCCGGTGCGGCTCGCGTCGATGCGGCTCGCGACGATGACGGCGACGCGATGCTCGCCGCCGTCACCGCCGGAGCGGCAGGCGCCGGGTCCGCTGGCGTGGAGCGCGTGTTCTCCGGAGTGGCGGAGATCTTCTCGTATGTGGCGGCCGTGACCACAGGTGTCACCGCCGCTGCCACTCGTTCCTCAATCGGCCTGACCGCCGCTTCCTCGTTGCCGATACTGCCGAGCCATGCGACAAGACTCGCCAGCGCAAAACCCAGAACGAACGAAATCACACGTGAAGTCGTGTCGCTCGCATAAATCGGCAGGGATGTCCCAGGCCAGGTTGCAGACACCGGCGCGGAATCCGGCGCATCCGCATACGCGGGGGCCGACTCAGGCTGAAAATCGAGCAGTGGATCCTGCGTCGACACGCGCGTTCGCCTTGCAATTCCCGTACGCGTCTCATGCTGGAAGCGCGGCTGTTTCTCGCCGTGCCGCCTGAATTCTCATGGAGCGGCTATTGCACCGCGTAGCACGGCGTGGCAAGGGCTTACCATCGGACGCTTCGCCGCCTCGCAACCGCGTTCGTCGTCTTCTGTCTCGTCATCGTCATCGTCTTCTTCACCATTCACACCCGCCCGGTTCGCCGCTACGCCGTCAACAAGGTCACGGCGCTGCTCGCGCAGAAACAGATTGAGCTGAATGCAGACGAGCTCAACTACAACTTGCTCAGGGCGTCACTCGATCTGCGAAACGTACGGGTGAGATCGTCGAAGTACCCCGACGCGCCGGTCTTCGCAACCATCGCGCGAGCGCGTATCAACCTCAGCCTGCCCGATCTGCTGCGCGGCCGCTACATCGTGACGTCCGGCAGCGTCGAGGGTGTGAACGTCCACTACTTCGTGGACGAGCAGGGCCGCGACAACCTGCCGCGGCCGCTGACGGATCCGAACAAGCCCACTGAGCCGCTCGACTATCTGATTTCGGCGCTGACCATCTCGAATGCACGCGTGCGATACGAGAATCGCGCGCAGCAAGTCGACGCCGAGCTTCCGGTGTCGTCAGCCGACGTGACCGGAAACCGGCTCACCGATCGTCATCACGTCACGCTCACCGCCGCCGCTGGCCGCGTGCGTGTCAAGGATCGGACGACGCCGATCGATCGCGCGATGGGTGAGATCGAGTGGGATGACGAGGAAGTCCAGGTCGCCAAGCTCGAGGTGGACAGTGAAGGCTCTCGCGCCGAGCTCGTGGACGTCGTCTACGACCAGACCAAGCGGGTGGCCAACGCCGAGTCGGTTGCGTTGCGCGGCGACTGGGGCGACGTCACCGGCCGCGGCGTGATTGCGCTCGACACGTCGAATCGCTCGCAGATGCAGGTCGACGTCAACAGCGTGGACGCCGAATGGGTGATGCGCACGCTTGGCCTGCCATATACCGTGGCCTCGCGCGTCACCGGCAAGGTGCGTGCGGAGTGGCCAGGTCTCGAGTATCTCCAGGCCACCGGTGATGCGGACGCGACGCTGAGGCCCACGAGCGATCGCGTCGCGCGCTCGACGATGCCGGTCAGCGGCCACGTGATCGTGCACGGTGCCAACGGACGCATCGACGCGCAATTGATGCAGGTGGGCACCGCGGGAGCACAGGCCTCCGGCCGAATCGCCGTCGCCGAAGACCGCCGCCTGAGCGGGCAGGTGACTGCGCGGGCCTCGGATCTCAATCGGCTGACCTCGGCGCTCGAGGTCTTCCTTGGCCGCCCGCGAGGCTCGCTGGTTCCCACGACGATTCGCGGCGCGGTCGCCGTTGAGGCGCGGCTGTCGGGCACCGTCGATACGCCGATGGCGACCACGAAGGTGAACGCGCCGGCATTGGCGATCGGCGGCGCGAACGGCGTGGCCGTCACTGCCGACCTTGCTTACACGCCGGCAGAGGTCAACGTGCAGCGCGCGGATCTGAGGTGGGAGGAGGCACGCGCGCACCTGGACGGGCGGATCGCGCTGACCGGCAATCGCCGCCTGGCGCTCAACGTCACGGCGAACGAGGTGGGTGTCCCGTGGCTGTTGAAGGTGGCCAATCGTCCCGACGTGCCAGCGTCGGGCATCGTGTCCGCGATGGGGACCATCGGAGGAACGACGGCACGGCCGGCGGCGATGTTTGTGGTGCAGGGTTCGAAGCTCGTCGCCTACGGCGAGGACTTCGGCTCGCTGAATGCGGATGTGAACCTCGCTGACCGCGAACTGCAACTGTCGCGCTTCGTCATCGAGAAGCCGCAGCCCGAGAAACCAGGTCTCATCACCGCCACCGGCACCTATCAACTCGATCGCCGCACGTACACCGCCGACCTCACGTCCGAAGGTGTGCGTCTGCTCGGATTGCAGCTGCCGAGTGGCGAGCGTGTTCGCGGCGACGTGCAGCTGACGGCGCGCGGCATGGGCAGCATCGATGCTCCCGCAGGTACGGCGGATGTCACTTTGAGTGGCGTAGAGATCGAACGCCCGCCTTCGCAAGGCTCCGGCGGGGCAGGCTCGCGTTCGCAGGAGACCGCGGCCGGTGGAGGAGCGGAAGCCGTACCGCAGGTCACGCCGGTCGGCAACGTGGTGATCAACGCGGTCGCGGAGAACAAGACGGCGACGATCAAAGCCACTGCCGAGCGCTACAGCGTGAACGCCGATGCGATCGTGACGCTCGCGCGGCCATGGGCGACGAAGGTCACGGTCGTGGCGGACAAGCTCGATATCGCCACGCTGCCTGGCTTGCCCGAGAAGGGCACCTATGAGGGACAGCTGAATGCGACTGTCGAAGCGTCGGGCGATCTGGTCGCGCCCGAGAAGGCTACGGCCACCGCGACGATCGAGTCGTTCTCGGGAGCGTGGAACGGGCGGCCGTTCACGTTGAAGAGCCCGTCGCCACTGCAATATGCCGATGAGCGTTTGACGATCGACAACCTCGAGGTGAACGCCGGCACCTCGATGCTCACGGTCAAAGGCGAGTTGCCACTGACCAATCGCGCCGGCGAAGGGGAGCTCGCCGTCGATCTGAAAGGGGATCTCGCGACCCTGACTCAGTACTTGCCGCAAGACACGCCGGTTGCCGGCGACGGCGCGCTGACGTTGACCGGGACGCTGAAAGGCACGCTGAAAGCGATCGATCCGGATCTCTCGGTCACGGTGGAGAACGGTCTGATTCTGTCGCGGTACCTCGAACCAGGTTTTTCGAACCTGCAGATGCGCGCCACGGTCGCCAACGGCGAAGCCCGGATCGAGACGTTGACCGGCAACTGGGGCACCGCAACCTTCGATGCGTCGGGACGGATCCCGCTCGAGGTGCTGCCACAGTTGCCCGTCGAGATCCCGCGCATGGGCGGGCCCTCGACGTTCAAAGCCGCGGTCAGAGGTCTGAACCCCGCGGCGATTCCGGGTGCGCCACAAACGCTGAGCGGCGTGATGACGCTCCAAGCCGATCTCTCTGCCTCGCGGCCCGACCTCGCAGCGATCGACGGCACCATCTCCTTCCCCGAGCTCGCGCTGGCATTCAGCGGACTCGAGCTCTCGCAGAAACAGGTCTCGACGATCGCCGTTGCCTCCGGTGCCGCCACCATCCAGAGCCTCGAGCTGACCGGATCGGCAGGCACGATCGCCGCCACGGGCACCGTCGGGTTGACCGGCGACCGCGCGCTCGACGTGAACGTGGACGGCAAACTGAACGCCGCGGCGATTTCCGTTGTGACCGAGCGCATCCGAGCCGAAGGTGACACCACTCTCCAACTGCACGCGCGCGGCACCATGCAGGAGCCTGACCTCAATGGCTCGATGACGCTGCGCAACGGCGTCGCAGTCAGCGACGAGCCCAACGTGGCCGCCGAGAACGTCAACGCCGACGTGTCACTCGACGGCAAGACGATCACGCTCACCAGTCTCAAGGGGGACGTGAACGGCGGCACGCTCGAGGGGTCTGGCACGGTGACTCTCGGTGAAGGCGGCATCGCCGACATCGACATGCGTGTCGCCACGAAGGACTTCGCCTACGACGCGCCGCTCGACCTGCGCAGCCTCACCGACGCTGACATTCGCATCAACAAGCAGGACGACGACTTCGTCGTCGGCGGGCGCGTCACGATTACGGAAGCCGGCCTGACCGGCGACATCAACTTTGACAGTGGCCTCCTTGCCGCGATGACGGCGCGTCGGCGGCTCGACCTCACGGAACAGCGCAATCCGTTCCTCGAGCGTGTGCGGTTCGACATCAACGTCAATACCGCGTCGCCGATCCTGGTTGACAACAACCTGGCGCGCGCCGAGACGCGTGCCCGGGTGCGTGTCGTCGGCACGCCGTACGAGCCGGGCCTCCTCGGGCAACTGACGGTGGTGGAAGGCGGCGAGGTCCGACTGAACGAGCGGCGCTACGAAGTGGATCGCGGAATCATCACGTTCGTTGACGATCGCCGCATCTTCCCGTCGTTCGATCTGCAGCTCAGTACCACGGCCAGCAACTACGACATCACGATCAGCGTGACCGGCACGCCGGGCGACACGCAGACGACGCTCACGTCCGACCCGACGTTGCCCGAGCCCGACATCATGGCGATGCTCGTGACCGGCCGCACGCTCGACGACATGCGCGGCGAGGAATATGAGGTGGCCCGCGAGCAGGTGCTGTCATACCTGACCGGTCGTGTCGGCTCGACCCTGGGCCGCGGTCTCCGGCAAGCGACTGGTCTCAGCGAAGTGCGCATCGAGCCGAGCATCATCGCCAACGAGACCGACCCGAGCGCCCGTCTCACCTTGGGGCAGGACCTCACCGACGAACTCAAGCTCGTCTACTCGACGAACCTGACCGACAGCAACGATCAGATTTGGGTCGCCGAATACGACGTCACGCGGCGGTTCAAGAGCCGCGCCGTCCGCCAGAGCGACGCCACCTATCGCGTTGATTTCCAGCACGACGTCAGGTTCGGCGGCCAGCCGGCGCCGCGCCGTCAGGTACGGCAGCGACCCAAGGTCGCCCAGGTGCACGTCGTGTCGGACGAGACGGGCAAAGACGATCCGGAAGTGCGAGAAGAGTTCGACGTGAAGGAAGGGCATTCCTACGACTTCTTCGTCATTCGCGACGAGACGAAGGAGGTCGAGGAGGCGCTGATGATGCAGGGTTTCCTGCAGTCGCGCATCCGTCTCGAGCGGAAAGTCGAGGGCGACGCGGCGTATCTGACGCTCCACGTCAAACGCGGTCCGCGCGTGGACATCCGCTTCAACGGCGTGACACCGCCGAAAGCGATCCAGGACGAGGTGAATCAACAGTGGCACCGCGGTGTCTTCGACAAGCAGCGCGCTGAGGACGTCGCCGACACGCTGCGCGAGTGGCTGATGATCGATGGCTATCTGCAGCCGAAGGTCGAGTACGCGATCACCGACGACGCCGCCGACCATCGTGCGATCGCGTACACGATTCAGACCGGTCCGCACTACGACAAGGTGGTACTCGCGTTTGATGGTGCGTCAGGCGTTGACCCAGACGATCTCGACAAGATCGTCTACCAGCAGAAGCTTGAACGGAAACTCTTCACCGATCCGCTCGTCGTCACCGAACTGCTCCAGCGCTATTACCACGACCAGGGCTACCTGGCGGCCGAGATCGACGAACCGAAAATCGAGTATCAGGGTGCGGTGGCGCGCGTTGTCATGGCCGTTCGCGAGGGTCCCAAATTCCGCGCGCGCCATGTCGCCACTCGCGGTAACAAGGTCTGGGGCACGGAGGCGCTGCTGCAGCAGCTGCCGGTGAAGGAAGACGAGCCCTTCCTGCCTCTCGGCGCCGAGAACTCGCTGGAGAAGATTCGCACGCTCTACTGGCCGCTTGGCTACAACGACGTGAGGTCGGACTACTCGCTGGTGCTGGACCGTGGCGCCGGCGTCGTCGATATCACGTTCACGATCGCTGAAGGACGGCAGAGCGTCGTCGGCCCGATTCAAGTCCGCGGCACGCAGCGTCTGGACGAGGCGCTCGTCCGGCGGCAGATAGAACTCCAGCCTGGCGAGCCGCTCGATCTGTCGGCGCTGGCCAAGTCGCGCCGCAATCTTTACGACACCGGTGCGTTCTCGACGGTGCAGATCAATCAGGGCGATCGCGAGCAAGGGGAGAACCGCCGCGCCAGTGCCGAGGCACCCGCGAGCGGGCCGCAGACAAACGAGCAGGCCGGCGAGCCGCAGTCGAGCGAGCAGATTCCGCAGGCTGAGAACGAGCCGATCAACGGAGAGAAACCGGTTCCGTTGAGCGTGGTCGTGCGCGAAGTCCAGCCGCTGCAGGTCCGCTACGGTGCGTCATACGACACGGAGCGAGGGCTCGGCGGTATTCTCGACGTCTCACAGCACAACTGGCTGGGCGGCGCCCGCGTCATCGGGTTCCAGTCCCGTTACGATAAGCAGCTCCACGATTTCCGCCTGTATATCAACCAGCCGGCGTTGCTGTTCCTGCCGTTCAAGACGACGGGTGCCGTCTACTTCCGCGAGGATCTCAGCCCACCCAGCGAACTGACGCGCGCCTTCAACGCCAGCCGCAAGGGCGCCTCAATCGAGCAGGAAGTGAAGCTGGCCGACGCGTACGTCTGGAGCTGGGGCTATCGATGGGAGCGCGCGCGGACGCTCGAACCAGTTGGCGGCGTGCTCATCGGCGACCCGCACACCATCTCGCCGTTGACCAGCACGCTGACACGCGAGACACGCGACGAACCTCTCGATGCGACGCGAGGAACGTTCGTGGCGCATGCGCTGGCCTTCTCGCCGCGCTGGCTTGGGTCGGATCTGGCGTACATGAAGTACTTCGGACAGTACTTCCATTACTTCGCCTTGCAGTCGCCGCAGCGCAAACCGCTCACCAACGAGTACCTGCGGCCGCGTCTGGTCTTCGCCACCGGCGTGCGTGTCGGGCTGGCCAAGGGCATCGGCGGCGAGGTGCCGATGACCGAGCGCTTCTTCGCCGGCGGCAGCTACAGCATGCGCGGCTTCGCGCAGAACGCCGTCGGACCGATTGGTGCCGATCGCATTCCTACCGGCGGCAACGCGTTGATCCTCTTCAACAACGAGTTGCGCGCGCCGCTCTTCGGGCGCTTCGACGGCGTCGTCTTTGCGGACATCGGCAACGTCTACCCGCTCATCAGCGCCATCACGTTCGATCTTCGCGAGTCGGCCGGCGTGGGCCTGCGCGTGCGGACGCCGTGGTTCCTGCTGCGCGGTGACTACGGCTTCGTCCTCGATCCGCGCCCGGGCGAGAAGCGGCAGCGCTTCTACTTCAGCATCGGGCAGGCGTTCTGATGACGCAGGCATTCTGATGCCCTATGGCTAAGCTGCTTCGCTGGCTCGGGGTTCAAATCTCGTGGCGTGAAATCATCCAGCGAACGGTCTACGAGGCGTTCTGGAAAGACAACTGCCTCTCGATGGCCGCGCAGCTGGCCTACTACTTCTTCTTCGCGCTGTTTCCCACGCTGCTGTTTCTCGTCGCGGTCGCGAGCTACTTTCCAGTCACGACGCTGATCGACGACATGTTCCGCACGTTCAGCGGGTTCCTGCCGCCGGAAGCGCTGCAAATCATCACCGATCAAATCGTCAAGATCTCGAATTCGAAGAACGGCGGACTGCTCAGTCTCGGGATGCTGCTGGCCGTGTCGAGCTCGTCTGCCGCAATGACCGCCATCATCGACACGCTCAATCATGCCTACGGTGTGGAGGAACGCCGCGCGTGGTGGAAGGTCCGGCTGACGGCCATGGGCCTGACGGTCAGCGTCGCCGTGTTCATCCTGACGTCGTTCGCGTTGATCCTCACCGGGCCAACGCTGGCCACCAAGCTCGCCGAGGTCTTTGGACTGGGGCCGGCCTTCGAGTGGACATGGAAGATCCTGCAGTGGCCGGTCGTGTTCGCCATGGTGTCGGTGGCGATCGCGTTCGTCTACCGCTTCGCGCCGGACGTGAAACAGGAATGGGTCTGGCTGACGCCCGGCTCGGTGCTGGCGACGACGCTGTGGATGCTGGCGTCGATCGGCTTCAAATACTACGTGGCGAACTGGGGCGCGTACACCGAAACCTACGGACTCATCGGCGCGGTCATGATTCTGCTGCTCTGGTTCTACATCTCCGGGGTGGTGATTCTGCTCGGCGCTGAGATGAACGTCGAGATCGAGCACGCCGGCCACCTTGGCCCGCGCCGCAGAATCGGCGATCGCACGTTCGCCGGTGTTGAGCGACGGCGGCAGGCGGGATAGACTCGGCGCGGAGTCCGCCATGAAAACGACTCTGCTTGCTGCGTCAGTCGTCGCGCTCCTGATCAGTTCCATACATGCCCAGTCCACGGCGCGTCTGCCGTGGGGCGATCCGGATCTCGAAGGTATCTGGACCAACGCGACGCTGACGACGTTGCAGCGGGCGCCGGAGTTGGGTACCAAGGCCTTCTTCACGCCCGAGGAAGCGGCGGCCTGGGAGAAGCAGCGCGTACAGGCAACCAACGCCGATCGGCCGCTGCGCGCCGGTGAAGTGGGCGCCTACAACGACGCGTTCTTCGAGCGCGGCACGCGCGGCGTGAAGAGCCGGCGCACGTCGCTCATCATCGATCCGCCCGACGGACGCATTCCGGCGTTCACGCCCGCGGCGCAGCAGAAGGTGGATGCGCGCCAGAAGCACGAGGCGGTCAGCCCGGCCGATCGTCCCGACGATCGCTGGCTCACCGAGCGCTGCATCCTGTTCGGCGCGACCGTGCCGATGCTGCCCGAGCCCTATAACAACAACTACCGCATCGTGCAGAGTCCCGGCTACGTCACGATCCTCGTCGAGATGAATCACGACGCTCGCGTGATCCCGCTCGAGTCCCGGCCGCACCTGTCATCGCAGATCCAGCAATGGACGGGCGACTCACGCGGCCGCTTCGAGGGCAATACGCTCGTCGTCGAGACGCGAAACTTGAAGTTCAACGAGAAGAGCCGCTTCGGCGTCGGCTATCTCAATGGCCTGAGTGACGAAAACCTGCGTGTCGTCGAACGGTTCACGCGTACTGATGCCAACACGCTGACCTACCAGGCGACGATCGAGGACCCGACGGTGTTCGTCAAGCCGTGGACAGTCGAGATCTCGATGGATCGGACCCAGGGTCCGCTGTACGAGGTCGCGTGCCACGAGGGCAACTACGGGATGTTCAATATCCTGTCGGGGCATCGAGCTGAGGAACGGGCCGAGAGGAAGTAGAGCGGAGGCTTCAGCCTCCGTGGACAATCAACGCAGAGTTCCTCTGATCACCGTGTGAGGTCGCCTATGCGCCTACCGGCTGGCGGACGCCGACTCCGCACGCCGGGAAAGCTCACGCCGCTCATACCCGTCCGCTGCCGCCGCGAGTAGGGGTTGCGCCATCGACAGCCATCGCGGCATGCACCGCCACAGCTAGGTTGGTACGACACGGATCGCGCAGAACGAACTCGCGGCGCGGAATCGCTTCGTTCGCTTTCCTGCTTGGCGATGAATCGGCGTGCTACGACGGCGCCGCCATCCGGCAGGCCCAGAGGCGGCGATACGGGTTCAAGTGCGGGACCGTAGGTTCGCAGCGAACCGTGGGGAGTGTATGGCATAGCTCGTTGGTCGGCAGCGAATGCTGAGGTGTCTGGATCAAGTCGGTTTGCGGAGTGACCTACGGTTCCGCACCCCATTCGCACAATCTTCAGAGGCCGTCAGCGAAGAGTGCCTTTGATCAACATGTGCCGCACGCCGATCGGACTGACCATCAGGTCGAGCCCGGCGTCGCGCACCTGTCGACGAACTTCGTCCGGAGTGAACGCGGCGAGCAGCGAATTGTAGAAGTCCTGCTGCAGGATCGGGTGCTCGCTCCCCGCGCCTTCCTTGACCATCGCCCGCGCGGTCTCCTCACTGTCTGGCCTCACGAGATCCATGACGTAGATCGCCGCGCCCGGCCGGCCGACACGCTGGACCTCGCGCCACAGGACCATGGGATCCGGCAGGTGATGGAGCAAATCCTTCGAGAGCACTGCATCGAACGATTGTGATGCAGGCGGTGGACCTGGGATCCGCGTGTGGAGCAGGGTGAGGCGATCGCCGACACCAGCCGCTTCAACTGCCGTCCGCGCGAGCGCAAGCATCGGGGCCGACCCGTCGAGCGCGCTGATGCGCGCCCGCGGCGCGGCTTTGGCCAGCCGGATGACGACGTCCGCCGGCCCGCAGCCGATGTCCACGACCGCGCCGAGGTGATTGGGGAAGTCGCGGACCAGGCTGTCCACGAACAGTTGATTGGAGGTGCCGAAGTCGGCTTCGGCGTAGGCGAGGGACTGCTCCTCGTCGTCCATCAATTCCGGTTCGAGGATTCTCTCCATTCTGCCAACAGCATCGTGATCTCACGGCGGTACGTGCCGTCCGCCGTCTCGTCCCAGCCTTCGTGGGCAAAGCGGATCATGCCACGTGCGTCGATGAGATACGACGCCGGCACGCCGCGCGCGCCGAAGGCGTCGGCGACCCGGGCCCGCGGGTCGAACATCACTCGCAGCTGGTGCGGCTGGGTTTTCAGAAACGCATCGGCGCCCTTGCGGTGCTCGTCCACGTTGACGGCGATGACTTCGACGCCCTGCGATTTGAAATCTCGAGCCAGTCTGTCCAAGGCCGGGAACATGACCTGGCAGTCCGGACACCAGCTAGCCCAGATCTTGAGCAGGACGATCTTGCCGCGGAAGTCGGCCAGTCGTTGACGCTGTCCCTTCGGCCCTCTGAGCTCGACGTTGGGGGCGGGATCATCGGCAGCGGCGAGCGGCGCTGGAATTGCTGCGGTGAGCAACAGCGCGGCAACAATCAGCGCGCACGTTTCCCTGAAAGTTCTTCGCCTCATTGCGTCCACTCGCACCATCGCTGATACTGGGCCGGACCCAGTCGATGCTGACGTTTGGCGACCTGACATTCGACGCCGCCGGTCGCCGCGCTTCGCGCGGCGGACGCGAGATCCGGCTGACGCGAAAGGCCTTCGATCTGCTCGCGCTGCTCGTCGAGCGCCGTCCTGACGCCATCTCCAAGGACGACATTCACGCCCGGCTGTGGCCCGACACGTTCGTTGCCGAGATCACGCTGCACAGTCTGGTCTCCGAGATCCGGCGCGCCATCGGTGACGATGCGAACCAGCCGCAGTTCATTCGCACTGTCCATGGGTTCGGCTACGCGTTCATCGGGGAAGCTGATGAACCGCCGCGTTCGGCGCCGGGCGGACGGCGGCGCGTACGCGGCTGGCTGATCTGGGAGAACGAACGCCTCGAAGTCTTCGACGGCGAGAACCTCTTTGGCCGCGGCGACGCCGACGTCGTCGAGTTGCCTTCTACGACCGTGTCGCGCCGCCACGCGCGAATCGTGTTCGAGCAGGACCCGTGGATCGAGGATCTCGGCAGCAAGAACGGCACGTTCGTCGGCGACCGCCAGGTCACCTCGCGCGTGCGTCTCAACGATGGCGACAAGGTGAGGCTGGGCTCGTTTCTCCTGACCTTCCGCCTCGCGCGCGCCCAGGCCGCCACGACGCAATCGCTCGCCGAGTTTCCTCAGCCGGAGTGACTCGCGCCCACGCGAGCCGCGGCTATTCGCCCGCTTTCTCACACAGGCACCGAACCAGCGAGCCCTGGCGTCCATCGCGCGCGATCAGCTGATCGCCGTTCGAGCCGCCGAAGCTCCACGACATGCCGAGCGAGACACCGCGGTTGACCGCATGCGTGTTTCGGCCGGTCACCGTCGTCGTGTACGAGGCGAACATGTCGAGCGTTTCGCTGAGCGTGAATGCGGCGCCGCCGCCGACGTTCAGCGCGCTCTCCCGCGACAGCTGATCGTGATGCTGGAAGATTTCGGTTGGCAGCACGCGGCCGCTGTCGGGATAGAGGTTGATGCCCGTGTGTCCGATCCGTCCACCGGTCATGGCCAGCAGTCGGATGGCCGGCGTCAGAAAGTACGCCGCCTCGACCGACAGCTGGCTGTAGCGCCGTGACTGATCGAGCGCGCCCTCGGAGAAGCTGAGGCCGTATCGCCCTTGCAGGACCAGTCCGAGGTCGGCGAACAACCGTCCGACGGAGACGCCGCTCGACACTTCCTTCAGGTGCCGGCCGGGAGCCGCATGGGCAAAGAACTCGTACTGACGCGACGGTAGATCGCTGCCGACGAACGGCGTGACGACGAGCGGCCCACGCATCACGTTGTAGCGGAAGTTAAAGCGGAAGTCCTGCGACGTCGTGTGCCAGTTGCCGTCGTCCAGTGTGATCGGCCGATGTGGAAACGTGCCGCGGTACCGGGACGTCACGATCGGAACGCCGACCGTGACCGACACGCGATCGGTGAGCCCATAGGTGACGTCGAACAGCACCGTGTTCGCATCGATGTGGCCGAAGTCGTAACGCTCGTCGGGAAGGAAATGATCCTTCGACAAGGTGTTGGACACGAGCACGGACACCGTGCCTTCGCCCTTCGCCGGCAGCCACGCCTGCGCGTAGGCCGATGACGCGGTGACGAGCAGCAGTCCTGCGATGGCGATTCGCCCCAGCATCATCAGCTCCGCGCGCGTGATGCCGCCGAGCGCTCTTTCATCGCATCGTCGATCTTGGCGAGGAACCCGTTGATCTTGTCGGAGGTTTTCAGCGTCGCTCTGAACTGATGGTTCGCGCGGTTGGCGTTTTCCTTGCCTTCGACGGGCATCATGGTGGGCTTGGACGCCGCCGCGTTGACGCCGGGAAACAGGACTACCGCTTCATCGAGATCCGCAAGCACGATGTCGATCGACCCGGACTGGAGCGCGCGGTTCAGCGCTGCCGAATCCGCAGCCACTTGCACGCGGTGGCCGGCGCGAGTGAAGTACTTCTGCAGGCGGCCATCGGCAAGCGCCTTACTTGTGGCGCTCGGGCCGCCGGTGTAGATCACGATGCTTCCGGGGTTGAGTGACGCGTAGGCCCTCGAGAAGCGGTCGCCTCGTCCAACCACGAAGAACTTGTCGCCGCACGCCAGCAGGCTGTCCTGCCCGACGGCGGCCGCGAGCAGAAACACGGCCGTCAGGAGTCGTTTCATGGGGTCCTCGTTGTCAACGGTTCAGGGTTGGGAGTATAGCCTGCTGGTTTCGAAGGAAGCCTTGGAGAACCCTTGGATCGGGCTTGTTTTGGCGTGGTTATCGACCGAAGAGGCGGCCCGAAATCGACGGTGGGCGCTCAAAGCCTTCCACCAGCCAGATGTCGGATCGGGCGCTGGCGATCGACGTCGCCAGGGTCCCGTTGCTCGCGAGCGTCAGTCCGCGGATCCCTTGAAATGCCTGCGGCATCGGACCGAGGTCGGGCGCGATCATCCGCTCGTCGCCAGACGTGACGTCGATGACCGCCAGGGCGTAGTGGCGGGCGTGGTCGTCGGCCTCGCGCAGCCCGTAGATCCGTTTGCTGTCGGGCGCCCAGGTGTAGGCAATCCAGTTTTCCTGGCTGATCACACGCGGGTCCTTTCCATCCGGCCGCACGACGGTCAGACCGGAAGGAGAGTCGCAGACGATCCACTGGCCGTCCGGTGACCAGGCGGGGCGCGATCCGAACAGCACGCCGGGCAGAATCATCTGCCCCGGGCCGCCGGCACCCACTCGTGCCTTGGCGAGACCGGCATTCCCCTCTTTCTTTCGTTCCGTGTAGACGATCCAGTCGCCGTCGGGCGACCAGCTCGGCGCGTCCTGATAGAACGATCCGGATGCCAATTGGATCGGCCTGCCGGCGCCCCCTGTATTCGACAGCCAGATCAGATAACCGCCTTGGTCACCGTAGCGCTGATACGCAATCTGCTGCCCGTTCGGTGAGAGCGCCGGCGCCCCGAGTGCCAGCGTCGTCTCGCCGGGAAATTGATCCGGATCAACAATGAGCCTCTCGAAATCGCGATTGCGGCTGCTCAACCAGACTTGCAGCCTGCCGCCCCTATCCGAGATGTAGGCGTACTGGTTGCCGTCTCGCGCGAACGTCGGGTCATGCTCATTGCGCGAGGTGGCCAGCAGCGTCCGAGGCGATCCTCCATCGAGTGGAAGCTCGACGATGTCGAAGTCGATCACTTCGGCCGTGAACGCCACGCGTTGTCCGTCCCGAGTGAGGACCGGCCGGTTCTCACTGCCCGGTGTCTGGGTTAGTGGAAGGCTCGTATTCGATTTCGTATCGGCGATCCACAAGTGGGATCCGGCTGTGACCTCGTCCCACAACGACACGACGATGCGCCGGGCGTCGGGGAACCAGTCGAATGAGGCCGCCACAGGGGAGAGGCGCGCCAGCGAAGGCAGCACGAGAGAGGGTTTTCCGCTCGGGATGGGCAGTATCCAGAATTCCGGTTTCGGCACGTTGCCCGTCTGCTGGTCGGGCCAACCCCAGAGCCAGGCGAGCAGCTTGCTGCTGTCCGGCGAAAAGCGAATCGCGCTATCCACGTACGTACGGGTGGCGAGCGGCTCTTCGGTGTAGCGCCACTCTTTCTTGCCGTCTGGCGTAGCGAAGAAGATGGACGCGCCGAACCCGAGGCGCGTCTGATCCGCATTCTCTTCACGGAAGAACGCCAGCGTCTTCCCGTCGGGCGAGATCGCCGCGCGCGTCGCGTTCTTCACGACGAGGTCGGGCGTGCCCCCTGCCGCGCTGATCGACCACAGGCTCTCCCATGATTGGGCCAGCGAATGGAAGTAGATCCGCGAACCGTCCGGCGACCAGAACGGACTGCTGGCGTCGAACCGTAACCGCGTGACCTGAAACGGCAGCGATCCCTCGCTCCGCGTGAAAACCTGAAGGATTTCGTCAACCGGCGCGACGTAGGCGAGAGTCTTGCCATCGGGCGACCACGCCGGTGCGCCCTGGAAGCCCCCTTCGGTGACGATCGGCCTGAAAGCAAACGGAACTGGCGACGCCGCCGGCCGAAGCCACACGAACGCGGCGACGACGGCGGCCGCACCAGCGACCGACCCGATCGCGAGCCACTTCCGCGTTCGCGGCTTGTTGGTAGCGGGCTTGACCTCCTCGGTCAGCAGCTCGTTGAGGCGGGCCTGCAGGTTGGTCAGGTCCTTCAGCAGATCGGCGGTCGAGGCATAGCGATCGGCCGGGTCCTTGGCCAGACAGCGCTCGATGATCCAGCGCAGGACGACCGGGACCTTCGTGTTGAGCTCGCTGATGGGCCGAGCCTCATCGCCGATGATCGCCGCCATCGTCTGCGGCGACGAATCGCGCCGGAATGGATGCGCGCCAGTGGCCATTTCGTACAGCGTCAGTCCGAGCGCGAACTGGTCGGACCGGTAGTCCACGTCCATGCCGCGGGCCTGCTCCGGGCTCATGTACTGCGGCGTGCCGGCGACCGTGCCGGGTAGCGTGACCGTAATCGCGTCGTGGCCCTCGGCTCCCACCGGCGCCGCGGCGAACGCCTTGGCTAGACCGAAGTCCACGATCTTGACCCGGCCGTCGCGCGTGATCATCACGTTGGCCGGCTTGAAATCCCGGTGCGCGATGCCGGCGTCGTGCGCCGCGCGGAGGCCGGCGGCCATCTGCACGCTCAGATCCAGCAGACGTTTGGTCGGCGTCGGACCGCGTTCCATCTCGTCGCGGAGATTCTTGCCTTCGATGAGCTCGGTGACGATGAACGCGACGTCGCGTTCGATGCCGACATCGTAGACGGCGAGGATGTTGGGATGATTCAGGCCGCCCGCGGCGCGGGCTTCTTCCATCAGGCGGTGACGGCGCGCGGGATCGCCGGCCACGTCGTCGCGCAGGATCTTGACTGCGACCTCGCGGCGCAGACTCGGATCCCAGGCGCGATAGACCTGTCCCATGCCGCCGGCGTCGAGCGGTCCGACGATTTCGTAACGACCGATCCGCTGACGCGATTGCTCTGGCATGGGTGCAGCCGATTTAACGTCCCGATCTCGCGCCTGTCAAGGGCGCGTGCACTGACGTGATAACGTGGGCCGACTGAAGATGGAACAGATGCGTCTGCTGCTGACACTCGTCGCGTTGCTTCTCGTACCCGTCGCCATCGGCGGTCAGGGCGGCGACGCGCTGCTCGCGCGCGTCAAGCAGGAGCGGAGCGCGTACCTCAAAACGCTGCAGGAACTCGTGTCGATCGAGTCTGGCAGCCGCGACATCGAAGGCTTGAATCGGATCTCCGAACTGATTGCCAGCCGTCTTCGCACGCTCGGCGGCGCCGTCGAGTTCGTCGCGCCGGGAGCGGACGCCCGCTTCGACGACACGCCGAAGCAGATCGGCCGCATGGTGCTGGCGCGCTTCAAGGGCACAGGCACCCGGCGCATCCTGCTACTCGCGCACATGGACACGGTCTACGAACGCGGCATGAGCGTGAAGCAGCCGTTTCGCATCGACGGCGATCGCGCCTACGGACTCGGCATCGCCGACGACAAGCAAGGCGTCGCGCTGATCCTGCACACGATCGCGATGCTGCAGGCAGCGAAGTTCCAGCAGTACGGGACGTTGACGGTGCTCATCACCGGCGACGAGGAAATCAGCGCGCCCGGATCGCGGGGCGTGTTGACGCGCCTCGGCCGTGAGCACGACGTCATTCTGTCAGCCGAAGGCGGCGGACCGTCGGGCAACGATCGCATCGAGCTGGCAACCACCGGGAGCGGCGCGCTGCTGTTGAAGGTGACCGGCCGGGCGTCGCATGCCGGCCAGGCGCCGGAGCAGGGCCGCAATGCGCTCTATGAGATGGCGCATCAGATCATGCAGATGCGCGACCTCTCGGATCCAGCCACCGGCGTGAAACTGAATTGGACGGTTGCATCGGCCGGCACGGTGCGCAACATCATTCCCGCTGCCGCGCAGGCGATGGCCGATGTGCGCGTGCAGCGCGTGGCGAGCTGGGACGTCATCGAGCGGCGCATCCGCGAGCGCGTCGCAAAGACGTTGATCCCCGATACCAAGGTCGATGTCGTGCTCGAGCGGCGGCGGCCGCCGCTCGAGCCGACTGATGCGTCGCGCGCGCTGGCGGCGCACGCCCAGCGTGCCTATTCCGCAACCGGGCGCATGCTGCGGGTCGCCACCGAAGGGCAGGGGGGCGCCACCGACGCCGCCATCGCCGCGCTCGAAACCAAGGCGGCGGTCATCGAAGGACTCGGGCTGCAGGGCGCCGGCGCGCACTCGAATGACGCCGAATACATCTTTCTCAGCTCGCTCGAGCCCCGGCTGTACCTGCTGGTGCGCCTCATCATGGACAGCGCATCCGCGAAAAATTGAGCCTGTTGAACCCGGGCTGAGGATCGGCCGAAAAACATGGACGACCTTGCTCTCCTGCAGCGCATTGTCGCGCGCGATGAGCGCGCGATAGCCGAGCTCTACGATCGCCACAGCCGTCTCGTCTTCAGCGTGATCAGACGCATGCTGCGCACAGAGTCCGATGCCGAGGACGTCCTGCAGGAGACGTTCGTGCGCGTCTGGTCCCGCGCCGAGACCTACGACCACTCACTTGGTTCTCCGGCGACCTGGCTTACGAGGATTGCACGTAACCGCGCGGTCGATCGGCTTCGCGCCCAACGGGCGCGCGCCGACGTGGACGGAGTGCCTCCGGATACGAAGGACCCAGCGGAAATCCGGACGGCCGTCGCAGCCGTATCAGATAGACCGGACGTGCGCGTCGAGAGCCTGGCCGTGTCCACGGCTCTTCGCGGCGCTGTCGCCCGGCTGCCGGAGACTCAACGAGTGCTCATCGAGGCGGCGTACTTCGAAGGCTATACGCATCACGAGCTGGCGGAGCGACTTGGTGTGCCGCTCGGGACGGTCAAGACGCGCATCCGCGCCGGTCTCACGGCGCTCCGCGCGCAGCTGGAGCAGACCGTATGATTCCCCAGCACATCGAAGCACTCGCGCTTGCCGATGCGATTGGCGCGCTCGACGCCGACGAGCAGCGCGAGCTGCAGGCGCTCGTCGCCGCACTGTCGCCCGATGAACAAAACGAAGTCGCGCGTCTCTACGACTCGGCGCTCGCGCTTGCGTCCAGCGTTGACCAGGTGGACCCGCCGAAGCGCGTTCGCGATCGCGTGCTTGCCGCCATCAAGACGCCGGGACGTTACACCGTGTGGGCGCAGTCGTCGGAATGGGTGGAGTCTGGTTTGCCGGGAATTCGCCTGCGAGTGCTCGCTGTTGACCGCACTCGCGGCAACGTGACCATGGCGCTGCAGGCTGATCCAGGAGCGGTGTATCCCTCTCATCGTCATTCGGGACCCGAGGAGTGCTACGTGCTGAAGGGGTCGGTGGTGATCGACGGGCGCGTGCTGCGAGCCGGGGATTTCCATCACGCCGATGAGGACTCGGACCACGGTGAAATCACCACCACCGAGGGGGCCGAGGTTCTCCTCATCGGCGCAATCGACGACTACTTACCTGGCGCTTAATTCGGAAGGACGACGCTGTCCACGACGTGGATGACGCCGTTGGACTGGAAGACGTTGGCCTGCGTGATCTTCGACCAGTCACCCTTCTCGTCCTTGAGCACGATGCTGTTGCCCTGCATCGTTGCCCACAGCGTGCCGCCGCTGACCGTCTTCAGCGTGGCGGTGCCGTTCTCCTTCTTGATCCACTTCTTCAGATCCGCGCTCGAGATCCGTCCCGGCACGACGTGGTAGGTGAGCACCTTCGTCAGCGTGCCCTTGTTCTCGGGCTTGAGCAGGGTGTCCACGGTGCCGGCCGGTAGTTTCGCGAATGCCGCGTTGGTCGGCGCGAACACGGTGAACGGGCCAGGGCTCATCAGCGTGTCCACCAGCCCGGCTGCCTTCACCGCGGCCACGAGCGTCGTGTGATCCGCTGAGTTGACCGCGTTCTCGACGATGTTCTTGTTCGGGAACATCTCCTTGCCGCCGACGATGGGATTCTTTGCGGCGTAGCCAATCGTTGCCGCCATCGCCACGATCGCCAGCGCCGTTCCGCACAGAGTTGTGAGTCTCATCTCGTTTCCTTTCCTGACCTGACCACGAACCACTATTCACCAACAAAACTGCCTACGAGGGACCCGCGAAATCGGATTGCACCCGACCAAGCAATCCAGCGCCGGAAGTGGCTCGTAGATCGGACGTGCGCAACCGTGACGCGATGCCCGTTCCACGATCTCCACGAGCGACCCGGCGAGAACTGCTGAAGATGCTGCCGGTAGCGGGAGCGGCCGTGCTGCTGCACCCGAGCTGGCGCTCGCGAGCGATTGCGCGAGGGCTCGCGTTGAGCGACGCGATCTCGGAATGGACGTTTGATCCGCGGCTTCCGGCGCCAACGTTTTCGGATGCCGAGGTCACACCGTTCGATCGATTTCCGTTGAATTCGTATCTCGTCCACGATCCAGAGATCGATCTCGACGACTGGCGCCTCGAGATCTCCGGGTTGGTCTCGAAGCCGGGTGAATACACCTTGCGAGATCTGCGTGCGTTGCCGCGGACGCGACAGAACACCCGTCACATCTGCATCGAAGGCTGGGATGTGATCGGCAGCTTCGGCGGCGTGCGGCTTGGCGATGTGCTCACGCTGGCCGGCGCGGACTTGATGGCGCGCTTTCTCGAGATCGCCTGCGGAGACGACTACTACGAGTCGCTCGACATAGCCACAGCTCGCCATCCGCAGTCGCTGCTGTGCGACGAGATGTACGGCCGTCCGTTGACGCGCGAGCACGGCGCTCCGCTGCGACTCGTGCTGCCGACCAAGCTTGGTTACAAGCAGGCCAAGTACATCGTCGGCCTGCGCGTCACGAACGTGCTCGGCGCACAGCGCGGCTACTGGGTGGACCAGGGCTACAGCTGGTACGGGGGGCTGTGAGGTGCGAGGTGCGATGAACGCCAGGCTTGAGCATCCAGCCATCGTGCGTCTCTGTCATTGGGCGTTCGTGTTGGCATTGACCGTGTTGATTGGCAGCGGCCTCGAAGTGTTCGCGGCGTTTCCCGCGTTTGGCGAGAAGATTCCTCAGCTCGATCTTTTCGTTCCGCCGTCGCTCGTCCGCATCGGCGGCTGGCTGGGTGGCGCGCTGCAGTGGCATCTCACGTTCGCGTGGCTGCTGGCGACGACGATGCTGATCTACGCGGCGTATCAGGTCGTGAGTCGCCACGGACGGCAGGTCTGGTTCGTGTCAGACGATGTGCGCGGCGTGTGGCCGATGGTGCGGCACTACTTCCTGTTCGGTCCCAAACCCATCGGGACCCAGACCTACAATCCGCTCCAGAAGCTTGCCTACACCGTCGCACTGCTGCTGATCGCCGTGAGTCTCATCACCGGGTTTGCGTTGTACAAGCCCGTGCAGTTGTCATGGCTCGTGTACGGACTTGGTGGCTTCCGCCTGACGCGCATCTGGCACTTCGCGGCCATGTGCGGTCTGCTGGCATTCATCCCCGGACATCTCGTCATGGTCGCCCTGCACGGCTGGAAGAACTTTGCAGGGATGTGGACGGGTGGCAGAAGCCTGTAACTCAAAACTCAAAACGCAAAACTCAAACAATGTCCGCGCGGGCTTTGCGCGCGCTCCGGGCTGGCTTAGTGGGATGCGGGGCGAAGCCCGTACTGCAGAGCATTTCCATGTCCGTGGCTAATCGTCGTCGCTGTTGTTCTTGGTGTTGATAACGATCGCGGCGATGATGCGCGCAATCTGCAGCCCTTCGTCAAGAAGCGACTTACAAAGGGATTGATCCCCGATGCCAGTTCGCTGACACACCTTTGGCCAGAAATTCGTCTCACGGCTCTCGCGCAGCGCGATCTCGCAAAAGCGAATGAATTCCTTACGTGACGAGGCTGCCGGTGCCTCCTCGAGATTCGCGCCAATGCCGCCGGACGAACCGACGAGTTGGTCTTGGAGCCGACGCATGCCGGGCCGATCGGGAATCGACGAGACAAAGGGATCGATCACCACACAGACGAAGTCGAGCGCTCGCTCGTTGATGCTGTCCAACCGCGGATGTCGATGTTGCATGCCCCGCATAAGTGCGAACGCCATGCCGGGCGCGAACAGACAGTTTTCTCAGCAATGCGACCGAAAGTACGCCGTCTTTGAAAACTCAAGATCGCGAGTTGATCGCAATTCTTGCGATGTCAGCGAGCGGAGGCGTCAGCCCGCGCGGACAGTGTTTGAGCCTTGAGTTTTGCGTTTTGAGTTACTGCGGCCGGGCAGGCCGCTCCGGCCTCTCCGGCCGCTGCGGTGCGTCCGGCGTCTCCGGACGCTCAGGCCGTTCGGGTCTCGCTGGACGCTCGGGCCTCGTTGGCCTCGCCGCTGCCGGACGCTCGACGGCTTCTGGACGATCGCGGAACAGCTGCTCGGGGCGATCGCCGCGTGTGATGGCGTCGCGAACCGCGTTGAGCGTTGCGCGGCCGGCGATGAAATCGCGTTCGCGCCGTTTGATCTCGCGACCGAGGTCGAGCACCTCGTACGGACGGAACCCTTGCCGAATGGCGGCGCCCATGACGCCGATGCCATCGTTCACCGGCAACTTCGCCTCACGGATGTAGGCAAGACCTTTGGCGGCGCTGGCGATCGACTCGCTCGAGACAGCCGGCCGATCCGCCGGCTGTGTCTGACGGCGAAGTTCGCGGATCTCGTTGGCGGTGACGCCGCTGCCGAGCGACTCGGCCAGCATCGTGACCGACACCTCGCGTCCGGGCCCCGCTGCCGTCTGGTCCAGCTCGCGCAGGAGTTGATCGGCGGCCTCGAGCTGCGACGCCATCTGTCTGACGACCTGCTCAATCCGAGCGGCGCTGTAGCCCTTGGCAATCCCTTCCTGAATCTTGTTCGTGAGCGGGGCAGACGGGAGCCCTTTCGCGGCCGCTTCATCGGCGACGCGAGTGAGCGCGTCGCGTTCCGACGCCGACACGGACTGCGCCATCGCGGACGGCACGACCGTCCCGAGCGTCAGCATCACGATGAACGCGATTGCCAGCTTCACGCGCTTACTTCTCCGTTGGCGGCACGATCACCACGCCGTTCCGCGCACCGAACCCGTCGTCCACGAAGTCGTCGGCCAGTGGCGGCGTGATCCATCGCTTCCCGTCGATCACGAACATGAAGACATGCTCGCCTGGCGGTAACGGCACGACAGTCGTCCAGATACCGCCCGTCACTTCTCGCGCCATCGGATGCGACGAGACCGACCACTCGTTGAAGCTGCCAGCCACCGCCACGCTGCGGGCGTCGGTGTCCATGAGACTGAACCGCATTCCAGCCGGCGTCATCGCAGGTGACAGGTTGATCTGTCGGTCTCCCAGACACGCTGAGACGGTGACGGCGATGAGCGTCGCTGTCAACACACGAGACCAGAGTCGCATGCCGAGCGGAGACTAGTCGAGCCCACGCTTCAATGCAACGAATCACAGCGACTCCTCCGACGGTGGTCTGACGTCGAGCACAGCGTTCCGCGCGCCGAAGCCATCGTCGTTCTGCTCGATCGCAAACGGATCGGCGATCCACTGCTCGCCGTCCACGACGAACTGGTACTCGTAACGACCGGGCTCGAGCGGAAGGGTCACCGTCCACGCGCCGTTAGAAGTCGGCTCGAGCGGTGTCCGGCTCGGATTCCAGCCGTTGAAGTCGCCCGCTGCCTGCACCGTGCGCGCACCCGGCTGGACGACGACGAGCCTGACCAAGACGCGTGTCGGCAGCGCAGAGCCGCCTGGCGGTACGGCTGCGACGTCGGGAGCCGACGTTGACGACCGCTGGACGCGCATCACGATCCCGCCGCCAATCAGCAAGGCCAGTACGGCTGCGGCTGCGGCGCTCGCGAGATTCCACTGCAGCACACGCGGCGCCCACAGAAGCGCTGCCATTCTCGTCCACAAGGTCGGCGCCTGGGTGGTTCGCGCCAGGACCGCATCAACAAAGCCATCGGGCACTGCCGGCCGTGGTAGCTGGCTTGCGTCGAACGACAGCCGCTCGAGCGCGAGGGCGCGACGCCTCAGCTCCGCGTCCTTGCCAAGCTCCACCAGCAGCTGTACCCGCTCTGCGGCGGAGAGCTCCTGGTCCACGAAACGCTGTACGAGAAGTTCAGAGTTCATATGTCTTCCGTCCGGCTAAAGCCGGACACTACACAACCCGGCTAAAGCCGGACACTACGTAAGTGCGCCAGCGATTGACACAGCATCGTCCGTGCCTTGTACACCCGCATCTTCAGCGTGTCGCGATGCACGCCGAGGATCTCGCTCATCTCGTCGTAGCCGAGTCCCTCGATGTGCTTGAGCACGAACGACTCGCGATAGAGGTGTGGCAACGCCTGAATGCCCTTGTCCAGTTCCCACGCCAATTCGACCTGCTCGAGTTCCGAATGCGGCGTGTCCTCGTCCACGGCTTCCCACGCGATGCCGCCTTCGTCTCTGCTCTCGTCGATCGAGATCGTCGGACGTCTGGCGCGAAGCGCGTCGGTGCATTTGTTCACCGCAATGCGATAGAGCCACGTCGAGAATTTCGCATCGAACTGAAAGCTCGAGAGCGATTTGAACGCCGCCACGAAGGTCTCCTGCGCGACGTCCTCGGCGTCGGCCGCGGGACCCAGCATCCGCGACGTGACGCTCAGAACCGAACGCGCGTGCCGGGAGATGAGCACACCAAACGCCTCCCGATCCCCATCGAGTGACCGACGAACGAGCGCCGCGTCGTCGAGCGAGACGTCGAGAGGCATCAGGCCACGTCAGAACCGCCGCGCCGCGCCGACCGTGATGCCGTGATCCGGCGATCCGTCAGACAGGCCTTTCTCGCCCGAGATCTGAATCCTCCAGCCACTCGCGCCCTTGACGCTCAGCGCCACCAGCACGTCGCGCGCATTCGTCAGCCCGGGGACGATCGCGCGATACTCCGAGAAGAACACGCTCAGGTTGACCGCGTCGCTGCCAAGGTTCTGACCGAAGCCGACGTCGTACCACCAGTTGTTGTCGTAGTCGGCACCAGCAGGCTGGCCGATCACCGTGTAGCCGCCGTCGAGCATCAGCATCGAGCCGCGTGCAAACGTGCGGCTGATCTCGATGCCGAGTCCTTCGTCGGGTCGTCCCGTTCCGAGGCCTCGTTCGGCATCCGCCGTCGGCGTCTTCACATGCGCGCGGAGCGCGACGGTCGGCAGCCACGCATGTTCATCGACGATGTAATAGCGTCCGCGAACGACGATGTCGCCCATGCCGCACGATGAGGTTGTGACTCGAGCGGTCGTGGGCGCGACTGCTGTCGTATCCGTCGTCGCTCGCGTCGTAGACGTCGTGGTGCTCGTGCGTGACGGCGTCGTCTCGGTGTCGCGCGTCGTGGTCGTCGGAGTCGTGGTACCCGCTGCCTGTAGCCGCTCAGTGCGGACCGGCGTTCCGTTCACCACGGTGATTCCCGTACTGCCCCAGATGCAGGTCATCGGAAATACCAGCGTGAGGTCGCCGTTCGTAAAGAGACGACGGGCGCTGATCGGCGTGTGCAGCACTTCGGTGCGCGAGTCGGTGCCGTACTTGCCGCTCGAGAAGGTCGGCGCTGTCCCGACTTGCCACTGATCTGCTGCGTGTGCAGCAGCTGGGACCGTGAGCATCACGACGAACGCCGGAAGCGTGATCTTCAACATGTCCTCCAGGCCCGTAAGCCGGGTCTAAAGAACAAGACCCGGCCTACGCTGTCCATTAGCTCCTCGTCGAACGCTCCGGACGCTCCGGGCGCTCAGGACGATCCGGACGATCCGGACGATCCGGGCGCTCGGGCCTTTCGGGACGCCCCGGCCGTTCCGGCCGATCCGGTCGGTCGGGGCGCTCGGGACGGTCGGGGCGATCCGGCCGATCGCGTCGTTCGGGGCGCTCCGGACGATCCGGGCGATGCGGGCGCTCGGGTCGCGCCGGTCTCTCCACCTTCGCGGCCGGCCGCTCGTCTGTGACCTGGGCGAACACGGGTCTCATGTCGCTTGCGGCGATCGATCCCGCGGCCACCAGGGCCAGGACGATTCGTAGTTGGCTCATGACTGCATTCTCCTTATCGGTTGTTTGTGCCGGCCGGCACGCCGTTTTTTGTGTCAGTGGTAGGACGGATCAGCCACGCGGGCGTAAACGGATCGCAACGATTGCCAGGCACAATCGGGCACTGCCGTGCAGAGGCGATTCGGGTGTAGTGTTCTCGGCGGAGTTGTGCAGATGCGGACAATCAGCCGGCGCGAGCAGCTGAAAATGATGGCCCTGGCCGGGCTGGCCCCGCTGCAGGCGGTAGGGCAGGGAGTGGGCCAAGGCGTGGGAAAAGGTGTCATCCCGGCCAGCGGCATCGGCCACCGCATCCGCCACCTCTCCTACAGCGATCAGGGCGGACGGCCAGACGGCGTGCAGGTGATGGTCAATCGCCGCCACGTCTACGTCGGCCACATGTTCAGCGATGGCGTGACCATTCTCGACGCCACCGATCCGCGCCGGCTCAAGCCGGTCGGGTTCTTCACCGCCGGCGTCAACACGCGCACGCATCACCTGCAGGTCGCCAACGATTTGATGCTGCTCGCCAACGGCGCCAACATCGTGGCGATGCAGTCCTACGACAACCTGCGCGGCTACTTCGAGAACGCGCTGGTGGACAGCATCTCGAAGAAGATGAAGTTTCGATCGGGATTGAGCATTCACGACATCTCACGTCCGGGTGAGATGCGCGAAATCGCGTTCCTCGAGATCCCGGGCTTCGGCGTCAACCGCTTGTCGTGGATGGGCGGACGCTATGCCTATCTCTCCGCGCACTTCGACGGCTTCACCGACCACGTCTTCTGCATCGTCGATCTGAAGGAGATCACCAAGCCGGAAATCGTCTCGCGATGGTGGCTGCCCGGCATGCATCGGGCGGGCGGCGAGAAATCGACGGCGCCGCGAGGGAAGCGCATCGCGCTGCACCACGCGCTCGTGGCTGGTGACCGCGCCTATGGTGCGTGGCGCGACGGCGGGCTGACGCTGCACGACATCAGCGATCCGCGCTCGCCGAAACTGCTGTCGCACATCAACTGGTCGCCGCCATTTCCCGGTGGCACCCACACTGCGCTGCCGCTGCCCGGTCGCAATCTGGCCATCGTCGCCGACGAGGCCAATGCCGAACGTTGTGCAAAGGGGACGTTCCACACGTTCGTCGTCGATGTGCGCGCGCCGGAGAATCCGGTGCCGATCGCGACGCTGCCGACGCCGAGGGATCGCGACTTCTGTGCGTCAGGAACGTTCGGGCCGCACAACCTGCACGAGAACCGTCCTGGATCCTTCCAGAGCGAGGACATGATTTTCGCGACCTACAACAATGCCGGCGTGCGGATCTTCGACATCAAGGACGCGTTCGCGCCGAAAGAGATCGCCTCGTGGATCCCGCCAGTGCCCACGCGTCTCATCGACCCGCGACCGAATGTCGCGCTCGCGGCGAAGACAGCCGACATCTTCGTGATGACGGATGGACTGATGTTCGTGAGTGATTGGAACGCGGGACTAAACGTGTTGCAGTACGAAGGTTGAATCAACTCCCAACTCCCAACGACCAACTTCCAACCACGCCCAACTCCCAACTCCCAACGATTGGGAGTTGGGAATTGGGAATTGGGAGTGGTTGGGCGTTGGAAGTTGGAAGTTGGGAATTGATCTACTTCACGTACCAGTGGCCCGAGATAGAGAAGCCCATGCCGCTCGGCTCGAAGCCGAGGAACGGCTCTGGCATCTTGTAGTAGCCCGCGTCCACGCTCAGCGCGAACTTCGGCATGCTCGAGAACGCCATCTCGCCGCCGAAGAACACACTCATCCCCATCGTGTTTGCACTCTCGGCCACGCCAGTGGGGAAGATCAGGTCCGTCCGAGACGAGCGCACCATGTGCGCTGCCGCACCAACATAAGGACGCAGCCACACGTAGTCCGTCACGCGATCGTTCAGCGCGATCAGAAGCGCCGGCGCGATATCGGTCGAGGTTGCCCGGCTCAGGAGATCGGTGCTGTCGTACGTGGAGCGCGACACCGCGACCTGGAAGCCCAGGCGTTCCTTCTTCCATGCCCGCGCGCTGCCGCCGAATCCCATCGTCGATCCGCCGGCAACCGCGCCCACACCGAAGACGTGAGTCGGAGCGACGTAGACCGTACGGCCCTGTGACGGAGGAGCCGGCCGCGACAGAGGACTCTGCTCGGTCCGCACGTTGACCGATGTCGCCGTCGCCGTCGGCACAACTGCTGCCTTCGAGCTCACCGGTGCGGGTTCGGCCGCTGCCTTCGCGCTCACCGGTGCCGCCTTCGCAGCCGCGGGTGCCGCCTTGGCAGTCGCCGTAGTCTTCGCAGTTGCGGCCTTCGCGGTGGCTGGCGCGACTGGTGCGGCGGCGTTGCCGCGGGTCACTGAACTGACGCGCACATAACCGGCACCGTCCGCGGACGAGGGCCACGAGACCTTCACCCAGTCGCCCACTTCACGCGTCACGACCAGCTCGGTGCCGCGAGGCGCCTTGCCGATCACAGGGCTGGCCGTGCTGGGCGTCTTGTGCACGTTGGCCGACACCTCGCTCACGGTCACCTTGCCAGAGTTCTGCGCGTAGAGCGGCGACGTACTCAACGTAAGAGCAACGACGACAGCCGCAGCTTGACGAATCATCGAACATCCCTCCTGCACGTACCGGACATACGAACCTGGCGGCCCGACGACAGTTCTGTCATCGTGCGAGCTGGATCTCGCCGGAAATAGCGTGGCGAACGTGAGGAGAGCAAACGCCGTGCTTGTTCGCGCCGGCCGCCGGGCGCGATGCGCAGGTTTGCGCGATCAGTGCGAGGAGTTGACTAGGGCAGCGCCAGCGCCACGAGCTCACCGGGGTACTGACGTCCCGACACCGCCACGACGATGTACTGCTTGCCGCCGACCATATAGGTCATCGGCGCGTTGCTGACTCCCGCGGGCAGCTCCATCTCCCACGCGATCGCGCCGGTCTTCTTGTCGAACGCGCGGAACTTCTTGCCGCCCCAGGTGCCGCCCGGCGGCAGACCGACGCCGGCATCGCTGCCTTCACCCATGAAGACGAACGACTTCGTCACGAGCGCGGCGTTGCGTCCCGGCGCGCCAATCGGCCGAAGGTTGAGACCCTTGAAGGCCGGGTGATTGCGCAGACCGTCGCCGTTGGCCACCGACCAAAGGATGTCGCCTTTGTTGAGATCGATCGCGACCAGTCGTGAGTACGGCGGCTTGAACGGATCTGGCAGACCCTGCGGACCGAACGGCCACGGCACCTGCTGCTTCACGTACGGCAGCGTCGATTCGGGATGCTGCGACTTGCCGAGCGCGATCACGGTCGGCATGTGCGCGGACGGCACATAGAGAACGCCGGTCTCGGGGTCGAATGCGGCGCCGCCCCAGTCGGCGCCACCGTTGGTGCCAGGCACGAGCAGTGTGCCCTTCGGACCATCGGGACTCCCGAGAAGCACGGGTGGTGTGTAGAGCGGTCCGGACTTGTATTCGCTGACGATCTTCTTCGCCTCGGCCTTCAGCTCCGGCGTGAAGTCGATCAGATCATTGTCGGTCACGCCCTGCTGATCGAACGCCGGCGGCTTCGAAGGAATCGGCTGCGTCGGTGAGTACCACTCGCCGGGCACGTTGCCTTGAGGCACGGGCCTTTCGTTGATGGGCCAGACGGGCGCGCCAGTCACGCGATCGAAGACGTACACGTACGCCTGCTTCGAGACCTGCGCGACGGCTTTGATGCGGCGGCCGTTGACGATGATGTCGCCGAGAACGGGTGGGGCAGGGAGGTCGTAGTCCCAGATCCCGTGATGCAGCGTCTGGAAGTGCCACACGCGCTTGCCGGTCTTCGCGTCGAGACACACGATCGATTCAGCGAACAGATTGTTCCCGGGACGCGTGCCGCCGTAGTAGTCGCCGGTCGCTTCCTCGAGCGGCAAGTAAACGTAGCCGAGCTCTTCGTCGGCGCTGATGAGCGACCACGCGCCGCTGTTGCCCGAGTAGGTCCAGGAATCGTTGAGCCATGTGTCGTTGCCGAACTCGCCCTTGCGCGGCACGACATGGAAGGTCCACAGCAGCTTGCCGGTGCGCACGTCATATCCACGCACGTCGTCCGGCGGCATCTCTTTCGGCGCGCGAGTCCGTTCGTTGAGGATGTCGGTTGCGGGTGAAGGCACGCCCGCGACCACGACGACGTCCTTCACAACGAGCGGACCGCTGCTCCAGCGCCAGCCCGTGATCGGCCGCTCGAAGCCCTTGGTCAGGTCCACTTGACCGTTCTCGCCGAAGTCGGGATATCGCTTGCCGGTCTTCGCGTTCAACGCGACGAGGTTGGCGCCGACGTTCGTGACGATGCGCGCGTCGCGGCCGTCGGTCCAGTACGCGATGCTGCGTGTAGAGCCGCCGCGCGCGGGACCCTGACCGTCGGGTCGCGGCGGCAGCGTGTCGAACCAGAGCGTTTTGCCGGTTGCGGGGTCGAGCGCGACGACGGCGCCGACTGCGCTGCTCATGTAGAGCACGCCGTCCACCATCAGCGGTGTGTGCTGATAGTTCGCGGGGGCGTTGGCATCTGGGAACGTCGCCTTGAGTTCGTCGGGCACGCCCGGCTTGCGCCAGGCGATCTTGAGATTCTTGATGGTGTCTTTGTTGATCTGATCGAGCGGCGAGTACTTCATGCCGCCCTTGTCTCCGCCGTACGCCGCCCAGTCGCGGTCTTTGTCCGCCGCGCGCCCGGCAAGCGTCCAGAGTGCGATCGCAACGACGACAGCCAGGCTCAAAGGTATCAACGTCCGGCGCATCAGAGTCTCCTCGGGCCACGAGTGTAGCGCGTCGCAAAATGGCCAACGAAGCGTGGTAGCTTATCGGCGGGCCGGCACACTGCCATGGCAGCGTTCCGGCCCCAGGAGCACTTATACATGAAGATTGCACGCATAACCGTTGGCGCGATGGCCGTGATCGCGGCCGTGGCCATCGGCATCTCGCTCGGCGACGACGTTCTTGCGCAGGGCGGCGGCGGACGCGGCGGCGGCAGGGGCCGCGCGGCAGGACCGCCCACGTCCACGACCCCGCCGGCTGGCGTCACGCCACTACCAGTCGATCTCTTCACGACCAAGAACTTCTATCTCGACCGGGAGTACTGGACCGACAAACGCTACGCGCGCTGCAACACGCCGCGCCAGCTCACCGACATGTGGGCGCGCGAGAACCGGCCTGGTCATTGGGGCGACTGCAACCTCGATCGGCCGATCGACAAGATCGCCAGCCCATATCCGTACAAGACCGCCGCCGAACACTATCAAGCGTTGATGGCGGAGGCGAAGAAAGCTGGCGGTCCAACGGTGCACACGCGTCAGACGCTCCCAGACTGGGACGGCTGGTATCAGCGCGGCGCACGTCAGGAGCAGTGGACCTGGGGCCGAAATCTTCAGACGGCGACAATGCTGTCGCTGCTCACGCCCGAATATCAGAAGCGCATGGTCCAGATGAATTACCACGAAGCGGTCAGCAACTCGCCGCAGTGGATGGCCGCGTTCTGTTATCCCGAAGGCTTCATGCGCTGGTGGGCCGAGGCCGCGCACGGCGGACCGATCGAAGTGATGGTCACGCCGAATCAGGTGCAGTTCCTCACCGGCATCGCCGACAACCTGCTGCGCCGCGTGCTCATCGGCCGCTCACACGTGCAGAAGGTGCCGCAGTGGTTCGGCGAGACCGTCGGCTTCTGGAATGGGAACACGCTCGTCGCGTGGACTTCCAACATCCAGGGCTGGACGCTGTCGCACTCGATGTTCGAGTTCAGCAACAAGATGCAAACGATCGAGGTGTTCCGGCCGGCGGCCGACGGCAAGACGATCAGCGTCGAGACGACCTTCTACGACCCCGAAGCGTTCACGCGTCCCCTTCATATGGTGACGCCGTGGGAGAAGACCAGAGGACTCGACGATCCGGAGCAGCGGTTCTCCTACGTTGAATGCCGCGTCCAAAGCACGATCGTGAATGGCGCCGATGGACGGCCAACGCAGATGACGCCGGTGGACGAAGGCTACATCGACTACTTCGGACGGCCGTGGGCGCAGAACTGGGAAGCCAAATTCGAGCAGGGTTGGAAAAAGCCGGAGAACTAATAAGCCGCGGAGGCTGAAGCCTCCGCTCGACGAAACACATATGGGACAACAACGCGTCTTCATCCTGGGTCTTTTGCTCGTCGGTCTCTCGTCGTCGGTCGCCGCCCACCATTCATTCGCGATGTACGACATGCAGAAAAGCCAGTCGATGACTGGCAAGCTCACGCGCTTCATTCCCGGCGGCAATCATGCGCAGCTCGTGTTCGAGGTCCTTGGTGACGATGGCAAGCCGTTGATGAAGGATGGCAAGGTCGTGGTGTGGGGCGTGGAGACCGGCTCCGCGGCCGCGATTGCCAGGAACGGCATCACCGTGGACAGCTTTCCGGTCGGGACGATCATCGGCGTGACGCTTCACCCGCTCCGGGACGGACGCCCATTCGGCGCCGTGGGCGGACCGATTGTCCACTGTGGAACCACGATGCCGGTTGGCGGCTGCACCGAGAAGACGGGGAAAGCATTCGGCGCCCCGGCGAACTAGTAACGCTCCGCGGGATCCATGCACTAGAAGTCACGTTCGAGGATCGACATGAACCAGTCCCCCCTGCGCCGGTTCGTGCTGCTGTTAGTCTGCTGGCTCGTCGCCGCCCTGGCCCCCCGAGCGTTCGCGCAAAGCGACACGGCTCAGGTCATCGGATCCGTGCGCGACGTCCAAGGGGGCGCGATACCGGAGGCGGCGATCACCGTCCGCAACGTGGACACCGGCCTTTCACGTGGGACGACCGCTGACCCCGATGGCCGCTATCGGGTGACGACGCTGCCGCCCGGGCGCTATTCGCTGACCGCCGCACACATCGGGTTTCGTACCGTCATCCGCGAGGGGTTGATTCTCCTGCTCGGCGCCGAATCGGTAATCGACGTCGAGCTACCGATTGCCGGGGTCACCGAAAGCCTTATCGTCACCGCCGACGTGCCCGTCGTCGCCACGACCACCTCGGCGATCGAGATGCGGATCAATCGAGAGCAGCTCGATCTGCTGCCGCTCTTCGGCCGCAACTACACGTCGTTATGGCGGCTCACGCCGGCGTCACAAGCGTTCGGCAGTTCCTTCACCGGCTCACGCGAGCGATCCAACGAGATCGTGCTCGATGGCGTGGACAACACCAGCGACATCAGCGGCTTCCAGCGCACGGCGGTATCGGTCAACACGATTCAGGAATTCCAGGTGCTCGCCAACAATTACAAGGCCGAGTTCGGGCGAGCCTCGGGCGGGATCATCAACGTCCTCACGCGATCGGGCGCCAATGCGTCGAGCGGAAGCGCGTTCTTCGCGATCAGTGACGACGCCGTCAACTCGCGCAGTCCGTACGCCAATCGGTTGGTTGAAGAACCGCCGTATCGTCTGGCGCAATTTGGCGCGAACGCCGGCGGCGCGCTGAAGCGTGACCGCTTGCATTACTTCGTCGCGTACGAAGGCACCAACGAGGATTCGCAGGTCGAGCGCACACAGATCATGCCGGCCTCGACGGCGGTGTTCTCGGACGCCACGCGGGCATTTCTCGCTGCCAACGACATTCCGCTGTCGATCTTCGCGGCCGGCGGCCTGATTCGTCAGGTCAGGCCCGAATACTTCGACGGTCACAGTGTCACCGTGCGTCTTGACGGCACGCTGCGTCCGACGCAAACACTCACGGCGCGATATACGTTCCGGCGGTCGTACACGACGTCAGGCGAAAACGGCACGTTGTTCGACTTCAACGGCAATACCTCGCTCGTGCGCGATCACTATGTCATTGCCAGTCACAAGTGGGTGCCGGGATCGAATCGGCTCAACGAGGTGTACGCCCAGGCCGGTCACACGTACTCGGATTTCCAGGTGAAGTATCCGCGGCTCACTAATGTGTTCGTCTCAGGCGCGTTCTCCCTCGGCGGCAACTCATCGTTTCCGCAAGGACGCAGCGAGCCGCTGGTGCAAGTCGCCGACAACTTCACGGTGATTCGAGGCGGCGGGCGCACCGGAGATCACGCGATCAAGATGGGCGCGAACATCAAGGTGTTCAGATCGGACAGCTACTTCGACGCCGATTCGCGTGGCACCTACACGTTCTTTTCCCTGCAGCAGTTCCTCGCCGGTCAGGCGGGGGCCTTCACGCAGTTCCGCGGCGATACGCGGCTGGATCGCCCGAACACGCTGTCCGGGGTCTACATTCAGGACGATTGGAGACCCCGTTCGGATCTGACACTCAACCTGGGTCTGCGCTACGACTACGAGTCGGCGAAGACGGAAGCGCTGCGCGAGATCAGTGGCGCGCCGGGCCCAGGCATCGGCGGCGACAAGAACAACGTCGCGCCGCGCGTCGGCGTCGTGTGGGCGCCTGGCGGAAGTACGAAGCACGCCGTTCATGCCGGCGCCGGGCTCTATTACGACCAGATCGTCCTGAACATCCTCGGCAACGTGCGGTTCACGCCGCCGAAGGTGATCGGCGTGGTGATCTCGAGCCCGTCGTTCCCCGATCCGACATCGGGAATTCTGAGCGTGCCGCCTTCAGCCATTCAGACAATCGATCCCAATCTGACCACGCCGTACAACCTCAACACGTCGATTGGCTACCGGCGCGAGCTCGCCACCGACCTTGGACTCGATGTCAGCTTTGTCTACAACCGTGGCTGGGACCAGGTCATGACCGTGGAACGAAACCTGGTTCCGGGTACGGCGAACTTCTTCGGACAAGGCGCCGCGGTGCGGAACCCGGCAATCACCAGCGATACATTCAGCACGAACCTCGGGTTCATTCGTTACAAGGGACTGCTCGTCGATCTCACCAAGCGATTGAGCCGTGGCATCCAGGGTGGGCTGGGCTACACGCTGTCGAAGACTGTGGACAACGGCTTCAGCTTCGGCACGCCGATTCAAATCCCGGCACGGCCGGACTTGAACACCGGCCCAAGCTCCAACGACCGGCGCCATGAGCTCAAGGCTCATCTCGAAGTCCAGTTACCGTTCGACATCCAGTGGGCAGGGATTCTCGAGCATTACAGCGAGGCCCCGCTCAACGTGACCGTCCAGCGCGATCTCAATGGTGACGGCGTTCTCGGTGACTGGGTCAACGAAGAGATCTGCGTAACGATCGCGTGCCCCGGGTTCCACTACTCGCGCAATAGCGTTCGCGAGCTGTCCACGGCTGACGCCAACCGGCTGCGGACGCAGCTTGGGCTCGCGCCCATAACGGAGTTCACCAACAATCCGAAGTATCTCAACCTCAATATGAGCCTCAAGAAGTTCGTCCGGATCGGCAGCTGGCGAGCCCGCGCCGCCGTGGACGTCCTCAACGTCTTCAACACGCCGCAACGAATCATCGGGTCAACGAGCGGGACGTCCGCCGTCTTCGGCCTCTATACGCTGGTGGTCCAACCCCGCGCCACGCAGTTCACCTTCCAATTCGATTGGTAGTTTTTGCTGAATTGGGTTAACTCCCAATTCCCAACTGCCAACTTCCACCCACTCCCAACTCCCAACTCCCAACTTCCAACAAGGTCCAACCTTGGGAATTGGGCGTTGGGAGTTGGGAGTGGTTGGGCGTTGGGAGTTGGGCGTTGGGAGTTGAGCCCTGTTAAGGGCGTTTAGCGCGTTCTTCCGGCAGACGGTCGTCGCACGTATTCAGGGTCGAAGTCCCTGACATCCGGAGAATCACATGAAGGCATGCTTGCGCCGCTCCCACCTCCTGTTGACCCTGACGCTCGCCCTGGCCGTTCCCTTCGCTGTCCAGACGGCCGGTGCCCAAACGCAGACGCAAAAACCCTCGACCACAAAGCCCTCGACCGCAAAGCCGTCTACGGCCAAGCCGTCCACGGCCAAGCCGGCGCAGCCAGCCGCGCCCGAGCCGGTCAAGGCACCGGCACCGCCTCCCCCGCAGGACGTTCGCTTCAAGTCCATCTACACGAACGGGGAGATGAAGACGGAGAGCGTGACCTACATCAAGGGTGCGCGCGAACGCTATGAGTTCCAGGACATGGTGCTGCTGAAGCAGTCCGACCAGAAGCGCACCATTCAGATCAGCAAGAGCGCGAACACCTACCTTGTCACGCCCGATGGCATATCCGCTCCGACGGTGCCGGGCGCGGCGCCCACCGCGCCTCCCCGACCGCCGGGCGTCGTCATGGTCGCCACGACGATCGTTGACACCGGCGAGCGGAAGCAGGCGTTCGGGCAGCAGGCGCGCCACGTGAAGGTGATGATCGACAAACAGCCGATGGCCGGCGCCTGCGACACCAGCAAACAGCGCATCGAGACCGACGGCTGGTATATCGACGCGCCACCATCATTTGCCAACCGGCCCGCGGCGTCTGAACAGGGGCAGGCATCGCCCGATGGCTGCGCCGATCAGATTCAGGCGACGAGCAATGGTGATCCGAAAGTGCTTGGATTCCCGATTGGCTACACGACCACCATGGCCGGTGAGGACGGCAAGCCGATCGTCTCGACGATGGAGGTCACCGAGTTCGAGGCGACGACGCTCGATGCCGCGTTGTTCGAGATTCCGCCTGGACTGAACGCGGCGATGAACATCCGCGAGCTGTCCAAGGCGCTGAGCGATGCGAACGAAGCGAAGCTCGTCGCCGCCAGCTCTGCCCCTCCAGCCGCACCGGCACCGAAGTCGCCGGGCGTTGTCCGCATCGGTGTGCCCGAGTTCAGCAACAAGACACCGCAAACCGTGGACACCCGCGCCCTGCGCCAGCGTCTCATCAGCGACCTCACCGAAGCGAAATTCGAAGCGGTCCCGATGCCCGGCGGAACGCCCGCGGAGTTGCAGAAGCGCGCCGGTGAGATCGGCGCCGACTACGTGCTGTTCGCCGAGGTGAGCGAGCTGAAGGTCAACAAGCCGAGCAAGCTGGGTGGAATCATGGGCGCCGCGTCAGGGATTGCCGGCGGGCGAGCTGGCGTCGCGGGCGCAGCGGCGGGTGCAGCGGCCGGTGCAGCCGGTCAGCCCAAGGAAAACACCGAATCGAGTCTTGCCGTGAAGCTCGTTCAGCCCGATGGCAAGCAGCGTCTGGCGACGACGACCAAGGGTAAGGACGGCAGCGGCTTCAGCCTGAAGAGCGGGCTGGGAATCGCGAAATACGCCGGCGGTATGTATCTCACCATGATGGCCGGACCCATGATGTTCTCGAAGATGGCCGGTGCCGGCGCCTTCAACAACATGGGCGGAATGGGCCTGCTCGGCAACCCGATGCTCTATCGCATGCAGGGTGCCGGAATGTCAGGGTTTGGCAAGAACCTCGGGATGGATGCCACCGCCGGTGCCGCGGCGCACCTGATGCAGGCCGGGATGGCGATGGACAACCTCGGTGGCTTCGTTGGCGTGCCTGGCCAGGGGCCGTCGTACGACGAGTCGCTCGGTGAAGCGGTGCAGAACGCGGCCAAGGCTGTACAGAAGTCCCTCGAGAAGAAGTGAGTTCGTAGAGCGCGGTCCGCCTTCGCCAAGGCTACGGCGAGACCGCGCGGTAGGAGCTGCCGATGTCGAAATCACTTGCCGCGTTTGCGTTCTGCGTTCTCACCAGTGCCGTTGCGTTCGCGCAGCAGCCGACCGTGCGGACGCCGGTCGCTCCTGCCCCGATCAACGTCCCGGGCCAGGCCGACATGATGAAGCTGCAGATGACGATGATGGACGCGCAGCAGAAGGCCATCAAGCCCGGTGACGAAGAGCTCCCGTGCGAGGCACTCCAAAAGGAACTCGTCTCGACGATGAACGATCCGGCGATCCAGGCGTACGCGGCGAAGACGAACGCCGCGTATGCGAAGGAGGCCGAGGCGATCCAGAAGAAAGGCATGTCGCCGGACGCCGCTGCGGCGCTGGCCGCCGCGCTCGTGCCGGGAGCTGGAATGGCCGGGATGCCGCAAATCACGCCGGGACAGACTCCGCAGCAGATGCAGCAGGCGATGGTGGCGCAGCAGCAGGCCGCGATGGCGTACATGAATCAGCTTGCGCCGATCATGCCGGCGCTCATGCGCAGTCAGCGGGTCTCGATGTTGGCGCTCACAAAGAATTGTGCGTGGGCGACCGGTGGTCTCGGACTCTATCCGGGCGCCGCGGTGCCTGGTGCCATTCCGCCAGGTGCGCTCGTCCCACGGCAAAAGTGATGCGCCGCGGCTTTGTGCGGAATTGTAGGGAGAGGTGCCAATGAGTCTTGTCGAACGTGCCAAGAGCGTCTGTCTGTCACCGGATTCGGCTTGGGCAACCATTGCGGCGGAACACGCGGAAGCCCCGACGCTCATCGTCGGTTATGTGCTCCCGTTGGCCGGTGCCGCCGCTGTTGCGCAAGCGATCGGTCTCGCCGTGATCGGTCAAAGCTTCGGCGCATTTGGCACCTACCGTCTGCCATTCGGCTCGGCGATCGGCATGGCGGTGGCGAGCGTCGTCTTTGCCGCGGTCTTCGTCGTGGTGCTGTCAATGATCATCGACGCGCTGGCGCCGACCTTCGGAGCTGAGAAGAATCGCGAACAGGCGCTGAAGGTGGCGGTGTACTCGGCGACGCCGGCCTGGATTGCGGGCGTGCTGCAGATCGTGCCCGCGCTCGGGGTCCTCGCGCTGGTCGGCGCGCTGTATGCGCTGTATCTGCTCTACCTCGGGCTGCCTCGCCTCATGAAGAGTCCCGCCGACAAGACTATCGGGTACCTCGGCGCGGTGATCGCGTGCGCAGTCGTCATCGGGATCGTCGGCAGCATGCTGATGGCGAGCATCAGCAGCCCCGATCTTTCTGCGGCGGTGTTGCCATGAGGGTTGTCGCGACGCTACTCGTGCTCGCGAGTGTCGCGTCGTCGCGGGCCTTCGCGCAGAGCGCGACGCTCGAGGTCACTCCGTCGGGGACTGCGCCCGCCGGTTCAACGGTGACGGTCAGGTGGTCGGGGCCGAATGGCCGTGGCGACTACCTCACCGTGACCCGCAAGGGCGCAGATGTGTTCGCCTATCTGGACTACAAGCAGACGAGCGAGGGCAGCACGACCGTCAACCCCGTGTCGCTCGTGCTTCCGGCTGAGCCAGGAGCGTATGAAATCCGCTACGTCACCGGCGCCGCGCGCCGCGTGCTAGCAGCTGTGCCGTACCAGGTGACCGCGATCACCGCTACGGTCGAAGGCCCAGCCAGGGTTGCGCCTGACGCTCGCTTCGACGTCGCGTGGCTGGGACCCAATAACCGCGGTGACTGGGTCACGATTGTTGCCGCAGGCGCGGCGCCGCCCGCGTACGGCTCGTATGTCGACGCGCGAAATGGGCGTGTGGACGAGAAAACGGGTCGCAGCGTCGCCACGCTGCGAGCGCCGACGAAACCAGGCCAATACGAACTGCGCTATGTGCAACGCGGCACCGTCGTCATCGGCACGCGCGCGATCGAAGTGACGTCAGCGGCGTCGACTTCGGCGGTGATCGTCGACGCAGGCGCGGCATCAGCCAGCGTCACAACCGGCGCGGTTTTGAGTCCGACAGCGGGATTCGGCACTGTCGCTGGAGCTGGCGCGACGACGGCGACCGTCGCACCGGCCAGTGCACCTGCGCCGACGACTCCCGTTACGCAGGCGGTGGTCAGCCCAGGGTCGACGACGACTGCTGTTGACCGTCTGTCCACCGGTCGTGTGCTCGGTACGCTGACCGAGGCGAAGCCGGTGACGCCGGGCGGGCCGCCCGTGAGCGGGCTGCAGGTCCGGCTCAACTCGCCAAGCGAGGCCTCCCTCCGGTGGAGCTGCGTCCAGGGATCGACCGGGTACGAGGTGTTCTCTGCGATGAACGGTGGCGAGCCGGTGAAGATTACGCGGACACCGCTCAACCCGAATTGCGCTCAAGATCTCACGCAGGTCAACCCGGCGCTCCTCCAGCCTGGTTCCACTCCCGCGACGACCTACTCGACGGGATTCAGCCAGGGGGATCTGACACCCGCCAACAACTATACGTACTTCGTGCGTGCGCTCTATGGGAGCGGTGGCCCAGCAGACTCGGCGCCGGTCACCGTTCGACCGCTCTTCCCGGCGCCAGGCTTCGAGGCACGTGCCACCACCAATCCAGGGCAGGTCACGATTTACTTTCAGTGGGCGAACGTAAATATCCACTACCCCACCGGATATGTCATCTCACGCAAGCTCGCTGGCGAATCGACGTTCCGGCAGCTCGCGACGGTCCCCTACGACGGCCAACAGAACGTCTACAACGACAACGGTGTGCCGGTCGGCAGTCACGAGTACCTCGTCGAAGCGGTGGACGGAGAGAAGGGAAAGCCGGCGACCGTGACGACAGGGGCGCTGAGTCTCTGGCAGGCGTGGACGCAGAACATCGTGATCGTGGATCTGGGCTTCAGTGGCGTGTGGCCCGGCGGCACCGTGCGCGTGTTGTCGGCGCCGGCCGCCACGGGGCCGTTCACGGACATCACGGCCGGGGGCAGGCTCTCGGATCAGCACTGGCTTGGAGTCGCCCCATTCGGCTCCAATCTGCACTACAAGGTCGTCGTGACCTACCCGAACGGCACCACCTATCAGGCGGTGGCACAGGTGGCGGTCCCACAGGCCTCGAACATCGGACTGACGGCTGAAGATGCCGGCGGGGGCACACGAATGAAGTGGAATTGTGAGCCAGACGTGGCGCGCTACGAGCTCCTGAGACGCGTCGGCGGGTCAGGCCCTTTCACGCCGGTCGGTCCCTATGCATTCACCGTCTATCCGCAGCCGGGCCAGCTCGGTGGGGCGCCCACGTGCGGGTACAACGACACGACAGTCCCGCTCGGGAATAACGTGGAGTACGTCGTGATCGGATTCTCGAGCAAGCAAAACGGGGACAAAGCCATCCGGGCCGCGGGCACGATGGTGTTCATCAAGACCTGGCCGTGAGCTAGCCGCGCTTCTTCCGTCGTTCAGCCTTCACGCGTATTCCGCGTGATGGCGACTCTCTCCATTTGCCCGCTCTGCGCGAGGTCATCTCGTGCCGTTGTGATTGCGCTGCTGCTGATCCAAGGCGGCATCACCGCTACCGTCTTTGCGCAGGGCGCGACGATCGAGGTCACACCCGCTGGAACTGCGCCAGGCGGTTCAACAGTGATCGTCAAGTGGTCGGGACCGAATGGTCTCGGCGACTACATCACCGTGACGCGCAAAGGTGCGGATGTCTCCGCCTATCTGAACTACAAACAGACAAGCGATGGCCGCATGCCGGCCAACCCCGTGTCGCTCGTACTGCCGGCGGAGCCGGGCGCCTATGAAATCCGCTACGTGACGGGCAGCGCCCGCCGCGTGCTGGCCGCCGTGCCGTACGAGGTGTCGGCGATCACCGCCAGGGTCGAGGGACCCGCCAGCGTGGCACCTGACGCTCGCTTCGAGGTCGTCTGGTCGGGACCGAACAACGGCGGCGACTTTGTGACGATCGTCGCGGCTGGCGCGGCGCCGCGGGCATACGGTTCGTACGTCGATGCGCGGACCGGGCGGGCAGACGAGAAGACCGGCCGCAGCGTCGCGACGCTGCGAGCACCGGCGAAGCCGGGCCAATACGAATTGCGCTACGTGCAGCAGGGCTCTCGCGTGATCGGCACACGCCCGATCGAAGTCGGCTCCGCTGCTCCGAGTGCAACTGCGGCAGGCGGAGCCGCGTCTTCGGCCGGCGGTGCAGGCGCGCCGTCAACTGGCGATGCTGGTGCGGCTACGCGTACCGCGGCAGGCGCAACGGTGATCGGTGTGGGAGGCGCCGCCGTTTCGGGTGCCGTCGCGGGAGCAACGACCGCAGCCGGAGGCGCGGTTCAGGCAAGCGGCGTAAGCGCAGCTCCGACCAGCGTGTCAGGCGCTGCCGCGTCGGGAGCGGCTGCGGGAACGAGTGGTGCCGCCGGGGGCGCGGCTCAGGCGAGCAGCGCGAGTGTGGCTCCGATCACCGCCGCGGGCGCCGCGGTTTCGACTGTGGGAGGATCTGTGAGTGGTGCTGGGGCCGGCGCGGCTTCGCCTTCGCAACCGACGTTGGGTCCAGTCGTCCCGGTGCTCACTATTCCTGCGGCGCAAACACCAGCGGCAGTCGCAACGCCGATCACGACCACCATGCCGCTCGTTAGCGCGGCCTCTGACGTCACGGCGTCTCTCGCTGGGACTGGTGGCACGACAGCGGCCATCCAATCGTGGCCAGCCAATGCGAACGCCCAGTATGTCGCACAGATCAGAAACCAAGGCCTGGCCGCGGCCAGCGGAACGACGGTCAGCATTCCGGCCTCGAGCGGTCTCGCAAAAACGAGCGTGACGTGCCTGAGCACGAACGGGGCGCAGTGTCCACCGGGCCTCAGCGTGTCGCAGATCGAATCCGGCGTTGCAGTCCCTGTGCTTCCGAGCGGCGGCTCAGTGCAATTCACGATTGTCACGAGAGTCAATGGCGCAGTGGGAAGCCAGGCGAGTATGACCGTGACTGCCGCACCTCCCGCCAACACGAGCGACACGAACCCGGCTAACAACTCGGCAACAGCGAGCTATCCGATCGCCGCACCGGCGGCCGCGGCGACGGGCGCGTTGGAATTCACATCCTCAGGAACGTTTACTGTCCCTGCAGGCGTGACTCGTGTGGTCGTGGAGCTCTGGGGCGGTGGCGGTGGTGGAGGCCAGGGCCAGAGCAGCGGATGCGGCGCCTTCAACAAGTGCGAAGCCGGCCGCGGCGGTGGTGGTGGTGGCAGCGGCGCTTATACGCGAATCCCGCTCACAGTAAGTGGCGGAAGCGCACTCGAGATCGCGATCGGGTCAGGTGGGGCAGGAAATGCGGACGGCGTGGCTACCCAGTTGAAACAGGGCGGCACGCTGCTCGCCACCGCAGATGGCGGCAAGAGCGGCGCGAATGGTGGCGCGGGTGGTAGCGCCTCGACGGCGGCGGGAGTTGTGGCTCGGGCGGGCAACAGCGGCGTGGGGGGTGCATCGCCGCCGCCACAAGGAGGTTCGGTCTCGGTAGCGGGAGGGTCCTACGGCCAAGGGGGCGGCGCCGGCGGGATGGGCGGTGCCGGAGCGCCAGGAACGCTCAATCCCGTTGGGACAGCCGGAGGAGTCGGAGGCAACGGCGCCGGGTACAGCTGCATCGTCAGGACCGTTGATGTCCACTGCACGACGGGAGCTGGCTTGATGGGGCAGTCTGGCGGCACCGGGTACGCGCTCGTCACGTGGTGAGCGTGTCAGCCACTGCCCTCCAAGCATTCGTTCTTCCTTGTCGAAGGCATCGCGCGTATTCCGCGTGATGGCCCGCAATGACCCGACACGCGTGAGAGTGGCAGTCTTCTGCGGCTTGGTGATCGGCCTGTTTGCACCAGCACTCCACGCGCTCTTCGCACAGCGACAATCACCGGCTGAAGGCCCGTGGACCGGCCAGGCGCAGTGCGTGGTCGTCGCGAAGTGGGCGGACTATCTCGACGAGCAAACCCACACGTGGAGACTGACCGGTGCGACACCAACGACAGCGCCTCGTGGCTCTGCGCAGGTCTACTTCACGTGGCCGGCGACGTGGAGCGTGCAGGGCGGTGGCCGCAAAGCGTTTCCGCGCGCGACGGGCGTCCCCTCCAGGGACCAGCAAACCGAACGCTGGACGATTGCCACCGAGATGAATGCGACGCTCCGCATGACGGAAATCGCGGGGCAGACGCTGCGGCTGCGCATCGGCGCCGACGGCCAGCGCGGTGCGCCGCTCGGATCGATCCGCGTAACGGACGTCTCCGGCCGCACGAGCGATGGATCAGTACAGCCGTGGCCGTTCCCGACCATCGAAGACGAGGCGACGAAGACCGCGATCAGCGGCTCGAGCACGCGGACCTATCCTGAAGGGGTCGGCAACGGCTGGAGTCGGCCGCCGAAGGCGATCACGACCGCGACGTGCACGTGGAATTTCACAAGGCGCGGCGTGGAGCAAAGCAGCGCGAATCCGTCGACAGGCGGAAGGGGACGGACTCCGATTGCCGGCCTTGTCCTAGCGACTCCCGCTTCGGAAACGCCTGCGTCTGGGCCACGCACGATCACTGCGACACCCGGTGGGAGCACGGGAACGGCCTCGTCGACGGGACGCGCGGCCGCTGCTGGCCCGGGTTCAACGACGCCACCAGCACCCGCATCATCGCAGTCTCCTGATGCCTCGCCGTTTGCCGGCGCGACGGGAGGCGGGGTCAGGCTCGGTGACCCGGTCGCGTGCACCACACCTGGACCAGATGTCGAGCCCGCCGTCACGCCAACCAGTGTGAGGTTCGCGTGGCGGAGTCTTGCCGGTGCGACTGGATATATCGTCGCGGACAGGAACGGCAACCCGCTGACGCCCGCACCGATTACGCAGCTCACCTACACGCACAATGCCGCGCACCATCACAGCTTCAGCTATTCGTACAGTGTGACCGCGATACTCGCGAGCGGTGGTTGCACGATCACGCGGCTCACCTTCACGCCGCCGCCGCCGTTGACGCCGCAAGTGACGATGCGGGTCATCGCGAGCAATCAACCGGGCCGGGTCACATTGACGTGGGGCGATCAGTCCGATCTGCCCGACTACTATCTCGTGCTCGGACCCGGCATTCCCCCGAATGGTGCCGAGGTCACGGCGAGCCGCAGCGGCCAGAGCTACGAGATCGCCCAGTTACCCGCCGGCACACATCGCTGGTCGGTCACGCCGTTCTGGAGAGCTCCAGGCGAGATCGTCGGCGATGACGCGCTCGGGGCCCGCGTGACGGCGACTATCTTCAACATTGGTCCACGCACGTTCGAGCTGGCGGGATTCAGTGCCAGGGGCACCGCCGTTGTCATCCCACCGCGCACAATCGCGGTGACCGGGTTTACCGGAGCGGGGACGGGCGTTGTGATTCCGCCACGAACCATCACGCTCTCTGGCTTCACAGGTACGGGTGCACGCATTCAAGGAGTCGTACGATGAGACGGTCCCTCTGTTTATGGATTCCGTCGATGTGCCTGGTCATGTCGCCCGCCGTCGCGCTGGCACAATCGACTGAGGTTACGTTTCGCGTGCCGGTCAACCTCTCACAGTTGACGACCGACATCAATCAGGTGCGGGTCATATGCCGAGTGAACAGCCCGGCCATTGTCACGAGGAGCGAGTCTGGCCAGGCCATCGACTACTACTTTGGGTATGGGCCACCCGTCCCAGTTGTCGACGGCCGGGTCGTGACGACCACGACCGTCGTTGTCCCAATACCCAGACTCGAGGATCCGGCAGGGAAGACGGCTACATACACGTGCTTTTTGCAAGGGAGCACGAGTGGCGGGGCCGGGACCTTTTCTCAATTCCAGGGCGCAAGTTGGCCGCAAGTCGCGCTTCGACTTTCTCCCACACCAACACCGATCACCGGAAGCTTCCCATGGGTTGAGCCGCCGACCGCCACTGCGCCGCCCAACGTCACGACCACCTCGCCCGGCGGCAACCCGTAACGCAGACGAGGCGGTCGTTGAGCCGCACTTTGCGCGAATGGCGCGTCTTGTCCCGGAGCCGGAGGCTTGTTCCCCTGCCGGCCTCTTGTGCGTATTCCGCGTGTGTCGAAACAAGGAGCCGTCATGACCTTCGGACGCTGCACTCGCGTGACCGCCGTGATCGTCATCCTGATGATGACGCTGCAACAGGGCAGCGTCCTGGGATTCGACACGTTCTGGCATTCGGCGGCAACGGGCGCCGTCGGCCGCGAGTTCGGCTTCAGCGAGCACGCGCTCAACATCCTGCAGTTCGGGAACTTCGCCGGGCCTGATTTCTTCGGACCGCTGTACGACACCGCCGGCGGTGAGATCGTCGAGCGATGGGCGAAAGACAGCCCGATGTTCGAGAAGATGAACACGTTCCTCGGGTTCCGCAATCAGAACCTGAACGTGCGGAAGATGGCCATCTTCATGCACTTCGACAATCTGAACGGCAAGCTCGATTCCAATCTGAAGTTCGACTACCTGTTCCTGCGGCTGCTCTCGAACACCCAGCGCGCCCTCGATGCGTTCAATCGCCGCACCGATCTGAGCGAAGGGCATCGCAAGATTGCGATCCTTTCGACGCTTGGCGCCTCGCTGCACATGGTGCAGGACTTCTACAGTCACAGCGACTGGACGCACAACGACTTCGACAAGCTTGGCGTCCCGCTCGTGAAAACGTCGTGGGGCAAGATGCGCGCGCCGACGTGGTTCGAAGTGCGCGCGAAGCTCGGTCGTCCCGACAAGTGGCCGTTCCAGGTGCACTCGGGTGTGTATCCGCCGACGGCAGGCGCGCCGAACACCCACTCGCACATGAATCACGACAACTCGCAGCTTGTGTACAAAGAGGACGAGAACCCCGGCAAGCCGAAGAACTCGCAGGTCAAGTACCACACTGCCGGACCGTTCCCCGCCTCTGACGCGAATGCCAAGGAGCACCAGCTGTTTGCCGTGAACAGTGGTGCGGGCGCCAGCATCGAATGGGTGCGGCTGGTCACGCAGGATGCCGGCGCGCGCGCGGCGATCGAGTCGGCGCGGACGTGGGACGTGAAGAAGTTCAATCCGGCCATGCTGCACGACATGGAAGGCGGGCTCGCGTCGAGCCTCTTGATGTCGTGCGCCGCCTACAAGTGGGATGGTTTCAGTCCCGCGCCGGCGCGCGTTTCAGAATGCAAGGGCATCCTTGGACTCGCGCCAGCGGCTCAGGCGCTCGGATCGACGATGCCTGGCTTCTCGGGAATCATCCCGACGCCATACAACGAGTTTTGGTACGTGCAAGTGAAGCTCAGTCCAGTGGACCAGCTGACCAAGGAGATCGGCAGCCAGACGGGCGACTACTTCTTCAACTTCCCGACGCTGGCCGCGAACATGCCAACGGGCGTTACTTACTAAGGAGCAATCGACATGAAGGCCGTACGCATCGCATCGTTGACTGCCACGCTGGTCGCGGCACTGGTACTGACGGGCTGCTCGAAGAGTGAGACCACGGCCGCTGCTGCGCCCGCTTCGACGCCCGCGCCGACAGTTGCGCAGCCGGCCGCCGCCGCGGCAACGGCGCCCGCTGCGGCGTCTCCTGCAGCGGCGCCAGTGGCCGTGGATCCGGAGAAAGACCTGGCGACGGCAGCAGCGGCGTTAGCTGGTGCAGCGCCTGCAGTGGCAACGGCGACAGCGCCTGCAGCTCCTGCGCCTGCCGCTGCACTTGCCGCGCCGCCCGCCGCTGTCGATCGTGAAGCGGCGAGGAAGAAAGAGCAGATCGAGTGGGCCCTCAAGCAGGACGAGATCAAGAACGATCCGAACGGCCAGTGGGCGAAAGACGCGAAGGCGTCGTCCACGTTCAACGACGCGAAGAGCAACGCGTCCTATTCAGCGAATCAGGCTACGGGCGAGCCCAACGTCCAGGTCTACAGCACCACTCCGCAGGCCTGGAGCGCGAAGACGCCGGACTCCGGTATCGAATGGCTCGAGCTCACCTTCTCGAAACCTGTGCAGGCCACCGCGGTGCGGGTCCGTGAATCGTCCGGCTCGGGAGCGGTGATCAAGATCGAGGTGTTCGACGAGAAAGGTGTGAGCCACACGGTATGGAGTGGCACCGACTCGACGAAAGATCTGAACTACTTGGTTGCCGAGTTCCCAAAGACGGCGTTCAAGACCAATCGCGTGAAGCTCACCCTGGCGACGAACATCGTCTCGGGGTGGAATCAGATCGACGCCGTGCAGCTCGTGGGCTCCGCGCAGTGATGGGGCTGGCTGGCGTCACAAACACTTGAAGACACGACCCGACAAACCGCGCGTGAGCGTGTAGGTGCCCAGGTCCTGGCCTGTGGCCGTCAGCCTGACCAGCAAGGTCATCGTGTTGCCGCTGACAGTCCCGCTATAGCGAGCTGGTTGCCGATCGACGGTCTCGTCCGAACGGATGGGACCGCCGTGTTCCTGGACGAAGTCACCCATGACGTCGAAGGTGCCGCGGTTGAGCGTGAGCGGCACCGGCAAGGTGCCGTGGGCGCAGTCGAACTCGATCGACGCGCTGGTCGCGGTGACGTCGAGAACCGCATGGTCCCCACCCCACGAGCCGGTCATGACGACGGGGTCTGGACCCGTCGCCGACGTGCATGCTGCCGCGACGAGCAGGGCGTAGAGCGCGACGACGCGCAGTGTCTTGTCGGGCATGACTTACATCGCCGACGAGGATACTCTCGTTCTTTGTCCGTGGACCTTGGTTCTTAGTCCGTCCCTGGTTCTTGGTCCCTTGTCTCGATGGGCCGTGGACCTGTGGTCCACGGGACGGACCAAGCACAAAGCGCCAAGGACCAACGACGTGCGCTACGCCGATCTGACAAGCGCATTACTCCGGCTCGCCAAAGAGCGCGAAGCCGGCCCAGAAGACTGGATGCTCGGGAATGGCAACCTCGCCTGCAGCCGTGTTGATGTGCACACGGCCGGCACGCAGGTCGCGAAGCAGCCGCAGCTGCGCGCTGCGTAGCGCACGGCTCTTCGACGCTCCGCCCAGCCACGCTCTGTAGAAATCCGGTAGCAGACGACTGGTCGGCTCATCGGCGACATCCCACAGGCTCGCGACGAGCGACGCAGTACCCGCGTAGATGAACGCACGCGCGAACGCCGAGATGCCGTCGCCGTTCACGCTGCCGCCTGCCGATCGGCACGCGCTCAGCACGACGAGATCGGCATTCAGATCGAGTCCGTACACTTCCTGCGACGTCAGCAAGCCGTCCGTGCCGCTGCCGCTCGCCGACGGTCCGAGCGCCAGGTACGACGCAAACGGGTCATCGTCGCGGACGATGGCGTGGGTGGCGAAGTGGAGGACGGCCTTGTCAGCGACGGCGTCGCGCGCGCGAGCCTCTGTCGCGAAGGTGTCCTGCAAAACCGTCAGGCGACTGGCCGGGACCAGCCGTGCGATCTGTGCGGCCTCGCCGCGTGCGCCCGGCAAACGGGGCAGCGGACGATCGAGGCTCGGGAGTTTCGGCATGGCCGGATCGGCGACGAGGAGCATCGGCCCAGTGCGGGCATCGGCGCGCTTCTTGGGAGCGGTGAATTGCAGCACCGCGCCGGCCGGCGCGTAATGCAGCGCGTAGTCCTCGAGCAGATAGCGGCCCTGCGCGTTCTGCAACGCGGCGAAGCTGACGTTGAGCAGCGGACCTTGCGGGACGATCGTCAGCAGTGCGCCGGGCGCTTTCGGCAGCGCGCTTCGAATGGGCAGAATGAGGAGATCGTACAGCGCGCGCCATGCCGTGGGCTTGGCAGCGCGAACCGGAATCGTCGAATTGCCACGTGTGACGACCACGCGTGTGATCGCTGCGCCGCCTGGGTCGTCGGTAAATGGCGCCGTCTCACGAATCAGCTCGAGCAGCCGCGACCGCGGCACAGGAAGACGGCGGGTCTGAATATCTCCACCGGGAGAGACGGCCCAGATGAACAGTTCCTCGTCGCCCACCCAGTACACGACCATCGTGGAGCGCAGACGTGCGGCCGTGGCGATCAGGTCTTCGACCCCTGAAGGCGTCGCGAACGCGAAGCTTCGCAGCTCGAGGTCGCGAGCCGCGGGTCGCGCCGGCAGCCCGGCGCGGTTGTCGCCGCGGAGCGTCAATGCCGGCGTGCGACCCTGGTTCGACGCCTGCAGATCGATCGGCGACGGCTGGCGAGTCTCTTCCTTCTGCAGGGACGCGACGACTCCGCGATCGCGGTCCTTGAGCTGGACGTCGCGGCTGGCCAGCAGATCGAGAAATGCGCGGGCCCGTGCCAGTTCCGATGTCTCGAGCGCCTGGCGGCCCCGTTTTTCCTGCACCTGCAGCGCGATCGCCTGGCTGTAGATGTACTGCTGTGTGAGATTGAAGTCCTGCTTGAAAAAGTCGCTCGGCACGAGCCGGATGCGAAGGCCTTCGATGAACTCGAGCGCGGCGTTGATGTCGGCCAGCGCGGATTTGGCGTCGCCGAGCGCCGCATGCGCGGCCGCACGGCGTCCCAGCGCGTCACTGCAGAACGCTTCATCACCTTTGCACAGCTCGACTGACTTGTTGGCGGCGGCGAGCGCGTCCTGATGCCGGTTCATCTTCGAATAGGCGACCGACAGCAAGCGCTGCCGCCGGGAGGGGTAGGCGTCAACCCCGTGCGCGAGCACCTGTTCGAGCTCGCTGGCCGCGCGGGCGTACTCACCTTGCGCAACCAGCGGGAGGGAGAGGTTGGCCCTGATCAGATCCTGGATGCGCTGTGAGCTCGATTGCTCGGCGAGCGTCAGCGCCTGGTCGTAATATTTTCGCGCCTCACTGAAGTTGTTGAGGCGCTCGTACACCGTCGCGACCGCGTTGAGACTCTGCATCCGCTCGAAGGCAGAGTTGCCTTTCTCGTGCAGCGCAAGCGCTTTGAGTTGAAACCGCAGCGCTTCGTCGTTGCGTCCGTGCGCACGATAGATGCGGCCGATGCTGTTGTAGACCGTGCCGAGCTCGCCGGTGTCTGTGGTCCCGAGCAGCAGGGATTCGGCGCGCAGCAGGATGTCGAGCGATTCCTCGAACTGGTTACGGGTGAAGAGATGATCACCGAGGCTGTGGAGGATGCTGGCTTCGAGCGGGATGTCGCCGGCGGCATGCGCATCGGCGACCGCCTTGTCGTACTGCGGACGCTGGGCCTCGAGGCTGGTCTCGCGTGGCATGAGCCGCAGGAACTGCAGCCGCGCGCGCGCACGGCCTGCCAGATCGTCACTCGACTCGTACGCCTCGAGCGCGCGCGCCGAGTGGGTACGCGCCTCGGCAATCAGGCCCGAGAGATCTTCCGCGGCGCTGAGAAAGTTGTTGACGCGGCCGATGTCGGTGGGTGTGCCAAGACGTTCGTAGATCTCGGCGACCTTGAGGGCCTGTTCACGCGCAGCAGCGTATTGCGTCCGGTAGTACTGCACGCGCGCCATGCCGTAGCGAGCGCGGGCCTCTTGCAGCTCGAGCGACTGCTGTTGCGCGGCAGCGAGCGCGCGCTCGTAAATCGGAAACGCGAGGTTGCCCTTGATGTCGTTGAGGAGTTGATCGGCGATGGCGAGGAGCTCGTCCACCGAGGCGTTCTCGGGCACCGCGGGCGACGCCGCTTGCTCGGCGGGTCCAGAAGGACGCGCTGCGCCAACGTCGGCCTGCACGGCGACCATCAGGGCGAGACAGATCGCCGACAGAGCACGGGACCAGAGTCGCATGTGTCGAACGGCTACTTCGGATTCGTTGGTGCCTTGGCGATCTGCTCGAGCGCCGTGCAGGCACGCGCCGCGTCGGTATTGCGCGCGCCACAGATGGCCTCGAGCCGTGCGCGTGCGTCGGCCGCGTTGCCGGCCCGCTGCTCCGCGACGGCACGATACCATGCCACGTCGGCCGCGAACGTGCGATCGCCGATCGCGTCAGCGGCCTCGAACGACGCCAGCGCGCCATTCAGATCGTTCAGGAACAGGCGCGAGACGCCCTGATAGAACAGGATCTCGATCGTGCCGGGGTACCGTGTCGCGAGCGCGGTCAGCTCGCGGTCCGCTGCCGCGTAGTCGCTCCGGCGGTAGGCGTCGAGTCCTGGCTTGAGATCGGCCAGCAGCTGGTTGCCATCGTCGGTGGTCGGCTTCGAGCCGCGCCACGTCAACGCGCCCATCCCCAGCCGGACGTCGGGTTTCTCGAAGGGCAGCAGAAATGCCGGCGTCGCGGGTGGCAGCGCCACGACGACCTGTGTCTCAGGCGGACCGATCCGTTCGCCGGTCTCTTTCGAGACGATCCAGACGAGCGATGCCATAGCCACGACGCCCGCGCCTAGGAGCGCGGGGCGAAGCCACCCCCAGCCGACCGACGGCGCCGACTCCTTGCGCGCGTGTTTCATGATTCGCGCAAGCAGGCGGTCCTGGTCTTCAGCGCTCAGCGACGGCGCATCCTCACCCAATCCCTCCGCGAGCGTGCGAGTCATCCGGCTTGCGTCGAGATGCTCGGAGACCGACGCTTGAAGATCCGACGGGAGGGCATCGGCCTGTGCAGCGCGCAGCAGCTCGAAGGGCGGATCATTCACGTGCCGCCGGCGCATCGCCTCGATCTGATCCTCGAGACCCGCGAGTGCCTCGCGTTCCTCGCGATCCCAGTCATGTCGATCGGTCGTCACGTCTCTTGTACTCCGTGTGCCTTGCGCAGCAGCGTCAATGCGTACTGTAGATGGCCCTTGACCTGCATCTCGGTCAATCCTGTGCGCTCGGCGATCTCCGCGCGCGTCATCCCTTGTACGTAACGCAGCGCCAGGCAGACCCGGTGCACCTGTTTGAGGTCCGCGCTGTCGAGGAGCCAGTGTTCCACTGGGGGCGCTTCGGGCTCGGGCGCGGCGACAAACTGCTCGGCATAGCGTCGCTCAACCATCTGGCGACGCCACCAGTCGCGGGCCCGATTCCTGACGACCGTCAGCAGCCATCCAGGCAGCTGAGACTGGTCGATCGCGGCCAGGTTCCGGTGGAGCGCGAGGAACGCTTCGGAGGTGAGATCTTCAGCCACCTCACGTTTCCCCGCGACGCTGAGGGCGAATCGGAACACGGCCTGAACGTGTTGACGGTATAGCTCCTCGAACGTCGCCATTGAGGATACGGACGAAGCCCTCCGTTCGGAAGACTAGCGAAAGACGTGCCGGTTTTTAAGCCGCTTCTCTACACCGAGGCGTCGTCAGAGGTCCACTCGCCTTCGCTCCAGGACGCCTCCTCCGGGGCCGCCGGGGTGGCGGCGGGAGCCGTGGCGGCCGCAGCGCGCTTGGCCCTCTTCTTTGCCCGGGGAGTAGCCACCTTTTTCGCCGCTGAACGCTTGGTGGCTGCGGCTTCAGGGCGCGGGGCCGCGGCCTTTTTGGCCCTCTTTTCCTTCTTCTTCGCCTGGCGCTCCGCTTTGTTGGCCTTCCTGAAGGCTTTCTTGGCTTGCTTCAGGGCGGACTTTGCTTCGCGCGCTTCCTTCTTCGCGGCTTTGACGCGTTGCTTGGCTGCCTTGACGGCACTGGCCGCTTCCTGCGTTTTCATACGCCCTCCTCCGCCAAGGCTTCGGCCCCCTCCGACAAGGCTTCGGCGAAGCTGGTAATCATAGTGCAGCCGGGAGAAACGGCTAAACCAGCCGGGAAAAAAGGCTAAAGAAGTGCCTCGCGAATGTCGGCGAGGGCGCGGACGATCAACCGCAACTCGTCCACGCCGGGCGCGGTTTCAGCGGTCATGTTCACGGGAACACGGCTCTGTGCGACGTCGTTGATGTGCGAGATCGCCGTCTCGATGTGCCGCCGCGCCAGCGTGAGCCGCCGCTTCGGCAGGTCGCTCGTTGACGGCGCGCTGCCGTTCGTCACGATGTGCAGGGAGCCCGATGACTCGGTCTTCACTGACGCCTATCCTGTGATGTGCGCGGCTGCTGCCGGCGGTCATAGCCGCCACGGCGCTCGCTGAGCGGCAAGACTGTGTAACCGTTTGACAGCAACTGCCGCTCGAATTGCACTTGATACTCGACCAGCGACAGCGCGTCAGGAAACGCGTGCGCGCGACGCAATGTCCCCGGCCCGAATACTTTCAACTCGAGACCTCGGCCGTCGGCGATCCGCGTTTCCCAGCGAATGGTGTCTGGTTCGCAGCTGAACATTCGCACAACCGCCCGGTCCGTCGTGATCATCGATCTGGCGTCTCCCGTTCCCTGAGTGCGCATCTACAGTCCGCGAAGAGAGAGACTAAATCCTCGCCCGTCGCAGTCTTCCTTCGCGCGTCTGGCGCGACTCGGGGGAAAAACTGCGACGCGGGCTGAGGAGTAGCAAGCCCCGCGCCGATCTCGCTGCGGTTCCTTGACCTGCCGCACACGCGGCGATAGCCTACATCCCGCCATGGCACCCACTGAACGCACGTATCACGCCGGTTTTGGCAATGATTTCTCGTCGGAAGCGCTGCCCGGCGCGCTCCCGCCTGGCCAGAACACGCCGCAGAAGCCGCCGTACGGCCTATATGTGGAAGAACTCAATGGCACCGCCTTTACCGCTCCGCGCGGCGTGAGCCGGTCAACCTGGACCTATCGCATCCGTCCGTCGGCGGTCCACAAACCGTTCAGGCCCATTAGCGCCCGGCTGATCCGTAGCGGCCCGTTCAACGAAGTGCCGCCGACGCCGAATCAGTTGCGCTGGCGTCCGCTGCCGATTCCAACCGAACCAACCGACTTCGTTGACGGCATCGTCACGCTCGGTGGCAATGGCGATCCGGCGACGCAATCCGGCGCGGCCATCCATATCTATGCCGCGAATCGACCGATGACCGATCGATTCTTCTACAACGCTGACGGTGAATTGCTGATCGTTCCGCAGTCGGGCACGCTGACGATGCACACCGAGCTCGGTGTGCTGGACGTGCCGCCCGGTCACGTGGTGCTGGTGCCGCGCGGCATCAAGTTCCGCGTTGAACTGCCTGAGGGGTCGGGTCGCGGCTACATCTGTGAGAACTACGGGCAGCACTTGCGCCTGCCCGATCTCGGGCCGATCGGGACGTTCGGGTTGGCGAACGCGCGCGACTTCCTCGCCCCGGTCGCTGCCTTTGAGGATCGCGAGGGCGACTTCCGAGTCGTCGCAAAGTATGGCGGCAGCCTGTGGGAAGCCGAGATCGATCACTCGCCACTCGACATCGTCGCGTGGCGAGGCAATTACGTGCCGTTCAAGTACGACTTGTATCGCTTCCAGTGCATCAACACGGTCACCTTCGATCATCCCGATCCGTCGATCTACTGCGTGCTCGCGTCGCCGACCGCGGTGCCGGGGACGTCGAACATCGAGCTCGGATGCTTTCCACCGCGCTGGACGGTTGCCGAGCACACGTTCCGTCCGCCGCCGTTCCACCGCAACGTCGCCAGCGAGTTCCTTGGGCTGATCTCGGGCGAATACATCGGCAAATCGGACGCGTTTGTGCCGGGCAGCGCGAGCCTGCACAACTGCATGTCGGGCCATGGCCCCGACGCGGCGGCGTATCAGCGCGGCCGCGATGCCGACCTGAAGCCGCAGTATCTCGACAACACGCTGGTCTTTCTGTTCGAGACGCAGCTGCCGGTGCGGCCGACGAAGTTCGCGCTCGAAACCGATCTCCTCGAACGCGACTACTACACGCACTGGCAAGGGTTGAAGAGACAGTTCTCTCCGACGGGGGTCACGTAGTGTCCGGCTTTAGCCGGACCGTCGTGATGCTGGCAGCCTGCTCGCTACTTCCGTGCGTGGCGAGCGCGCAGGCTCGCTGTGATCGCGCGTGTCTTGAAGCCATCGCCGAGCAGTATCTCGACGCGCTCGTGGCCAAAGACCCGAAGAAGCTCGCAGTGGCAAGCAACCTGAAGTACACCGAGAACGGGCAGCGGCTCCAGCTCGGTGACGGCTTCTGGAATTCGGTCAGCGGACGCGGCACCTACAAGCTGCACATCACCGATCAGACCGCCGGACAGGTCGTCACCTTCACGACGATGCGCGAGGCCGGCGCGCCGATGATCATCGCGGTGCGCTTGAAGATCGACGGCAACCGCCGGCTCACCGAGATCGAGACGCTCGTGGCGCACAGCGAAGGTGGCGCCAAGAATCTCGAAACGATCGGTCAGCCGCGCGCCGCGTTCCTGCGCGCCACTCCGCCCGCCGACCGCGTCTCTCGCGCCGAGCTGGTGCGCGTCGCCAACATGTATTTCAGCGGGATGCAGTTGAATGACGGGAAGGGAAAGTATCCCTTTGCAGAGGACTGCGACCGCCTCGAGAACGGCGGCAAAACGACGAATGCGCCCGCTGGCCGTGGTGGCCTCACTGTGAAGCCAGACCCGAAAACGTCCACCAACTACTCGGCCATGTGGACCTGCCGCGAGCAGTTCGAGTCGGGGCTGTTGCACTTCGTCATGCGTATCCGCGATCGCCGCTACCTCGCCGTTGACGAGGAGCGCGGCCTGGTCGTCGCGTTCGCGTTTTTCGATCACGACGCGGGCGCGTCACGGCACTTCAAGACGCCTGACGGCCGCGACGTGACCGCCGGTCCGACGGTGCCATGGACCTGGCACATCGCCGAGCTGTTCAAAGTGGAGAAGGGGCTGCTGCACGAGATCGAAGCGATTCTGGAGCGTGCTCCCTACGGCATGACTTCAGGGTGGAGCAGCTGGGAAGATGGGATGTCGGACAAGATTCAATTCAGTCGCTGACCGTTCGAGTCGTTCGGATCGTTCGAGTCGTTCTGGTCGTTCGGATCGTTCTTAGGGGAGGCAAGAATGAGACGCACGGTTGTACTCGGAATCATCGTACTCAGTGGCGCGATCACCACGGCGATGCTCGCCGCGCAACAAGGCGGTGCGCCGGCGGGACAGGGGCGTGAGGCCGGCCCCGGCCGCGGCGCCGGTGGTGGTGGAGGCGCACCGGTCCAGGCCATCGAGAAGGTCAAGGACAATCTGTATCTGATCCAGGGGCAGGGTGGAAACACGGCGGTCTATGTCGCGCAGAGCGGCGTGGTCATCGTGGACACCAAGAACCCCAACAACGGGCAGGCGATCCTCGATCAGATCAAGACAGTCACCGACAAGCCGATCACGCACATCATCAACACGCACACGCACGGCGACCACACCGGCAGCAACCAGTTCTTCCCGGCGTCGGTCGAGGTCGTCGTCCAGGAGAACACCAAGGGCTACATGGAGAAGATGCCGGCGTTCCAGGAAGCCGCCAACAAGAACGGCCTGCCGGATCGCACCTTCAAGGACAAGTTGAGCGTCCTGAAGGGCAAGGACGAGATCGATCTCTATTACTTCGGCCCCGCCCACACCGGTGGCGATGCGTTTGTCGTCTTCAAGAACCTGCGCGTGATGCACGCCGGCGACGCGTTCGCCAACAAGGGATTCCCACTCATCGACCGCAACAACGGTGGCAGCGGCGTCGGGTATCCCGACACGATTCAGAAGGCGTCGAAGGGCATCAAGAACGTGGACACGATCATCAACGGCCACTCGACGATGACGATGAAGTGGCAGGACTTCGTCGAGTGGGGCGAGTTCAATCGCTACTTCCTCACCTACACGCAGCAGTCGCTCAAGGCGGGCAAGTCGGCTGAGGAAGCGATGAAAGAGTTCAAGGCTCCGGACGGCAAGTTCCAGGGCTACAACATCACGCCCGGTCGCGGCCGTGGCGGACCGGGTGGGAACGTCGGAATCATCTATGAGGAACTGAAGGGCAGCAAATAGAGAGAGGGAGGATTGCCGTGAAGCAGCCCGCGCTCGGACTCGTCGCCAGCGCAGTGGTAATGGCCATCGCGCTCGCGTACATCTCGCTGTTCTCAGTCGGGACGTTCCTCGGATGGGTCTCGTTCTTCATGTTGGGACTTATCCCGATGCAGGTGGTGGCCGTCGTGCTCTGGGGCGGCAATCCGAAGTTCGCGAGCGGCATGAGCCAACCTCTCAAAGGGCTCGTGCTCGTGCTGGTCACGGTGGTGGTCTCTCTGGTTGCGACAGCTGCGGCTTATGCGGTGGTCGGGGAGGGCGTGAGCCCTCCCGGGCCGATCCCTTCCCACTTCGCCGTCATCGTCGTGCCGACGACGTTCTGGTTGGCGATCATGATGGGCGGCTGGCCGTTCACGAGCCTGATCAAGAACCCGATCGTCGCCGGCCTGGTCGTCGTCATTGCGGCGTACGTGCTCACCTATGTTGAATTCCGCGTGTTCTTCAACTACGACTTCATGAAGGACGCGCCGGTCTATCTGGCGTCCGCGCCGCGCGGCATGTACAACGCGGTGCTGGCGCTCGTGTTCCACGTCACGGCGCTGGCCGTGATGTTCTTCGTGTTGTGCTTCGATCTGTGGCCGCTGACCTCGTCGCCGGCCATCATGAAGCAGCCCGTGCTGGGAATTGTGTGGAGCGCCATCGCGCTCGGCGGAACGGCCGTGGCGATGTGGATCGGCGTCGGCCAGTTTGGGATGGATCCGATGTCGTTCCTGACGGGCGTGACCGCGCCGTTCATCTTCGGCTCGATCATCATCCTCAACATGCTCCAGAACTCGCTGTTCGCGACGATGGCGCAGCCCTCGAAAGGGTTGGCCAACGCGATTGGCGCGGCGGTCGTCGGCGTCGTGCTTGCGCACCTTTACACGGCGCTCATGCCGATCGTCAGCGGCACGCTGCCGTCGGGGCCGCCGGGATACGACCTCGAAGTGTGGCTCGCCAACTCGCTGCTCAGCGTCACGTTCCCGTTCCTGATCTATTACGCAGTCTTTTTTGCCTATTGGCCGCTGACAAAGCCAGCGTCTTCACCAGTTGTGGCGAAGACCTGAAGGTCTCCCTCCGGGCAGAGCGAGCATGGACTTGTTGACAGAAGTCAGCCGACTTCAGGACATGCAATTCTGTTTACGTGAGAAAAACTTAGGCGAATTGCGCGAACCACTCGGCGATGGACGTGGCCCGGCGATTGAATTACCGCCGGTAGGCCGCGCTTCATGCGGCGAGGAATACGGTGATGCGCATTGTTCGACTGCTCGCTCTCCTGGTGCTCGTTGGGTCGATTCCAGTCGCGGTCGGTGCCGAGCCGATCGTCGCAGGTGACATAGTCAGGTTCTCGGACCTTCCGGGGAACACCGGCGGCGGCGAATTCAAGCTGACCGACGTGGCCAACCCCTCGGAGTGGATCATCACGTTCTGTCTCCAGAAGACGGAGTACATGAACTTCACCAACAACTTCATCGTCGGCAGTGTCAACCCGTATACGTTGACGGATCCCAACGATAAGGGCGGCGTCAACGGGCAGGATCCGATCTCGTCGCAGACGGCGTGGCTGTATACGCAGTTCACCGACGGGACGCTGGCCAACTACGCCTACGCCAACACGGCGACCGGCGTGTTCGCCAATCGCGAGGCGTCGGCCAACGCGCTGCAGCATGCATTCTGGATGTTCGAGCAGGAAGAGGCACTGGACCCGTACAACTACTACGTCCAGCTCGCGCTGCAGAACACGCCGTCCAACTTCGGCACTGGCTACGTCGGTGTGTTGAACCTGTTCCTCTACGACCCGACGAAGCAGGGCGGCCTGGGTCCAGAAGCGCAGGACCAGCTGACCAGAGTTCCCGAGCCCACGACCTTGGCGCTCGTTGGCGCTGGTCTGCTTGGTATGGCGGTGAGACGGCGGCGTGCGAAGGCGTAAGCCTGAACCACAGATACCGAGCGCGACGCGTATGGAACCTGTGATCCGGATGTTCACGAGCGAGATGGGCACTGTGCGCTGGATCACGACGATCGCCGGCGCCGAGGGACTCGAGTTCTCGGTGGCCGGTCCCGACAACTGGCGCAACTCGTCTTTCTTCAAAGACCCGATGGCGCTGGTGCGGTTTCAGGCCGAGTACGAGGAATTCCTCCGATCGAACGGCTACTCGGTGTCCCTGGTGAACGATCGCCGATGGCGCGGTGAACGCCGTGCCTTCCCTAGGCCAGACGCTGAGCGAAGACGGCCTTCCTGACGGAGTTCATTCAGGCCAAGTTACTTGGCCTGAATGTGAATGCCGCATTCGAGCTTCTGACCGTGCCAGCGGCCTGAACGCGGGTTGTCTGGATCGGCCGGCACCTCCGTGCAGGGCTCGCAGCCGATGCTCGTGTAGCCCAGCTCGTAGAGCGGCAGCAGCGGAATCTGATGCTGCTTCGCGTACGCCCACACATCTTTCGCCGTCCAGCCGGCGATCGGCGCGACGCGTGTAATCGATTTTCCGCTTGGCAGCCGGAACGGTTCTTCTTCCTTCAGGTTGGCCCGTGACGGCGACTGGTCGCGGCGCAGTGCCGTGAACCACGTGTCATAGCCTTCGAGCGCGGAGAAGAGCGGCTCCACCTTGTGGCGCTTGCAGCAGGCTTCCGTGCTTTCCGCCTGCCACAGCCCGACGCTTGGCGTGGCGGCGCGCAGGTTGATCAGGTTCAGCCCCCATCGCGCAGTGATTTCATCGCGGTAGGCGAGTGTCTGTGGGAAGTGGTGGAACGTGTCGAGGAACAGCACTGGGATGTCCGGCCGCACCTCCCGAAGCATATGTGTCAGCACCACACACTCGGCCTGGAAGCTCGAGGTGATGCACGGCACCTGCGCCTGCCCGAGCGTGCGGGCGATGACCTCGCGTGCGTTGTCGATCATTCGTGATTCCTCGATCCGATCACGCCGGGTCCAGAGAACAGGACCCGGCCTACGAACGTCTGCAACCGCTAACTGACAGCGTGGGGCGGGTCTTGTTCTTCAGACCCGCCGTATACGTGGTCGCGAGTTACGTAAGCATTTCCTCAAGGGCCTTGCGCACCGCTTCCGCCGCTTCCTCATCCGACGCCGCCCTCCGAGCAATGTGCGCGAGGCGCTCCGCGAAACTGAGCGGCGCCGCGTGGTGCGCTTCCGTCGCATCGCGCAGCGGGTCGGTGATCATGCCTGCGCCGCAGGTGAACTGCGTCGCCGGATCGATCAGGATGAAACTGCCTGTCCCGCGGTTGTCCGCATAGCGATCGAACACCAGCGGCCGCGCCGTGGAGATCTGGAGGGTGCCGATCTGATTGAGCACCAGCGCGTGATTGACTTCTGCGGTCACGGTCCGCGTGCTGTGCTTCAACAGATACACGCGGCCCGGATCGAGCGGCCGTTCGTCCATCCACACCACCTCGGCCTCGAACTTCTGGCCGACGAAGGCGGGTTCCTTGGTGAGCACGTCGCCCCGGCTGATGTCGATCTCGTCGTCCAGCGTCAGCGTGACCGACATGGGCGCGTATCCAAGCGCGAGCTCGCCGTCGAAGGTCACGATCTGTTTGACGCGGGCGCTGCGGCCTGAGGGCCAGGCGGTCACCCGGTCGCCGGGTCTGACGGTGCCGGAGACGATCTGTCCCGCATAGCCGCGAAACACGTCGTCGGGCCGGGCGACGATTTGAATCGGGAATCGGAAGGGCGCGCCGGGCAGATTGCGATGGACCTGGACCGTCTCGAGATACTCGAGCAGCGGCAGGCCGTCGAAGTACGGCGTGCGGTCGCTGCGCGTGATGACGTTGTCGCCGTGCAGCGCGCTCATCGGGATCGCGTGCACGGCCGCGCCGGCGAGAAACTCGCTGAAGTCGTCGTAGATCTTCTCGAAGACCTCGCGGTCGTAGTCCACGAGGTCCATCTTGTTGATGGCCAGCACGAAGTCCTTGATGCCGAGGAGCCTGGCAATTCGCGCGTGGCGCTTGGACTGCGTGCGCACGCCGTTGCGCGCGTCGATAAGCAGAATCGCCACGTCGGCCGTGGACGCGCCAGTCGCCATGTTGCGCGTGTACTGCTCGTGGCCCGGCGTGTCGGCGAGGATGAACTTGCGCCGTGCAGTCGCAAAGTAGCGGTAGGCGACGTCGATGGTGATCCCCTGCTCGCGCTCGGCGCGCAGGCCGTCGGTGAACAGCGAGAAGTCGATCGGGCCGGCGTTGCGGTTTTTCGAGGCCTTCTCAACCGAAGAGACCTGGTCCTCGTAGATCGACCGCGAATCGTACAGCAGCCGTCCGATCAGCGTGCTCTTGCCGTCGTCCACGCTGCCGGCGGTGCAGATGCGAAGGAGCCCCGACTCCATCAGAAATATCCTTCGCGCTTCTTCAGCTCCATCGAGCCGTCCTGGTCGTGATCGATGACGCGCAGCTGGCGCTCGGACTGCCGGGTGGCGATCAGCTCCTCGATGATCTTCGGAATCGTGTCGGCATCGGAGCGGATCGCGCCGGTGCAGGGGGAGCATCCGAGCGATCGCATCCGGCAGCGCACCACCTGCGGCTTCTCACCTGGCATCGTCACCACGAACGGCTGTTCCTGGACGATCAGCGAGTTGCCGCGGACGATGACCTCGCGGTCCTTGGCGAAGTACATCGGGACGATCGGAATGTTCTCGAGGTGGATGTAGTTCCACACATCGATCTCGGTCCAGTTCGAGAGCGGGAAGACGCGGATGCTTTCGCCGGGCCGCAGCTTGGCGTTGAGCAGTGTCCACAGCTCGGGCCGCTGGCGCTTCGGATCCCACTGGCCGTTCGGGTCGCGGACCGAGAAGATCCGCTCCTTCGCACGGGAGCGCTCTTCGTCTCGTCGAGCGCCGCCGATCGCGGCGTCGAAGTTGCCGGCCTGAAGTCCGTCGAGGAGCGCCTTGGTCTTGAGCAGACCGCAGCAGCGCTGTGTGCCGACCTTGAAGGGCTGTGTGCCGTCGGCAATGGCTTCCTGGTTCGTGTGGACGATCAGCCGCGCGCCGACGGACCTGGCCATCTCGTCGCGGAACTGGATCATCTCGCGGAACTTGTAGGTGGTATCGACGTGGAGCAGCGGGAAAGGAATCGGACCAGGGTAGAACGCCTTCTGGGCGAGCCGCAGCAGAACGGATGAATCCTTGCCGATCGAGTAGAGCATCACCGGGCGCTCGAACTCGGCAACCACTTCACGCATGATGTGGATGCTCTCGGCCTCCAGGGCGCGGAGGTGGTCGAGCTTGAGCGCGGCGGGCGAATCTACGGAGGCAGTTGACATCAGTCTCTTTGACATATGGCGGGTCCGAAAGGACCCGCCTACAAACAAAAAGGCCCGGGATCCTCCCGGGCCTCGATCTCGTTTCAGCGTGTCGCTGGGTTGTTCTGGTTCTTACCCAAACAGCCGGACCGTTGCCTCGGGGACCATGGTGGTCCTGGTACAACAACACACGCAGAGACAACAGGTTCTGGCTGCCACAGCCTCATGATCTTACCCGGGACTGCCCCACCGACGCAAAAACCTGATGTTTGGAAGGGGCCCGCCCTGAGCGTAAGCGACTGGGGCCTTCCCTGAGCGCGCGATCGCCCTGCCGCGAGCGCGCGCGAGTCGAAGGGTGGTAGAACATACGGCCATGAAACACACCCTCGCTGTTCTGTTGGCCGGCGTGGCCTTGGCCGCGGGGACCGAAGTCCTCGCGCATCACTCGTTTGCCGCGGAATTCGACGCCAGCAAGGCGCTCCGCATTACCGGGACCTTGACCAAGGTCGAGTGGACGAACCCCCACATCTACTTCTATCTCGACGTGAAAGATGAGTCGGGGGCCGAGGTGAAATGGACCTGTGAATCCGCCTCTCCAGGTGCGCTATCGCGCCGTGGTTTCAAGCGCGGCGACCTCAAACTCGGCGACACGATCACCGTCGATGGCTACCGCGCAAAGAACGGCTCGAACATGCTGGACGCACGGCGGGTGACGCTGGCCGACGGCCGCATCGTGTCCGGCGGATCGACGGGGGACGGAGGTCCGCAATGATCGCGCGCTTCTCACGAACGGCGCTCGTCCTCCTCATCGCGATCGTCGCCACGTCTGCGGTGTGGATCTCCGCCCAGGAACGGCCGCTGCAAGAGCCCGATCGCAAGTCCACCAAACCGACGCCGCGGACCGCGAGCGGCAAGCCCGATCTGAGCGGCTACTGGAAGGGCACGCGCGAAACAAAGCCGGGAGGCAACATCGGCAAGGACCTCCCTGGTTGGAAGCTTCCGCTCACGCCCGCGGGAGAAGCCGCGCTCAAACACAATCTGACGGCGACGATCGATCCCGAGAGTCTCTGCATCCTCGGCGGCATCCCGCGGCACAATGCGAGCGGTCTGCCGTTCGAAGTGCTCCAGGGCGCGAACAAGGTCGCCTTTCTCTACTGGTATAGCTACTTCCGTCTGATTCCCATCGATCCCAATCGCAAGCACTCGGCCGATCCCGATCCCTCGTTCTTCGGCGAGGAACTGGGACGCTGGGAGGGCGACACGCTGGTCATCGACTCCATCGGCTTCAAGGACGAGAAGGTCTGGATCGACGAGAACGCCAACCCGCACAGCGACGCGCTGCACGTCGTCGAGCGCTGGACGAGGCCCGACTACGATCACATCCACGTCGAGACTTTGATCGAGGATCCGAAGTTCTACACGCGGCCGTTCACGTATTCGCGAACGTGGGTGCTCGGCGCGCCTGACGAGGAACTGCAGGAGTACGCCTGCAGCGAGAACAACGTCGATGCGGCGCACCTCGGCTTCGGACCTGGACCCATTCGGCCCGACGGGACGCGCGGCTACATCGATCCGGCGCCGCTGCCGCCGCCGCTCCCGCGAAAGTAGGACGTGTCGTCAGACCCGCCAGAGGAGCGTGCGTCGTGGAAGGAACGTTACGCCGCGCTCAAGGACCGCCTTCAGGCGACGAGGACCGCACTCGACCACACGCGTCAGGCGCTCGATGAAGCGCGACAGGCATTGCAGGCCTCCGTCGAGCGAGAGAAGGCGGCCCGTGCCGAGCTCGACACCGTAGGCGGTCGGTTGCACCGGCACGAACGACAGGTTCTGCGGCCAGACGTCGTCTCGGATCTGATGCCGTCGCGAGCCCGCTATCGTCGTGAAACGCCTCCCGACGAAGCGGCGCTGCGCCGCGAAGCTGCGCATACCTCAGCGTCCGATTCGTATGCCGCACTGCGAACGGCTGACGTGCCGCCCGGCGCCGAAGCCGTCGAAATTGGCGGCGCCACCTGGTGGGTACCCGCCGACAATCGCACCGAAGGCCAGCTCGCCGATCGCGTGCTGCACCGCCGGCATCTCCCGCTGCAAGACATCCTTCGCACGCGTGAAGCAATCTCGAACGGGACGATGATCGATGTCGGCGCGAACATCGGACTGACGAGCGTGACGCGAGCGATCCTGGGCGACGCCGATGTTGTTTACGCCGCCGAGCCCGCACCGGACAACTTCGCGTGCCTCGTTCGCACGGTCGTTGACAACGGCCTGCGCGGAATCGTCCTGCCCGATCGTGTAGCGATCGGCGATCGCGACGGCACCGCGACGCTCCGGCTATCGGGATCGATCGGCGGACATGCGCTGCGCGAAGGTGTCGATGGTATCGAAGTGCCCACGCTGCGGCTCGACACATGGGTCCAGCGGCTGGCTATTGATGCCGCTGCGGTGCGCTACGTGAAGGTCGATACGCAGGGCTATGAATCGCATGTGCTCGATGGGGCGCCCGAACTGCTGGCCCGGCCGGGCATCGTGTGGGAGCTCGAGTTCGCGCCCGCGTTTCTCCCGAAGGTTGGACGCACAGCGCCCGACGTCATCGCCCAGATTCAGGTCGCATTCACGCACTTCATCGACCTGAACGGCAGCGCGCCGGGGCACCGGCGCCGCCCCGTTGCCGAACTGCCAGAAGCCGTGGCCTATCTCGAGCGGGGATTTACCAACCTGCTGCTGTACCACGCATGAAATCAGAGGAGGATCGCGCCGTCTCGTGGAAGGAGCGCTGTGCGGCGCTCGCGTACCTGGAGCGTGCCTTCACAAATCTGCTCGCCTACAAACGCCTCGCTTGACAGGGCGCAAGAAAAACCGTCAGACTTGACGAGCTTGTCGCGATTCTCTCTCTGCTCGTGTTGTCTCTGTTGCGCGTGCGCATGTCGCTGCACGTGTATGCAGCCGACGACAAGCAGGTGAGATAGCCAGGCGCTCAGTTCCTACCCGCAAGTTCCTCAAGCATCTCTCCTCACAGTCGATCGGCTGGCCCCTCTAAACAAGGCGTTGGAATGTCCTGAAGGATGTGCCCTGTAGGGCTGGTCCTCTTGGACCGGCCGTCGAGGAGGAGAGATCGGAATGTTTCGCAGAATTGTGCTGGTTGCGCTGATCGCGCTGATGCCGGCCTTCGTGTTTGGGCAAGCCTCCACCACGCTGTCCGGTGTCATTCGAGATTCGTCGGGAGGCGCGATCCCTGGCGCGACGATTCGCATCGTCAATGAGGCGACGAGCGCCTCGACCGAGTTCGTCAGCGACGGCCAGGGGGCCTATCAGTCAGAACCGTTACTCGCCGGCCGCTATCGGGTCGAGGTCACGCTGGACGGGTTCGAGCCGGCGACGCGACTGATCGTGATCGACCTCGGTCAGGTTGCGGCGGCCGATTTCACGCTGGAACCCGCCCGGCTCTCGGAAGCGATCGTCGTCACCGCGCGTCGGGTTGAAGAGACGGTGCAGGAAGTGCCGATTCCCGTCTCGGTCGTCACCGGCAACCTGATGGCCGATGCCGGCGCGTTCAATGTGAATCGTCTCAAGGAGATGATTCCGACCGTTCAGTTCTATTCAACCAACCCGCGCAACTCGTCGATCAACGTGCGCGGACTGGGTGCGCCATTCGGTCTGACCAACGACGGGATCGAGCCTGGCGTCGGCCTCTACATCGACGGGGTCTTCTACTCACGCCCCGCGTCAGCCACGCTCGACTTCCTCGACGTCGAGCGTGTTGAAGTGCTGCGCGGACCGCAGGGCACGCTGTTCGGAAAGAACACGACCGCCGGAGCGATCAACGTCACGACGAAGAAGCCGACGTTCTCGCGCGAGACCGACGTCGAGCTGAACTACGGGAACTTCGGGTTCGTGCAGGGCAAGGCGTCGATCTCCGGCCCGCTCGCAGAGAAGCTCGCCGGCCGCCTGTCGTTCTCGGGGACCACCCGTCAGGGGATGGTTCGCAACGTCGCGACGGGCAACGACGTCAATGGTCTCAACAACGTCGGCCTGCGCGGTCAGATTCTCTTCGCGCCGTCCGATCGCGCCGCGGTCACACTCGCTCTCGATCACACTCGGCAGCGACCGGAAGGCTACACACAGGTCGTCGCCGGCGTCGCGCCCACACTGCGGAATCCCAATCGCCAGTACGCGCAGATTGCCGCCGATCTGAGCTATACGCCGCCGAGCTTCAACGCCTTCGACCGCGTAACCGACATCGATACGCCACTGCGTTCGAATCAGGATATGGGTGGCGCGTCGCTGAACGTGGACTGGAAAGTCGGCCGCGGCCGCATCACGTCCACGACCGGATGGCGCTACTGGAACTGGGATCCCTCAAACGATCGCGACTTCATCGGCCTGGCCGTGACGCCGGTGTCGGCTGCGCCGTCGCGCCAGCGGCAGTTGACGCAGGAAGTTCGCTACACGGGTGATCTCTCCAACAACGTCAGCGTGGTTCTCGGAGCGTTCGCGTTTCATCAGGGCATCGATTCCGATCCGTCGTTCAAGCAGGAGCAAGGCGAGGCTGCAGCGCGCTTCCTTCTGGCGCCCACTGCGGCTGCAGCGACGCCGGGCCTTCTCGACGGCTATGGATTCAATCAGTATCTGAAGTTCCGCAATGTCAGCGCGGCGACGTTCGGCCAGCTCGAGATCTCGCTCACCGATCGCCTGCGCCTGTTGCCCGGCCTGCGCTTCAACTACGACCAGAAGGACGTGGACTTCGATCAGCAGATTTACGGTGGCCTGCAGACCACCGATCCCGCGCTGATCGCGCTGCAGCAATCGATTCTCGTCCCTCAACAGTACGCCGCCGACGTGAGCGATACGAATCTGTCCGGCCAGTTGACGGTCGCGTATCGACTGCTCGAGAACGTGAATACGTTTGGCACCTACGCCACTGGCTTCAAGTCGGTCGGTCTCAATCTCAATGGCGTGCCCACCGACGCGCTGGGTCGTCCGGTGCTGTCAGCCGCGACGGTCAAGCCTGAGGATGTTCGTCACCTCGAGTTCGGGGTGAAGACCACGCCATTCCGCGGGACGACGGCGAACGTCACGGTCTACACCACCGACATCAAGGACTTCCAGGCGCAGGTCGTGAACGCCGGCGTGGG